>Ga0157369_10000642_pt1 | contig 45130 bp, 36 predicted proteins | sample C25metaG_FD_113461 | JGI IMG/M metagenome (GOLD analysis project Ga0157369, IMG submission 113461) | Corn rhizosphere microbial communities from Kellogg Biological Station, Michigan, USA - C2-5 metaG | ecosystem: Host-associated > Plants > Roots > Rhizosphere > Soil | place: USA: Michigan... | reverse complement strand
GCTGGTGGTCACGCACGAGATGGGCTTCGCCCGAGAGGTGGCCGACCGCGTGTGCTTCCTGCACGCGGGTCTGATCATCGAGGAAGGCAGCGCCAAGGAAGTGCTGGGCTCGCCGCGCGAAGCGCGTACCCGCGAGTTTCTGCGTCACGTGCTCACGCACCGCGCCGAGGAGCCGCACGCGCACAACGGCGGAGCGGACGCCGTGGCGTGAATGGACGATTCGAACGCATGCCCGAAACGGCATCTTGTTCTGTTCGCGAGGCGAAAAACGGCGGCACACGTTGCCGTCTCGCGCTTACGATCCGTTAGCTGAATCGCGCGTCCGCCCGCGGCGCGCCGGCTCGAATGCCGAGCAGTGCATACGCTCTCAGCGTGCCCCTCAGCTCGGCATGCATCCGATTATTCGTCCGATCCCACTAGTCAATTCGCCCTAGCCCGCTTTATCGCAGCCATGCGGACTCCTATATTCCGTTTCGTTGCCGGCCGAGCACTGCATGTCAGTCACGACGCCGGTCCGATCAACGATGCGGGCTTTACGAAGGGAAGCATGATGAGCAAGCTTACAGGGAAGGTGGCTGTTGTCACGGGGGCGTCGAAAGGCATCGGCGCCGCTATTGCGAAGGCCCTCGCGGCCGAAGGGGCTTCGGTCGTGGTCAATTACGCCAGCAGCAAGGCCGGGGCAGATGGCGTCGTATCCGCGATCGAGGCGGCGGGAGGAAAGGCGGTGGCCGTCGGAGGCGATGTCTCCAAGGCCGCCGATGCGCAAGGTATCGTCGACACCGCCATCGAAACCTACGGCCGCCTCGACATCCTCGTCAACAACTCCGGCGTTTATGAGTTCGCGCCGATCGAAGCCATCACGGAAGCACACTACCGCAAGCAATTCGACACGAACGTGCTCGGCGTGCTGCTCACCACGCAAGCCGCGGCCAAACATCTCGGGGAAGGCGCAAGCATCATCAACGTCAGCTCCGTCGCATCGACCATTACGCCGCCGGAGAGTGCAGTCTATAGCGGCACGAAAGGCGCCGTGGACGCGATCACGGGCGTGCTCGCGCGCGAGTTGGGGCCGAAGAAGATCCGCGTGAATGCGATCAACCCCGGCGTGATCGTGACCGAGGGCACGCAGAGCGCCGGTGTGATCGGATCGGACATGGAGACGTTCATGGTGAGCCAGACGCCATTGGGCCGCGTGGGACAACCCGACGATATCGCGTCGGCCGTGGTGTTCCTCGCGTCGGACGATGCCCGGTGGCTAACGGGCGAACATATCGTCGCCAGCGGGGGCATGCGATAGCGCGCAGTCGGTTGTTGATCAAGCTGTTTCCGGATCGGCGGGCAGGGATTTAACTGCCGGCGTCTGTGCACGCCAGCATCGGCAGACAGTGCGCACCTAGTTCGGCAAAAATGGTGTGGACTTGAACGCCGTCCGCACCGGCGTCGAGGGCGGCGCGCACATCGGCGCCCGTGCGAATGCCTCCCACGGCGATCAACGCCGATCCGCCATCCAGATGCGCGGCCAACGCATGCAGCCGCGCTATTCGGGCGGGGTCGTCGGGCAGCACGGCGATCACCGCGTCGAACCCCGCATCGATGGCGGCTTCTGCCAGCAACAGCGGAAACTCGCCGGTCGCACCGAGCGGCAGCTTCAGCGCAAGCCCGAGGCGCCGATGCGCACCGGCGGCACTGCGCTCTCGCTCTTCGGCGACAGCAGCGAACGCGCCTAGGAGGAAAGGCCAGTGCTCATAATCCAGCAGCGGGCGGTATCGGCGTGCGCTCAAATTGAAGCTCACATAATCGGCCGCGGCCCAGCTTTCGCGCAGGCCGCGCGTCCATTGCGCAGCCAGCGCCGCGGGCGTGGCAGCCTGCATGCCAAGGCCGATGCCGATGCGAGTCGCGCCTCGTTGGCGCGAAGGCAGTGCGGCCAAGCGAGCCGCGAGCGAGCGCACGCCGTCATGGCTGCCCGGCTCCGGATTCGGCGTGACCGTGCCGAATTCGACACTGCCGAAGCCCATGGCGAGCAACTCGGCGGCTCGCGCGCCGTCCTTATCGATTCCGCCGGCTAATCCTAGCCGGCTCGGCCATCGGTTCGCACTCATCCGTAGCGCCTCGCGAATTGCGTCATGAAACGGATCAATGCGTCGACGCCTGCTTCCGGCATCGCGTTGTAGAGACTCGCGCGCAGACCGCCAACATGAGGGTGGCCGCGCAGATGAGCGAGTCCCTGACGTTCGGCTTCGTCGAGAAAATGGTCGGTCAGCGTGTCGTTGGCGAGATGGAATCGGGCGTTGGTGATCGAGCGATGCGCTGGTGCGACCGGAGCGATGTAGAAGCCGTCGCTCTCGTCGATCGTCCGATACAGAGACGCGGCTTTGCGCCGGTTGACCTCGGCCATCGCCGTCAATCCGCCGCATTGCTCGATCCACTCGAAGACCAGGCCCGCAACGAGAATGGCGAGCGTCGGCGGCGTATTCACGCAGCTTCCCTGCGCTGCCTGTACGCCGTAATGCAAAGGCGAGGGTGCGGCCGTGGCGGGGCGCCGCAACAGGTCTTCTCGAACGATGACGATGGTGAGACCGGCCGGGCCGATGTTCTTCTGGGCGCTGGCATAGACGAGGCCGAACTTCGCTATGTCGAGCGGCGCGCTCAGTATGCACGAGGTCGCATCGGCAACGAGCGGAACCTCGCCGGTATCGGGCAACACGGGGTAGGCGATGCCATCGACCGTTTCATTCGCCGTGATATGGCAATAGGCGCTACCTTGCGGCAGTTTCCAACCGGAGAGCGAGGGCGCCGCAAGCGGTGTGCTGCCGGCATGCTTTGCCGCCACTGTCACGTTCGCATAGCGGTGCGCCTCTTGCATCGCGCGGCGCGACCAGTAGCCGGAATCCGCATAGGCGGCGTTTCCCAATCCCGCCGCCGGATCGAGCAGATTCATCGGCACCGCCGCGAATTGATGCATCGCACCGCCCGCGAGAAACAGCACGCGGTAGTGCTCCGGCACTTGGAGCAGCCGGACGAGACGCGTCCGCGCATCCGCCAGCGCTGCGCGGAAATCGTCGCCGGTGAAAGGCCGCTCGATGGCGGCCGCGCCATGCGCATCGCGGCGAAACAAGGTTTCGCCTGCGCGCGCGAGCACCGCGTCGGGCAGACGCGAAGGGCCGGCTGCAAAGCTCCACGCCGCGCCGTTTTGTGCGAAGCCCCTGCCGGGCGGATTCGGAATCACGCTCGTCAACCCGCGGCGATGCCGCCGTGCGCGCTAGCCGCCATGAAAAGCAGCAGCGGGATCGACAACATCGTATTGGTGCGCGAGGACAGGTGCGTGATGCGTGCGCAGCGCAGGCGCTCGTCGAGCGCCGCGGGTTTGAGGCCGAGCACCTTTTGTTGATGTGGCCAGAGCACGAGCCATACGTTCGCCATCATCAGCGTGCCGAGATACATGCCGATGCCGATCGGCGCGAGGCCGGCGTGCAGCGAGAGCGCACCGGGCAGCCAGCCCCGGCGCCAGAGCATTACGATGCCCGCGGACCAGGCGATGACGGACGCCCAGCGGAAGATGCCGTGCTCGCGGTTGAGCAGCGCTTGAAAGCGGGGGCTTTGGTCGTCGCTCAAATCCGAGCGCAGCAGCGGCCGCCAACTCGGGCGTTGAATCACGCTGGAGTAGTTGTGGCCGACCCAAATGATGCCCGCGATGAAATGCGTCCAGCGCAGCAGAAGATCGATCGTCATCGCGTTCTTCCTCAAGTCATCAAGAGCCGCGCGATGGCGACGAGCGCGGCGCTGAGCAACGCGCCCAGCACGATTGTGCCGGTAGCGGTGTCGTAAGGATGGCGCATTCAATCCTCCATGAAAGCCGTGGACACGCCGCTGCCGCTGCGCTTGACGAGCGGCTTGCGAAACCGCAGCGGCTGCGTCGCTAGGCTCGCAGCCTGTTGCACGAGATGATGATGCGGCGAGCGGCTGCAGGCCGGATCGGCATTGGCCGCATCGCCGGTGAGGAGGAATGCCTGGCAGCGGCAGCCGCCGAAATCTTTTTCCTTTTCGGAGCATGAAAGGCACGGCTCGCGCAGCCAATCGAGGCCGCGATAACGGCGAAACAGCTCGGATTCATGCCAGAGCCACGACAGCGGCCTTTCGCGCACCGATTCGAATACGAGCCCCGGGATCACGCGCGCTTCCTGGCAGGGCATGGCGACGCCGTCGGGCGCGATGGTCAGATGGATCGCGCCCCAGCCGTTCATGCATGCTTTGGGACGGCCCTCGTAATAGTCGGGAATGACGAAATAAATCGTCATGCGCTCGCCCAGTTTGCCGCGCCAGCGTCGAATCGTCGCCTCGGCTTCACGCACCTGTTCGAGCGTGGGCATCAGCTCGTCGCGATTGAGCAGCGCCCAGTTGTAGTACTGGATATTGGCGAATTCGATGTATTCCACGCCGATATCGGCGGCAAACTCGCAGACGGCATCGATCTCGCCGATGTTCTGCCGGCCCAAGGGCATGTTCAGCACCATCGGTAAGCCGTGCGCTTTGATGCGACGCGCGGCTTCAAGCTTGTGCGCATGCGCCTTCGCACCGACCAGTTCGTCGTTCAGTTGCGGCCGCATCGCTTGCAGCGATAGTTGAACCTGCTTCAGGCCGGCTTGCTTGAGTGCGATCATGCGCTGCTCGGTCAGCCCGATGCCGGAAGTGATGAGGTTCGTGTAGAAGCCGATCGAATCGGCGTAGGCGACGAGCTCCTCCAAGTCGTCCCGCTCCAGCGGTTCGCCGCCGGAGAAGCCGAGCTGCAACGCGCCCAACGCGCGGGCGTCGCGCAGGACGTCTTTCCACTCCTGCGTCGAGAGTTCGCGCTTCGCGTAGTCCTTGAAATTGAGCGGGTTGTTGCACCACGAGCATTTCAACGGGCAGCGGTAGGTCAGTTCGAGCGTGAGCCACAGCGGCTGGCCTTGACCGTCGAGGCTGATTCCGTGCGATTCCTTAGGCATAGCCGTTTCCTCTCTCCTCCATCAGGCGGTGCGACGCGCCCGCCCTTTGGATATATTTTTGGCCTACGCCGCGAGTGCCGCGACGCGAATCGATGGAGAACGCGCTCACGGTTTCGGGTAAAGCGGCCTCGTGATTTTCATGAGCGTTCGGGGCGGCGGCCACGTCACGCTTCGATTAACCCGGCGCGCATGGCGATGACCGCCAATTCGGCGGCGTTGCTCGCATTGAGCTTCTGCTTAATGTGATAGAGATGCGTGCCGATTGTGCTTGCGCTCAAGTGAAAGTCCGAAGCGACTTCGTTGACCGAGCGGCCCTGCGCCAGTTGCAGGAAAACCGTGAACTCCTTGTCGGTCAAGGCCTGGGCCGGATGCGCGGCCCCCGAGAGCTGAGTCAACGCCACTTGCTGCGCGAGTTCGGGATCGAGATAGCGCCGATCCTGCCCGACGAGCCGCACCGCCTGAATCAATTCTTGCGGCAAGCAACGCTTGCACAAGTAGCCGGCGGCGCCCGCCCTTAGCGCCCGCACGGGAATCACGGCATCGTGATGAGCCGACAGCATCAGCACACGCGCCGCGGGATGATGGGCGCGCAGCCGTTCGAGCGCGGCGAGCCCGCCGATGCCCGGCATCGACACGTCCATCGTCAATACGTCGGGCCGAACTTCATCGTAAAGACGCAACGCTTGTTCGCCGCTTTCGGCTTCCCCCAGCACGGTGGCGCCGGCCCCTTCGAGCAGCAAGCGAAAGCCTATGCGGACCATGGCGTGATCATCGGCCAACAGCACGCTGAGACCGGCGAGAGAGGGTTTCATGATCGGTGCTCCCAAGGCGCGGGGTCGACGGCGGGTAACCGCACGCCGAGCCGAGCGCCTCCGCCCGTGCCCGGTTCGAATACGAACTCGCCGCCGAGCGTGCGTACGCGCTCGCGCATGCCGGCAAGGCCCAAGCCGCTGCCTGCGGTGCGCGAGGCGGCGGCGCGGCCGCCACCGTTGTCCGCAACGACGAGTTCGAGCCATTTGCCGTTGCCCAAGCGCCGCAACGTTACGTCAACGCGTGTCGCGCAGGCGTGACGGGCCACGTTCGTCAGCCCTTCTTGAACGATCCGCAACATCGCGTGACGGACCGCCTCGCCGGTCGGCATCGCGTTCTCCGCAAAGGTCGCCGTCAACGCGACGTCCGGGTAGTGCTGCTGCCAGGTGCGCAAGTAATGCCGCAGCGGCGCTTGCGTACCGCACGCATCGGGCGCCGGCGCGTCGCGCAAACGATGCAAAATGGTGCGCACGCCGTCTTGCATCTGATTGGTCGCGGCGATGATGTTTTCGGCCGGGCCGCGCAGTGCGCTTTTTTCGTCGGTGCGTTGGACGATGGCCCCCGCGAGCGCACGCACCGCCGTGATGCCTTGCGCCAATTCGTCGTGCAACTCGCGCGCGATATATTGGCGTTCCGCTTCGAGCCTTGCATGCATTTGCTCGCCCAATTCGCGTTCGCTCTCGAGGCGCACGTTGTGGTCGACAGCCTGCGCGAGGCGATTGGCCATACCGTTGAACGCTTTGGCAAGGCGCCCCAGCTCCGGTATCGGAAAGGCGGGAAGACGCGTGTCGAAACATCCCGCACCTGTGCGGTCCAGCGCAGTCATGATCTGACCGAGCGGGCGCAGCGCATGCTCGAGCGCGTGGCGCACGGCGATGAACAAAGCGAATAGCAGGACGATGGCCCAACCGGCCATGGCGCACAAGTCGTCCCAGGCATCGAGCGTGGCGCGCGACGGATCGGGATGAAGGACGAGCGAGAGCCCGGCCGCATCGATGCGCCACGCGGCGAACGTCGGTTCGACGAACGCGGCGAACCACGCGGGCGCCGAGCGACCGGCCTTGTAACTCGACGGCGGCGACTGATAGCGCCACGGTCCGCCGGAGTCGATCACCTCGAGCGCGTTGGCGCGAATCCGCCCCACGGCGACGATTTGCGCCAGAAGCCGCGTGCGATTGGCATTCGACGGCTCCGCTCTCAACGCGGCGGCGGAGACGGTTAGCCATTGCTCGGCGACGCGGGCGGCGGCAGTCACTTCCTCATGGATCGCGTCGCGCGTCTGCCTCACCCATAGCACGCCAAGCGTCGTCATCAGAATGGCGGCGAGCACCGTCAATACCAAGCCGATGCGGGTATGCAAGCTCAATGGCTCGAGTCGTCGTAGTGTTGTCATCCTCTCATGCACTCCCTCAATTTAGGAGCGAGGGCTATGTTGCCCCGGTTCTTGAAATCTAAAAGATGCAAATTTGATACCACAATACGCGGCAGGTCGCCGCGGCGCGGCGCGCGGCCGCTTGGCTGCCCTTGCTTGTTTCAATGCGAGACAATCGAGACAGTGCGTTGCTTCAAAACGAGACAGCGGTGCTTCGCCGTGGAGTCATGATTTTCATGAGCCTTTTTTGGCGAGATGCCGCTGGAGCGCGCTCGATTCCAAGCCAATAATCGGCCCACGGATGGCATGTTGCCCTTCCGAAATAAAAGGAGACTTGATATGACTTGGGAAAATCCGGCTTTCTGCGAGATCCGCCTCGGCTTCGAGGTCACCGCCTACGTTTACGTGCGCTAAAAGGCGGCCGGACGGAAGCGGCAGCGTCTCCGTCCGACGCCTGCGCTCATCGAGCCATGAACATCGATTCGTCCGTCACTGACGACGTGTGCCCGCGCCTGGCGCCGCACTTCGTCTTCCGCTGGGAAGACAGCCAGAATGCTTACGTCATCCTGTATCCCGAAGGTCTCATCAAACTCAATGTGAGCGCCGGTGAAATATTGAAGCGTTGCGACGGCGTGCGCAGCGTTTCCGCGATCGTCAGCGAACTGCGGACAGCGTTTCCCGGCGCCGATGCGCAGATCGCACAGAGCGCTCGCGCGTTCGTCGATGTCGCGCGCGGAAAAGGATGGCTGCGCTGGTAACGGCAAGCCATTCGCGTCGGATTGAGCAGCGCGATCGCCCGCCGACGACCCACGTTGCGTTGTTGGTGCAGGACAACTACGGTTTTTGGTAAGTGCGGTTACAAAAGATGATGATGCCCATTTAATCGGGGCATCATCGCAAAAACGAAAACCAACCGAGCCACTCACCCGGGTAATTCAGTTTCCAGCTGCGAGCAGCGATGCCGCGTCCAACTAAGCAACGGCCCCCGTTGGTTTGGCCAAAGAGGTGAGAAAAATCCTCTCTCATCGGCGGAAGAGAGAATAAATCGATGCGCGGCTGATTTGTCCCCTTCTAATTTCGATCCGTCAATCGCCGTCATTTCGATTCCCCGCTATCAAGAAAAATCCGCTGCGAACGTAAACGCGCTCATATCCCCAGTTTTTGCATGGAATATGTTGTGGCACTCGTTTTCGTCCTTGAATTCCTGTCGACTTACTCATGACGCATACGCAAGATAAATTGCTTTGGCTCGGAGGCCCGATCCTCGGTTGCGTGGGCGCATTGGCGTGCTTTGCCGTGTCGTCGTTCAGCGCCGCCGGCACGGCCGCTGGGGTCGCGCTTGCCCTCGCAGGGATCGCGACGGGCTGGCGGCAGCGCAATGCCGACACGCGCGTCGTGCAACAGTTGCTAGCCTACTTCGACAGTCAGCGCGCCTTCAGCGCCGATCTTGCTCCCGTTTGGGCGCGCCATATCGAATCCTCTCGCACGCAAATGGAAGCCGCGATTACGGCGTTGAGCGGACGGTTTGGCGGTATCGCCTCGCGGCTCGATGCTGTGCTCGGCTCCTCCGCGGGCGGGCCCGCGGGCTCGCCTGGTGGCAACGACGTGTATTCGGCGAGCGAACACGAACTGCAGACGGTCGTTCAACGGCTGCGCGCGGCGGTCGACAGCAAAGCCGAAATGCTCGGCAAGGTGCGCGAGCTGCACGGCTTTGTCGACGAGCTGCGCGATATGGTCGAGGCGATCGAAATCATCACGCAACAGACCAATCTGCTCGCCATCAATGCGGCGATCGAGGCGGCCCATGCGGGCAACGTCGGGCGCGGTTTTGCCACCGTCGCTCAGGAGGTGCGGGCGCTATCGCGCAAATCGAGCGAGACGGGGGCGAATATCGCCGCGAAGATCGAGACGATCCGCGAGGCGATCGTCTCGGCATCCAATGCCGCCGAACTAACCGCCGAGCACGACTCCGTCGCGATGTCCGATTCGCAACGAGCGATCGAGCAAGTGCTAGTGCGTTTCCGCGATTTCACCTCGTCGCTCGAATCGGCCGCCGAGCTGCTGCGCGACGAGAGCCGCAGCATCAAGGGCGAAGTCTACGAGGCGCTCGTCCAACTGCAGTTCCAGGATCGCGTAAGCCAGATCATGCAGCACGTGAAGGCCAACATCGAGCGCCTGCCTGCCGTCGTCGACGAGCACTGCGCGCAATACGGAGCGGGCGCACCGCTGCCCACACTCGATGCCAGCCCGCTGCTCGGCGAGCTAGAGCAAACCTACGCAATGGCCGACGAACGCGCGCTACACCAAGGCGGCGCCGGCGCCAAAGCGCAAGCGGCCGAATCGACTTCAGACATTACTTTCTTTTGAGAACCGCTATGGCAAAGACAATCATGATCGTCGACGATTCCGCATCGGTTCGGCAAGTCGTCGGAATCGCGCTTCGGGGTGCAGGCTACGAAGTCATCGAGGGCTGCGACGGCAAGGACGCGCTTGCGAAACTGCAGGGTCAGAAGGTCCACTTGATGATCAGCGACCTGAACATGCCGAACATGGACGGTATCGCCTTCATCAAAGCGGTCAAGCAGATGCCGGCCTATAAGTTCACGCCCATCGTCATGCTGACGACCGAAAGCCAGGATGCAAAGAAACGTGAAGGTCAGATGGCGGGCGCCAAGGCGTGGGTCGTCAAGCCGTTTCAGCCGCCGCAGTTGCTCGCTGCGGTCGAGAAGCTGGTGTTGCCTTGACCGGCTTTGACCACGGAGCACTGGCGATGAATGCCCCCCTTACCGTGCAGATCGAACTGCCGCTCACGATTTATCACGCAGCCGAACTCAAAGAACTCATGTCCGATGCGCTCGAGCGAGGCGCTGGCGTGCGCTTCGACGTGTCCGCCGTGCCTGAGATCGATTGTGCGGGCGTGCAGCTGCTCGTCGCCGCACGGCGCAGCGCGGCCGATCGTCGGCAAGCCTGTGACTTCGTCGGCGCGAGCGAGACCGTGCAAGCCACCCTCGCGCTGCTTGGCGTGCCCCAGCTATTGACGCAAGCCCAGCCGTTGGGCGAAACGCTTGCGGCGCTTGAAGAGACCGTCTCATGAACCTCGACGACGCACTCCAAACCTTTATCGTTGAAAGCCGCGAATTGCTCGCGCTGATGGAAAGCGGCTTGCTCAGCATGCGCGAGAGCGCTGATCCGAGCGACGAGATCAACGCCGTTTTCCGCGCGGCCCATACGATCAAGGGATCGTCGGGCTTATTTGGAATCGATGGAATCGTGGCGTTCACGCACGTGGTCGAAAGCGTGCTCGACCGCGTGCGCGACAACGAAATCGGTATCGACGAATCGTTGATTTCATTGCTGCTTGCGTGCGGCGATCATATCGGCTTGCTCGTGGAGCTGACCGCGGAAACCGGCAATTGCGAGGACGAGGCGCTCATCGCGCAGGCGCAACCGCTCGTCGAAGCGCTCGGCCGCTATCTGGCGGCGGGAGCCCAATGCGCCGCCCATACCCGGCCCGATTCGGGGCTGCACGACGGTGGCGAAGCGGCGGCCACACCGCATCCCCAGCGCTGGCTGATCTCGTTGCAATGCGGCGAGCCGGTGTTGCGCAATGGAATGGACCCGCTCTCGATCATTCACTATCTGGCCAGGCTGGGCGAGGTCACGCGTGTCGCGACGAATGTCGAGGGCGTGCCATTGCTCGATGCACTCGATCCCGAAGCCTGCTACCTCGCATTCGAAATCGAGTTGTTGAGCGACGCAGGCAGGCAGGCCGTCGAGGGCGCCTTCGAGTTCATTCGTGAGGATTGCACGCTGCGCATCGAGGAGGGCGGCGATGAGCCCGCCGCATCGCCCGCGCAACCGGACGCCGAGCCATCGATCGATGCCGCGCTCCTCGCGCCTGAAGGCGCCGCGCAGGCGCCTGCGTCCTTGTCCTCATCTCCGTCCGAGGCCGCAGTCGCGGCTGCACCGGCGGCGGCGCGCAGCGGCGCGGCGGCGCGCGAAAACAAATCGGCGGATTCGCATTCCATTCGCATCGACGCGGACAAGCTCGATCATTTGATCGATCTCGTCGGCGAACTGATCACGGCATCGGCAAGCACCGAGCTTGCCGCCCGCAAGGCGCAGAACACGGAGCTGCGCGAATCCGCAGCGACGCTGAACAACCTGATTCAGAAGGTGAGAGACAGCGCGCTGCAACTGCGGATGGTCAAAATCGGGGCGACGTTCAATCGCTTCCGCCGCGTCGTGCACGACGTCGCGCAAGAACTAGGCAAGCGTATCGACCTCGTCGTCGAGGGTGAAGATACCGAACTCGATAAGACCGTGGTCGAGAAAATCGGCGATCCGTTGACCCATCTGGTACGCAACTCGATGGATCACGGCATCGAGCCGGCAGATGTGCGTCTCGCGCGCGGCAAGCCCGAGCACGGCAGGCTCACGCTCAACGCCTTCCACGATTCGGGTTCGATCGTCATCGAAGTCAGCGACGACGGCGGCGGCCTCGATCGCGACCGCATTCTGGCCAAGGCGGTCGAGCGCGGGCTCGTTCCGCACGATGCGACGCTAACCGACGATGAGATCTATGCGCTCATCTTCGAGCCGGGATTTTCGACGGCGGAACGCGTGACCAATCTATCTGGGCGCGGCGTCGGTATGGACGTCGTCAAGCGCAACATCACTGCGCTACGCGGCAGTATCGGCATCGACAGCCGGCCCGGGATCGGCGCCACCATTTCCGTGCGATTGCCGCTCACGCTCGCGATCATCGATGGCTTTCAGGTTTGCGTCGGCAACTCGATCTTCATTTTGCCGCTCGACGCGGTCGAGGAATGCGTCGAGTTTGCGTCGGGCGGCGTGCATGACTACACCGATTTGCGCGGCCAAGTGTTGCCGTTCATCCGGTTGCGCGAGTGCTTCGAGCTCGAGGGACCGGTCAGCGCGCGCCCGAACATCGTCGTCGTCAAGCATGCCGGGCAACGATTCGGCTTGCTCGTCGATCGTCTCTTGGGAGAAGCGCAGACCGTCATCAAGCCGCTGTCGAAGATGTTCGGCAAGGCGCGCGGTGTGAGCGGCTCGACGATTCTCGGCAGCGGCGAAGTCGCATTGATTCTCGATATCGCCGATCTCATGGCGATGGCCGGGCCCGCCGGTCCTGCCGGCCAGATTTCCGCCAGCCCCGCGCTCGCGACCTGCTAAGTCTTAAGGGACCATCCCATGACTCGAACGACACAGCCCCCCTTGCCTTCGCCGGACACTGCGCGGCACTGCGCGCAATACCTTACGTTTTTGCTGGGCGGGGAGATGTTCGGCATCAGCATCCTCACCATCAAGGAAATCATCGAGTTCCATGAGGTGACGACCGTGCCGATGATGCCGCATGCGGTGCGCGGCGTCATCAATCTGCGCGGCGCCGTCGTGCCCGTCGTCGATCTTCAGGCGCGCTTCGGACGGCAGCCGAGACCGGTCACCAAGCGTACCTGCATCGTCATCGTCGAACTCGGCGCGAACAGCGAAATGCCGGTGGTCGGGGTGGTCGTCGATGGGGTGAGCGAAGTGCTCGACATCACGGCGGCGGACATCGAACCGGCGCCGGCGTTCGGCGCCCAACTGCGGACCGATTTCATCGCCGGCATGGCGAAGGTGCGCGAACGTTTTGTGATTTTGCTTTCCGTCGAGCACGTTCTCGCGATCGACGAACTGGCCGCGCTCGCTGGAGAGCGGCAACTTGCAGCCCCCGAGCTCGCATAACCCGTTGTATTGAATCCGCCCTTCGCTTTCATCGTTTTTCAGGAAACATCATGACCTCCAGCGATTCCTTCGTCGCGCGCCGCCTCTGGCTTTGCTCCATCGCGAGCGTGATCGCGCTTGCCGCCGTCGCCATCCTTTGCGCGCTTCGCGTGTTGCCCTCCATCGTCACGATCGGCGTATCGACGGTGCTCGGGTTGGCCGCCTTGCTGGCGAGCACGGTGTTCGATCGCGCCGCGGCGCGCCGCGCTCGACTGGCGCGAGAGATGGCGCTCGAGCTCGCGGCCGGCAAGCTCGACGCGCTGCCGCGGCACGAAGGCGCGAGCGGCGATGCGCTCACCGCTGCGCTCGCCGAAACGAAGGACACGCTGCGAACGTTGAACGAACAGCTTACGCAGATGTCGCGTCGACACGACGAGGGCGATATCGATGCGCAGATCGACCTTGCACACGTGAAGGGGGACTTCCGCGCCATGGCCGACGGCATCAACAAGATGGTGGCCGGTCACATCGCGGTGAAGAAGAAGGCGATGGCTTGCGTGGCCGAATTCGGCCGCGGCAACTTCGAAGCCCCGCTCGAACAATTCCCGGGAAAGAAGGTGTTCATCAACGAGACGATCGAACAGGTGCGCCGCAATCTGAACGGAATCATCGCGGAGATGAACCGCATGTCCGCGGAGCACGATAAAGGCGAGATCGACGTGATGATCGCGGCGGAGAACTTCGATGGTGCGTTCCGTAGCATGGGCGAAGGCATCAACAAAATGGTGGGTGGTCACATCGCCGTGAAGAAGAAGGCGATGGCCTGCGTGGCCGAGTTCGGTCGCGGCAACTTCGAAGCCCCGCTCGAACAGTTCCCGGGCAAGAAGGCGTTCATCAACGAAACGATCGAACAAGTGCGCCGCAATCTGAACGGGATCATCGCGGAGATGAACCGCATGTCGGCTGAACACGACAAGGGCGACATCGATGTGACGATCTCCGCCGAGCGCTTCGACGGTGCGTTCCGCAGCATGGCGGAGGGCATCAACAAGATGGTGGGCGGCCACATCACCGTGAAGAAGAAGGCGATGGCCTGCGTGGCCGAGTTCGGTCGCGGCAACTTCGAAGCCCCGCTCGAACAGTTTCCGGGCAAGAAGGCGTTCATCAACGAAACGATCGAACAAGTGCGCCGCAATTTGAAGGCGCTCATCACCGACACCGCGGCGCTCGTTGCATCGGCTCGCGCGGGACGGCTCGAGACGCGCGCCGACGCAAACGCGCATCAGGGCGATTTCCGCCGTATCGTGGAGGGCATCAACTTGACCCTCGATGCGGTCATCGAACCGCTCAACGAGGCTGGCCGCGTGCTCAAAGCGATCGAATGCGGCGACCTCACGCAGGCGGCGAGCACGGCATTCGAAGGCCAACTGAAGGCGCTGTGCGAAAGCGTGAACAGCACGGCGCTCAAGCTCGCGGAAGTGGTGGACGAGGTCAACGGCGGGGCGATGGCGCTCGCCAATGCGTCGGAGGAAGTCAGCGCCGCGGCCCAGTCGCTGTCGCAAGCCGCGAGCGTTCAAGCCGCGAGCGTCGAAGAGACGAGCGCCTCGCTCGAGCAAATGACCGCGTCGATTTCGCAAAACACGGAGAACGCGCGCGTCACCGACGGCATGGCCAGCAAGGCGGCCAACGAAGCGAACGAGGGCGGGGACGCGGTCAAGGCGACCGTCGGCGCGATGAAGCAGATCGCGCAGAAGATCGGCATCATCGACGACATCGCCTATCAAACGAACTTGCTGGCGCTGAACGCGGCCATCGAAGCGGCGCGTGCCGGCGAGCACGGTAAAGGGTTCGCGGTGGTCGCCGCCGAAGTGCGCAAGCTCGCCGAGCGTAGCCAGGTGGCGGCGCAGGAAATCGGCAATGTGGCCGCATCGAGCGTCGAACTCGCGGAGAAGGCAGGGCATTTGCTCGATCAAATGGTGCCCAACATCCGCAAGACTTCCGATCTCGTGCAGGAAATCACGGCATCGTCCGAAGAGCAATCGGCGGGCGTCAATCAGATCAACAGCGCGGTGGCGCAACTGAGTCAGACCACGCAGCAAAATGCTTCGAGCTCTGAAGAACTCGCTGCTACCGCCGAGACGATGAATACGCAAACCACGCAGTTGCAGCAGGCGATGAGCTTCTTCAAAGTTCATTCCGGCAACGCGGCGCGGCTCAACCCGGTGCGCCGTGCGCCGGGCGCGCCAACCGCCGCCGCCGTCAAGTCGCGCGCGCCCGTGCGCCAGATGCCGCTGCATGCGACGACGTTCGAGAGCGACGACGAGCCGGCAAGCCGGTTTGACGAAGCGCAGTTCGTTTCTTACTGATCGGCGTCCCGGGCACGCGGTTTGCCATGTGCCCGGGGCGACACGTGACAGCGACGACCGATGGATCCGATTACCGATAACGAATTCCGCAAGTTTCAGACCTTCATTTTCGACGCGGCGGGCATCAGCCTCGCGCCGGCGAAGAAGGCGCTCGTCAGCGGCCGCCTGGCGAAGCGCTTGCGCGCATGCCAGCTCGATAGCTACGGCGATTACTTCACGCTGTTATCGGACGATGCGCATCGCGCGGAGCGGCAGATCGCAATCGATTTGCTGACCACGAATGAAACGTACTTTTTTCGCGAGCCCAAGCACTTCGAATTCCTGGGTGCGATTGCGTCGGCGTCGCGAGGGGGCGGGTTTCGCGTCTGGAGCGCCGCTTGCTCGAGCGGCGAGGAACCCTACAGCATCGCGATGGTGCTGGCCGACCGCCTAGCGGGCAAGCCGTTCGAAGTCATCGGCACGGACATCAGCACGCGCATGCTGCAAGCAGCACAGCGCGCGCATTACCCCGATATTCGCGCTCGGCAGATGCCGTCCGATTACCGGAAACGGTTTTGCTTGCGCGGCACGGGTCCGCAAGAAGGTACGCTGCTAGTCGAGCGCGGTTTGCGCCAGCGCGTGCGTTTCGCGCAGGCCAACCTCGTCGCGCCTTTGCCCGATTTGGGGCGCTTCGACGTGGCTTTTCTACGCAACGTCATGATTTACTTCGATGCGGCGACCAAACGTGAAGTCGTTCAGCGCGTCGCATCGCTCCTCCGGCCCGACGGCTATCTTTGCATCGGCCATTCGGAAAGCCTGCATGACCTCGGCATCGATTTGATTCCCGTTGCGCCGTCGATTTTTCGCAAGCCCGGCCGCGCCGGGCATTGAAGCGAGGCGGCGATGGCTAGAATCCGTGTCTTGATCGTGGACGATTCGGCTGTCGTCAGGCAGGTGGTGTCCGGCATGCTGACGGCGGCCGGCTTTGAAGTGATGGACGCCGTCTCGGACCCTATCGCTGCGATGAGCCGTCTTGCGCGCGACTGGCCCGACGTGATCCTGCTCGACATCGAAATGCCGCGCATGGACGGCATCACCTTTCTGAAGAAGATCATGGCCGAGCGGCCGACGCCTATCGTCATCTGCTCGACGCTGACCGAGAAGGGCGCGCGCACGACCGTGGATGCCCTGGCGGCCGGCGCTGTATCGGTAGTCGCCAAGCCGCGGCTCGGCCTCAAGCAGTTTTTGCTCGATGCGACCGACGAACTGACGACGACGTTACGCGCCGCCGCGCGCGTCAACGCCGGGCGGCTCGCTCGCAGGCATCCGATCGTCGCGCCCGTTCCAAAGCACACGGCCGATGCGGTGCTGCCCCCCAGCGTGCCGGGTGCGCTCACGCAAACCACGGAGCGCATCGTGGCGATCGGCACTTCCACGGGGGGAACGCAGGCGCTCGAGGTGGTATTGACGGCGCTGCCGCGCGTTTCGCCCGGCATCGTGATCGTTCAGCACATGCCGGAAAAATTCACGGCGGCTTTTGCCGAACGTTTGAATCAGATCTGCGAGATCGAGGTCAAGGAAGCGCAACCGAACGATCGCGTCATGCAGGGTCGAGCGTTGATCGCGCCCGGCGGCAAGCATTTGGCCGTTCGGCGCAGCGGCGCGCAGCACTATGTCGACGTGATCGACGGCCCGCTCGTCAATCGCCATCGCCCCTCCGTGGATGTGCTGTTTCGCTCGGTCGCGCGCAGCGCAGGCCGCAATGCGCTCGGGATCATCATGACGGGCATGGGCGATGACGGCGCGGCCGGGCTTGCCGAGATGCATACCGCGGGTGCGCGCACGCTGGCTCAGGACGAGGAGAGCTGTGTCGTGTTCGGCATGCCGCGCGAGGCGATCAAGCGCGGCGGCGTCGACAAGGTCGTCTCGCTATCGGCGATTAGCCACGAGATCGTGGCGATTCAGACGCACCGCAACTAGGCACGGGATCGCACGCGGCCGGGTGCGATATGCTCCTCATCGCATCCGCGGTTTTGGCCTGCTTCCAGGCCTTTTGTCGTTTTACGGCATACGATCGCGTGCCACACCCTGTCATCGCAAACAAAAACGAGCCGCAACGACATGTGCCGTTGCGGCTCGCGCTGCCGGCCTAGCGGTGAGCGATTGGGCATGCAGGGACTATTCAGCGGCCTACCGACCCACCCCTAAAGTTAGTGCGCGTTTTCCGCCGCACTCTGCAGGGCCAGCATGTCGTTCGTCGACATCACATGCTGGAGCGCGAGCAAGATGACGAATCGGCCGCGCACTTTGCCCATCCCTTGAATGAAGTCGACGCGGATGGACGAGCCGAAGGCGGGCGGTGGTTCGATCTCGGAAGCCGGGATGTCGAGCACCTCGTTGACGGCATCGACGACGATGCCGATGTCTTGCCGCTCCCCCTGCGTTTGCACTTCCACGATGACGATGCAGGTGCGCTTGGTGACTTCCGAAGAAGCCTTGCCAAAGCGCGCGAGCAAGTCGACGACCGGCACGACCGCGCCGCGCAGGTTGATCACGCCGCGCGCGAAGGCCGGCATCATCGGGACAGTCGTCAGCGCCGTATAGCTGATGATTTCCTTGATCGACAGAATGCCGATCCCGTAAAGCTCGCCGGCCAGCACGAAGGTGAGCACCTGCGCCGGTTCGGCGGCGCTCGCCATCGCCGGCGCTTTGATCTGCGTCCGCGGTTCGGACGCAGCTCGAGCGTGAGTCGGGTTCATGATCGGCCCTCCGCGTTAGAACTTCGCGAACTGCGATTCGTCGGGCATATCGGAACCCGCGAACGTGAGCCCCGGCGCAAACGCCAGGCTCCCGGCGGGCTTGGTGGTGCCGCGGGCACGTGTGCGGGCGGTCGCAGCGCGCGTGCTCCCGGCATCGCCCGCGCGCGCGGTGCTGCCGCCCGATGCGAGACGGAAGAAGGTCATCGCTTGACGCAACTGCTCCGACTGGCTGCTCATCTCCTCGGCGGTGGCCGCGAGCTCTTCGGAACTCGAGGCATTTAGCTGCGTCGTTTGGCTCAGTTGGCTGACAGCCACATTGATCTGTCCGACACCGGACGATTGCTCTTCGGATGCGGCCGTGATCTCTTGCACCAGCTCGGAGGTCTTCTTGATGTTGGGGACCATCGAATCGAGCAGGGCGCCTGCCTTCTCGGCCAACTCGACGCTCGAGCTGGCGACCGTGCCGATTTCCTGCGCCGCGATCTGGCTGCGCTCCGCCAGCTTGCGCACTTCGGCGGCGACCACGGCGAAACCCTTGCCGTGTTCCCCGGCGCGCGCGGCTTCGATGGCCGCGTTGAGTGCGAGCAGGTTGGTTTGATAGGCGATGTCGTCGATGATGCCGATCTTCTGGGCGATCTGCTTCATCGCGCTCACCGTGGCTTTGACGGCCTCGCCGCTGTCGCTGGCTTCCTTTGCGGCTTGCTGCGCCATGCCGTCGGTCACCTTCGCGTTTTCGGTGTTTTGCGTGATCGAGGCGGTCATCTGCTCGATCGATGCGCTCGTTTCCTCGACGCCGGCCGCTTGCTCGCTGGACGCTTGACTCAGCGATTGCGCCGTCGCACTGACTTCTTCGGAAGCGCTCGCGATCGCCTCGGCGCCGCCGTTGACTTCGCCGACCACCTGCGACAGTTTGGCGATCATGTTTTGCATCGCTCGCAGCAGCTGCCCGATTTCGTCTTTGTTCTTCGATTCGATGCGCACCGTCAAGTCTCCTTCCGCAAGCTGATTCGCGGCATCGAGGGCCTGAATGATGGGCTTGCTGACGCCGCGGCTGATGACGAAGCCGAGCAGCGCGCCGAGCGCCAGGGCTGCCGCGATCGTGCCGATCATCAGCGAGCGGCTTTGCGTGTAGAGCTCGGTAGTGTCATCGGATGCCTGCTTGGCGGCTGCTTCCTTCAAGTCGGAAAGCGCGGTCATGGTGTCGTCGAGCGCGCTGGCTTTCTCGCGCACGGTCTCCATCGCCTTCGTGAGGGCGGGGTCGCGCTCGGCCAGTTTGCTGCTGTTGATCAACGACACCAACGTGGCTTGATCGCGCAGGTAGTTTTCCCAGGTGCGAGAAAACTCGGCCAGCAACTGTTGACCCTTCTCCGTGTTGATCAGCGGTCGCGCCTTGTCGAGGTTGCTTTTCAACAACTCGACCGACTTGTTCATCGTCTCGATGTACTTGGCGCGCTCCTCCGGCGTCGTGGCGAGCAAAGCGTTGCCGCGAGCGCGTCCGATGTAGATCAGGTCGATGTTGGCTTCCTTGATATACGACACGCCGAGCACATCGTGGCTGTACATGCGATCGGCCAGGTCATTGATTTTGCCGGCATTGCTAATGCCGACCATACCGACGATGCCGCTGGCCGATGCGACTATGAGAAAGGCGGCGACCAGTCGAATGCCGATCTTGATGTTGCCTAGCATAATGAATTCCCTCGGAGAATGTTAATTGACGGCTATGCCCAAAACATTGGGGCGGCATCGCGGACGGATGAAGACGCAGTAAATGAGGGACTGCTTTCCGTCCGCGTGGGAGACACCCACCGTTAGGGCCACCCTACGACGTCCAAGACGCTGGATGCACGATGCAGGCGGCGGCATCGCGGGTGTGCGGGCGTCGTGATCGACGCGCGCGACACTACGTATAAATGTGGATATCGGTCGCCGCCGACTAAGGCTTAACCCTCGGAGCGGAATTTGTTTGTAACTCGCCGGCGGGTGTTCGAGACCGTGCGTTAACCAGTTGAATCGTGCACTAAATCAAAATAGAGACAACCATAGAGAATGGGCGCTAAAAAAATCCGTGAATGAGGGTGCAAGCCTGTTTCCACGCGTAACACATTTGATCGGTTACCCCGCTTTGGCGATCAAATAGGTTGCCTAATTTCCTTCGGCATTCTGGAGCATCGACCATCCCACGGTCGTCCCCCTCGCTCCGGCGCACGGCGCACCGAGGCCGTAGCGCTCCATGCAGATCTCATGCACACCGTCGCTTCGCGTTCCAGCGCCCCCGCGCCCCGGCCCAAGGCGTATTTTGTCATGTCTTATATAAGATATAAGACATTTGACGTTGCCACCGAATGAACTTAAAATCGCGGGCAAAGCAGTGCCGGAAGGCGCTTCGGCGCACCGGCTTTCCCCTGAACCGCAATACCCGCAGGTGGTCCCTCATGCTCGAAAACTATCGTGCTCACGCAGCCGCACGCGCCGCGCTCGGCATTCCTCCGCTTCCGCTCACGGCCCAGCAGACGGCCGAGTTGGTGGAACTGCTGGCTCATCCGCCCGCCGGCGAAGAGCAGACCTTGGTCGACCTGATCGCCCACCGCGTGCCGGCCGGCGTGGACGAAGCCGCGCGCGTGAAGGCCGGCTTCCTGGCCGCCGTGGCCAAGGGCGAAACCCCATGTGCGCTGATTTCGCGGGCACACGCCACCGAATTGCTGGGCACGATGCTGGGCGGCTACAACATCGAGCCGCTGATCGACCTGCTGTCCGACGCCGAAGTGGGCGGCACGGCGGCTGACGCGCTGAAGAAAACCCTCCTCATGTTCGATCAGTTCCACGACGTGAAGGAACTGGCCGACAAGGGCAACGCCAACGCCCGCGCCGTCATCCAAAGCTGGGCCGACGCCGAATGGTTCACGAGCCGTCCGGAAGTGCCGCAAAGCTTGACCGTCACCGTTTTCAAGGTCACGGGCGAAACCAACACCGACGATCTGTCGCCCGCCCCGGATGCCACCACCCGCCCCGACATCCCGCTGCATGCGCTGGCCATGCTGAAGAACGCCCGTCCCGGCATCACGCCGGAAGAAGACGGCAAGCGCGGCCCGGTCAAATTCATCGAGTCGTTGAAGGAAAAGGGCCATTTGGTCGCCTACGTGGGCGATGTGGTCGGCACGGGCTCCTCGCGCAAATCGGCCACCAATTCGGTGCTGTGGTTCACGGGCGAAGACATCCCCTTCATCCCGAACAAGCGCTTCGGCGGCGTCTGCCTGGGCGGCAAAATCGCGCCGATCTTCTACAACACGATGGAAGACGCCGGCGCGTTGCCGATCGAACTCGACGTGTCGAAGATGGAAATGGGCGACGTGGTCGAACTGCGCCCCTATGAAGGCAAAGCGCTGAAGAATGGCGAGGTGATCACCGAGTTTCAGGTCAAATCCGAGGTGCTGTTCGACGAAGTGCGCGCCGGCGGCCGCATTCCGCTGATCATTGGCCGCGGGCTGACCGCCAAGGCGCGCGAGGCATGGGGCCTGGCGCCGTCCACGCTGTTCCGTCTGCCGCAGCAGCCTGCCGATAGCGGCAAGGGCTTCTCGCTGGCCCAGAAGATGGTCGGCCGCGCTTGCGGGCTGCCGGAAGGCCAGGGCGTTCGCCCGGGCACGTACTGCGAACCGAAGATGACGTCGGTCGGCTCGCAGGACACCACCGGCCCGATGACGCGCGACGAACTGAAGGATCTCGCCTGCCTCGGCTTCTCGGCCGATCTCGTCATGCAGTCGTTCTGCCATACCGCTGCTTATCCGAAGCCTGTCGACGTGAAGACTCACCGGACCTTGCCCGACTTCATCAGCACGCGCGGCGGCATCGCGCTGCGCCCCGGCGACGGCGTAATCCACTCATGGCTCAATCGCATGCTGTTGCCCGACACCGTGGGCACGGGCGGCGATTCGCACACCCGTTTCCCGATCGGCATCAGCTTCCCGGCGGGTTCGGGCTTGGTCGCCTTTGCCGCCGCTACCGGCACGATGCCGCTCGATATGCCGGAATCGGTGCTGGTCCGCTTCAAGGGCAAAATGCAGCCGGGCGTGACCCTGCGCGACTTGGTCAACGCGATCCCGCTCTACGCCATCAAGCAGGGCATGCTGACCGTTGCCAAGCAAGGCAAGAAAAACATCTTCTCGGGCCGCATTCTCGAAATCGAAGGCCTGCCCGATCTGAAGGTCGAGCAAGCGTTCGAATTGTCCGATGCATCCGCCGAGCGCTCCGCCGCAGGTTGCACGGTGCACCTGAACAAGGAACCGATCATCGAATACCTCAACAGCAACGTCACGCTGCTGAAGTGGATGATCGCGCAGGGCTATCAGGACCCGCGCAGCTTGCAGCGCCGCATCAAGGCAATGGAGCAGTGGCTGGCCGACCCGCAACTGTTGTCGCCGGATGCGGACGCCGAGTACGCGGCCGTCATCGAGATCGACTTGGCCGACATCCACGAACCGATCGTGGCCTGCCCGAACGATCCGGACGACGTGAAAACGCTGTCGGACGTGGCCGGCAACAAGATCGACGAAGTGTTCATCGGCTCGTGCATGACCAACATCGGTCACTTCCGCGCCGCGTCGAAGTTGCTCGAAGGCAAGCGCGACATCCCGGTCAAGCTGTGGGTCGCGCCGCCGACCAAGATGGATCAGAAGCAATTGACTGAGGAGGGGCACTATGGCGTGTTCGGCACCGCCGGCGCGCGTACCGAAATGCCGGGCTGCTCGCTGTGCATGGGCAACCAGGCACAAGTGCGCGAAGGCGCGACGGTCATGTCCACGTCCACCCGCAACTTCCCGAACCGCTTGGGCAAGAATACGAACGTGTATCTGGGCTCGGCGGAACTGGCCGCGATCTGCTCGCGCTTGGGCCGCATTCCGACCCGCGAGGAGTACATGGCCGACATGGGCGTGCTGAACGCCAACGGCGACAAGATCTACCAATACATGAACTTCGATCAGATCGAAGACTTCAAGGAAGTGGCAGACACCGTGACGATGTAAGTGCGCCGCTCCCCTACGGCGTGCCGCTCGCGCCGTAGCGTTCGCAAGTCACGCGATGGCACCGTAGGCGAAACGTCTACGGTGCTTTTTTATCGCCCCTGCGTTTCCAAGCAAGCGCCGCAGGCCAATCGCGCTGCCTTGCGATCGGCATTGCGCTGCGCGAAGCCCGCCATCGCCCACACGCCAAGGCCCGCCACGGCCAGCAACGCGCCGACCCAGCCGGGCGAGGTCCAGCCGAAGCCGCCGGCGATCGCGAGGCCGCCAAGGAACGGTCCGAGCGCGTTTGCGGTATTGAAGGCCGAGTGATTCAACGAAGCGGCGAGGCTTTGCGCATCTTCGGCGACATCCATCAAACGTGTCTGCAATACGGTGCCGAGCGCACCGCCCACCCCGATGAGGAAGACGTCCACTGCAATCGTCCAGACGTTCGCGGCCGCCAACGGAAAGGCCAGCAGCGTCAGCGCGCTCCAAACCAGCAAGAGTCCGGCTGTGCGCATCAACGCGCGGTCCGCGAACATCGGCACGACGAGATTGCCCACCGTGAGCCCCACCCCGAAGATGCTGAGCACCAACGAAGCCGTGCCCACCGATGCGTGGGTGACCGACATGAGCACGTTGGCCAAGTAGGTATAGACGGCAAACAAGCCGCCGAACCCGATCGCGCCGATACCCAGCGTGTACCAGACCTGGGCGCGCCCCAACGCGCTCAATTCGCGCAGCGGGCTGGCGCCGGCGGCGGCGGGCGTAGGAGGCGCCCACAAGCGCACGCACGTCATCGTGACCGCGCCCATCAAGGCCGCGAAGCCGAAGCTCCAGCGCCAACCGATCGCATGACCTAGCCAATTTGCGAACGGCACGCCGATGATCGTGGCGACCGTGAGCCCTAGAAACATGCGGCCGACGGCGACCGTGCGCCGGTTCTCGGGCACGAGCGAGCTTGCGACGAGCGCCGCGACGCCGAAATAGGCGCCATGCGGCAAGCCGCTGACGAAACGGAACAGGAGCATCCACCCGTAGCTCGGCGCGAGCGCGCTCAGCGTGTTGCCCACGACGAACAACGCCATCAGCGCGATCAAGAGCTGCCGACGGTCGAGCCTGGCACCGAGCACGGCCAGCGCGGGCGCGCCGACCACCACGCCCAATGCATACGCGCTGATCACATGGCCGGCCACAGGTGCGCTGATGCCCAGGCCTTGCGCGAACAGCGGCAAGACGCTCATCGTCGCGAACTCGGTCGTCCCGATCGCGAAGCCGCCTACCGCCAGGGCGAAAAGCACCCACGCCGTCTTGTTCTGTGCCGCTTCAATCCGTTGCATTCTCGTTCGCCGTAGCCAAGCGGTGTTTACCCGCAAAGCAGCCATTCTAGTGGCATGGCGAAAAGCTCGCTCGCGGCGATCCGGTTTATTGCGAATCGGCTCCCGGCGGCGTCGTTTGAGGGATGTCGGGCGTCGGGGTAGGCGAGGAGCCCGCGCCTGCAGGCGGAAAACCGCCGCCCTCGCGTGGCGTTGCTCCGGTGTATGCGCCCGAGGGCGGGGGCAGGAGCGTCGGTGCGAGCTGTGGCGCGCCGCCGCCCGCAGCCCCGGAACCGGGCGTGCTCGGTGGCGCCGCTGCCGGGGCCGACGCCGCCGCGCCGCTTGCGGGCGTGCCGATCAACGGGGGCAGGGACGCCGGTGACGCCGTCGATGCCGCTGCCGACGCGGGCGCTTGCGATGCGGAAGCTGCCGAAGCCGCCGAGCCGGGCACGGCTTCCGAAGCTGGTGCGGGCTCGGAAGCGGGCGCAGCCGGTTTCACGGCCGGCGGCGTTCGATGCGCTGGTGCTTGCGTCTGCGGCTTCGACCCGGACAGCCACGCCATCCACGCCCGCAGTTTGTCGCGGAAAACATCGAAGGCGCTTGGCTGCACCTCGGTGTCGAAGCGCACGCGCGCATCGATCACGCGCGCATGCAGCGCCCGTTGATAGAAGTCGCCGACGATCGGCAGCGCGCTGTGCGCGCCTTCGCCCCAGTAATTGCCGCCGAGCGTGACGCGGCCGTCGTCGCAGCCCACCCAGGCGCCGGCAACGAGTTGCGGGTGCATCAGAATGAACCAGCCGTCGGTGTTGCCCTGAGTCGTGCCGGTCTTGCCCGCCACGTCGGCGCGAATCCCGTAGCGTGAGCGAATGGCCGCGCCCGTCCCGCGATTGACGACATCGCGCATCACGTCGATCAGCGTGCGATCGGCCGCGACCGGCAACGCCTGTTCCGGCGCGGCCGGCTCGAACTGCGCCAGCACGCGGCCGTCGTGATCCTCGATGCTCGTCAACATGCGCGGCTCGAGATAGGCGCCGTCGTTCGCAATGGTGGCATAGGCCGACACCATTTCTTTCACCGTGACCGGGCTCGTGCCGAGCGCGAGCGAGGGCACCGCATCGAGCTTGCTGTCGCGCACGCCCATCGCTTGCGCGAGGCGCGCGACGCGCTCGGCGCCGATCTGCTCGATCAACTGCGCCGTGATCCGGTTGCGCGAGTAGGCGAGCGCATCGCGCAACGTCATCGGCTTGCCGCTCGGCGGGACGTCGTCGTCCGGACGCCAGATCTCGCCGCCCTTGAGCGCAATCTCGACCGGTTGATCGATGAAGGTATCCGTCGGCTTCGCCCCGGCCGCGAACGCCGCGCCGTAGACGAACGGCTTGAACGTGGAGCTGGGCTGGCGCCGCGCCTGTTGCACGTGGTCGAACGGTTCTTCCTCGAAGTCGCGGCTGCCGACCCAGGCCTCGATGGCGCCGCTGCGCGGGTCGATCGCGAGAAAACCCGCCTGCACCTGGGTTTTGTCGTGACATAGGGTGCGCACGAAGCCGCGGTCGGCGCCGAGCTGTTTCAATGCAGCCTCGTCGCTCTGACCCGCGGCGCGTGCGCTGCGATATTCGGGCGATTCGCGCATGAACGTCCTGAACAGATCGTTCGCCGGCGAGCAACCCGCGCGGCCGCTCCATTGACCGTTGGCAATCGATTGCAAGGCTTTGCCCTGCAGCGCGACGGCGGCCGTGGCCATCGCCTGCAGGCGCGAATCGATCGTCGTATGAACGATCAGGCCGTCGGAATAGACGTTGTAGTCGTTCGCGTCGGCCCAACCGATCAGCCACTTGCGCAATTGCTGCGCAAAATGCGGCGCGGGGCCGGGCGGCTCCACTTGACGCTCGAAATCGACGGCTAGCGGCTTGACCTTGAGCTTGTCGTAGGCGGCGGGGCTCAGACGCCCGTACTTGACCATCTGCGCGAGCACCGTATTGCGCCGCTGTAGCGCGCGTTCGGGGTTGAGCACCGGGTTGTAGTAGCTGTTGCCTTTCAACATGCCGGTGAGCGTCGCGGCTTCGAGAATGTCGAGTTCGGCGGCCGACTTGCTGAAATAGGTGCGTGCGGCCATCTCCACGCCATAGGCGTTGTACAGAAACGGCACCGTGTTCAAGTAGGTTTCGAGAATCTGGTCCTTGCTATAGGCCATCTCGATCTTTTCCGCGGTGATCGCTTCCTTGATCTTGCGCGTGAGCGTCGGCGCGCGGCCCACTTCATCGGGGTACAGGTTGCGCGCGAGTTGCTGCGTGATCGTCGAGCCGCCCTGGCGGTCGCCGTGAAAGGTATGCAACGCCGCGGCGGCAGTGCGTTTCCAGTCGATGCCGTGATGCTGGTAGAAGCGATGATCCTCGGTCGAAATCAGCGCGTCGACCATGTGCGGCGAAATCTGCTTGAGCGTGACCCATTCGCGGTTCGACGGCTTGAATTCGGCCAGCAGTTTCCCATCCGCCGAGAGGATCTGCGCGGGGCGATCGACGCGCGCCTTGCGGATGTCGCTGATGCACGGCGTGAACGGAATCAGCACGAGCACGTACAGCACGACGAGCGCGGGTGGCGTGGCGAGCGCGAACAGCACGCCGCGCCGGGTCGGATGCCGCATGCGGCGCGCCCATGTGATGCAGAAATCCCGGACGGTCGTTATGAGTCGGTGCGTCACGCTGCGTCAGCCTGGTCTGAAAAGGCTGCATGGTACCAAACGGCCCGACATGCCCGAACCCGTCGCCGGCTACTGCGCTTCGCGCGGCTTCGTCCCGCCGCGCCGCCGCTGCGGTCCCCCAAAACTGGGCCGCCCCCCGCGCGCACGGGCTACAATAGCGCTTTTCGCGCTTTGTCCGCCCCTTGGGGGCGGCGCTTGCGCGGGCGCCAGACGGCCGGTTTGCTCGATTCAACCTCCATTCCTCGATTGAACGGTTTTCCTCATGAGTACTATTCTTGAAAGCCTCCCGGCTGGCCAGAAGGTCGGCATCGCCTTCTCCGGCGGCCTCGACACGAGCGCCGCGCTGCACTGGATGAAGCTCAAGGGCGCGGTCCCATACGCCTATACGGCCAATTTGGGCCAGCCCGACGAGGACGATTACGATTCGATCCCCCGTCGCGCGCTCGAATACGGCGCCGCGGGCGCCCGCTTGATCGACTGCCGTGCGCAACTCGTCGCCGAAGGCATCGCGGCGCTGCAATGCGGGGCCTTCCATGTCTCGACCGCCGGCCTGACGTACTTCAACACCACGCCGATCGGCCGCGCCGTCACCGGCACGATGCTCGTCGCCGCGATGAAGGAAGACGGCGTCAACATCTGGGGCGACGGCAGCACGTACAAGGGCAACGACATCGAGCGTTTCTACCGCTATGGCTTGCTGGTCAACCCCGGTTTGAAGATCTACAAGCCCTGGCTCGATCAGCAATTCATCGACGAGCTCGGCGGCCGCGCGGAAATGTCCGAATTCATGCGCCAATCGGGCTTCGAATACAAGATGTCGGCCGAGAAGGCCTATTCGACCGATTCGAACCTGCTCGGCGCCACGCACGAAGCGAAGGACTTAGAAAGCCTCGACTCCGGCGTCAAGATCGTGAACCCGATCATGGGCGTGGCGTTCTGGCGCGACGAGGTGAAAATCGCCAAGGAAGAAGTCACGATCCGCTTCGAAGAAGGCCGGCCCGTGGCGCTCAACGGTGTCGAATACGCCGATGCCGTCGAGTTGATGCTCGAAGCCAACCGCATCGGCGGTCGTCACGGCCTGGGCATGAGCGATCAGATCGAGAACCGCATCATCGAAGCGAAAAGCCGCGGCATCTACGAGGCTCCGGGGCTCGCGCTGCTGTTCATCGCCTACGAGCGTCTCGTCACGGGCATCCACAACGAAGACACGATCGAGCAATACCGCGACAACGGCCGCCGTCTCGGCCGCTTGCTCTATCAAGGCCGTTGGTTCGACCCGCAAGCCATCATGCTGCGCGAGACGGCCCAACGCTGGGTGGCGCGCGCGATCACGGGCGAGGTGACGCTCGAACTGCGCCGCGGCAACGATTATTCGCTCCTCAGCACGAAGTCGCCCAACCTGACCTATCAGCCGGAACGTTTGTCGATGGAGAAGGTGCAATCGACGTTCTCGCCGCGCGATCGCATCGGGCAGTTGACCATGCGCAATCTCGACATCACGGACACGCGCGAGAAGCTGCGCATCTACTCGCAAGTCGGGCTGCTCACGCCGGGCGAGGCGTCGGCGCTTCCGCAAATCAAGGGCGACGAGAAGTAAGCGGCCCGGAGCGACGGTAATGAGAAGCATCGACAATCCATCACACGATCTAGAAGTCGGCGTTGCGGACGCAACGCAAGACACGACCCGCATCGACGACGTCCGCATTGGCGCGGTGCGTCCGTTGATCTCTCCCGCGCTCCTGCAAGACGAATTGCCCGTGCCGCCCGAAGTGCAAACGCTCGTCGAGCGCACTCGTGTGGAAATCGGCGACATCCTGCAGGGCCGCGACGATCGGCTCGTGACGGTGGTCGGCCCCTGTTCGATCCACGATCACGATCAAGCGCTCGACTATGCGCAGCGGCTCAAAGCCGCCGCTGCGCAATTGCGCGACGAGTTGCTCATCGTCATGCGCGTGTATTTCGAGAAGCCGCGCACGACGGTGGGCTGGAAAGGCTATATCAACGATCCGCGGCTCGACGGCAGTTTCCGAATCAACGAAGGCTTGCGGGCCGCGCGCCGGTTGCTGCTCGATATCAACGGGCTGGGGCTGCCGGCGGCAACCGAGTTTCTCGATTTGTTGGGCCCGCAATATATTGCCGATCTGATCGCGTGGGGCGCTATCGGCGCGCGCACGACGGAAAGCCAAAGCCATCGCCAGTTGGCCTCGGGCTTGAGTTGCCCGATCGGGTTCAAGAACGGTACCGACGGCGGCGTGCAGATCGCGGCCGACGCGATCGTCGCGGCGCGCGCGAGCCACGCGTTCATGGGTATGACGAAAATGGGCATGGCCGCGATTTTCGAAACGCGCGGCAATCAGGACGCCCATGTGATCTTGCGCGGCGGCAAGCAGGGGCCGAATTACGATCGGGCGAACGTCGAGGCATGTTGTGCGGCGCTGCGATCCGCCGGGCTGCGGGAACAAGTGATGATCGATTGCTCCCACGCCAATTCGGGCAAGGCGCACGAGAAGCAGATCGACGTCGCGAGCGATATCGGCGAGCAGCTTTCTAGCGGCGACGCGCGCATTATCGGCGTCATGATCGAGAGCCACTTGGAAGCCGGCCGCCAGGATTTGAAGCCGGGCGTGCCGTTGCGTCACGGCGTATCGATCACCGATGCCTGTTTGAGTTGGGCGCAGACCGAGCCTGTGCTCGAGTCGCTCGCGCAGGCCGTGCGCAGGCGGCGCGAGCGCTAGCGCTGCGTCGGGCGCGCGCGGCGCAGCGCTGTGCCGTGCCTTAAATCACGAGCCGCGAGATCTTCGTGCCTTCCAGCGAAACCCCGGCCATCAATCCCGCGTTCGTGAGCACGAACGCTTCCACCGGCCCCGTCGCGGTCGACGTATCGACGTTGCCGTTCGCCCCGACGCGCACCACGGCGACGGTGGCGTCGACCCCGGCGGCCCAGCCTTGGCTGTGCGTGAATTTATCGAGGGCCTCTTGCGTCATGAAGAGCATGACGATGGCTTTCGACTGCGCGCCGATCTGCAGCCCGAACGAGGCCGCTGCAATGCTGTAATAGCCGCTCGTTTGCCCGCCGACGCGCAGCGAGCCTTGACCGTATTGCCCGCCCACCCAGAAGCCTGCCGAGATGACCGAGGGGAAGACGAGAACGCCGCGTGCGTTGCCGACCAGCTCGCGCGACCCATGCACGGTCGAGTAAAGACGAGCGAGCGTTGCGTCGACGTCGGCGTCGATCGACGCGCGCCGTCCAGCGTTGGCCTCGGGCGTGGCGCTCGAGGAGGGCGGCGTGGTCGTGCAACCCGAGAGCGCGAGCCCGCTCGATGCGAGCGCGGCGCCCGTCACTGCGATGAATCGACGGCGTTGCATGAATGCTCCTTGATAAGACCCATGATCGAATGACGGCCTGTGGCGCTTGGTGCTCGGCACAGGCCGCAAGACTAGACAATACGAAGACACCCCAAACGCTGCGGGAGTTCAGTCTTATTCGGTCTTAATGAGGAATGTCCACCACGCCGTGGCGCGCCTCGATGGCGTTGTTGCCCGGGTTCGATTGGATTGCGGGCAAGTTTGCCGTGGTCAGGGCTGGGGCCGCGCCGGGCGTGCCGCCGCGCGGCACGGTGCGGATGACTTGCGACGGCGGCAGCGGCGCGCCCTCGTGCAAATGACGCCACATGAGGTCGAGCGCTTGCAGGTAGTAGTAATGGACCGGCACGAAGCGCGTATCGAAACCGGGCACGCCGAGGAATGCGTCGAAGTGCTGGCCGTTGGTCACTTCATAAAGCAAAACCTGGCTACGGGCGCCTTCTCGGAGGCTATTCGCGGCGAGGTAAGCGCGCGAAGCGTGATTGATCGGGACCAGCGCGTCGCTGCGGCCTTGGACGAGAATCGCGGGCTTGCCGTGCAAGTCGGCTTCGACGCTGATGGCACGCACGCTCATGCGCATACGCGGGTCGTGCTGCGTCCAAAGGCGGCGCATGCATACAGCGCCCGCAAAGCTTGCGTCGGGCGTAGCGAGCCGATGATCGGCCGCTCCGGTCGTCCCATCGTCATAGACGAGGCTGATGCCATTGGTGGGGGGAATCCCGTTGCCGAGGCCGAAGACGGTCGGCATCGGCGAGACGGCCGGCGGCACGCCTGCCGCGCCCGTCGCCGGGTTCGTCGTGCCGAAGCTGAAGCCGCAAAGATTGTCGAGCACGCTCGAGCGCGTATAAGCATTCGCATAAGTCACCGCGACGGCCGGCTCGGCCTGGGAGTCCCACATCGGCGCTTGCAGCACGTCCGAATCGGCTTCGTAGCCCGCGGCGTGCAGTTGCGCCAGCGCGTCGTCGGCTTGCGCTTGCAGGTCGGCGCCTTTCACGTAGCCGGCGGCCGCGAGCGAGGCGCAGCGCGTTTGCCGAATCGCCGTGGTGCGCGCAACAGGTAGCGCGGTTAAATAAGGCGCACCGGTAGCCGCCTGTGCAAGCGCCGCGCACGGTTGGAGCAAGTTGGCGAGCGTCACGTAATCGGCCAGCGGTTTGCCTGCCTGAGCGATCGGCTGGCCGCCTTCGAGGACGCGAGCGCGATGGGGCATGTCTACGTTGATCTGCGGCTCGCCCACGACGACCGCCGTAATCCACCCGCGTTTGTCTTGTTCGGCGGCGGCGAGCGAGGCTCCGCCGCCGTTGCTGACCGATGCGGCGATCGTCGTGATGCTGCCCGGCTCATAGCGCATGCGATGATGCGAGCCCGCGGCGACCGCGCCGAATTGATGGTTCAACGCCCAGTAGGCGAATTGAACCGCTTCGAGCGTGTCCGTGCCCCAATCCTGCTCGGGGTTTTGTTGCGAGTGGGCGTGCTTGAATGCGTACCGATAGGGGAAGGCCGCGTTGTAGCGCGCGATGTCGCTCGCGCTCGCGTCGACCGTGAACTGGCTTTTGTTGCCGGCGCTCGCGGCGCCGGCGAGCACGCCGTCGATGAGCGTGACCCGCCCGGTCATCAGATCTTGCGCGCCGTTGCCCGACCCTTTGTCGGTATAGGCGACCGCGCAGCCGCGCTTGAGCCCCCATTCGCCTGCTGCGGAAACGGCGCCGTAGACGCCTCGCGAGCCCGACGACGTGGCGGTCACGATGCAAGGTTTCTGCGGATCGAATTGCGCGGGCACTTGCACCATCAACGTGACGTTCTGCTTGCCGCTGCCATTGTCCGCATAGGCGATGTATTCGGCCCCTGCGATCTTTCCTTCGCCGAGCGTGTCGTTGCCGGCCACGTCGATATTGGGACCCCAGAAGCGTCCATAACCGCCGTTGGCCGTCATATCGACGAGCGCGCGGTAATTCGACCAGATCGCGAGCCGGCGCAATTCGGCTGCGGTCGGGCTAGTGGGGTTCGCGATCGTGGGCGCCGGCCCCGCGAGCCCGGTTTTGCCGAGCCCGGCCGTGAGCAAATCGTCGCTGACGCCGTCGTAGGTCGTGGCCTTGACGCTGCTTGGGACGACGAACCATGGCAAGCGATCGACATTCGATCGAGCGCCGTCGCGGTCATCCGCACGCGCCGGGGACGAGAACGATGCGCAGGCAATCGCCGCGCCCGTGAGTAGAACCGCAATGGGAGTTGCAAGAGGAGTGGCTTTCATCGGGTGTCTCCATGCGATGCTTGTTGAGCGTGGGCGCGCGGTGCGCCGTTTTTCGATGCGAAGACCCTGCGTGACACTGCCATGACATCGACGCGCAGCACGAGCGTGAAGAGCGGGGCGCGTTGCCGTCGGTCGATCACGCGATTGTGAGCAAACTTGCTGCGGCCATCAACTTTCGTTTTCCCTGCGACGTGCGGCTGGACACATCGTCAAATGCTCGACGAGCCTGCGCGCGGCCGGCTGCAATGCTTCGTAGTCCTTGAAGCACACGGCGAATCGACGCTCGGCCCATGAATCGGTCAACGCAACGATCTTCATGTCGAAGAGCCGCGCATAGGTTCGCCCCACTTCGGCGGGGACGACGCTGATCCCGAGGTTGGCTGCCACGACGCGAAACGTTGCGTCCAACGTGGAGACGATCATGCGATACGACACGTTGCGCCCCAGCGCGGCGGCGGCCCGGCGCAGCATGGTGTGCACCGCCGTTGACGGCGGCAAGCCCACGTGCTCGTAATCGAGCGTTTGCTCGAACGAAAGCGATGTGTGGCGTGCGAGCGGGTGGCCGGGATGGACGGCCAACGCCAAATGGTCGTGCCGATAGGGGCGATGCATGAGTCCCTGCAGATCGGCATTGTCCCAACACACGCCGATCGAGGTTTCGCCGTCGCGCACGCGCCGCACGAGTTCGAGCGAGATTTGCTCGTCGACGCTGACCTTCACGTTTTCGTGCTCGGGCTGACGTAGAAACGAGGCGATATCGTCGAGCAACGTCTCGGCGATGGCCGATGCCGATGCGCAGACCGTCACGCTGCCGACGAGCCCGCGCTTGAAGCCTGCGACATCGTTGGCGATCCGCTCCATCGTAAACAGCGCATTGCGCGCATGTTCGAGCAGGACGATGCCGGCCGGTGTCGGTTGCACGCCGCGGCGGGTGCGCACGAGGAGCGGGACCGCCAGATCGCTCTCGAGTTGCGCGATGCGCTTGCTGATCGCCGAGGGCTCGATGTGCATTTCTTCGGCGGCGCGCGCCATATTGCGGTGATCGCAGACCGCCACGAACAGGCGCAGCGTCTTCAAATCGATGTCACGCATTCGAATGCCCGTGCGGTATGCGGTCGAAGCTGCGGTTTTGTGGGTTTCCAGTTTGGAATGTCTCCGCTTCCGAAATAACGCTTGATGGACGAGCGGGAATGTCTAAAGTTAGCACACGGCCGGCGAGTAAGCGACCGGCGAGTCACCGGAGAACCGCCTTTACGATGAAATCATTCCCTTCCCGCGCAATCGTCAGAGAAGTGGGGTTGCGCGATGGTCTGCAGAGCATTCGAACGATCCTGCCCACGGCCCGCAAATGCGAATGGATACGCCGAGCCTACGAGGCGGGGCAGCGCGAAATCGAGGTCGGCTCGTTCGTTCCCGCCCGCCTGATGCCGCAGTTGGCCGATACCGCGGAACTCGTCGCCTACGCCAAGGGCTTGCCGGGCTTGGTCGTCTCGGTGCTCGTGCCCAACTTGAAAGGCGCTGAGCGTGCGTTGGAGGTAGGGGCGCATGCGCTGCTCGTGCCGCTCTCCGCGAGTCACGCGCATAGCCTGGCCAACCTGCGCCGGACACCGGACGAAGTGATCGCCGAGATCGCGCGGATACGATCGGCGCGCGACGTATCGGGCTCGCGAACGCGTATCGAGGTGGGCGTCAGCACGGCCTTCGGCTGCACGATTCAAGGGGAAGTGCCGCAGCAAGAAGTCCTGCGCTGCATGCAGGCTGCACTCGATGCGGGCGCCGATCAAGTTGGGCTGGCCGATACGGTGGGATATGCGGGGCCTGGGGCGGTGCGCGCCTTGTTCGAGAAAGCGCGCAGCATCGCGGGGCAAGCGCTGGCCTGCGCGCACTTTCACGATACGAGGGGCCTTGCATTGGCGAACGTCCATGCGGCGCTCGAAACCGGTATCGAGCGGTTCGACGCATCGCTGGGCGGAATCGGCGGCTGTCCCCATGCGCCCGGTGCGAGCGGTAACGCGTCGAGTGAAGACCTGGTGTTCATGCTCGAAGAGATGGGCCTGCAAACCGGCATCGACATCGAGCGTTTGCTGGCGCTGCGGGCCCAATTGCCCGCTTGGTTGCCGGACGAGACGTTGCACGGCGCGCTTGCGCGCGCCGGTTTGCCGAAGACTTCGGCCACGCGCATGTCCGCCCCTCTAGCGAGCGAGATCCAATGAGCGCCGCATCCTCGCTTCCGCTCTCGGGCATTCGCGTCGTCGAATTCACGCATATGGTGATGGGGCCGACCTGCGGCATGATCCTCGCCGATCTCGGCGCCGAGGTGATCAAAGTCGAGCCGCCCGGCGGCGACAAGACGCGCCGGCTGCCGGGCCTGGGGATCGGCTTCTTCCGCACTTTCAATCGCAACAAGAAAAGCGTGGTGATCGACATTGCGACGCCGCAAGGGCAGGCGCAGGCCGCTGAACTGATCGGCGAGTGCGACGTGGTGATCGAGAACTTCCGGCCCGGCTTGATGCGTGAGTTCGGGCTCGGCTACGAGACGCTCAGCGCGCGCTACCCGCGGCTCGTCTACGCATCGCACAAGGGCTTTCTCCCAGGGCCGTACGAGAAGCGGCTCGCACTCGACGAAGTCGTGCAGATGATGGGTGGCCTCGCCTATATGACCGGCCCGGTGGGGCGCCCGCTGCGCGCCGGGGCCTCGGTCAACGACATCATGGGCGGCATGTTCGGCGCGATCGGGATTTTGGCGGCGCTGCGCGAGCGCGATCGAACGGGGCGCGGGCAAGAAGTGCAAAGCGCTCTGTTCGAGAACTGCGTGTTCTTGTGCTCGCAGCACATGCAGCAGTATGCGATGACGGGCGAGCCGTTGCCGCCCATGCCGGCGCGCGTATCGGCGTGGAGCGTCTACGATGTTTTCACGCTGGCTCAGGGTGAGCAATTGTTCATCGGCGCCGTCAGCGACAAGCAATTCGTCGCGCTCTGCGGTGTGCTGCAACGCCCGGGTTTGGCGGTCGAGCCACGGTTTGCGACGAACGCGCAACGCGTGGCGGCGCGCGGCGAACTGATTCCGATCCTCTCGGCGCTTCTGGCGCAGCATCGCGTCGCCGAGCTCGTGCCGAAGCTCGAAGCCGCGGGCATCCCCTATGCCCCGATCGTGCGGCCCGAGCAGTTGCTGGACGACCCGCATCTGAAGGCCAGCGGGGGCCTTGCGCCGATGACGACGGAGGACGGCGGCACGACCGACGTCGTGTTGCTGCCGTTGACGATGGGTGGCCGGCGGCCGGGCGTGCGGCAGGCGTTGGCACGAATAGGGGAGCACACCCAGGAGATTTTGGGGCGGATCAAAGCGCGCGTGGGATAGCGAAGCGATCGCATCGCGGCGGGCGCATCGGCTTTGGGCCGTCCCGCGGCTACCGGCCGCTGCGAGCCATTTGCAGGTCGGAGTCGAGCTCGACTTCCGGCCTCAGATAGCGAGGCAGCGATGCGATTTCCACCTTGCGCAACGGCTTGCTATAGAGAAAGCCCTGCGCCACTTCACAACCGTGCATATCAAGAAACGCCGCTTGTTCCGGCGTCTCGACGCCTTCCGCGACGACGCGATGCCCGAGGCACCGCGAAATCGACAGAATGGCTTTGACGAGTTCCGCGTGACGAGAATCGGTCGTGAGTTTCTGCACGAAAGAGCGATCGATTTTCAGCGTATCGATCGGGAAGCGGGCGAGGTAGCTGAGCGCCGAGTACCCCGTGCCGAAATCGTCGATCGCGATCGAGCTTCCCATGTCCTTGAATGCGGCAAGGGCGCGCGTAACCGATTCGTCTTCCTCGAGCAGCAGGCTTTCGGTGATTTCGAATTCGAGCCATTCGGGCCGGCAACCCGTTTCCTCGAGAATCTTTTCGACTGTCTGCACCAAACCGCGCGCCTGAAACTGCCGGGGCGAGAGATTGATGGCGACGGTGTGCCGCGCCGCACCCGCCGTGTTCCACTCCGCGGCCGCTCTGCAGGCCTCGCGCAGCACCCACTTTCCGAGGTCGATGATGAGCCCCGTTTCCTCGGCGACGGGCACGAACCGATCGGGCGGAATGAAACCCGAGCCGGCGCGATTCCAGCGCAACAGCGCTTCCACGCCGATGACTCGCGCATCGCAGAAGGCAACTTGCGGCTGATAGTGCAGTTCGAGTTCGCCTTGATCGATTGCGCGTCGAAGCTCGGTTTCCAACTGCAAGTTCGATGTCGCTTCGACGGTCAGCTCGTTCGTGTAGAAGCGAAAACCGCGACGGCCCGAGCGCTTCGCGAGATACATCGCCGAATCGGCGTATTTGAGCAGATCGTCCGCATCGGTGCTGTCGATCGGAAACAGCGAAATGCCGACGCTGCACGAGATGAACACCTCTTTTCCGCCCAGAACGAAGCGCTCGCCGAGACGGTTGATGATCGTGGTCGAGATCTGTTCCAGCGTGCGGCGATTGCGCGCATCGGGCAGCAGAACGGCGAATTCGTCGCCGCCGAAGCGCGCGACAGTGTCGCCCGGCCGCACGCTTTCGAGCAGCCGGATGGCGGCCTCGCGCAACAGCTCGTCGCCGACCGCGTGGCCCATCGTGTCGTTCACGCCCTTGAAGCGATCCATGTCGATCATCATCACGGCCGTCAGCCGGTCTTGCGTGGCGACATCGGCTGCGCGGCGCAGCATTTCATTGAACATCGTCCGGTTCGGCAAATCCGTCAGCGGATCGTAATACGCCAGGCGATGAATCTTTTCTCGCGACGCATGCAGTTCGCTGATGTCCCGGCCTATTGCGAGCACGGTTTCCACGTCGCCGTTGGGCCCGAATTCCGCCGTCAGCCGGATCAAATGGCACAACTGTTTGCCGTCGCCGGGGCGCCATTTCAGTTCGAACTGGCTATCGACGCCGGTGGCGAGCACCCGCGCGATCTCTTGCTCGTACTGCGCGGCGCTCGGGCCGCCCGGAAATTCGGACGGCGTTTTGCCGAGGACGGCCTGCTCGCCGCCTGGCGCATGCGACACAAACGTGGGATTGACGTACAGGCGGCGCAGATCGCGGTTGTAACGGGCGACCGTATCGGGCGAATGCTCGACGAGCGTACGGAATTCGCGCTCGCGCTTGGATAGTTCCCGCGCCTTTTCCTCGAGGTTTTTATTCAGCTCGAGAATGCGGTCGTATTGAGCTTGCAGCTCAGCGCCGGCCCGGTTGCGCTCGGTAATGTCCAAAATCGCGCCGATCAATCCAGCCTGCCGGCCTTCTGCGTCGTGGAACACCGCCTTCGTGAATTCGACCTCGCGGTCTTCCTTCTTTGCATTGCGCGCTTTGAATTCGTAACGCTGAATGCCACCGTAGGCAAATAGCTCTTCGTCTTTCTCGAAGTAGGTTTTCGCAATTTCGGGCGGATTCACTTCGAATACGGTTTTGCCGACAAACCGCTCCTTGGAAATCCCCAAAAAATCTTGAAACGCTTGGTTCAGTTGAAGATAGCGCCCCGCCCGGTCCTTCGAGAACACCGGAATCGGAATCGTATCGGGCAGCGATTCGAGGAACGATTCGCGTTCGCGCAGCTGTGCCTCCGCGTGGATGCGCGCGGTGATGTCGAAGCAGATCGCGAGAACGCCCGATGTGCCGTCGTTGACGGGATCGGCCGCCAACTGGACGAAATAGTGCTGACGTTGCGCCGAGGGCAAGCCGTCGAATGCGAGCTCCATCTCGCGCGCGACCCCGGTGGTCGCCACTTCGCGGATCGCGTCGAGGAAGCGCCGGTAGCGCGGCGCGGAAAGCAGCTGAGCTTCGCCGAGCAACACGCGCGAGCCGCCCGACAACGCGGTCATCATTGCCGTGGCGGCCCGATTCATGTAGCGTCGCTGCCCGCTTGCGTCGTAGCGAATGACGGCGATATGCAGATCGCCGACCGGCACGCGGTATTCGTCGTCGCGGTCCATCCCAGGGTTTTCCATGCCGTCCAAGTGGCTATTTGTCCAAGCAGTGCCGCTCAGGCTGCGGTTCCCGAATCGGCGGCGTCGCTGCGCGCCGAAGCTGCGCTCTCCGTCGGAATAACGGCAGGAATGGGGGACTTCTGAAGTACGCGGACAACCCTAGGGGGCCTGCGCGAGGCGGGAAATCAGCGTGAATGGGCCTTGGTGCGACTATTTGGCGCGCTCTTGCTCGACGTCGAGCAGGCGCGCGAGTGGGGGCGCGGCAGCTGTTGCGGCACGGCGGCCCTCGATCAGATGGGGCTCACTTCTTGGCTCGCTGTGGCTTGGCCGCGGCGCTCGCTGCGTTGAGCTCGGCCGCTTCGCGGATGAGCGCCTTGAACGCCTGTGCGTCGATCCGCTCGCCTTCTTTCAGGTCGATGGCGCGCCGGGCGTTGCCGTCCAGACTCGAGTTGAAGAGCTTGGCCGGATCCTTCAACGCGGCGCCTTTGAGGAAGGTAAGCTTCACGACCGCTTTGTACGATTCCCCGGTGCAAATGATGCCGTCCTGCGACCAGACCGGTGTGCCCATCCATTTCCACTCTTCCAGGACGTTGGGCTCGGCTTCTCGAATCAGCGCGCGTACGGTCTTCAAAGTCTCGCCGCGCCAATCGCCCAAGCTTGCGATTTTTTCATCGATGAGCTCGGATGCGGGCCGGCCTTCCGTCGAGTTCGCTTTGTTCAACGTCTTCTCCATCGCGTCAAGGTTCTTATAGAAATCAGGCGGTGATTGCATCGCGGCGTTGTCGCGTTTCTTTCTGCTTGGCTGTCTCGCGCGGACGGGAGACATCGTCGAGCGCCGGCATCGAATCGAACAACTCGTCGATCCACTCCGCGAAGGCGCGTACTTTCGCGGAAAGATGGCGATTGTGCGGATAGACGATGGAGATCGGCTTCGGCTTGGGATTGAAGCCGATCAACACCTCTTTCAAGGCGCCGTCGAGCAAGTATGGCAGCACCATGAAAAGCGTCGGCTGGATCATGCCGAAGCCTTCGATTGCGCAGGTCACGTAAGCGTCGGAGTCGTTCACCGACACGAGGCTGTCCATTTTGACTTCGACGGGTTTGCCGTCGATGACGAACACCCACGGAATCGGGCGCCCCCCATGCGCCGCGCGGAAATTCACGGCGCGATGCGAAGCCAGATCCTCGATGCTGGCCGGTTCGCCGCAGCGCGCGAGATAGGCGGGCGACGCGCACGTGATGCGTTTGAGCATGCCGATGCGCCGCGCCACCATCGCCGAATCCTCGAGCGGGCCGATGCGAATCATGCAATCGACGCCTTCTTCGATCGGATCGACGGGCCGGTCCGACAGACCGAGTTCGAGCGTGATGTCGGGATAGCGTTGATGGAACGTGGACAGCGCCGGAATGACGATGCGCCGTCCGAGCGCACTCGGCATGTGAACGCGCAATGCACCGCTCGGCTTGCGATTGCCGGCTTGAAAGCTCGCATCGGCCTCGGCGATTTCCGTGAGGATCTTGATGCAATGCTCGTAGTAGGCGGCGCCGTCGGGCGTCAGCGAAAGCCGGCGCGTCGTGCGGTGCATGAGGCGCAGGCCGAGAAAAGCCTCGAGGTTCTGAATGATCGTCGTCACCGATGCGCGCGGCATGCCCAGTGTTTCGGCCGCGCGCGTGAAGCTGTTCGCATCGACGACGCGCGTGAAAACTTCCATTGCTTGAATGCGGTCCATGCTCGCTCCCGTGGGTGACCAACAGGAAAGCATAGTCCGCTTGGCATGGGAGATTCAACCCCTCCCTATAACTGCGTCGCGCAAGCCTGATTCGGCAAGGCGCGCCGCGGCATGTCCCCGTTATGACGAGGGACTCGATGCGCGCAACGTTATCGGAAACGCTCGGCGTGCGCTTTCAACCATTGCTCGAACCGCAGCGGCTTGCGCCCGAGCACGCGTTCCACGGTGTCGGCAGTCGTGGCCGCGTGCCCCGCCTTGACCTGCTCGTACGACTTCACGACCGAGGCCGCGATCGGCTGCGGCACACCGGCTCGCGTCAGGTTCTCCAGCGCTTCGTCGAGCGTGACATCGACACAGCGCAATGGGCGATCGAGGGTTTGCGCGAGTAGCGCGGCTTGCTCGGGCACGCTGATGGTCTCGCCTCCGGTCAGCGTCAATACGCTTTCCTCGAGCGATGCGTCGGTCAACGCCCGTACGGCGACGGCCGCAATGTCTTCGGGCGCGATCGGCGCAGCGCGTCCGTCGCCCATCGGGTTCGGAACGACACCGTTGGCGCGGATGCTCGGGAGCCACAGGTAAGCGTTCGACATGAAACCGGTAGGCCGCAGAAAACGGCCATCGAGACCGGCCGCGCGAATGATGTCTTCCTTCTCGCCATGCAGACGGCCGAGCAGCGTGTCGGGCGCGCTTTGCACCATCGTCGTCGACAAGAAAACGACGCGCGGCACGCGCTTCGAGGCAATTCGCGCGGCGAGTTCGCGGAAAGCGTCGGCGCTGCCGATGTTCATCAGAAAGACGCCTTCGACGTGACCTTCCAACGCGTCCGTGAACGCATCGGGCGTGTCGTAGTCTCCCGCGACCACTTCGATGCGCTGCGCCCATTGGGCCAGCTTCGACGGGTCGCGCACGTAAGCGCGCACGGGATGGCCCGCCGCTAGCAACTGCTCAACGATTTGATGGCCGACATTGCCGCTTGCTCCGGTAACTACATACATCGATGTTCTCCTTCGGGTGGATGAAATCTGAATCAGACGCTCGAGCGAAAGATTGGCTATCATTCGCAACAATTGACAGAGGTTCAACAGTCTGTTGCTGAGTGGGAACAATGAGCGGGATGCGCCGATGATCGACCTGAACGAGATGCAATGCTTTGCGCACATCTGCGAGGCGCGAAGTTTCACTGTGGCCGCGCAGCGGCTCGGCCTGCCCAAATCGAGCGTCAGCCGTGCGCTGACGCGGCTCGAGGACCGCTTGGGCGTGCGGCTCATCGAACGCACGACGCGCAGCCTGATGCTGACCGAAGCCGGCGAGCTTTACCTCGAGCGATGCAGGCGCATGTTGGAGGAGGCCGAACAAGCCGATCTCGCGATTGGGGCGATGCACGCGCAGCCTCGCGGGCTGTTGCGTCTCGCAACCTCGGTGCCGTTCGCGCGCTTCGCCGTAGGCCCCGTGCTAGGCGAGTTTCTTTCGGCTTATCCCGAGGTGCGCGTGGACCTGCAGCTCGTGGGCGGCGAAAATCGAGCGACCGATCCCGCGCCCGATATCGTGATCGGCCCGCACCCCAGCCCGGATTCCACGCTGCGCGCGACGCCGCTGTTCAAGATCCGGCTCGCCACGTACGCGAGCCCCGGGTATCTCGCAGGCCGGCGCATGCCGAAACAACCGGCCGATTTGCGCGAGCACCATTGCATCACCGCCCATTGCGGCGGTCCGGGCCTCCCGGCCGGGTTCGCCTCATGGCGGATGCGGCGTGGCGCAACCCGTCAAGAAGTGAGTTTCGAGCCGCGCGTGACCGTGGCCGATCCGTCGATCGGCTATCAGGTGGCGCTGAGCGGCGGCGGCATTGCGGCGATCAAACCCGAGGCGGCGCGAAGCGACGTGGAGGCGGGCCGGCTCATCCGGCTGTTGCCCGATTGGGAGCTCGAGCCGCTGCAGCTTTATGCGCTGCATCCGTCGCGCTTGAGCGCATCGCCGAAGGTCAACGCATTTTTGACGTTTCTGCGCGAACGATACGGTGACGGCCGGGACGATTGGGGCCTCGCACGCGCATCGGCGCGGCGGGCCGCGGGCGAGCGCCTGCCGGGTGCCGCGCCGGCGCCGGGACGGCCCATGGAGCAGGTGGATTGAGCATGTCGAGAACGCGGCAGCTTCCTGTCGGGCAAGACTTCGTCCACTACCGGCATCTGGCCGACATGCCGGGGCTCGTGCTGGGCGCAGCGCAGTTTTCGACATTCAGCTTCGATCGTCATTTCCACCTCGACTACCACATCGGTCTCGTAACCGAGGGGGTGCAGCGGCAACGCTTCGGCGGCAAGACGGTGTGGGTCGGCCCCGGCTGCATCTCGCTGATGCCGCCCGGAGAGATCCACGACGGCGTGAGCGACGGCGAGCGCGGCTATACGCTGCGCACATTTCGCCTTTCGCGCGATTTGCTGTGCGATGTGTCCGCAGCGGTGAGCGAGACATCGCGGGAGCCTCGGTTCGCCGGCGCGCTGCTCGAAGACGCCGAGCTCGCGGCGCAATTCGTGCGGTTGTTCGACGCCATGCGGGCGAGCGATGCGACCGATTCGCTTGCGGTGCAATCGGAATGGCTGCGCTTGATGAACCTACTGCTGACGCGCTCGCGCGCGATCGTGCCTCGGGAGGCGGGCGGTGCGCTCGCGCCGTGGCAGTGGCAAAGCGTCAGAGACTATTGTTTCGCCCACCTGAGCGAAAAGATCACGCTCGATGAGCTGGCGGCGCTGTGCGCGCTCGGCCGCTTTCAATTTTTGCGGCAATTCAAGCAAACGATCGGCATGACGCCGCACGCGTGGCTGTTGCGGCTGCGTCTCGAGCACGCATGTGCGTTGTTGGCGCGCGGTTCGCAAACGGTCGCCGAAGTGGCGCAGGGTGTGGGGTTCTACGATCAAAGTCATTTCAATCGCGCGTTCCGGCAAGCATTTGGCGTGGCGCCATCGAAGTATTGAGCGCTGCGCTCGGCATGAGCGATCGCGCCGGGCTGCCGTTCGTCCGTCAATTTTTTACAATTCCCCCGAAGTGGGTTCCGATACGCTTTGAGTTATCCCAGGAGCGGGACCCGCGCATCGCGATCGTGCGCTCGATGCCGCTCCAAACCACCCGAAGAGAAGGACAGGCAGCATGACGGAACGGCTCTACATGACGGACGATAGCCTTGCGACGTGGGCTCGCGTGCGGCGTTGCACGCAACGCGACGACGGTCATTTCGACGTCGTGCTATCGGCAACGCTTTTCCATCCGCAGGGGGGCGGCCAACTGGCCGATCGCGGCACGATCGCGGATGCGAACGTCCTGCGGGTCGTGGCGGTCGAAGACGAGGTCATCCATATTTGCGATCGGGCCGTTGTCCAGAGCGAAGTCCCCATCGAAGTGTGTGGCGAATCTCGGGCGCTGCATGCGCGCTTGCACTCGGCAGGCCATCTGATCGGTTACTGTGGCGACGCGCTCGGCTGGCGCGCCGTCAAGGGACACCATTGGCCGGGAGAGGCACGCGTCGTTTTCGAAGCGAATGAAGGCGCGCCCGCGTTCGATGCGGACACGGTTTCCGCGATGGCCAATGCCTATATCGCCGCCGATCTGCCGCGCCATATGACGTGGGACGGCGCGAAACGCGTCGTCGGTTTCGGCCATCTGCCCGCCTACGGGTGCGGCGGTACCCATGTCGTTTCGTCGGCGGCGGTCGGCGCCATCCGCATCCTCAAAGTCAAAGAAAAGAAAGGGCAGCTTTCGGTGCACTACGACGTCGAAGACGCTCGGCCCTGAAGTATCGGGCGCGACCCCGCGGCTACCCTCGTGCGTGCGTTCCGTCACTTGCGCGCCGGCGCACTGCCAGGCGCCGTGCCGGATGCATGCGCCAAGGCACGGTAACGTTCGCGCCACTTGCGCAAATCTCCGTTCCATTCGGGCGCGAGCTTGATCAGTTGCGTGGCCGAAGCTTTACCGAACGACATTTGTGCGTCGGCCAACGCGCGGATTTCGTTCTTCTCGGCGGGCGAGGAGAGAAATGCGGAAAACGCCGGCAAGTCGCGTGCGAATTCCTTGTCGACGCGATCGATGGCGTCGCCTTCCGTGGCCGCCGCCATGCTCATGACCATTGGCGCGACGGCGCCTCCGCTCGTGTCGCCGCCTGCTCGGAAGGCATCGTGTTGCCATTGCACCATCAGCAAGGTCTGACGCGACATGAGCAATAAGGAAGCGCGACGTTTGACGACATCGGGCGGGGCTGCGGCGGGCGGGTTGACCGTGCCGTCGCGATCGCCGAGCGCCTGCATGTTTTGCATTGCGGCGAATTCGATCTCCGTCAAACGGTTTTGAAAGGTTTGAAAGCGGTGGCCTGTTTCCGTTGCATAAAAACCGATCAGGAAGTCGGCGTCGCGATGCGACAAGCGTCTCGCGTAGCTGTTTGCCAGCGCATCCCGGTACAGCCGCTGCAATTGCGGCTCCACGTGCCGAATTCGATATTCGCGGCGCCGAGCGCAATCGTGCGCGATCGTTCGTTGCATGGGTTCCCAGCGCGGGTCGGTTTCGTTCCAGTGCGGGTTGCTCGGATCAAGCGTGCGCATGTTTTGCGTAACGCAACGGCTGATCTCGGTCGCTGCGTCGGCGTTGGCGTGAACGGTGGCGGGCGCCGGCTTCAATTGCTGGCCCGCCAACAAGCTTTCGATTTGCGTGGCGTCGGCCGCGGATGCGGCCTTCGGCGCATCGACCGCCGCGCGAGCGAGCGGCGCTCGCACCGGGAACGGGCGCGCAGCCAACGGCGGCGCCGGTTGCGCGGCGGCATACAGCCCCAGCAAAGCGACCCCGGCTCCGATCAATGCGATGCGACGAGC
>Ga0157369_10000641_pt1 | contig 45168 bp, 41 predicted proteins | sample C25metaG_FD_113461 | JGI IMG/M metagenome (GOLD analysis project Ga0157369, IMG submission 113461) | Corn rhizosphere microbial communities from Kellogg Biological Station, Michigan, USA - C2-5 metaG | ecosystem: Host-associated > Plants > Roots > Rhizosphere > Soil | place: USA: Michigan... | reverse complement strand
GAGGTCGAGCGCTCCTCGGCGCGGAAGAGATTCGTCAGCTGCTGGTAGTTCGTCTGCGCCCAGAGGCCGACGGCGCCCGCGCGCACGAGCGTCGGGTCGTGTCCGAGGCCGATCCAGTGCCCGATCGGCCCGGCAAAGAGGACGCCGAGGACGAGGCCGAGCGTCGACGTCGCCATCACGAACCAGAACGACGTGCGTACGACCGTCACGCGCTCGGCCGGGTCCTTCGTGTCGAAGTAGAAGCGGAAGAACGCGTTCGCGATGCCGAGCTGCAGGACGATCGCGAGCACCGCAGTGGCCGCGGTCACGATCTCGACCTGGCCGTACTGATGCGGCGTCAGGTAGTGCGTATAGAGCGGCAGCAGGATCGTCGCGAGGATGCGGGAGACGAGCCCGCCGACTCCGTAGATCGCGGAGTGCCGCGCGAGCCGTTTCATCTGACCGGCGAGATTCACGTGTCGAGCTCGAGCTGGTCGAAGTAGCGCAACGCGGTTCGACCCGGGCGCACCCGATCGGCGAAGGACTGCAGCTCGTCGTCGGAGATCTCGCCGAGCGCGCGCTTCACGCCGAGGTAGGGCAGGTTGAGATCTTCCTGGAACACCACCGTCGAGATGCGCGGATTGACCTCGATCACCATCTCGCCGACGAGCTGGATGTTGAAGAAGTAGTCGATGCCGAGCTCGTCGACGACCAGGTTGCCGATGCGCATGAGCTCCGGGTCGTCGAGCGTGACGAAGTACATGGCGAGGCCCGCGCGCATCGCTTCGCGCGTCTTCGGGTGTCCGAGCACGATGCGCGTGCCGTCGCCGATGCCGTCGATCGTGCGCTCGCCGCCGGTCGCGAGTTCCATCACCAGGAGGTCGACGCCGTCGGCGGGCAGCAGCTCGACCGCTTCCTCGAGCCGCATCGCAACGGAGCCCGGACGTTCGTACAGCAGTTGGTGCGCGCGGTCGACGGTGGGATCGAGGATGCGGAAGCCGCGCGACCCCGATGAGAACACGGGCTTGAAGCACACCGCCCGTTCCGGATACCCAAGCTCGCGCGCCGCCGCCTCGACGCCCGCGGCACCGCTGACGCGGCGGAACTCCGGCGCCGGAACGCCCATCAGGTGCAGCAGCTCGTAGGTCTCCGCCTTGTCGTTCGAGCGACGGATCGTGTCCGGCGACGAGACGAGCACCGGCATCGGGAACATGCCGACGTGGTGCGCCAGACCTTCCAGGTCGTGCGACGACTGCGGCAGGACGACGTCGACGCTCTCCTCGAGCGCAACGCCGAGCATCGCGTCCGCGAACTCGTCGCTCGCGCCGGGGGGGACGACGTGAAACGCGTCGCAGAGATGGCGGCCGACCGAACGCTCGCTCATGTCGGTGCCGACGAGGCGCACGTCGCGCTCGCCGTTCTCGCGCAACGCACGCAGCAGTCGCGCCGATCCCGGCGCGCCCGAGGCGGTGACCAGCACGGTGATCGGCTTCACGCGACCTCCACGTCCACCAGCCTGGCAGCAGCCTCGGCGCGCTCCAGCGCCTCGATGTTCGTGTCGGCGACGGCCATCACGTAACCGTGCCGGTCGGCACCCGTTCGCACCGGATAGATCGTGTCGCCCGGTCGTACGAGCACGTTCGCTCGGACGACGCCGGGGAAGGCGAGCACCGCGTCGAGCGACCCAACCCGCGTCACCCGACCCGGCGGCAGGGCGAGGAAGCGCACGGCGGCCGGCTGCGCGTAATGGATGAGGTCGGCGATCACGGGCGGAAGCTCGGAGGAGCAGCCGATCACGACGATGCGCCCGTCGGCGGCTGCGATCAACTCGACGAACGCGGTGCCGCTCAAGCCGAGCGCCGACACCGCGCGCAGCGCGAGCCGCTCGGTTTCGTCCTGCTGCATCCCGTACATCGCGGCGGGATAGATATGCGCGGACGCCACGCCGAACGGGTCGGTCAGCCGGTCCGAGAGGGCGACCACCTTGTTCCCCGCCACGACCGCGAGGACTTCCTTCCCCGCGACGTATTCCTCCAGGATCGCCTCTTCGGTCGGCGACGCGGCGAGCGACTCGTGCAGGTGGGCGTCGACGTCGTCGATCGAGTCGACGCGGAAGAGACCGCGCTGGCCGCTCGCGTTGGCCGGCTTGAGCACGGCCGGGACTCCGACCTCCTCGAGCGCGCGGCGCCGCTCGGAAAGGGCCCGCACAGCCGCGAAACGCGGCTGGGGAACGCCCGCCTCGGCGAGCCGCCTGCGCATCGCAACCTTGTGCGCCTCCGACACGCGATCGATGCTACTCGGGCTCAAACTGGGCGGACTGTTATTAGCGCCTTATGACGAGTCGGCGCAGAAGAGCCCCGTACGCCCGGATACGCGCCGAAGGCGCAAGCGCCTCCTGCACCGCGTCGACGCGCTGCTCGACTTTGTGGATACAGGCCGCGAGGTAGTCGATCCGTTCGTCGATCGCCTGTTTCTCACGCGTGAACATCCCATCTGCTGCTTCGCGGTCGAATCGGACGCTATTCACGATCAACCCGAGGCCAAGCGTGCCTCGCTTCAAGTCCGCCCGCAGGAGCTCGTTCGCCACGAGCTTCTCGAGCCGCCGATGCTCCTCGGTGTAGACGCTGTTGGTGTCAATCCCATCCGCATCCGGCCGATGGTGGTAGAAGGCGAGCGCGTCGTCGCTTCGCAGGTAGTCGATGTCGAAGTGGGTCAAGAAGCGGAGCGCGAACTCCCAGTCGGCCGCTCCTCCGAAACGCGGGTCGTACGGCCCGACGGTTTCAAGCGCGACTCGTCGGTAGAGCAACGCGATCGGCGTTGCATAGTTCTCGGAGCACGTGTCGTACAGCGTGATCACGTGAAGATCCGGGAAGAGGCGCGACTGTTCGACCGTCTCGAAGCTCCCGTTGACGAGGCGCTCGATCACTTTGTCAGCGCTCACGACGACGCCCATCCCACCACTCGCTTCGAGTTGTGCCGTCGTCCGCTCGAGGAACGACGGTGCCCAGGTGTCGTCGTCGTCGTGCACTGCGACGAACGTCGAACTGCTGTTCTCCAACGCGTGGTTCGCGGAAGCGACCATTCCCTGTGAGGAGGGGTGATGCAGGACATGGATGCGCGGGTCGGCAGCGCGCGACACGAGCGAATCCACGCGCGACGGCTCGCCTCCGTCGTTGACGATGACCAGCTCGAAGTCAGCGAAGGTCTGGTCGAGGACACTTGCGAGGGCGCGCTCGAGGAAGGCAGGGCGATCCCTCGTCCGCATAAGCACGGCGACTGTGGCCACGCGTGGAGTTTATGCTCGGTCTCCCGTACCCTATGAATCGATGCTCGAGGGCAAACGTGTCTTCATCACCGGCGGCGCCGGGTTCATTGGCACGACCCTCGCACACGAGCTGGTCGAGCGGAACGAGGTCGTCGCCTTCGACAACCTGCACCGCGACGTGCTTTCGGGGACAGGGCTCGGCGACCATCCGAACTTCAAGCTGATCGAAGGCAACGTTCTCGACGCGGACGCGCTGCGCGAGGCGGCGAAGGGCGCGACGCACTTCGTGCACTGTGCGGCGATCGCCGGTGTGGCCACGGTGCTCGAGAGCCCTGTCCGCGTGATGCGCGTGAACGTGATCGGCACGTACAACGCGCTCGAGTCTGCGCTCGCGACCAACGACACGCTGGAGCGCTTCGTGGACTTCTCGACGAGCGAAGTTTTCGGCACGCACGCCGCCAACGTCACAGAAGGTCATGTATCGACGATCGGCTCCGTCGGCGAGGCGCGCTGGACGTATGCGGTATCGAAGCTTGCGGGCGAGCACATGGCGCACGCGTACCACGACGAGTTGCAGCTGCCAACGGTGACGGTGCATCCGTTCAACGTGTACGGCCCCGGGCAGACCGGCGGCGGGGCGATCCGCGCGTTCATCGAAGACGTGCTCGCAGGCAACAACCTGACCATCCACGGCGACGGCGCGCAGATCCGCGCGTGGACCTACGTCACCGACATGGTCGCCGGCGTGCTGCTGTGCCTCGAGCATCCCGCCGCCGTCGGGCAGGCGTTCAACATCGGCAACCCACGCTCGTCGGTCACGATCTTCGATCTCGCGCAACGCATCAAGCGGCTGATGGATGCTCCGGCCGACATCGTCTTCGTGCCCAAGGACTACGTCGACGTCGAGCTGCGCATTCCGAATGTCGAGAAGGCGCGCACCGTCCTCGGCTGGGAGCCGTTCGTCGAGCTCGACGACGGGCTCGCGCAGACGATCGCGTGGTACCGCGCGCGCAAGCCCGCTCTCGCTTGAAAGTTCTCGTCACCGGATCGGCCGGGCTCGTCGGCTCCGCGCTGCTGAAGGAGCTGCAGCACGACGTGGTCGGTCTCACGCGCCGCGACGGCGACCTCGCCGCGGACGGTGTTGCCGAAGGGCTGCTCGCCAAGCACGCGCCCGACGTCGTCGTGCACCTCGCTGCAGCTGTTGCGAAGCCGGGTGTCGCCGAGACGGTGCGCGACAACGTGGACGCGACGGCACTGGTCGCTGCGGCGTGCGGCGCACGCGGCGTGCGCCTGCTGCACGGCTCGACGACGTCGGTCGGCGCGACCTCTCTCTATGCATCGGCGAAGCGCTGGAGCGAGGATGCCGCCCTCTTCTTCGTGCCCGGCGCGACGCTGCTGCGCCTCGCGTATCCATACGGCCCCGCTCGGGGCGCGATCACGACGATGATCGCGCAGGCGCTGCGGCGCGACCCGATCATGGTGCACCGGGGCTCTGTGCGCTCGTGGTGCTGGGTCGGTGACGCAGCGCGCGCGATCGCGGTGCTCGTCGAAAACGACGCGCCCGGCGCGGTGACGATCGGCAACGACCGCGAACCGACCTCGATGCTCGACTTGGCGCGGCTCGTTTGCGCGCTCACTGAGGCGCCCGAAGATCTGATCGAAGAGGTCGAGCCGCCGTACGGCCCGACCGTCGCCGAGTCGTACGCGGACGCGCGACTCGAGGCGCTTGGGTGGCGTCCGACCGTGACGCTCGACGACGGCGTCCGTCTTCTGGTTGCCGGTTACAGTCCCGCGGGCTAAATGAAGACCGTTCTCTTTCTCGGCGCCGGACGTCACCAGCGCGCGGCAATCCGCCGCGCGAAAGAGCTCGGCCTGCGCGTTGCGGCGATCGACGGCAACCCCGATGCGATCGCGTTCCCGGATGCCGACATCGCCGAGGCCGTCAACTTCGTCGAGATCCCGAAGGCGATCGAGTTCGCGGAGCGCGTACAACCGGACGGCGTGCTCACGATCACCTCGGACCGCGCGGTCGTCGCGGTCGCGAGCGTCGCCGACGCGCTCGGCCTGCCCGGCATCGGTGTCGATGTCGCGCTCGGGCTGACGAACAAGGTCGTGATGCGCCGCCGGCTTGAAAGCGCAGGCATCCCCCAGCCTCGATTTTCTTCTGCTTCAACGCTTGAAGAGGCTCGTGACGCCTGCGAGCACGTCGGGTTGCCGCTGGTGATCAAGCCTGCCGACTCGGGCGGCCAGCGTGGCGTGTTCAGACTCGACTCGACCGACCAGCTCGACGAGCTCTTCCCGCAGTCGCTCGAGCTCTCGCGTACCGGCGAGGTGATCGTCGAGGAGTTCGTCGAAGGCACCGAGATGAACTCGATGGCGATCGTGCGCGAGGGCGTGGTGACGCATCTCACGCTGTCGGACCGGCACCGGCCGCCAGGCCCCGGCTTCGCAGTTGGCTGGATCCACGCGTATCCCGCCGCACTCGACCACGCTGGCACCGCGCGCGCGGAAGAGATGATCGACCGCACCGCTGAGGCGCTCGGCCTGCGCACCGGGATCATCTTCCCGCAGCTGATCGCGCATCCCGACGGCCGGATCCTGATGATCGAAGTCGCGGCGCGCATTCCCGGCGGCCAGATGGCGGATCTCGTGTGGCATGCGGTCGGCGTCGACCTGGTGGAGGTCGCGCTGCGGTTCGCGCTCGGCGAAGAGGTGACGGACGAGCTTGCGGCGCCGAAGTTCAGGCAGCCGGTGTCTATTCGGTTCTTCACCGCCCAGCCCGGGCCGCTTCCGGTCGGCAAGGTGAAGTCGCCGGCAAGCCTCGCGCGCGTGCTCACCGCGCCCGGCGTCGTCGCAGCCGACAGTTACATCGTCCCCGGCGAGACGATTCGCCCCGTGCAGCGCGACGGCGACCGTCGCGGTTACGTGATAGCGGTTGGAGACACGGGGCCGGAGGCGTTGCAGCGCTCGGAGGAAGCAGCCGCGCTCGTCGATGTGGAGGTCGAGTGAGCCACGAGTGCTTCACGGTCGCGCATTACGGCGAGCTGCTCGATGCGGCTTCGAGTTATCGCTTCGCGCATTTCGATCACGAGCCAGCGCAGGGCGATCTCTTCCTGCGCCACGACGTCGACATGTCGCTCGAAGCTGCGCTTGAAATGGCGGAGCTCGAAGCAGAGCGCAAGGTCACCGCGACGTACTTCTTGATGACGCGCAGCGACTTCTACAACCTGGACGGGCGCGTCGGGCAGCGCGCGATTGGACGCCTGCGCGATCTCGGCCATGCGGTGGGCCTGCACGGCCACTATCCGGATTCGTCCCTCGACGCGAGATTCGACCCCGTGTTCGCGTGGCACACGCCGGAGCCGGAATGGATGAGCAAGCCGGTCAAAGGCGCGACCAACGTGATGCAGGAGCCGTGGTTCGACCCGGCGCACTACCGCTCGGACTCGAACCGCCATTGGCGCAGCGGCTGTCCGGTCGACGAGCTGCGCGCGGGTAGCTTCGACTGGCTGCAGCTGCTCGTGCACCCGGAGATCTGGGTGTTCGACGGCGCGACGATGCGCGAGAAGATGCTCGCCTACCTCGATGCAGATCGCGAGACGCGCTTCGGCTACATGAACGCGAACCGGCTCGACCTTTCGTGATGCGCGTCCTGCATTGCCCCGTCAACACCGCCGGCATTCCGTGGGGGAATGTCGAGGCGTTGCGACGCCGCGGTGTCGATGCGCAGCTCGTCGTGTTCGAGCGCTACAAGCTGCACCACGAGGCCGACTGGTCGCTGGATCGCAAAGGCGGTCTCGCGCGCAAGCAGCTGACGCAGTGGCGCGCGTTCATGAAGCTGCTGCCGCGCTACGACATCTTCCACTTCTACTCGAGCGTCACGCTCGTGCCGAAGTCGGTGCAGTTCCGCATCCTGCACGCGCTCGGCAAGAAGGGCATCTACCACTACCTCGGCTCGGACATTCGTGGCAAGACGCGCGAGCAGCTGGCGTACGGCCTTGCTGCCGACGCGGAGATCGTCGGCAGCTACGACGCGATCCGCTGGGTGCCGCATGCGGATGTCGTGCTGCCGGGTGTCGAGGTGTCGCGCATCGACCCGGCGATTCCCGGCGATCGCGCGCGGCCGGTGATCCTGCACGCGCCGTCATCTCGGCGGCGCAAGGGGACCGAGCACGTGATCGCGGCGTGTGAGGGGCTCGACGCGGATCTCGAGATCGTCGAAGGGCTGCCGCACGAGGAAGCGTTCGCGCGCTTCCGCAACGCCGACATCGTCGTCGACCAGTTGAACGCCGGCTGGTACGGCGTGTTTGCGATCGAGTGCCTGGCGCTCGGGAAGCCGATCGTCACGTTCCTGCACGACGAGGCCGTGCGCCGCACCGAGGAGGCCTACGGCGTCGAGGTGCCGATTCGCTCGGCGAGCGCGGAGACGCTGCGCGAGGCGCTCCGGCCGCTCGTTGCCGATGCGGCCCTTCGCCGCTCGGTGGGGACCGCCTCCAGGGCCTACGCGGAGAAGCTGCACGACATCGATCAGATCGCCGGGCAGCTGGTCGAGCTCTACGAGCGTGTGCGGCGCTCAGACGACGTGCCAGTCGCGCGGTAGCCCAAGAGGCGTCCACGCCTCGGGCGGGCGCCAACCCTCCCAACCGGTCGGCCACGGGTGCTCGGCGATCACGCGCTCGCCTTCGGCGCGAATCTCTGCCGCTTCCGCTTTGCTCCAGATGCCGAGCTCGACCGCCTCTTCGAGCTCGTCTTCGTCCTTCCAGCGCCATGTCCCGTCGGGAAAGGCGAGGACGTCGAGCGCTTGGTCCGTCGTGTCGATGAAGCGGCCGTTGAAGACGACAGGTGTCTGCAGGTTGACGTACCAGCTCATCTGCTTCCACGCGGTCGTCCAGTAGATCTCGATGCTGTGTCGCGCGCCTTCGCGCTCGAACCGCAACACATGCGTTTGCTCCCACTCGGTGTCGAACGGCGGTGCGTCGGTCATCCATCTGCGGAGGTATCCGTCCGGGCCGCGGCGCATCGCCCTACCCTGGTTGCCTGGCCCGCAGTAGATCCCGATGCGCCCGTCCCACTCGCCGACGACGCGGTGCGGAAACGTCCAGCGCACGTTGCTGCGGTAGATGCTCCGCTTGAGGACGATGTCGCCCGCCTGCACGGCTTCCGACCTTAGGGGGCGCTCGTTAGGGTCTCGTGAGATGGACGTATCGGTTGTTGTCACGGTGTTGAACGAAGAGGGCGCGCTGGACGAGCTGCAGCGCCGGCTCGCCGCGTCGCTCGCCGGTCGTGACTGGGAGGCGATCTTCGTCGACGACGGGTCGACCGACGGTTCGTTCGCGAAGCTGCGCGCGCTCCATGCAGCCGATCCGCGGGTACGCGCGGTGCGCTTCAAGCGCAACTTCGGCCAACACCCGGCGATGCACGCGGGGCTCGCACGCGCGCGCGGCGCGCGCATCGTGACGATGGACGGCGACCTGCAGAACCAGCCGGAGGACATTTCGCGGCTGCTCGACGCGCTCGATCGCGTCGACGTTGCGTCGGGCCGCCGCGTCGCGCGTCGGGACTCGGCGGGCAGAACGGTGCCGAGCCGCGTGATCAACGGCCTGCTCCGCCGCTTCACCGGCGTGCCGATCAGCGACTTCGGTTGCGCGTTCAACGCCTACCGGCGCGAGGCGATCGAGCCGCTGCTCGGCGCAATCGGGCGGCAGAAGTTCACGAAGGCGCTCGTGCTGCAAAGCGGCGTCACCGTCGAAGAAGTCGACGTCGCGCATGCCGCGTCGAGTTCGGGCTCGCGCTACTCGCCGCTTCGCCTCGTGCGCCTCGCGCTGCACGTCGTCGCCGGGTTCTGGCCGCAGCCCGTGCAGTGGATCGGCGTGTCGCTCGGGCTCGTCTGCTCGGTGGCGGCCACAGCGCTCGGGATCTACGGCGTGGCGTTCTGGATCGTGCATGCGAACTTTCCAGGCCCGCTCTTCGCGGGGGCCGGTATCGTCGCGGTCCTCGGTATCCAAGGGTTCGTCCTCGCCCTGATCGGGGAGTCACTCGGACGGATCCAGCGAGACGTGGAAGGCAGGCCGTTGTACACGATCGAGGAAGAGCTATGAGCAAGCGGGTTCTCGTCACCGGCGGCGCCGGGTTCATCCCGTCGAACCTGATCCGCCATCTGCTCGCCGCGACCGACCACGAGGTCGTGTCACTCGACGCGCTCACCTATGCGGGCAACCTCGAGAATCTCGCGGACGTGATGAGCCACGAGCGCCTGTCGTTCGTGCACGGCGACATCCGCAACAAGGATCTGGTGCGTGAGCTCGTCGACGGCGTCGACGTGATCGTGAACGCCGCCGCCGAGTCGCACGTCGAGAAGTCGATCGAGCGCGGCGCCTCGGAGTTCGTGACGACGAACGTCGAAGGCACGCAGATCCTTCTGGATGCGATCCGCGAGACGCCCGTCGAGCGCTTCATCCTCATCTCGTCGTCGGAGGTGTACGGCACCGCCGAATGCGATCCGATGGACGAAGAGCACGCACTCAATCCCCGCTCGCCGTACGCGGCCACCAAGGCAGGCGCCGACCGGCTCGCGTACTCGTACTGGACGACGTACGACCTGCCGATCGTGATCGTGCGGCCCTTCAACAACTACGGCCCGCGGCAGCATCCGGAGAAGGTCGTGCCGCGCTTCATCATCCAGGCGCTCGCCGGCGAGCAGCTGACGATTCACGGCGACGGCGGCGCGTCGCGCGACTGGCTGTTCGTGGACGACGACGCGGAGGCGATCGAGCGTGTCATCGCAGCGCCGCTCGGGCCGCTCGCAGGGGAAGTGATCAACGTCGCGACAGGCGTCGACATCAGCGTCACGGACATCGCGGATCTCGTGTTGCGGATGCTCGAGAAATCACCCGAGTTGCGCGCGCATGTGCCGGAGCGGCCCGGCCAGGTGCGGCGGCACATCGGGTCGACCGACAAGGCGGAGCGGCTGCTTGGCTGGCGGGCGCGCACGTCGTTCGAGGACGGACTGGAGCGCACCGTCGCGTGGTATCGCGAGAATGAGGCGTGGTGGAGAGCGATCCTCGCTCGGAAGGCCCGCGCCTTCTCGTCCTAGGGGCGGGACCGGCGCAACTCGGGCTGCTCGAGGCGGCGGAGCGACGCGGGCTCTGGCTCGCCGTCGTCGACCGCGATCCCGCTGCGCCCGGCTTCGTCTACGCGAGCCGCCGCTGCATTCTCTCGACCGAGGACGAGCCCGCGATCGAGCGCCTCTGCGAAGCGCTGCAGGTCGACGGGATCATCGCGCCGGGCACCGACTGGCCCGTAGCCGTCGCGGCGCGAGTCGCGGAACGCCTCGCCCTCCCGCACCCGATCGACCCGGCGACGGCCGTCCTCGCGACGAATAAGATTCGCCAGCGGGAGCGGCTCGCGGAGGCAGGCGTTCCGCAGCCGCGCTCGTGGGTGATCGGCTCCAGCGACGAGCTGCCCGACGCGGAGCTGCCCGTCGTCGTGAAGGCGCCGGATCGTCAGGGGCAGAAGGGGCTGACGCTCGTGCGCGAGCGCAAGGAGCTGGCAGGGGCGGTCGAGACCGCGCGGAGCGTCGCGCGCACCGGCCTCGCACTCGTCGAAGAGCTCGTCGACGGGCCGGAGGTGACGGTCGTCGGCTTCTCCGTTGACGGTGTTTTCACGCCGCTCATGGTCACCGACCGCGTGGTCGCCGATCCGCCGGCATTCGGCGTGGCGCTCGCACACGTCTGGCCCTCGACGGTGTCAGACACAGTGGTGTCTGACACCGTTTCTCGCGCTGTAGCCGCGCTCGGGATCGAGAACGGCCCGTCCTACACGCAACTGAGGATCGGCGACTCAGGCCCGCAGGTGATCGAGGTCGCCGCCCGTCTCGGCGGCGGGCACGACGCCGAGCTCGCCGAGCGCGTGACCGGCGTGGCGCTCAACGACCTGGCGCTGGACTGCTCTCTCGGGGTTTCCGTCTCGGTTCCAGAGCCCGGCGTGCAGGTCGGCGCTGCGGCGACCCGGTTCCTGGTCGCGCCGCCGGGCGTGCTCGAGTCGGTCGAGGTGCCCGGCGACCTGGCGGGCATCGAGCGGGTGCGGATCTACCGCGAGCCGGGCTATGTCTTTGCGCCGCTGCGGCGCGGCTCCGACCGGGCGGGCGCGGTGCTGGCGGTCGGCGGCAACCGCGAGGAGGCCGTCGCACGAGCGGATTCGGCCGCGGAGCGCATACGCTTCGTCACCGCCGATGCCGGAGCTCTCGTCTAAGCGATCGACTTTCCTGTCGTTCCAGCCGCCGGCGATCACCGAAGCGGAGATCGACGCGGTCGCGGCGACACTGCGCTCCGGCTGGCTCACCACCGGGCCGCGCACAGCGGAGCTCGAGCAGCGAATGCGCGAGTTCCTCGACGCGAAGCACGTGCTGGCCGTCTCGTCCGGCACGGCGGCCCTGCACCTGGCGCTCGTCGCGCTCGGCGTCGGCCCGGGCGACGAGGTGATCACGACCTCGATCACGTGGCCGGCGACGGCGAACGTGATCGTCCATTGCGGGGCGACGCCCGTCTTCGCCGACGTGCGCGACGACACGCTGAACATCGACCCCGACCGTGTCGCGGAGCTGATCACGCCGCGGACGAAGGCGGTCATGCCCGTCGACCTCTACGGGCAGCCCGCCGACCTCGACCCGCTGCTGGCGTTCGGCCTGCCCGTCGTCGAGGACGCAGCGCACGCCGCCGAGTCGCGCTACCGCGGCCGCAAGGTCGGCGCGATCGCCGACGTGACGTGCTTCTCGCTGTACGCGACGAAGAACATCGCCGCCGGCGAGGGCGGCCTGATCAGCACCAACTCGGACGAAATCGCGCAGGCAGTCGACGACCTGCGCGTCATGCGCCGCGGGCACGGCTCGCTCTACGACATCGTCGTGCCCGGATACAAGGCGAACCTCAGCGACGTGCTTGCGTCGATCGCGCTCGTGCAGCTCGACAAGGTCGAGCAGCACGCCGAGATTCGACGTCGCCACTTCGCGCTGTACGACGAAGGGCTCTCCGGCCTGGACGGGGTCGAAGCGGTCGCGCGCGATCCACGCGACACGCACGCGAACCACCTCTATGTCCTGCGGATCACGTTCGCGTCACGAGACGACGTGCAGCGCGCACTCGCCGACGAGAACATCGGCACGTCGATCCATTTCCTGCCCGTACACCAGCTGAGCGCGTATCGCGACCTCGCCCATCCGCCACTGCCGGTGTCCGAGCGCGCAGGCGCAGAGGTGCTGTCGCTGCCGATGTCGCCCGCGCATTCCGACGAGGACGTGCGCGACGTCATCGCCGCGTTCCGTCGCGTGCACGAGCGACTGAGCTGATGAAACGCCGGATTCGCATCGTGGCGACGCTCGTCGTCACCTCGGCTGCGCTCGCGTACATCCTCACGCAGATCCATGTCGTCAAGACGTGGCACATCCTCGAGAACGCGAGCCTGCCGTGGGTGTTGCTCTCCGCGGTGCTGACGCTGATCACGGTGCCCCCGATGGGCTGGCGCTGGCAGCTGCTGCTGCGCGCCCGCGGCGTGAACGAAAGCGTTGCCTGGCTGACGCGCTCGTACTTCGTCTCCTACGCCGTTGGCCAGGTGCTGCCGACATCCGTCGGCGGCGACGCGTCACGCATCTTCGAGACGTCGCGCCGGCATCCCGGCAGGATCACGCCGATCACCGGCTCGGTCCTGCTCGAGCGCGCCCTCGGCCTCGCCGTCACGCTCGTGCTCGCCGGCGCTGCGCTGTTGATCGCGATCGGGCGCTATCCGATCGGCGCGTATCTGTGGGTCGTCGCCGTGTTCGTCGTGGGCACGATCGCGGTCGGCTTCGTGTTCTTCTCGCGCAGCGTTCGCTCCCGCCTGCGCTTCGCGCTGCCCTATGCGCGGCGTTTCCGTCTCGAGAAGGTGGCGCGCGCGGTGTACGACGGGCTGCACGGGTACCGCGACCATCCGGGGACGCTGTTCCAGGTCGCGGCGATCACCGCCGCCGCGCAGATGACACGCATCGTGGCGATCTATGCATCGGGCCGATCGGTCGGGATCCACCTTTCGCTCTTGCCGTACGTCGTGCTAGGCCCGCTGCTGTTCCTCGTGATTCTCGTGCCGTTCACCGTCAACGGGATCGGCGTGCGCGAGGCGTTCTTCGTCAGCTTCCTCGGCCACCTGAGCGTGGCGCACGACCGGGCATTCGCGTGCGGCTTCCTGTTTTTCGTGATGACGATCCTGCTCGCCCTGCCGGGCGTCGCGGTCGTCGTGTGGGAGTACGTCCTCGGGCGGCGCGCGACGCTGGTGCCCGATGGCTGATGTCAGCGTCGTCGTCGTCACGTACAACGCGCTGCCGTGGGTCGAGCAGTGCCTTGAATCGGTGCGCGGCTACGAGACGGTCGTTGTCGATCACGGATCGACCGACGGCACGCTCGACGTCGTGCGCGAGAAGTTTCCCGATGCGCGCGTGATCGAGCAGGAGAACCGCGGCATGGGCGGCGGGAACAACGCCGGCATGCGCGCCGCGAACAGCCGCTACTTCTTCTTGTTGAACTCCGACGCGTGGCTTGTGGACGACGCGCTCGACGCGCTCGTCGCATTCGCCGACGAGCATCCGGACGCAGCGGTCGTCGGGCCGCGGCTGTTGAACGTCGACGGCTCGCTGCAACGCTCGGTGCGCGGTGAGCCGACGCTGTGGCGGCTCGCAACCGAGTACCTCTTCATCCGCAAGCTCGCGCCGCGGTCCGCGCTGCTCAATCCGCTGTATGTCGGAAACTTCGATCACGCCACCGAGCGGTCTGTGGAGTGGCTGTCGGGGCCTGCGTTGCTCGTGCGGCGCGACGCGGCCGACGCGGTCGGCCTGTTCGACGAGGCGTTCTTCCTGTTCGGCGAGGAGACGGACTGGCTGACGCGGTTCCGCCGCGCGGGGTGGAGCGTGCTGTTCTTTCCCGGCGCGGAAGTCGTGCACGTCGGCGGCGCGACGCATGGCGGCCGGATGTACGTCGAGAACCTGCGCGGCCACGTGCGGTGGTTCGCCAAGCACAAGGGTGAGCGGCAAGCGGAGAGGGCGCGTCGGCTGCTGCTCGTCTCGCTTCGCCTGCGCGCGGTGTTCTTTCGCGGCGAGCGGCGCGAGCAGTACCGCGACGGCATTCGCTTCCTTTCCTCGGGCCACGCCCGCGACTTGATCGCGTGATCGACTACCTGCGGCTCGCGTTCGCGACGGTTGTCGTGCTGGCGCCCGGCCGCATGATCGCGCGCGCGCTCGGCCAACGCATGCTGTCGGCGACGCTCGCGTGGACGATGGCGGTGCTCTTCGTCGCGTGGTCGGCAGTTTTTCTCTTCCACCGCTCGATTCACCTCGCGCTCGTCGTGTTGCTCGTGATCGCGCTCGGCGCTCTTGCGGCGCGTTTGCGCCTCAGAGGTTCCCCAGAGGTTCCCCAGAGGCGCCTCAGAGGATCCCCAGAGGATCCCCAGAGGCGCCTCAGAGGCCCCGTGACCCTCGCCGGGATCGTGCTCGGGGCGCTCGTGTGGCACACCGAAGGCGCGGTCACCGGCGACGGCTTGTTCCACGAGGCGCGCGTGCGGAAGCTCGTCGACCTGACGAGCCTGCACCTGCGCACCGTCGACGAGTTCAAGGACGGAGGGCTGCACCCCGGTTACGCGTTCCCGCTCTGGCACGGCTTCCTCGCGATCATCACGTGGCTGTCGGGGCTCGACCCAGGGACGGTCGTGCGACACGAGCCGTCGCTGCTCGTGCCGATCGCGTGCGTCGTCGCGTGGGAGGCGGGGACGACGCTGTTCGGTTCGTCGTGGGCGGGACTGTCGGTGCTCGCCGCGCAACTTGCGCTCTTCTGCTTCGGTCCGGGACACGGCGGCTCGTACTCGACGATGGCGCTGCCCGGCACCGCCGCGCGCCAACTGCTCGCACCCGCCGCGCTCGCGCTCTTTTTCAGCGGCAACCGGCTCGGCATCGCGGCCGCCTTCGGCGCGCTCGCGCTCGTGCACCCGACGTACGCGCTCTTCCTGCTGATCCCCCTGCTCGCATTCGCCGCCCTCCGCCCGCACGAGTGGCGGGCGAACCTGCGGCTGCTCACCGCCGCAATCGTGCCCGCCGGCTTGGCGGTGTTGTGGCTGCGCCCGATCGCCGACGAGACCGTGTCGCGCAACCCGACGCACGCCGCGGTGCTCACCAGCCTGCAGCACTACGGCAGCGAGCTGGTCGTGACGAACGCGCATCACTACCGCCTTGCAGCGTCCGTGTTCGACCGCACCGGGGTGATCGCCATCTGCGCACTGGTGCTGCTGCCGGTGACTGCGCTTGCCTGGCGGCGGAAGTGGGCCGCGTTCGCACTCGGCGGCGCGCTGCTCGTGCTGCTCCTCCTGGAGGTGCCGTGGCTGTTCGTGCACTTCTCGAACGCCGTATCGCTCTCGCAGTCGCGGCGCGCAGCGGGCTTCGCGCCGCTGCCGTTCGCGCTTGCCGGTGCAGCGGCGCTCGTTGCGAGACGCGTCGTCGTGCTGCCGTTCGCGCTAGCCGCCGGCATCGCGCTGCAACGCGTCTGGCCGGGCGACTTCGACTACGGCCTGCGCCACGGCGGTCCGTCCGTCGCCACCTGGATCGCGCTGATCGGCGGCGCGGCCGCGCTCACGGTTGCGCTGATCACCCGCCCGCGCGAGCCGCGCGAGCGCCACGTGCTCGGCTTCTTGGCCGTCGCGCTGCTCGCGCTGCCGGTCGCGGTTCACGGCTTCTGGCACTGGAGCCCGCGCACGCCGACCGATCCGAATGCGCTCTCGCCGCGGCTGGTGCACAACCTGCGCACGAAGGTGCCGAAGGGCGCAGTCGTGATCGCGCCGCTGCAGGTGAGCTACGAAGTGGTCGCCGCCGCGCCGCTCTACGTCGTCGCGCTCCCGGTCTCGCACGTCGCCAATACGACGGCGAATGACCCATACGGCCGCCGCAAGGCCGTGCTGCACTGGGTCGCGACGAACGATCGCTCCGTCGTTGCGCGCTATGGAGCGACCTGGGCGATTCGCCGGGGAAGTCTCTACGCGCTCACGCGTTGAGCTGGACGTCCGAACGCGAGGATGTCGGTGGTACCTCGCGGGCGCAGGAGATCGCGGAGCGAGGACGCCGGTTGGACATTCGACGCCGCATCGCGGAGATCGATGACGTGCGCGTAGCTCTTCTCGATGTGCGCGGCGAACCTCGCGAGATCGCCTGATTGCTCGAGCTTGCCCGTGCGCGCGGCAAAGACGAATGGGCGCGCGGCTTCGAGCAGCGATCGGGCGCCGAACGCAACCTTTGCCTCATGTCCCTGGACGTCTGCCCAGAGCAGACCGACGTCGCCCGCGGAGAGGCCCCGTCGTGCGAGCTCGGCGTCGACGGTCACCACGCGCACCGCATCACCGGAGCTGTCGGGGCGGATCGTGCCGGCGCCGGACCGACGGCGGCCGCGGGTCGTCGGTTTGCCTGCCGCGAACGTCGCTTCGCCTTCGGTGTCCGAAGCAGCGGCTTCGACCACCATGACGCGATCGGCCAAACCGTTCAGGCCGGCGTTTGCGCGGAGCACCTGGACGTTCCGCGCGTACGGCTCGATCGCGATCGCGCGCGCGAAGCCCAGCCGCGCGACGGCGGGCAGGCAGGTCGTGCCGATATTCGCGCCCACATCGACGAGAACGCGGCCGGTCGGGCTCTCGCCGTACTCGCTGAGCAGATCGAGCGCTCGGCGCACCGTGGCGAACTCGGGGAGAACGCGCCAGGTGAAGAGTGCCTCCCCAGGGCCGCCGTCGGTGCGGTCGACGACGTAGCGAAGGCCGTCGACAGTCACCGAGACGTCCGATCCGGCAGCAGTGGCGACGGCGCGGGCCGCCCGGCGGAGCAATGCCCGAGACCGGGCAGCGGGGTCTGCGACTCTCACGACGGTCGAGCCTACCCGTGGCCGATCTATCGTTCGGCGGCAGTGAAGGTGCTGATCGTGTCGCTCTATTTCCCACCCGCCGGAGGCGGGGGTGTCCAGCGACCGTTGAAGTTCGCCACCCATCTGCCCGAGCTCGGGATCGAGACACACGTGCTTGCACCCGACGACCCGAAGTGGATCCATCGCGACGACGAGCTGCAGCCGCCGACGCTCGCGTGGGTGCACCGCGCCCGCTACCTGGGGCCGAAGGGTCGCAAGCCCGCCGAAGAGCTGCACGGCACGACCGGCCTCGCGCGCGCGCGGCGCCAGGTAGCGCTCGCGGGACGGCGCCTGCTCGTACCCGACGAGAACGTGAGCTGGAACCTCACCGCGCTGCCTGCCGCGATCCGCATCGTGAAACGCGAAGGCATCGATGTCGTGCTCACCACGTCACCGCCGTCGTCGGTGCACCTGATCGGCGCCGCGGTGCAGAAGGCGACGGGCGTACGTTGGGTTGCCGACCTGCGCGACTCGATCGTCGCGCATCCACACCGGCACGCCGAGCGGCTGCTCGTGCGCGCGAAGGAGCAAGGCGAGCGCGCCGTCGCACAACTCGTCGCGAAACGCGCAGACGCAATCGTCGCCGTCTCCGATGCGATCGCCGCCGAGGTGAACGCTCGTTCGCCGAAAGGCTCCGTCGTCACGATTGCGAACGGCTCCGACTTCGACGACTTCGCCGGCTTTGAGCATCGCAGCGCCGATCGGTTGCGCATTACCCACGCCGGCTCGTTCTTTGGCAAGCGCGACCCGCGGCCGTTCCTCTCCGCCTTGAAGCAGAGCGGTCTCGACGAGGTGACGGCGCGCTTCCTCGGCGACTTCCGCAGCGCCGATCGCGAGTGGGCGGAGACGCTCGAGCTCGGCGACCGGCTCGAGTTGATTCCCTATGCGCCGCGGCGCAGCTCGCTCGAGCTGCAGCGCGACAGCGACGTTCTCCTGCTGCTGATCCCGGACGCGGGCGGACGCGGGAAGGGCGTGCTCAGCGGCAAGGTCTTCGAGTATCTCGCCGCCCGACGCCCGATCCTCGCCCTCGTGCCGCCCGACGGCGCCGCCGCAGACCTGATCCGTGAGACGGGTGCCGGTGTCGTCGTCGCGCCCGAAGACGTCGACGGAATCGCCGCCGCACTGCGCGAGCTGGACGCACGGTGGCGCGGCGGGACGCTCGGCGACGTCGAGCTCTCCACCGAAGCGCGCGCCAAGGTGTCACGCCGCGCGCGGGTCGAGGATCTCGCGCAGCTGCTGGAGAAGCTGGCATGAGGCGCGCGACCAGCTTCTTCTTCCTCGCGACGCTCTTCGTCGCGACGTTCGAGAAGGTGCACTGGAACATCGCGGGCAACGTCTCGATCTCCGACGTGCTCGCGATCTGCTTCCTCGTTCTCTTCGTCGCGTCGACGAAGCGGCCGCGCGTGCCGCGCACGGCCGCAATCGCGCTTGCGTTTTTCGCGCTCTTCCTCGTCGTCTACCTACTCGGTTTCTTCGACCTGTCGGATTCGGATGCGCTCGGCCAGTGGGCGAAGGGGCTGACGAAATGGATCATCCACTTCGCGTTCCTCGCCGCCGCGATCGTCTGGCTCGCGCGCCGCGGCCGTACCTACTACTGGCGTTCGCTCGGCTGGTTCAGCGCCGGTCTCGTCGCGAACGCCGTGTACGGCGTCCTCCAGCTGCTCGACGCACGGCGCGGCGGCAATCTCGACGCGTCGCTGCTGTCGCCGATCACGGGCGGCGCGAGCCAGATCAACGTGTACGGCGCAGTGAACGGCGCGAGCGTCTACCGCCCGAACGCGCTCACCGGCGATCCGAACCACCTCGGGATCATGCTGATCGTCCCGCTGCTGATCCTCACGCCGCTCTACCTCCGCCTCGAGAAAAGGCACCGCCTGCGGCTGTGGCTGATGCTCACCATCGGCTTCCTGCTGTTTGTCGAAGCGACGACGCTCTCGCGGAGCGGTTTGCTCGGGCTCGGCGTCGGCGCACTCGTGCTCGGCGTGCCGTACCGCCACTACCTGAGCTCGCCCAAGCTGCTCGCGCCCGTCGGCGCCGCGTGCGCCGTTCTGCTCGCGATCGTCCTCTCCCGCAAGCACTTCTTCAGCGTCGTGCTGAAGTCGCGCGTGCAGACGAGCGGCGGCTCGGAGAGCGCGCACTTCCAGGTGTACAGCTTCATCCCGCATGTGCTGCACGTCGACCCGTTGTTCGGCCTCGGCCTGAACACGTTCTCCGTCTACTACGAGTTCGTCACCGGCAAGAACAACTGGGGGCCCCACTCGTACTACGTCGCGCTGCTCGTCGAGACCGGGCTGGTCGGGACAGCCCTGTTCGCGATCTTCCTCATCTGGGTCTTCGTGCGGCTGCACCAGGCACGCGCGCTCGGCCGGCAGCTCGCCGCCGCGCGCGACCCGCTCGCCGCCCGCATCCGCCCGCTCGCCTGGGGTTGCACCGCCGCCCTCGCGGGCACACTCGCGTCGAACGCCTTCTACCTGACGATGCAGTTCTATTACTTCTTCGCGTTCCTGGCCCTCGCCCTCGCGGTCCCGGCCGTCTTCGGGTCTTCGAACACAATCATTACGCCCCGCGGATACGATTCCTCGCCGTGAGCGGGCGCGTCACCATCGAGGGTTTCGAGATCCACGACGGTAGCGATTGCTACGTCATCGCGGAGATCGGCCACAACCACCAAGGGTCTCTCGAGCAGGCGAAGCAGCTGTTCACTGCGGCTGCCGAAGCCGGCGCGAACGCGGTGAAGCTGCAAAAGCGCGACAACAAGTCCCTCTTCACGCGGGACTATTTCAACCGCCCGTACGACAACGAGGCGAGCTTCGGCGCGACCTACGGCGCGCACCGGGAGGCGCTCGAGTTCGGACGCGACGAGTACCTCGAGCTGCAGGAGCATGCGCGCAAGCTCGGTGTCGCCTTCTTTGCGACCGCGTTCGACTTCGCGAGCGCAGACTTCCTGTCGGAGCTCGACGTGCCGGCGTACAAGATTGCGTCCGGCGACCTCTTGAACACGCCGTTGCTCCGCTACGTCGGCGCGCTCGGCAAGCCCGTGATCTTCTCGACCGGCGGCGGCACTCTCGACGACGTCCGTCGCGCGTACGAGACGCTGCTCGAAGTGAACGACCAAATCGTCGCGTTGCAGTGCACCGCCGGGTATCCCGCCGAGTGGGACGAGCTCGACCTGCGCGTCATCCCGACGTTCAACGAGGTCCTGCCGAAGGCGGTCGCAGGCTTCTCGAGCCACGACAACGGCATCGCGATGCCCGTCGCTGCCTTCGTGCTCGGGGCGCGAGTCGTGGAGAAGCACTTCACCTTGAACCGCGCCGGGAAAGGAACCGACCACGCGTTCTCGCTCGAGCCGCAGGGCCTGCGCAAGATGGTGCGCGACCTGCGCCGCACGAAGCTGGCGCTCGGCGACGGCACGAAGACGATGCACCCGAGCGAGGCGGCTCCGATCCTGAAGATGAGCAAGAAGGTTGTCGCAGCGCGCGACCTGCCCGCCGGCCACGTCCTGACGCGCGACGACCTCGCGCTCCGGTCGCCGGGTGACGGGCTGCCGCCGTATGAGCTCGACCGTCTCATCGGTCGCGTGCTGCGGCACCCGGTCGTCGAGGAGATGAACCTCACGTTCGAGTTGCTCGAGGACGTCGTCCCCGACCTCGAAGAGGCTCTTTCTCGCTCGGCAACCAATGAGCGGTAAGCAGCTCGCGCTCGTCACCGGCGCGCTCGGCAATCTCGGGCCGGTGTGGTGCGACGCGCTCGCCGGTGCGGGGTATGGGGTCGTGCGCGTCGACATCGCCGGCGGCGAGGGAGTCGAGCAAGCCGACGTGACCGACGCCGGCACGCTGCGCACGGTGCTCGCGAACGTCGGCGTACCGCACGTGCTCGTCAACAACGCGGGCATCGACCAGCCGCCGGATCCTTCGGCTGCGGGCGGGATGTCTTCTGAGGAGTTCCTGCGCGTGCTCGACGTGAACACGCGCGGCGTGTTCCTCTCGACACAGGTGTTCGGCTCGGCGATGGCGGACGCGGGCCGCGGCTCGATCATCAACATCGGCTCGCTCTATGCGTCGACCGCGCCGATACCCGAGCTGTACGACCACATTCCCGGCTTCGTCAAGCCGCCCGCATACGCGGCGTCGAAGGCGGGCGTGGTTGCCCTCACGAAATACTTCGCGCGTCTGTGGGGCCCGCGCGGCGTGCGTGTCAACACGCTCTCTCCCGGCGGTGTGCGCGGCGAGCAGGACGCCGAGTTCGTGCGCAAGTACAGCGCCCGTGTGCCGCTCGGGCGGATGGCCGAGCCGGCGGATCTCACCGGCCCGCTGCTCTTCCTCGCCTCCGACGAGTCGCGGTACCTGACCGGGCATGAGCTGCGCGTCGACGGAGGCTTCACGGCGTGAAGTTCGTTCCCAACGTGATCGGCGGAGAGGAAGGCCTCGCCGACTGCGGCGAGACGTTTGCGAAGCTCGCGCCCGCGACAGGGGAGGCGATCTCCGCCGTCGCACGCTCGCGCGGCGAGGACACCCGCCGTGCGATCGCGGCCGCAGAGGCGGCACAGCCTGAATGGGCGGCGCGGCCGCTGCCCGAACGCGGCGCGATCCTGCGCAAGATTGCGCAACTGCTCGAGCGCGACCGCGACGCGGTTGCGAAGGTCGTCGCCGAGGAGACGGGCAAATCGCCGAGAGATGCGCGCGGCGAGACCGACGGCGCGATCGAGCTCGGCTATTTCATCGCGGGCGAGGGACGGCGCTTCTACGGCAAGACGATGCCGAGCGCGACACCGAACCGGCAGGCGATGACCCTGCGCCAGCCGCTCGGCGTCGCCGGGCTGATCATCGCGGCGAACACGCCGATCGCGAACGTCGCCTGGAAGGTCTTCCCCGCGCTGTTGTGCGGCAACGGCACCGTGCTCAAGGCGTCCGAAGACACGCCCGAGACCGCGGTCGTGTTCGCGCGGCTCGCCGCCGAGGCGGGATTGCCTTCGGGCGTGCTCAACGTCGTGCAGGGCTTCGGCGAAGAGGCAGGACAGCCGCTCGTCGAAGATCAGCGCGTCGCAGTCGTGTCGTTCACCGGCTCGACGTCCGTCGGCCGGCTGATCGCGCGCGTCGCCGGCGAACGTCTCGCCAAGGTGTGCCTCGAGCTTGGCGGAAAGAACCCGCTCGTCGTGTGCGACGACGCCGATCTCGAGCGTGCCGCGGACGCCGCAGTTCTCTCCGCGTTCTCGAACGCGGGGCAGCGGTGTGCCGCCGGCTCGCGCCTCATCGTCTTCGACGCCGTGTACGAACAGTTCCGCAAGCTGCTGCTCACCCGCGCTGCTCGATTGAAAGTTGGTTCGGCGGACTCTGACGATTTGGGACCCGTGATCAACGAGGCGCAACTCGCTGCGATGCTCGCCGCGGTCGAGCGCGCGCGCACCGGCGGCGCAACCGTGCTCACCGGCGGCGGGCGCCTCGACCGGCCCGGTTTCTTCGTCGCGCCGACGATCGTCGAGGCTCCTGCCGGCGACGCGGAGATCTCGCGCACCGAGCTGTTCGGGCCGATCACGACGCTGCACCGCGTCGCCGGTTTCGACGAGGCGCTCCAGCTCGCGAACTCCACGGCGTATGGACTGACGGCGGCTATCTGGACGCGCAGCATCGACCGCGGCCAGGAGTTCGTGCGGCGGATCGTCGCCGGCGGGGTCCAGGTCAACGGGCCGACGTACGGCTTCGAGCCGCACGTGCCCTTCGGCGGGCAGAAGGACTCCGGCACCGGCTGGCGCGAGCCGGGAACAGAGGCGCTCGACGTGTATTCCGATTGGAAGACCGTGTACGTGACGCACGACCCAAATTCGCTGTGAGCGCCGTTGCGCTTATCCCGGCGCGCGCGGGATCTGTCCGCGTCCCCGGAAAGAACATCGCACCGCTTGCGGGACATCCGTTGATTGCGTACACGATCGCCGCAGCGCGGCAGTCGGGGCTCTTTGACGCCGTTGTCGTCTCCACGGACAGCGACGAGATCGCGGGCGTCGCGCGCGCCTACGGTGCCGCCGTTCGCGAGCGGCCTGCGGAGATCTCGACGAGCGAGTCGCCCGACGTCGCCTGGCTGCTCCACGTGATGAGCGACCGTGACGACGAGCTGTTCTCGATACTGCGCCCAACGAGCCCGTTCCGAACTGCCGCGACGATCCGCCGCGCATGGGACCGCTTCGCAATGCTCGGCGATTCGTTCGACTCGATTAGAGCCGTCGAGCCGGTGCGCCAGCACCCCGGGAAGATGTGGCTTGTCGAGGGGGATACGTTGCAGCCTGTTTGGCAGCAAGGTGAAGGCGCAGTGCCCTTTCACTCGACGCAGATGGCGGCGCTTCCGCGTGTGTGGGTGCAGAACTCGAGCCTCGAGATCGCGCGCGCCCGTGTGCTGCACGGGGACCGTCCTTCGATCGCCGGCGATCGGATTGCGGCGTTCTTCACCGAAGGCTATGAAGGCTTCTCCATCGACTATCCGGAGGATGTCGAGCGGGCGGCGCGGCTGGCCGAGGAAGGCGTCGCGCAGCTTCCGCCGCTCTAATCGATCGACGTTAAGGTATGCGGCGTGTTCGAGCTGACCGAGAAGCCGTCCACGAGATGGGACAAGACGGCGGGACGCACGCAGACGATCTCGTTGGCGCCGCTCGAGCGTGGATCGCTCGCGGGGAAGGCGGTTTTCACGATGGGCTCGTGCTTCGCCGTCGAACTGCGTCACGAGCTCACCAAACGCGGCTACGACACGTACCCGAAGTATTTCGATCTCGATTTCGACTCCGGAAAGGTGGCCGTCGGGGCGTTGCCGGATCGCGACAATGTCAACCACTACAACATCCGGAGCATCCTTCAGGAGTTCGAGAACGTCGGCCCTGAGCCTCTGTACACGCCCGATCGCTTCTGGAATCTCGAGAAGCAATCCGACCGTCGTGGCCTGCTCGGCCGCCTTGCCCGGAAGCTCCTCGCCGAGTCGCGGTTCGACTTTGAGCCGCGCTGGCAGGACCCGTTCCGGATGGCAACGTTCGCCGAGAGCCTGCCCGAGCTGACAGCGGTCTCGCAAGCGATCACCGAGAAGATCAAAGAGGGTGCGGTCAAAGCCCACGTGTTCATCATCACGCTCGGGATGAGCGAGATCTGGTGCGATCGCGCGAGCAGCCTTGCGATCTGCACTGGTTATGGCGGCTCGGCCGACGAGCACCTGTGCGAGTTCTACGACATGACTGTCGACGACACGCGGGCGGAGCTCGCGCGCGCGGTCGAGGCAATCCGCCGGCTCAACAACTCGGCGCCGATCGTCTTCTCCGTGTCACCCGTGCCGCTACGTCGCACCTTCAAGGATGAGTCGGTCGTCACGGCCAACATGCTCTCGAAGGCGAAGCAGCGCGTTGCGGTGGACGAGGTCGTACGGTCGTACGACGACGTCCACTACTTCCCGAGCTACGAGCTGTTGATGGATGGCGGCGGTCAGTTCCTGGAGGACGGGCGTCACGTCGCGATCCCGACCGTGCAGTACATCGTCGGGACGTTCCTCGACTGGTTCCAAGGCTCGGCGATTGCGGAGACTCCGCCGCTGGTTTCGGAAGCCGTCTAGGCCGCGCCGAGAACCAGGCGCTCGAGCTCGCTCGAGCCGGCCGTCGCGAGCCATCCGTAGGCGGATTCGCCGGCCGGGCCTTCCCGATACTCGAAGTTGTACGGAGTCAGGTACTGGAAGAACGCGAGCCGCCGAGGCTCGGCGCCTGGCCCGACGCGACTGCCCATGTGGAAGCAGCGACTGGAGTCGACGAAGTCGGCGGTGCCGGTCGGGCCTTCGAACGAGACCAGCTGCTCGGGCGAGGCGTGCCGCGCGAGCGCTTCGTCCGGCACGCGCACTTTCTCACCGAGGTTGTAGTCGGCCTCTTTCGCGAGCTGCTCGGAGGACGCCGCCGACAGCGCAGTTAGGGGCCCCATCTCCGCTCCGATGTCGTTGAGGTGCACGAAGACCTTCACCTGTGTGGTGTCTGCGTAGTCGAGATGCCAAAGCTGAGATGACCGAGGCGCCTCATGTCCAGGGACCGAGTACCAGACGTCGATCTCGGTCAACACGGGCACGAACCCGAGATACGCAGCGATCGGCGCGATCACCTCCTCGCTGAGGCCAAGACGGAAGTACGGCGAATCGAGGGAGAACGCGGAGTCGGGAAGAAACCCCTTCGCCATGAATCCGCCCTTCAGCTTCCCCTCGGTCAGCTTCTTGTGGCCGATGCGTTCGATGAGCTGGTTCGCGTCCCGTACGACCTCATCGACCTTGGTGAGACTGCCGGCAGGGACGACCGCGAAGCCCTGGTCGGGCGGAATCGAGAAGGCTGCTCTTTGAGCCAGCTCGTCAGCCAGCCGGTAGCGGGAGGCGTCGCGATTGCGGAACTCTGCGCGGCGTGCGTCGACGAAGGCGCCTCGTTCGCTCACCGTTCCCTGAAACGGACCGTACTTCCCCTGTTGGTTCCTCCGCACGGGTGCGCTGGGCTTGCGGCCGAAGAGCCTACGCATCGCGCGAGTATAGATCCGCTACGAGCAGGCACTCGGCGCGGCCCGGTATAAGGAAAACAGTGACACCGCCGCTTCTCGTTCACATCGGCTACCACAAGACCGCGTCGTCCTGGTTTCAGGTGCGCGTGTTTTCCAACGAGGCGTGTGGCTTCGGCGCGATCTACGGCAGGAAGGGCGGCCACGAGACGAGCCGGATCTTCACCGACAGGCCGCTCGAGTTCGACGCTGCGGCGATGCGCGCGCACGTCGACCCGTATCTGCAGGCGATCCGGGACCGCGGCCTGATACCCGTCATCTCCCAGGAGCGCTACTCGGGTCACATCTACTCGGGTGGGGTCGACAGCAAGGAGATCGCCGACCGCTTGTACGCGACGTTCCCCGACGCCTCCATCCTGATGGTGCTTCGGGAGCAACGCAGCATGATCCTCTCCTCATATCGTCAGTTCGTTCACACCGGCGGAACGCAGTCGCTTCGTCGCTATCTCGAGCTCGACCAACTGCCTCGGAAGCAGTCCGCGTTGCTCGATCTGCGCCATCTCGAATACGACCGCCTCCTGGGGTACTACCGGCAGCTCTTCGGTGCCGATCGCGTGCTCGCGCTCCCGTACGAGCGGATGCGCGGCGACCCACGTGGCTTCGTGTCCGCGATTCTCGAGTTCGCCGGCAGCCCGGTCGGCGAGCAGACGCTCGACGGTCTGTCGTTCGAAAACTACGTGAACACGAGCCGCGGACCGCTCGCGGGAGCACTCCGACGGCAGGCGAACCGGCTGAGGCGGAGCGAGTTCCACCTCGATCCGTTCTTCGCGCCGCCGCGCGGAGAGGACATCGCGAAGGCCATGGAACGCTGGGGCGAAAGATTCCCGCTTCCCGCGGTCGTAGAGCAGCGCTGGCAGCAGGCGCAGCGTGACGAGGTGGCGCGGGCTGTCGGTGACCGATATGTCGACTCGAACCGCCGACTGGCTCGGATGATGGACGTCGACCTCGCCCCGTTGGGTTGGATGGTCTAGTGCGTCGACACTCGTCGGGTACCGTGGTGACGGTGAGAGGCGCCGACCTGTGACCGGGCTCCAGTACGTGCCCGCGCGCGAGTTCGAGCGGATCCTCGCGCTCCCTCCTGACGCGGACGCGCGCACAGCTGCGTTCGCCGACGCTTGCCGGCTGAACGCGCTCTACATGATCGAGCGCACCGGCTCAGGGCACCCCGGGTCGACGTTCAGCTCGCTCGACATCGTCTCGTGGCTCCACCTCGAGGTGCTCAGCGACGGCGACCGCTATTTCTCCTCGAAGGGTCACGACGTTCCCGGCCTCTATGCCGTTCTTGCCGGGTTGGGACGGATCGATTTCGAGCTCGTCCATCGCCTACGCCGTCTCGGCGGCCTGCCCGGCCATCCGGACGTCGCCGCGATGCCCGAGGTGGTCACGAGCACCGGTTCGCTCGGAATGGGCATTTCGAAGGCGCGCGGCTTCGTCCTCGCCGACCGGGTGCAGGGACGCACCGGCAACGTCTATGTGCTGACGGGGGACGGCGAGCTGCAGGAGGGCCAGTTCTGGGAGTCGTTGCAGCCGACGGCGAATCGCGTCCTGCATGAGATCACCGTGATCGTCGACCGGAACGAAGTGCAGTCGGACACGTGGGTCTCGGCGGTGAGCGATCTCGGTGATCTGGCGGCCAAGGTCTCGGCGTTCGGGTGGGCGGTCGCCGAATGCGACGGCCACGATCTCGGAGCCCTCCGTCACACGCTCGCGGCACTTGCGAAGGAGCAGCGACCGAGGCTCGTGATCGCACACACGCGCAAGGGCGCCGGCGTCTCGTTCATGGAACCGGCAGGCCGTCTGACCGAAGACGATACCGCCCTCTACGCGTATCACTCCGGGGCGCCCGGGCCAGAGGAGTACGCACTGGCTCTCGAGGAGATTCGCACCCGGCTTGACGCGCGACTCGCGGCCGCGGGCGAAGGCCCGATCGAGCTCGCACAAGCGGCACCGCCGGAGCATGTCTCCGCTGGGTCTGCTGTTCGGCAGGCGCTCGTCCCGGCGTACGGCGAGGCGCTCGTCGCCGCGGCGGCGAGCGAGCCGCGCCTGGTGGCGCTCGATGCTGACCTGCGCTACGACTGCGGCCTCGTCGACTTCCGGCTTCGCTACCCGGACCGGTTCTTCGAATGCGGGATCGCCGAGCAGGACATGGTCTCGCAGGCCGGGACGATGGCGCTCGCAGGCCTGCTGCCGGTGGTGCACTCGTTCGCATGTTTCCTCTCAACGCGTCCGAACGAGCAGATCTACAACAACGCCACCGAGCGGTCGAAGGTCATCTACGTCGGCTCACTCGCCGGCCTTGTCCCTGGCGGTCCCGGGCACTCGCACCAGTCGGTGAGAGACATCTCGGCGCTAGGCGCCGTTCCCGGGATGGCCCTGATCGAACCGTCATCGGAGCACGAGGTGCGGGCTGCGGTCGGGTGGGCGGTCAACGACGCAACCGGCCCGGTCTACCTTCGCCTCGTCAGCGTTCGGTGGGCTCTCGGGTTCGAGCCTCCCGTCGTCGCGGAACTCGTGCCGGGACGGGGCAGCGTCATCCGGACGGGACGAGACGGGCTCTTCGTCGCTGCCGGGCCGGTGATGGTTGGCGGCGGCTGGGCCGCCGCCGAGCTGCTCGCCCAACAAGGCTTGGATTTCGGTCTCGTGTCGCTGCCCTGGCTGCGCGACATCGACGGAGCCTGGCTCGGCGAGGTCGCCGGCGAAGCACCGATCGTGACGCTCGACAACCACTATCTGGTCGGCGGCCAGGGCGACGCAGTGCTCGCAGCGCTCGCAGCTGACGCGCCCGAGGCGGCTGCGACAGTGACGAAGATCGGTGTCGAGGAGGTGCCGCGGAGTGGCGAGAACAACGAGACGCTTCACGTACACCGCCTCGACGGTCAGGGCATCGCGGCGCAGGTACTGGAGCGCGTGCCGCGGGCCGTCAGCCGCTGAGGTCGTACGGCCTCAGACGTCCAGCTCGCGCGCGTCCTCGACCGGCAGCTCCCGCGACACCGCAGCCAAGAGGCGCGCCGTCTGCTCGAGGCTCCAGGCTCCGGGTTTTCCTTCCTCGCGATGGCGGTGTGCACGCCGCGTGAGCCTCGTCGAGATGTAGTCCGACCCGAACCGGCGATCGAGGCGGCCGATCGGTTCCAGCAGCATCCAAGCCAAACGTCCGAACGGGTGTCTTTGCGGCACTGGTAGCGGCGGACTTGCGCCCGCCGCTTCGATCTGCGCGACGAATGCGTCCGTAGCCGGCTTGTCGAGCCCGAGCGGCCGAATGAATCGAGAGACGAACGCGTGCAGCTCCTCGCGTGCAGCATCAGGGTCGCGGAGTCCGGCTTGGAGCTGCGCGAGGTGCTCCGGGATGGACGTTGCCTGCCGCACGAACCCGCCGTGCTCCGGCAGCAGATGTTGGAAGTGGAGAGTCCCGGTTTGCGTCCCCGCGAACTCCGGCGGGGTGACCGTGAACACCGGCCGGCCGATGATCGCGGCCTCGATCATCGCGCTCGTGTTGATGCCGACCACAGCGACGGAATGATGGATCGAATCGAAGTACTCGCTGCGGTCGCCCTCGTCGACCGGGTTGGCGGCGCCGCGCGGCCAGATCGTCGCCGCCGGAAGGTCGGAGAGATCACGCTCCGCCCAGCCGAGCCTGCTGTACGGATGTGGGCGGACGATGACGCCGAGATCCCGCAGCAGCGGATCGTCGCTCGCGCGCATCGCCGTGATCCAGCTCCGCACGAACTCCATCTCCGCGCGCGGAGCGAGGATCCGTGCGGTGGACCCGACGAAGAGGACATACGGCTTGTCGGGCGGTAGGCCGACCCGCTCTGCAAATTCTTCGGCGGTGGTCGTAGGCTCGCGACCGAACCACTTGTCGAACGGCGGGGCGCCCGTCACATGAACGCGTTCCGGCGGAACCTGGTGCAGCTGTATGGCCTCGTCCGCCAATGCCTTGTTCCACACGAGCACCCGGTCGGGCCGCCCGCGGAGCAGTCCTTTGGTTGTCAAGTTGTCCCAGCTCGCGGGAGCCGCGACCGTGGGAATCCGCGCGGCGCGCGCCGCGTCGAGGAGATCCGCCTGCGCGCCACCCGCATAGACGGCAGGGCCGGCCACAACGACATCGGGCGACCGATGCTGGAGAAACTGCGCGAGCGCGTGACTCACCGGCGCCGCCTCATCCAACCGGAGTGACGCCGCGACCAGCCGGCGTGCGACCGGCCCCGGGAGCGTGTCGAGTCGGGCCAGCCAGCGCAGGCCGACGGGGATCTTCAGAGCGACACGCCGTCTCAGATAGCCGGCCTCGGCGAACGCCGGGTCGAGATACCGGAGGTAGTCGCCGGTTGCTCGGATCGCGGGCACCGTTGCGAGCTCGGGCTCCGCTCGCGGGCGCCTGCCGCCGACGTGGACCCGGCTCTCGTTGTCGAGCGCGCGCAGCCCTTCGGGCACTTTCCGATCGTTAACAAACCAGACTTCGACCTCGTGCCCGCGGGCGGCGAGCTGCTTGATCGGCGCGTCGTAGTAGCGCAGGTAGCCCGGATAGATCAGGTCAAAGAGGATGCGCACGCTTCGTCCTCGCCGCGCCGGGTTCGAGCTGCCGGGCGCGGGGCCATGCGGCCGATGATAGTCGGTCGTCGCAGCTGATCGCCTGGACAGGAGCTACCGTAGAACGATATGGCGGAGGTTCAGGAGTCGAGCGCAGTCTCGCGTCCCGGGATTGCGGTGCCGGTCCCTGCTTCGCACAAACGCCCACATGTTCGGCCCTTCGTCGTCACGCCACGCCGGGTCGGGCTCCGATACCTCGTCGCAGAGTTCTGGCAGTACCGGATGCTCCTTTGGTACTTCGGAACTCGCTACGTCCAGAAGAAGAGTGCGCGGACGTGGCTCGGGATTATCTGGCTTCCGCTGAAGCCGGGCGTCAACCTCCTCTTGCGCATCATCGTTTTCGGCGGACTCGTCGGGATCTCGACCGGATCGGTGCCCTACTCGATCTTCTTCATCGTCACCTCGTCGGTTTGGACGCTGTTCTACGAGACCGCGTATTGGTCGATTCGCAGCATCGAGGTGAACCGAAGGTTGCTCGGGCGCGTCTACGTCCCGCGACTGATCGTGATGAGCTCGTCGCTGATACCTGCAGCGGTCGACTTCGGCATCAACATCTCGTTTGGATTGTTCGCGCTTCTCTATTACGTCTTGCGTGCCCACGTCTTCTATCTTCAGTTCGGGATCCACACGCTGCTTGTTCCTGTGGGGCTCTTCCTCATGCTCTTGCTCGGTCTCGGGATCGGGTTGTTGATGTCGGGAATCGGCGCGCGGGCGCGCGACATCCGCTTCGGCGTTCACTACTTCTTCCAATTCCTCTACTACCTGACGCCGGTGATCTATCCGCTGTCGGCAATCCCGAACGGCGCGCGCCCGTTCGCCGAGCTGAACCCGATGACCGGCACGATCGAGATGGTCAAAGACGGCCTCTTCAACGGGCACGAGTTGAGCGTCGACGCGGTGTACGTCACGGTGTTCTGGATACTCCTGATCTGGGTGCCCGGGCTGTGGCTTTACGACCGGAGTCAGGTCGCGATCCTGGAAGGTCGCACCGTTCGGCCATGGGGGCGCGCTCGGCGGGTGGTTCAGCCGATCGATTAGATCGAACGGTCCGACGCGTAGAGCCATGACGCCTCGCGCGGCTCCCAGCGTGTCACCCCGTGCCGCGTCCGGCCGTCGGCCGCGCCGACGGTGAGCTCGAATGCATCGTTGCGCGCGAGCACCGATTCCATCCCGGCTTCGAGGACGCGCGTTTGGATGAGCCCGCGATAGTGGCCGGGCGGGACACCGTGCACGACGACTTGGAAGTGCTGGAATCCCGGTAGCTGGCAAACGACGGGATTCGGCTGCTCCAGCCACAGGCCGAAACCGTCGTCGCGCACGATTCCGACGCCGTTCTGCATCGTCACCGACGCTCGCGACGTCTCAAGCCGAAGCGCGACGGTCACGTGTCCGTCTGGGTCCCCCTGCGCTTGGCCGGAGACGATCGCCGCTGTCTCGTTGAACCCCGCGCCCGGTGACGGGTGCGGTTCACTTGCCCGTGAGGCAGCGGCCGAGGCGTCGTAGGCGGTGAGAATCTCTTCCAGCGGCCCTATCTGAGCGACGGATCCCTCGTTCAGCCAGATCGCGGAGTCGCACAGGCGCCGCAGCGCCTCGCGGTCGCTGGTTGCCAGCATCACGGTTGCGCCCTCCGCATTCCGTTGAGCGATTGCCTCGATGACCCGCCTCCGAAACGCCCGAGACGGTGCCGCCAGCGGCTCGTCGAGAAGCAAAATTGAGCCGAGCTCGATCGCCGAGGCGACAGCGAGCTTGTAGGGCGAGCGAGTCACGCCGACGCGTTGGTCGTCGAGCGGAACCTCGGCGAGAGTGACGATGCGCGCGATGTACGGCGCGACGCTTCGCTTGCGCATGCCGACCAGGCTTCCGGCGATCGCGACATTACGCGCCGGTGAGATCGTGGGAACCATCAATTCGGTTGCCATGCTGACCAACGGCGACGGCCGGCTCGCGAGGACCGCCATGCCGGAGGACGGAGGCAGCGCGCCTGCGAGGATCCGTAACAGCGTTGTCTTTCCGGAGCTGCTGTCGCCGACGAGTGCGACGGCCGCTCCGTTCGGAATCCGGAAGGACGCGTTGCGCAAGCCCCAGACGACGGCGGAGGCCTCCTCGAGCTCGTCGACCAGGTTTTCGTCATCGCCATCGTCGTCGTCCAGGTCGGTGTCGTCGAAGCCGTCGTCGTCTTGCACGGTCTCTTCTTGGAGCCCCCGTGGACGCCGACCTTTGAACGCGCGCGTCAGCAGCGGGGTCGGCGGCTCGAACACCCGCTCGGCAATGTCGTGGTACGCCTTCGACAATCCCTCGGCGACGATCGCGTCGTCGTCGCCGAGAAGCTCGAGCGCGGCATGGTTGGAGCTGCCGAGAAGCCTCATGCGATCGCCGCCGGAGGACGGAGCCGCGTAGTTGCCGCGCCGAGACCCATCAGGGCCGCTACGACCGCGAGCGGCGGACGGAGCGCGAGACGCGCCAGACGATGCGGAACGGGCGCAGCCGTCAGCCCGCCCAACTCTTCGATGGCCGCTGCGACGAGTGGCGCAGCCGGCACAGTGAGGCCGTGCGGGCGGATGAATCGCGCGACGAACGCGCGGGTCCGGTCACAGTCTGCGGTTGGGTCGTCGAGACCGTGCGCCAGCTGCTGGAGGTGAGACTCGATGTCAGGTGCGACATGGAGCACGCCGCCATTCTCGATGCGAAGGTACTGGAAATGAAGGGTGTGGTCCTGCGTACCTGCGAACTCGGGTGCTAGCAGCGTGTAGGTCGCGCGCCCGACGACGGCGGCCTCGAGGAGAGCGCTCGTGTTGATGCCGACTACCGCGGCGCAGTGCGAGAGCGAGTCGAAATAGTCGGCGCGATCGTCGCCTGAGTCCGGCATCCGGCCCCGGCGCGGCCAGACGACGGCGTTGCCGAAGGCTGACAGATCGGCGTCGAGCCATTGCTCGGTGTTCTGTGGGTGGGGCCGGACGATCACACCGGCATGCGCGAGTCGTGTGTCGGCGGCATCGCGCAACGCTTCGAGCCATCGTCTCACGAACGGAGCCTCGTGCGGCGTGATGAACGCTGAGGAACACACGTACAGCAGGATCGGGCGTGCGGGATCGACGCCGACGCGTCGCGCGAACTCTTCGCGCGAACGAGCCGGCCGGCGCTCGAACCACTCGTCGTAGCGTTGTGCGCCTGTCACGACCGCTCGGTCGCGCGGGATGCTCTGAAGGTGCTCGAGCTCGTCGACCTGCGCCTCGTTCCAGACGATAACGCGGTCGGGCACCACTCGGATCAAGCCTTTGTTCGTCAGGTTGTCCCAGCTGGCCACGCTCACTGCCGTCGGGAGTCTTAGCTTCTGGGCAGCGCGCAAGATCTCGACCTGTTGCGATCCGACCTCGACTACCGGCGATGCGAGCACGGCATCCGGCCGGAACGACCGGATGAGCCGAAGGGTTGCTCGGTTCACGGGGATCGTCTCTTCGAGCAGCGCGAACCGACGGATCCACGTCTGCGACAGCTTGGCATCGGACGCCGAGCCGATATGACTCACGAGCTTCGCGATCAGGCGGCGCGTAACCGGGTCGATTCGTTGCGCGGCAAGCCGCTCGCGCACCTCGTCCCCGACCCGTTGTCGCAGAGCGTCCGCATGTGCGTACCGAGGATCCGCGTACCGCGCATAGTCGGCCATCGCGCGCGCGAACCATGCCATTCGCCGCCAACCGCTGATCCCCATGCGCTGTGGCGACACCTGGGCTGTGACCGTTGGGCAATCGGCGAGCAGCCGTTCCAGGAGCTCAGCGTCGCCCACGTCCTTGGCGTACTGGGCGAGCGTGAGGTGAACGTGGTGCCCGCGAGCGGCGAGAAGCCGAATCGGCTCTTCGTAGTGGCGCAGGTACCCGCTATGCAAGAGCGAGAAGAGAAAGCGCAGCGGTGCGTGCGAGGAGGCGCTTTGGCTCATCAGCGGCCTAGGCTAGCGCCCACGGCGAGCCGCCGAGCTCGGGCGCATCTCATGTGAGACATCCGCTCGAAGGTGCCGTCTGCGCGGCCCTGAAACGCGCGGCGTTGTGGCTATCGTGGCCAGCCGTGCCGCCCGTTCGCGAGACACGGACGCTTCGCGTCATCTTCTTCCTTCAGGCGATCAACTACGATCGCATCTTCGAAGGTCTTCTGCGCGAGCTCCTCCGTCGCGGGCACGTTGTGCGCATCCTCGTTCAGAGCGACCGGCGGCGGCTCCCGGTCGGCGCTGGCGAGGTCTTCGAGTCGTTGACCGCCGAGTTCGGCGGCCGCCTCGCGTGGGAGCTCGTCACCGAGACGCCGTCCGCCGTCGATGTCGTGGCGTACAACCTGCGCCTGGTGCTCGACTACTTGCGCTACCTCGAGCCCGAGTATCGGTTGGCAGAGCCGCTGCGGTTGCGCTGCCGCGCGCTGTTGCCGGGATGGCTTGCGTCCGCGATCGACGCAGCCGGACCCGGCCGGCCCGCGGTCGCATCGGTCCTCCGAGCGCTCGAGCGCGCTCTACCGCCATCGCCTGCGCTGACCGAGCGCCTCGCAGCCGAGCACGCCGACGTCGTGATGGTGGCGCCTCTGGTCGCTCTTGGATCGCCGCAGGCGAATGCGCTCCGCGCCGCGCGCCAGGCAGGCTTGCCGACGGTGTTCCCGGTCGCCAGCTGGGACAACCTCACGAACAAAGGTCTCGTACGAGACGTCCCGACCGCGACAATCGTCTGGAACGCCGACCAGGTTCGCGAAGCCGTCGAGCTCCAGCGGCTGCCGCGCGAGCGCGTGCACGCCGTCGGCGCCCACTCGTGGGATCACTGGTTCGATTGGAGACCTCGGACGACCGCGGAGGAGTTTGCGCAGAAGACCGGCCTCGACCCTGAGCATCCCTACTTCCTCTACGCATGCTCGTCTCAGTTCATCGGCGGCAACGAGGCGGAGTTCGTCGCCGAATGGCTGGATCGCCTCCGTCGCACGGACGGTGATCTCGCTCAGGCGGGAGTGCTCGTTCGTCCGCACCCTCAGCACGCCGAGATCTGGAAGGGCGTCGAGCTCGGCGCAGGAGCGGTCGTGTGGCCGCGCGCCGGGGAGGCGCCGACGAGCGAGCAGCGCAAGTCCGACTACTACGACTCGCTCTACCACGCGCTCGGGGTCATCGGTATCAACACCAGCGTGCTGATGGAGTCTGCGATCGTTCGCCGTCCGGTGTTCACGGTCGCAACCGAGAGGTATCGCTCGGTCCAGCGCGGGACGCTGCACTTCGAGTACCTCGCCCGCGACGGCGGTGCGCTGACAGTCGCCGAAAGCTGGGACGAGCACTTCCAGCAGCTGGCCGAGCTCTACGCGAACCCTGCGCGCCATGCTAAGCAACTCGAGGGCTTCCTCCGGCGGTTCGTCCGGCCGTATGGGCTTGATGAGCCCGCCGCTCCGCGCGCCGCCGCGGTTGTCGAGGCCGCCGCCGAAGAGGTCGTGCTGACGAGCGCACGCCCGGTCGCGTTCGCGCGTCTGGTGGTTTCGCTATGGACCGGCGGCGTCTCGCTGCGGCACGCTCTCGGCCGGGTTCGGCGCCGCCTGCGACGCGTGACCTAGCCGCCCTGCTTGTGGGCGTGCGCGGCTTCGAACTCGCGCACCCGCTGCTCGACGGCGATGACTTCTTGCAACAGCTGCCGCCGTCCCTCGGTCGAGTTCTCGCGCGGTGTGCGGACTGCGATTGCTCGACGTTCGTCGAGCACCTCGGGCCTCAGCAAGACCAGGCCGTCGTCGATGCCGTGGCGAAGCGCATCGCGACCGGTGCTTCCGGACGGATAGCCGTGCCATTCGAAGGGTGTCGCAGCTTCCAGCGCAAGCACGATGGCGCGGTGACCCGCAGTCGCCCCGACGAGCGACGCGTCGGGCTCGCCGTCGCGCGTCGAGGCGCAGAAGGCGTCGAGATCGGTAATGCGGCTGTCCATCCGACGTCGACACGCCAGCTGCAGATCGGCGGCAACGCCTCCGAAGCGTGCGACGAGCTCGAGCCGGAGGAGCTCCTCGCGCTCGATTGGAGACCGGAGCAGATCTGCGCCTTCGGCGCGCACGAGCTCGGATGGCAAGTCGTCCTCGCGCCAGAGACGCTGCGTCCAGTCCGGATGGCAGATCGCCCACGTTCGAAGCCGCGCAGCTACGTCAGGCGGAAGATCGCCGGCTTCCAACCAGACGTGGTGCAATAGCCTCGGGATTCGCGTCGTGCGTGCTCGACGGACTCCGAGCCGCGCGCGCGCAACGTCGACGTGGGGTCTCAGGATGCGCACGGCCTTACGTCGCGCGCGCCGCCACAGATCCACCAACTCGTAGCGCCGTATCCGAAGTCGTCCGAGCAAGCCGCCGGCGTAGACGTCGACACGCGACGAAGCAAGACGGACGCCGGCGAGGTAGATCGACTTGCGATAACCGCGTGCATCCTTCCACGACCGTGCCATGTGGTGGTAGGCGTACGCGTCGTTCCGCTCCTGCCACGTCGGATAGAACAGGCGGCGCTCGAACACCGTGGCGTGCTCCTCCTGCAGGATCCGGTCGACGAAGAACGGGCCGGTCCCGTATTTGTCGACGGCGCCGAAGTGCTGGAGCGGACGCACTTCGCGTAGTGCACGCAACATTGCGGGATGCTCTGCGCCTGCGCCGATCATCGCGTTGTTGATACGCCCGTTCTTGACCTCCGCTGCGAAGAGCTCGACGCCCTCGAGCAGGAGGTCGATCGGCCGCAGGCACTCGAAGTCGGTGTCGACGTAGATGCCGCCATGGCGCGCAAGCAGTTCGAGACGCAGGATGTCCGAACGTTCGGCGGGACTGCGGAGGCGCTCGTATACCTCGCGACGGAAATCCTGCGGCAAGTTGTCCTCCGTCCACAAATGGTGTGTCCATGCTGGGTGATGGACGCGCCAGCTCTCGACGTACGGGACGAACTCGTCAGGGAGGGAATCGGGCCCGAGCCAGATCTGGTGAAAGACTCGCGGGATCAGGTCCCCACCTCCACGATCCAGCTCGGAAAGCTCTCGACGCTGTGCGGACGCCCTGCCGTGGCATGGACAGGCAACTCGAGCTTGCCGAAGAACGTGTCGACCGCGCTCTTCACGCCGAAGACACCGTTGGGCAAATCGCCGTCGGCGTAGTCGTGACCCGCGATGATCCCACCCGGGCGCATCTTCAACCACCACGTCTCGAGGTCTTCGAGCACCGATGCGTAGTCGTGCCGCGCGTCGATGTACGCGAAATCAAGCGACGCATCGTCGACGCGGGTGGCCGCTTCTATCGATGTCATGCGCCAGACGGAACTGCGCGTTCCGAACCGCCGTAAGCGGCGGAGTGTCTCGTCGTAGCAGCGATCCTGCTCGAGTTGCGCCACGTTCGCGCGATCGACGTAGTCCTCGCCCGGTGCTTCGCGCCAGGGATCGACGGAGATGAGCCGGTTTCCGTGCCATTCGCTCAGCAGGAACTCGGAGTACCTGCCACGTTGCACGCCGATCTCAACTGCTGTGCCGGTCAGGCCGCGCTTGTTGAGGAGGAGCGGTAACTGATCGCGCGTACGCACGTCTGTGAGTGTCGTGGCGTAGCTTCGGCTATGGCGAAGACTGTGGTAGTGCCGCGCCGTCACGCGTGTGAGTCGGCGCCGCCGTCTGCGTAAGAGGGTTCGCAGCCGGTGATAGGCGATCACGGCGGGTCGCAGGCGGCGGCGTAGTGGCTCGGGCAGCTGTGAACGGATCGACGTGAAGATGGTCACAGACGTTGTCCGCCGTCCGATGCGACGAGGTGCGGATCGAGCCACGCTAGCACGGTCTTCCCGGCGTCCTAGAAGAGGAGGATGTCCGTTCCAGGCCGCCTTTGCACGCGCCCCGCGAGGCCGGCAATCGGGGCCTTTGGCTGTTCGGGATCACGCAGATCGACGAACGCTTCATAGCCTGCCGTCACCTCGAGCAGCGGCTCGACGCCGCCGGCTTTGCTCAGTTTGCCCGGACGGAGGGCGAAGACGAGTGGGATGCGTCTGCCGTCAAGCAGGCGCCGCGCCCCTCGGAGCACGTGGCCTTCGTGGCCTTGTGCGTCGATCCAAAGGAGGCCGACGTCCTGCGGCGCGATGCCGAGCCTGCCCAGCTCGTCGTCGATCGTGACGACTTCCACCTCGATCGCGCCACCACCTCCTGAACGGCCGAGGCTTCCGACGCCCGTTCGCCGTCCGGCGCGTGTCGTCGGGCCGCGGCCGAAGCAGGCGCGGCCGGGGGTGTCAGAAACGGCGGCTTCGATGACCTCGGCGCTCCCGGTCAGCCCGTTGAGCGCGATGTTCGCGCGCAGGATTGCGACGTTCTCGGGCTCCGGCTCATAACAAAGCGCGCGCGTATACCCGTGGCGCACCAGTGCGGAGACAGCGGTCGTTCCGATGTTTGCGCCGACGTCGATCACGATCCCGCGAGCCTCGACGAAGCTCAAGGCGCTTTCGAGGACGCGGAACTCGGCGCGATCACGGTTCGCGAAGAGCGGGCGACCGAGTCCCGGATCGGAGGTCGAGACGAGGAACGTCCCGTCGGGATGCTCGAACGCGACGTACGGTGACATTCGGCGTGCTCGGTCGAAAAAGCGCCGACGTGCGCCGCTTGTCATTCGAGGAATCACGATGTCATCTCGACGCCGATCAGCGCGCGAAACGCCGACGGCCCCGGGATCCGCTCGAGCAATTGCCAGGGATTGTGGCGGGCAAGCTCGCCGAGGCTGAAGCTGCCCGTGGCGACCGCGATCGTCTTCGCATCGATTTCCTTTCCGCAGGCGATGTCGTTCGGAGTGTCGCCGATGACGTAGAGGGTGGCGTCCCCGACGAGCGGGAGCGTACGGCGCGCGATCTCCCCACGTGAGCCTGCGCCGACGCAGAACGCGCCCGCAGTGAAAAAGCCGTCGAGCCCGTAGTGACGCAACTTCGCATATGCGCCCGCCTCGATATTCCCGGTCAGCAGGAGATTGGCAACGTCGTCGCGCCCAGAAAGATCGTCCAGCACCTCGCGAACACCAGGCATCACATGACCTTGCTGCCGATGGAGGTACCGCGGGAGTTGCTCCCCGTGCACGCGCAGGAACTCGGTGACGGTTCTTTCGTCTGCCGGAACACCGACTGTTCTAAGCGCCGACTCGGCGATCTCGTAATCCGTCATGCCCGCGGTCAACATGTTCTGAAGATTTGCGCGGACGCCGCTGACCTGCTCGAGGGCGTCTTCGAGCGAATAGACGCCGGCTCGCGCGGTTGTCAGGAGCGTCCCGTCGATGTCCCAAAGAAGCGCGAGTTTCATTTCGGCGTTCGTGTCTGACGAAACAGCAGCAGGTCGGTGAAGGACGTCGCGTAGCGCTCGGCGGTCGTGTCCAGTTGCGCGATCGGGGTTGCGTTTTTCGCCGGAGTCCGCAAGTCGTGGAAATGCGTGAAGCTCGTTCGGACGAGATTCAGGAGGAGGTCGGCGCCTCCCGCTCGCGTAAGGAGTCGCGGTGAAAACTCGAGCACCGTGGGTGTTCCTGCTTCGAGCAAGGTCCGCGCGCCGGCGAGCACGTGCCCCTCGTGTCCCTCGACATCCATCCAGAGCAACCCGACGTCACGAGGCGCGATGGACTCGCCGGCGAGCACGTCGTCGAGCCGTGCGAACCGGACGCGTTCTGTATGCGCCCCGCCCGAGCTGTCCTCCCTGTTCAGCCAGTACGCGCCGGCATTTAGAGACGACACGTCGAGTGTTGCCTCTCCCGTGCCATCCGACAGTGCCAGCTGATAGGCCCGCGCGCGCCTCTCGAGATCGTTGACCGCGATGTTCGCGCTCAAGAGGCGGTAGTTCACCAGCTCGGGCTCGAAAGCGAGCGCACGTTCGAAGCCGTGCTCGATCAACGCCGGTAGGACTGTCGTCCCGATATGCGCCCCAACGTCGACGAACACGCCGCGGCGGTCTTCGACGCCGGCCTTGGACAGCGACTCGAGCGCCACCTGCAACTCGGCGTGCTCTTTGCGGCCGCGTTTCACAAACAGTCCGCGGCCGATGTTGCGGTCGGCGGTGCTGACGATGTAGACGACGCCTCTTGCCTCGACGGCGAGGTACGGACTAAACCGGCTGGCGCGGCGGAAGAAACGCCCGCGTGGCGTGTAACGGAGGAGGCGCTTCCGCGCACGCCGATACGCACGATGCTTCCGAATCGTCGCGAGCATGCCGACAGTTCTCTAACCCGTGCGGGCGGGGCGTCTCAGCACGATGTTCAGCGTCTCGACTTTCGAGGCCGCGTCAAGGATTGCCTGAGCGGTGGCCGGCACGGGCCGCCCCTCGGGGTGCAGCACGCACAACTCGAAGCCGAGGTTTTCGTACAAGTCGAGGGCATCTTCCGGCGCGCTGCCGTCCAGGTGGGGGGCGTTGCGGAACTCGACTACTGCGAGCAGGCGCGGGCTGCGCCGCAACAACTCGGTCGCCCCGCGCAGGGCAAGCGGTTCGGCTCCCTCGATGTCGAGCTTCAGAACGTCGACGGAGATCCCGGGTAGTGCCTCGTCGAGCGTGACGGCCTGCGCCTCGAGACCCGTCGCTGCAAGCCTCGAGCTCGATGCTCCATCGGTGTTGAGCTCGATGTGGACCGTTCCGGATCGATCGCTCACTGCCTGAGGGTGCACCGTGATGTTCGAGTAGCTGTGTCGCCAGACGTTCGCGCGCAAAAGGTCGACGGTCTCGGGGAGCGGCTCGAACGCGTGCACATGGCCCAGCTCCCCGACGAGTCGCGCGAGGGCGACGGTGTGGTAGCCGACGTTCGCACCGATGTCGATCGCAACCATTCCTCGTTGAACGACGGCCGAGAACAGGCGCAGCACGTCGGCTTCCCAGGTCGCCTCACGTCGTATCCATGGGACGACTTTGTTGTCTGCGCCGTCGAACCAGAACGAGCCGAGCCGTGTCCGGAGCTCGACGGCACCCGCGGGTAGGGGCGGCGGCGTTCCCGGCGGAAGCGGCGTCGTGCGTGCCTGCAAGCGCCGCGTCGTCTCTACCAGAGCATGGGCCGCAGGAAGGAGCGGCCGGGGCAGTGCCTCCCAACTCCGCCAGAGCACGGACCTGTGCTCGCGTACGACCGGGATCGGCGGCTCGCTCACGGCGCCAAGGCTCCGACGCTTGGCTGGGCAAGCACTCGTTCGGCCGCGCGTTCGAGCGTCGCGGCGACCTGGTGGGCGTTCTCCACGCTGCGGTCGACGAGCAACGGTTTTCCCGGGAAGGAGCTGCGCATGAGCGCGTGCAACACCATCTGGATGCGCGCGGGATCCGGGCGGAAGCGAAGCAGCTCGGGAACCTTCTCCCTGATGTCGGCGAACGAGGTCAAGTCGAGCGTCACGCCGTAGCCGGCGTAGTACGGGTCGCCCATCGTCAGCACAGGCTTGTCGTAGAGCAGCGCTTCCAGGCCGACGGTCGAGCTGATTACAGCGACCGCCTCGCCTGTCTTCACCAACTCGTGCGTCGACGTGAACGGCGAGACGAGCCTGACGTTCGGGCGCCTGCGGAGGCGCCGCAGCAACGCGAGCGAGTTGCGGCCAAGTGACATCGGATGTTCCTTCAGCACCACGTCGTAGCCACTCGGCAGTGCGTCCGCGACCTGCTCGATGATCGATGCCTGATCGACGGCGTGCGGGATGATCCGTTTGATCTTGTAATCGTCGGTGACGTGCAACGGAAAATAAACGAACGGCCGGTCGGGCGAAAGGTCGTCGTAGAACGGCCGGGCGGCGAGCGACCGCGCCTTCTCCGAGACGTTGGTTTCGAGGAGCCGCCACGGCCGCAGGTACTCGTTGTCCGAGTCCTCTTCGCGCTTTTGGCGGATGTGGTTCGCCAGGACACGGACGCGCCGCCACTCGATGGGGACGCGCCGGTAGTCGCGGATCGGCTTGGCGTGCTCGGTAAACGTGCTCCGGAACTCTTCGACCTCGTCGAGCTCGTCGGGCGTTAGCTCGCGAATCTCCGAAGGATCGACGGCGCGCGCGTGCACCGTGTCCGCGTAGACGCGCAACGGTTTCGGGAAGATCGTCACCAAGAGGAACAGCACGGGGATCCGGCGCTGCACTCCGATCGTGTGTGCAGTGACACGGATCGTCTCGTTGCCAACCTCAGGGCAGACAATGTCAGGCTTGACTTCGTCGAAGATCTGCTCGAGCGCGCGAAAGGTGTCGACCGCGCGTCGCTGCGACTCCTCTTCGCTCCAACCGGTGATTGCATAGTCACCGCGGTAGACGTCGCGCAGGTGCGGAATCGGGTAGCTGCGCTCGATGCGCGTGACCTCATCGTCGAGCTTCGCAGGCGGGAGCTCGTTGATCAGGTCATGCAGACACCACGCGCGGAGGCCGCGTTCGCGGAGCTCCCGCGCGGCGCGGCGCGAGACGCAGACGTGCGCCGTCTCGTGGCCGTGACGCTCGAGCTCCTGCTGAACGAAGCCATAGAACTCGCTCTCGTACGTCTGGAGGCTCGTCAGGAGAAAACGCATAGTCAGTCGGCGAGGGCCTCCGCGAGCCGGGCGCGAAAAACGGACGGCGCATGCTCCATTTCGACATACGCGCGCCCACGCCTGCGCATGTCGGTGAGGGTACCAACGTCACCGAGGAGGCTTGTCGCAGCCGAGGCAAGCTCCTCCGGTTCAAACGAGGCGAGCAGGAGACCGCCTCCGGATGCCTCGACCAGCCCTTCCGGTCCGCCGGACCGCGTGCTCAGCACCGGGACGCCGGCGGCGAGCGCCTCGGCGGCGACGATGCCGAAGCCCTCTTGGTAGGAGGGCAGCACGAACAGCGACGCGGTGCGCAGGTGCGGCGCGAGCTCGGCGACATGGCCTATCGCCTCTACGCCGTCGGGCAACGGGAAGCGCGGCGGCTCGCCAATCAGCCGCACTCTCGCACCCGGAATGTGCCTGCGGATCAGCGGCAGGGCGTCGAGCAGAAGCTCGATGTTCTTGCGCGGGTCCCACGCGCGACCCACGAAGGCGAGCACGGGCGCATCAAGACGGTCGCGCCACGTTGCGTCTGGCTCCGGTGTCAACCGGTCGGTGTCGACCGGGATCGGGAGCACGGAGACGTCGGCGTGTGCGATGCCCGACGCGCGAGCGATAGCGTCGCGGCTGCCCGGCGATGTTGCGAGCACCCGCCGCGCGTTCATGAGCACCCGCCGCTCGAGCAGCCGCAGCGCTGGCAGCGATGACGCAAACGCAGCGCGACGTGCAGCGCTCAGACCCCGCCTTCGGCCGGCCCACTCGTCATCGATCGTTGTGCCAATCCAACAGTCATAGGGAAGATTCGCGACGCGCGCCGCGTAGCCGGCCGGCGCGAGCGTGCTCACGACCCAGAGCGAATCGTCGCGGGGCAGCGTCCGAGAAAGTCGATGCCCTCCACGTAGCTGGCGGACTGCTTCGACTCGGTCGACGGTAAGCATTCGGCCGTGGAGGGCCGGATGCGGTACGTAGCTCACGCGGACGTCACGGCCCAGTTCGCGCGCACCGTGGACGAATGCGTCCGTCTGTGCCGACGCGCCGCCACCGAAAGCGGGATCTGGCGCCAGAACGGTCAACATGGGTCAACCATAGAGCCTCTTATTTATGGAATTCGCACAGGTGGGCGATAGCCTGACGACGCCCGTGCGTCCCCGCCTCCTCATTCTCAATCAGTACTACTGGCCCGGCGTCGAGGCGACGGCGAACCTGCTCACGCAGCTCGCCGAGGCGCTCGCAGACGAGTACGAGGTGACGGTCGTCACGGGCGCCGTGAAGGACGACCTGCCGGCCCGGGAGGTGCGAAACGGCGTCACGATCGTGCGCACGCAGTCGACGGTCTACGACCGCGCGCAGCTGTCTCGGCGCGCGCTCAACTACCTCACGTACGTCGTCGGCATGTTCCGTCACGCGTTCGCCGAGCCGCGGCCGGATGTCGTGCTGTGCATGACCGATCCGCCGTTCGTCGGCGCGATCGCCCTGATCATCGCGCGCAAGTTCCGCCGCCCACTCGTCGTGATCAGCCAGGACGTGTTCCCTGAGATCGCCGTCGAGCTCGGACGCTTGACGAACCCTGCGCTGGTCGGTGTGCTTCGACAGCTCATCTCCGTCTATCTGCGCCGGGCCGACCGGATCGTCGCGATCGGCGAGACGATGCGCGCACGCCTGATCGCGAAAGGCGCGCCGCCGGATCGCGTCAGCGTGATCCCGAACTGGGTCGACACCTCGGTGATCACGCCGCAGGCGAAGGACAACGCGTGGTCGCGGTCCCGCAAGCTCGACGGGCGATTCGTCGTCATGCACTCCGGCAACGTCGGACACGCGCAGGACCTCGACTCGCTCGTTCGCGCAATGACCTATCTGCGCGACGTGGACGACCTGCGTGCGGTCATCATCGGCCGCGGCGCGCGGCATGCCGAGCTGGTCGAGCTCGCCGAGCGTCTCGAGGTCGACGACTCGATCGAGTTCATGAACTACCAGCGGCGCGACGAGCTGCCCTTCTCCCTCGCGGCGGGCGACCTGCACATCGTCGGGCTTGCCGAAGGGCTCGCCGGATATGCGGTGCCCAGCCGGCTCTACGGAATCCTGTCGGCGGCGCGGCCCGTGCTGGTGTCCGCAGACGACGAGAGCGAGACCGCGCGCATCGTGCGCGAGGTCGGCTGCGGCGTGGTCGTCTCGCCCGGGAGGCCCGACGCGATCGCCGCGGCGATTCGCGACGCGCACGCCGGCAAGCTGCCGCTCGACGAGCTGGGCAAGCGTGGGCGCGAGTGGGTGGTCGCCGAGTCCGACATCCACGTTGCGATCGAGCGGTATCGCAGCCTGCTGCGCGAGGTGCGCGCTGCTCGCGGTTGAAATCGTCTTCTGGGTCGCGCTCGCGGGCCTCGTCTGG
>Ga0157369_10000640_pt1 | contig 45192 bp, 34 predicted proteins | sample C25metaG_FD_113461 | JGI IMG/M metagenome (GOLD analysis project Ga0157369, IMG submission 113461) | Corn rhizosphere microbial communities from Kellogg Biological Station, Michigan, USA - C2-5 metaG | ecosystem: Host-associated > Plants > Roots > Rhizosphere > Soil | place: USA: Michigan... | reverse complement strand
GAGTAATGTCTCAGGCTTGCCCTTGCGCGGTCCAACCTGTCTTGCCATCGTTCAATACACCTGTGCAACCGTGAATGGGTTAAAAGCGGAGATGCACTTAAATCTGGGCGGATGACCAGGCTTCATACGTTCGCCCGTACGCCAGCAGTGCCCAGATTGTTCGAGCCATCTTGTTGGCCAACGCTAAGCGACAACGGTGGTGGGTCGTCGTGTGAGCAGTACCCGTAAGCGTTCGGGCAAATGCTTCGAACTGGAGATGACCGCTCGGGCACCGTGAATCAGCAGTGTGCGCAAATAGGGGTAATCGTACTTTTCGTGCAAAATCTGGCGGTTTCTCCTGAGTGCCTTGTTGGACAGCCCTTTCCGGATGGTTCCGACGATTTTCGGTAGGCCCGGCCGGCCACATCAGTACGTATATACATGGTACGTAATACAGTCCGATATTCGAGCGAGGAACAGATGGCCCGTACCGGTCTTACTCGCATGGACGTGAACCGCGCCGGTGACGCGCTGGTCGCGCCGGGTCAGCACGCGTCGATCGACGCGATACGTATCGCCCTCGGCAATACCGGCTCGAAAACGACAATCCACCGGTACCTGAAAGAACTGGAGGAAGACGAAGGCGCGTCGCTCACGCGCACCGGGTCGCTGTCCGACGCCATCCAGGATCTGGTGGCCCGGCTGGCGGCCCGCCTGCACGAGGAAGCACAGGCGCTCGTCGACCAGCAGGCTGCCGCTGCGGCCGCACTGCGCCAGCAGGCGCAGGCCGAGATCGCGAAGCTCACCGGCGAGCTGACGGCACTGCGGACGCAACTGGCAAACGCGAGTGCAGCGGTTACCAGCGAGCAGGACGCGCATGCCGAGACGCGGTTGGTCCTGCAGGAACGCGTGGTCGCGGTCGAACGGCTCACCCAGCAGGTGCTCGACCAGACCGAGCGGCTTGTCGAGCACGAAGGCTTCCGCCAGTCGCTCGAGGAAAAGCTCACGCACGCGCACGAGGCGCGAGAGCATTACCGCACCGCCAGCCGCGAGCAGCGCGAACAGGAGGTGCGCCGGCACGAGCACCAGGTGCAGCAGTTGCAGGCCGAACTGCGCCAGGCAAACCAGACAGCGATCGTCAAGCAGAACGAGATCACCCAGATGAACAAGGACAACGCACGGCTCGTCGCCGAATTGGGCACGGAAAGCAAACGCCTGCGCGAAACGCTGGCGCGCGGCGAGCAGCTGCAGACGGCCCTCGACCGGGCGCTCGCCGACCACGCCCGCGTCGAGGCCGAGCGCGACGCCTTGCACGCGACCGTCAGCTCGCAGGCAAGGGAGCTTGAAAGCGCCCGTGCATCGCTTGAGTCAGCGACGGAAGTGCGGACGAAGCTTGCGGCGCAGATCGACGCGCACCAGCTGCTACTTGCTGACTACCGGACACGACTGGGTCTGGGTGCCGCCGCCGGCTGAAGTGCCAGATTTTGCATCGAAAGGACGTGACTGCGAGAAATCGCCTCACTTTTAAGTCATTGATTTTTCGTGCGATATCGAAACAAACCGCCAGATTTTGCACGAAAAGGACGATTACCCCTAAATGTCGCTGGTCCCGTCATCAACGAGGCACAGACACTCAACGCCTATTGGCATTCGCACTGGGTCCAAGAGACGGGGATGTTCAGTAGCGACAAGCGCCATGACATTTGGGGGTGCGGTTCAGTTGCGACATGTACAGCTCTATACGGCAGCGCGTATACCCGCACGGGCGGCACGATTGATCCGCCGCAGCCGGTGGGCAACATCGCTGCGACCATTCAAGCGCCGAACCTATCGATCTCGTCGAATGGCCAAATTCAAAACGTCGGTAATGTGATCGGTACGTCGGTTTCGCTGACGGGCCAGCGGCTCATCAACGGTATTACGACGGCGAACACGTATACGCCGCGGGTGAACAACCCGTCGCAAGTTATTTCGTTGAGCCCCGTGGATTTGCCGGGGTTGAACCTAGCGATGCCCCGTGCGGTCGGGACCGGGAAATTGCCCACGCCCGTCGCGGGTACAGCGTCGTATGTGGATGCTTCGCTCGGCGCCTCGGCGGTGGGCTTCGTCGGCCCGCAGGACTTGATCAGAAACCTACCTTCGAATCTGCAACCCAGCGCGACGCTGTTCTACTACAACCCGCAGGAAGAGAATCTGTTGCTGCAGCAGGCGGCGCTGCAACAAACGGGTAAAGCGAGCTTTGTCGATGGCTTGACTTACGACAGTAAGAACAATGTCTCGGTGACGGATCAGGAGAAGGCATACCTGTATCAGAACGCTATCGACTACTCGAAGGCGAACGACATTCAGCTTGGCGATGCGTTGACGCAGCAGCAAATCAACACGCTGGACAAGCCGATGCTTTGGTATGTGGAGCAGACCGTACCGGATCCGACATGCAAGGCGACCGGTACGGCCACCTGCCCGACGATCACCGCTTTGATGCCGCAGGTGTACCTGCCGACGAACACCGCAGCGATGTCGGCGGGCGGCAACATCGAAGGGCAAGACGTCACACTGAATTTTAATAAGGATGGCGACGGCAGCGTCCTTAACACGGGAACTATCTCGGCATCGAACACGTTGACCGTGAATACGAACACGCTGAGCAATGAAGCGAATCAGGTCAACGTGGGTCAAATCTGGTCGAAGGTGAAGGGCGGGTACGTCGATACGACGGGGACGGTCGTTCAACCGGGCGGGTTCATGAGCGCGGCGGACATGGACCTAAACGTTCAGACGTTGAATCAGGTCGGCGGCGCTCTTCAGCAATTGAATGCTGACGGCACGATCGATCAAGCCGGCACGCAACAAATGCTGGCGGAGCTGCAACAGCAGTTGGGTGGGGATTTCACTCAGACTTCCGTCAGCGACCATTTGCATACGGACTTCGTGAAGGACGGCGGTGGGCTGCCGATGTTCGTCGTGGCAGCGATTGCAATTGCAGCCTCGATTGTGACGGCGGGCGCGGCCGCCGCGGCTTTTGGCGTCGTGATGACGCAACTGTCGATCGGATCGGTCCTGATTGGCGCACTCGGCGGGATGGTCGGAAGTGCGGTAAGTCAGGTGGCATCCGGTGAGGGCCTCAACTTTGGACAGATCTTGCAGGCAGGGGCGATCGGTGCGATCACGGCCGGTGCGTTTGCCGCAATGGGTGCGAGCACGCAAGCACTACAGCAATTCGGAAGCAAGATAGCGAACGGGACAGTTGGCCTCGCGGACATCGGTAATGCAGTGAAGGTTGTAATTGAGCGCGGCGTGGTGACGGCCACCGCGGAGAGCGCGCTCGAAGGGGCGAATTTTGGACAAGCGTTGGAAGGGAGCGCCATCAGTGATCTTGGTGCCATCGGGGCTTCAGCTATTGGCACAGAATTCGATGATCTGAACGGACACCCGGACACTAACAATCCGCTTTACGTCGGAAGTCATGCCGTGTTGGGGTGCGCGCTGTCTGCGGCGCAGGGGACGGGGTGCGTCGGCGGGGCCATTGGGGGAGCCGTATCGGCGTTCAGTGCGAACACGATTGCCACGGCGGTAACGGGCGGTCAGGGGAACCCGACTAGCGCTCAGCTTGCGATGATCACGGCGGGCACGACCTTGCTGAGCGGCGGTATAGCGGCCGCGTTCGGCCAGAACGCCGTAGGGGCTGTGAATGCAGCAGAGAACGAGACGCTGAACAATACGTGCGGGAGTGAAAATCCCCACGGGTGCGGATATAAGCTTGCGGCGGCGGGCGCAACCGCCGGCGGTGCAATTACTGCGATTGGGTCAGTGGGCGTCGACGTTGCGACCGGCGGGCTGAATGTCCTGGCGACACCTGCTGAAGTGGCCGGCGGCTCGGCTCTGGGCGGCGCCCTTGGCGGAGCGTTCGGATCGGCGCTAGACTGGCTGTCCGCGCACGGTGGAGCGATCTTTAATTCGGATGGTGCCGATGCTAATACCACTGCGGCCGGCAGTAGCAGTACTGATAGCGGCACCAATGTGCCATCGCTTCCGTCCGACCTCGTCGGTGATCAAAGTGACCCGAGAGCCGGGCCGAATAAGGGCGGCAACCGGCATACCAGCGGACCTCTCACGCCTGAAAACGGTGGGACGGGCGACTATGACAGGGATTTGGAGACCCTAACCGGCGGTACGCGCCCTTGGCAGCCGGGCGACAAGGCCCCTCCTGGGACCCAGGTCGGGCAAAATGGCATCTTTGGTCGGCCGCAAAATTCCTCGGGCGGGAAGAGTATCGACATCCCTGCAAATGGAGATAAGCCCCATGAAACCCTTCATTACTGACGCATGTAAGGATGGTCGCTGCTTGCTGCCCTTCCAATTCGAAGGCATTAAGCGCGAGCAGATCGAAGGCATGCTGCTCGGTAAGCGCATTGTTGCTTACGCCTTGCCCGCAGGTCACTCGCTTGGGTGCGCATGGCAATGCCGTTTTATATTTGGCGATAGCTATGCACTCGAATTCTCGTCTGCATGTACAGTTGTCGCGGGCTGGCAGGAAGTTGGCAGTTTGAATGTCAGATTCATTCCTAGTGGAAAAGCCGACGAAGGCGATGCTGTATTCCAAGAATGCAAAATAGAGGGTTTCAGCATTGCTGCTGTTGAACGGCTTATCTATGAGGATTCCCATGTTTATTCAGAGTGTGGTCTTGTATTCCATGAGAGGTTCGGCGCCGAGGTGATCGTTGCGGCGGGCGTTTCGCCAGGATCCGTTTCGATAAAAGCGCCATTTTCAAAAGAACGCTTCGCACCCGAATTCGCTGTGGGGGATTATTGTTGCACCTCATTATAGAAATGAGATCGGGTGGGGTGACGCGGGTTGCCGCCCGGAATTTTTCTTGCGCGACCCATCAACGTACGAGTGATTCGCTTTCATTGCTGCAACTCGTTGGGACGCCGAGTGTGCGAATGGGGCCATTGGGGCGGCCGCTAGTGCGCTCGCTTCGCCGCTACTGTTAAGGGAGCGATCGATCCGAACCACGACGTGCTGACGACGGGGCAGACCGCCGCATTGGGTGCATTTTCGACGCTGGTGGGCGGGTTGTCGGCAGGCTTAGCCGGAGCCGATGCGCAGGCTGGAGCGCAGGAGGGACAAAATGTTGCGTTGAACAACGATGCGCCACACTGGGGCCTGCCGACGAGTCAGACGCAGACAGGCTTGCTTGGGCAACGGACTGGTTCAACCGGCGGCCTTACGGCGGGTAATCCTCTTACCGATCCTGCGGCGGTAGCCTGTGCGGGTGGCACGCAGGCGTGTGACATGCAACTGTTCCAAACGTTGTCGCAGGCGCAGGGCGCAAATGCTGACCATGCGTTGGGGACGATGAGTAGTGCCGCTCCGTATGTCGGAGGAGCACTCGGTCTTACGCTAGGAGGAGTGCTGTTCGGGCCGGAGATCCTTGCTGGATGTGCCGCAAATCCTGTCCTTTGTGTAAATCAAGGCGTTCTCCCGCGTAGAACCGACGAGCATACCGAGGTCAAAACACGACATTTCTATCTAGCTAGAACACGACATTTGCATATAGCCGTAACAGTCAAAACGTTGATAATTGAGATTATGTCAAATAGAAAACGCACCGCGAACAGCCCGTGGCGCGTCGTTAGGTTGCAGAAAACTGTAAATCGCGCTCGATCCCCTTGCGTCCCATGTCATAGAACCACCCAAAGCTTGGACTTGACGTATTGGTTCGTCATGGGGCGCGGCAGGAACAAAATCGTGCGAACCAACCCGTTTCGTTGGCCTTTCCCGGTCTCAATGCGACGACGGCGGGCCGCCGGCCCCATGAACCGGACACAGCCCCAACACCTCGAGATACACCACCAGCGATCGCTGCACAGACTCAGCGACCAGCGCCGTGATCTCGCCGTAGTCTCCGCCAACACACGCGACGTCCAGCGCGTCGTAGTACGCGAGCCGATCTTCCTTCCGGATGATCGCGGGCGGGTAGCCAACCTTCATCAATTCGAAGTTCAGCAGCAACCGTCCCGTTCGTCCGTTGCCATCGATAAACGGGTGAATCTTCACGAACCGGGTGTGCAACTCGGCCGCCCGCTCGACCGGATGCAGGTCCCCAGAATGACCGTGCCACTCGATCAGCTCGGCCATTTCGGTCGCGAGATGCATAAAGTCCGGCGGAGTCGCGCTTTGCGCCCGCCATCACCACGTTCTCCTGCCGATACCGGCCTGCCTGTTCGGCGTCGATGCTCTTTAGGACAAGCGCGTGAAGATTCCGAATCTGCCACTCGGTTAGCGCCTCACGCTTTGCGACAATCTCCTCGACGTACAAGATTGCGTCACGGTGATTCGTTGCCTCGAAGTGCTCGCGAAGAGACTTTCCGCCGACGGCAATACCCTCCAATACCACCTTGGTTTCCCGCAACGTCAGCGTGTTGCCCTCGATAGCGTTCGAGTGATACGTCCATTCCAGTATCAGTTTCTCGCGCAGCGACGCAACTGTATGCGTTGGCAGCGGCGCGCGGCGTCAAGCGTCGCTTTGTTAGCGTCGATCGCCATCAGCAGCGCAGCGGTTTGATTCGACATTTCTTTCTCAACGGCTATTCACTATGGCGAAACTATACCCTCCAATGGACGAAGTCCGCCCTCCCCGCGTCCCGCGCGTGCCCTGCCCTTACCTCCTCACATCAAACAATACCGCCCAGACCAAGCAGCGTCGATCGGAGCGCACCGGCGCTGTCCGGCTCGGAATAGACCTGAGCCGAGCGAACCCGTGCGTCGGTTACGGCCCAACGTAGTCCGGCTGTAGATTGGGCTGGGCGGCCTCGAACGCTGGATGCGCGCTCGCGTGCCGGTACACGGACAGGCTCAATGGATAACCTTCCAAGTCGCATCCCATTCGCTCGGCATTTGCCATCTGCGGTACGAGACAGCAATCCGCAAGTGTCGGCGCATCGCCGAAGCACCACGGCGCTTTTCCGTATTTCGCGAGGAGTCGCTCCACACCGGCCATGCCCTGCGCGATCCAATGGTTGTACCAGGCACGCTTTTGATCCGGCGTAACGCCCAATTCCGTCTCGAGGTATCGAAGGACACGCAGGTTGTTGACAGGATGGATGTCGCAGGAAATCAGATACGACAATTCGAGAACCCGCGAGCGAAGGCTGCGATCGGCCGGAATCAATCTGGGCTCTGGGAAGCGCTCGTCGAGCCAGTCGATGATCGCGAGCGACTGGCCCAGGCTGAAATCGCCGTCAACCAGCGCCGGCACCGCGGCCGACGGGTTCAGCCGATCGACATACGACTCGTTCCGATGCTCCTCCGTGCGGATATTCACCGGGACGTAACTGAACGGCACGCCTTTGAGCGACAGCGCGATCCGCACCCGATAGGATGTCGAGCTGTTGAAGAAGTTATAAAGTTGCATGGCTCATTCTCGGCGTCACACAACCCGCACGCGTAACTCGCCCAGCCGCTCCACGCCAACCGTCACGACGTCGCCACTGCCGACTGGGCCGATACCTTCCGGCGTACCCGTATAGATGACGTCGCCCGGCTCAAGACGGAAGAATTTCGACAAATCCGCAACGGTCTCGGCAACCGACCAAATGAGACGCGAAACATCGCTCCTCTGCTTGATTTCACCATTAACCGTCAGCCAGATGCCGCCCTGTTCGAAATGGCCGACCTCGCTCGCGCGATGAATCGGCCCAATCGGCGCCGAGCGATCGAACGCCTTGCCGATTTCCCACGGCCGGCCCATCTCGCGCATCTTCATCTGCAGGTCTCGACGCGTCATGTCAAGGCCAACGGCGTAACCGAAAACATGGTGGAGCGCGTCGCTCACGGGAATATCCGATCCCGGCTCGCCGATCACGGCGACCAACTCCGCCTCATAGTGATAGTTCTTCGTCTGGGCCGGATACGTAAGCTCCAGCGTTTCATCGTAGGCGACCGGCACAACGGCGTCGGCTGGTTTGCAGAAGAAGAACGGCGGCTCGCGATCGGGATCGAATCCCATCTCGCGCGCGTGTGCGGCGTAGTTTCGGCCGACACAATACACGCGCCGTACCGCTAACTGCGCATCGCTGCCAGCGACGGGGACTGCAATGGGCGCCTCCGGGGGAAACACATACGCCATGGCAAAAACTCCTATTCCTATGCCTTGAAATGAATATTGTGCGAGAACGCTCGAAGCATCGAACCGCTCGCCCGCAGACCTACTCGCGCGCTTCGCGCAACAAGTTCAACGCCGCCAGCACCGGACGATCCGAGTAGCTGAACAACACGCAATCGCTGCTCGCGGTGAGGCTGACCGGCTGCCACGAGGGAACGACAAACACATCGTGTGCTTCGAACGTGAATGATTCCGTGCCGATTCGTACCGCCCCCGCCCCTTCCACGACGCAATAGACTGTCGCATCCGTGCTGCGATATGCCTTGCCCGCAAAACCCGCGGGTAGAAACTGCATGAAGGTCGCGATGGTCGGCATTGGCCAACCACCGGTCGTCGGATTGACGTATCGCAGCTTCACGCCATCCCAGTCGTCCAACTCGCCGTTTCGATAGAGCACGTCGAGCGCCTCGCGGCTGCGCTCGTACGGGTAGCTGAATACGGGCGAAGAGGGATTCGCGACTAAGTGCCGAACGGGCGCCATGTTGTACCCGAATCGCGCAAAGCTGTCGCCTTCCGGACGTAGCACCGGTTGCGTCACCTCTGGATAACTCTGGGCGAAACCCGCATCGAGATTTCCGATCAGGGGGATATCGAGTCCATCGAGCCAGACGACCGGCTCGCCGCCGTGCTCGATGGCCGGGTTGCCGTGGTCGTGCCACGTCCAAGACGGCGTAATGATGAAGTCGCCCGGATGCATCGTCGTCCGCTCGCCGTCGACGGCCGTCCATGCGCCGCACCCCTCGACGATGAATCGCAATGCGGATTGCGTATGCCGGTGACTTGGTGCGAGCTCACCCGGCAAGATAAGTTGCAGACCGGCATACAGCGTCGAGGTAATGCTGGATTTTCCCGCTAGGCCGGGATTTTCCAGAACCAGCACGCGCCGGACCGCTTCCTGTGCGCTGATCAGCGACCCCGCCTCCATGACAAGATCGCGTATCTCCGCATATTTCCAGATTGCCGCAACCGCTTGGGGCCGGGGTTCCTTCGGTACCAGATTGTGCAGCGACTCCCATAGAGGCGCGAGCCGCTGGGTCTGAAGTTGCTGGTAATACGCCGAGCGTTGCTCGCCTAGCGTGGCAGTTGTCATGCGTGTCTCCCCTGCGGATCGATCGATGGCGCATAGCGGCACACCAGAGCAACGTAGGCGGACGAGATCCGCACGGTGCGCGCGGTGCGCCGTTCAATCACCTGCTTAGAGTTCGATGAAGACATAACCGTCTTCGATCTTCACGGGATAGGTGCGAATGTCGGTCGTTAGCGGCTCGCACATGGCCTTGCCCGACCGCACGTCGAATTTCCCTTGATGCAACGGACATTCGATCTCGTGGCCATCGAGAAAGCCATCGCACAATCGAGCGTGGCCATGCGTGCACAAGTTATCGGTCGCGAACACCGCGCCGTCGACACCGTAGATCGCCAATTCTCGGCCGGCGGCATTCACGGCTGTCACGTCATCTTTCGGTACGGCCGACAGCTCGACCACCTTGATCCATTGCGTTTCCATCACACCCCTCAAATCGGATAAATAATCGAGTTCGCGATCATTTCGCTGTCGAACACACAAATTCTCGATTCGAACTTGAGGCCGTCCGGCGTAGAACGGATCGTGTCGAGATATCGCCCGGTGTTGAATACTGTCGTCAGCTCATCCGGTTTCGTCCTGAACACCGCATAGTTCGCCTGCGCTTCGATGCGCCCGTCCTCGACGCGCAGAATGCGCGGCACGCCCACCACATGGCGCTGGTAGTACGGGTCGTGGAAGATCGTCTCCGTCATGCCATATACACGATCCTTCAACATCCCCTTGCTCTCGAACGAGAGCGTCGCAAGCGGAAAACCACGATCGAAATTCTCGCGAGGCTGAATCTTGTACGTGCATGCATCTGTAAAGAATTCCGGCCACTTGTCCCATTCGTTGTTGTCCACGACAGACGCGTAGTCGGCGTAGAGGGCAAGCACCCGCTGATACGTTTCGAAATCCAGCATCTCAAACCTCCATCACACGCCGCCAGTAGCGATACATCCCGCGAATCAGCGTTTCGGTCACCATGTGGTCGGTATTTTCAACCTCCCGTCCGCCGAGCTCAGCGATGATTCGATGGAATGGCTTCTGTTCGAAACCTTCCTGGGAAAACTCGATGACCTCCCCATCGTCGGCCGAAACGAACCCAGCAGGCCCGAAGAGATTCGCCTGACGCAAGCGTCGACGCGTCATATCTTCGCTGTCCTCCTCGAATCCGAAATGCGTCCACACGAAATCGAATGACCCGTGTCCGTTCGGTTGAATATGGCGCGTCGAGACCGAATTGACTTGCTGCTGAATGATCACGCTCGGAAACAGCGTCATCATGACGGCCGTTGGCGCGCCCCACCACGGTTCGTGGACCACATCGAGAAAACGGTTGTCGTTGAGCGTCATCTGATCCTTGAAGCTCGACACGCCGCTCGTGACATCCCCCTTACCACCCGTGCCCCGCGTCGAAATCATTGCGGCGTGGCGAAAATGCTCGTCCATTTTCAGTTCGGATTTGTTGTCCGCCCGCCAGAGACCGAACGTGACGAACCACGTGTGAAGTAGTCCGGGGTGATAGGGATCCTTGATGTTCTCCTGCATCAGTTTCCAGTTGCCGGGGATACGCTGACGGTTGTAGCCGAGGATCTTCAACTCGCGACCGTCGAACACGCGGTCGAAGTATTCGAGGATCGTGGGGCCAAGGAACTGCTCGAGCGACGGAAGGTCATGGTCGAACGACGCGAAGATCACGCCATTGCGGCGTGCCACGTTCAGCTTCGTCAGGCTATGCGCTTTCGGATCGAAATCGGCAGGCATGCCACCGTTGACTTTACCGTCGGCCTTCACCCCTCGACGAAACGGAACGCCGACGAGGTTGCCCTTCAGATCGTAATTCCATTGATGGTACGGGCAAGTGAAGTCCTTGCGATTGCCGAACTTCTCGCGGCAGAAACGCACGCCGCGATGCGCGCAGACATTCTCGACGACAGCAATGTCGCCATCCTGCGTCCGCGTCACGATCACCGAGCGTTCGCCGACGACAGTGCGCTTGAAATCGCCCGGATTCGGAATCTCGGCATCGAGGCCGACGTAACACCAATGCCGCGAATAGAAGAAGCGTTCGAGCTCGCGCCGATACGTATCGTCGTCGGTGTATGCCCAGAATGGAACCCGGCTCGAGCCTTCATCCTTCCAACTCGGCCGCACAAAATCAACGGGGGCCTCGCTCATGATGTGTCTCCTACTTAGAAATGAATCGCGAGCGGCGAAAGTCACACGCCGCTTGCGTAGAACGCGTCCGCGTATACGTGCTCCGCCCGAATGCCCTTCTGCCGCAGCAGGATCGAGGCGGCCTCGACCATCACCGGTGCGCCGGCGACATAAGCTCGCCAGCCTTTCAAACTGCCCCAGTCGCTCTTGACCGCCTCCGTCACCACGCCCGAGCGGTAGGCGCCGGGCACGTTCGACGATGTCACCACCACGTGGGCCGTCAGATTCGGCAGCCGCTCCTTCAACTCGTCGAGCCAGCGCACGCCGTAGATGTCCTGCGGCGACTTGGCACCGAAATACACATGCACCGGGTTGGCCATGCCGTGCACCGCCATCCCGCGCAGGATCGATAAGATCGGTGCGAGGCCGGTACCCCCCGCGATACAGATGACCGAGTCAGACGTCTTCTGCCGCAAGTAAGCAGTGCCGAGCGGCCCGCTCAAGCGCACCGAATCACCCAGCTTGAGTTCCCTGGAGACGTAAGACGTCACGCGCCCGCCGGGTACGACTCGAATGTGGAACTCGACCTCCTCGGCGTTGGCGATCACCGCCATCGAATACGGACGAATGTGTTGCGGCGTGAACTGCAACGACGCGTACTGCCCCGGCGAGAATTCGAAAGGTTTCGACAGGGCCAGACGAACCCGCTTGATGTCGTGCGTGAGATCCTCGATGCCGACGACCATGGTCTTGATAATCTTCGACGGATGGACGACGACTTCATCCACCTCCGGGATTTCAATCACGCAGTCTTCGATGAGAGTCGCCTGACAGGCCAGGACCGATTGCCCGTTGGCTGCCGGCTGATTCGTATCGGATGCGCCGGTCATGAGCACGTTGCCCGACACGATGCGGCAACGGCACGTTCCACATCGCCCAGCCAGACAGCTGTAAGAAACGGGGATCTGATGCGTGCGCAACGCTTCGAGAAGGTTGTCGCCCGAACGCACGTCGAGCGTTCGTTGAAGCGGCAGGATCGAAACTTCCATGGGAACCGGCATCTCCGGGTGGTTCAACTGATGTCCGTATGATGCCGCTCGTCTCGCCATTGATAAATAGAAATCCATTGATGTTCGATATCACCACAAGTGATAATACTTCGCACATGGGAGGAGACGCGGCGTGGAACTTCAGGAAATCGATCTCAACTTGCTCGTGGTGTTCAACGAACTGCTTCGGCAACGGCGCGTTTCATCCGTGGCCGCCACGCTTGGCATTTCTCAACCGGCAATCAGCAATGCACTGAACCGTCTTAGGAAGGCACTTGGGGACGAACTGTTTCTGAGAACGTCGAAGGGCATGGTGCCGACGCCATTTGCCGAGACGCTTGCAGAACCGATTGGCTATGCACTGGGAGCGATTCACAGCACGCTGAACGTCACGTCGCATTTCGACCCGGCATCGAGTACGCGCGCGTTCTCGATTGCCATGACCGACATCGGCGAGATTTACTTCTTGCCGGCCCTCATGAAGCGGTTGGCAAAGATTGCCCCCGGCGTGTCGATCAGCACCGTGCGCAATCAATCGGACGCACTGCGCGAAGACATGGAACGTGGAAACGTCGACCTTGCAATCGGCTTTTTACCCGACCTCAAGACGGGCTTTTTCCAGCGGCGTCTGTTCAGACAAAAGTATGTTTGCCTCTTCAGGAAGGCTCACCCGCTTGCCAAAACCGGCATGACGATGAAGGCGTTTCTGCAATCGGAGCATGTGTCGATCGTTGCGGAAGGAACCGGCCACAGCATGGTCGATTCGGCGATTCAACGAGCCGGAATTCAGCGCAACGTTCATCTACGTGTGCCGCACTTCGTTGCCGTCGGTCACATCTTGCAGACGACAGACCTGGTTGCCGTTGTCCCGGAGGCCTATGCGACACGGACGCTCGCGCCGTTCGACCTCGTCAGCGCACCATGCCCGATCAAGATTCCCGACATCGCGATCAACGTGCTATGGCATGCGAGAAATCATCGCGAGCCGGGTAATCAATGGATTCGGCAACTGGTGTTCGACGAATTCTCGATCTAGCGTCGTCGCACACGAACCCGACGCACCACCACAAGCTGTGCGGCTTGGTCTCCAGACCAAAATAACTGTCGTGAATAACGCGCATTCATGTTCCGGCGTAGACGCGCCTATATGAAATCGGCAACCTTCGCGACACAACAACGAGCAAACATCAGTCTGGAGACGAAACATGCAATCCCCCCAAGGTACGCTCGACATCCGCAGTTGGCTGGACAACCAGCGGATGTCGCTCTTTCAGTGGCGCGTCTTGCTGCTCTGCTTCGCATGCGTCGCGGTCGATGGCTTCGATACGGCGTGCGTCGGTTTCATTGCCCCGGCACTCAGCCAAGAGTGGCACCTGTCCCCCTCGATCCTTGGCGCCCTATTCGGCTCAGGGCTCGTCGGGCTGATGGTCGGCGCGTTATTTTTCGGACCACTCGCCGATCGCATCGGTCGCCGCACGACACTCATCGCGACGGTCGCCTTTTTCGGCGCGACCAGCCTGCTGACGGCCTACGCGCCGAACATCGAGCTGCTCGTCGCACTGCGCTTCATCACCGGTTTGGGATTGGGAGGTGCGATGCCAAACGCCATCGCCTTGACCTCCGAATACTGCCCTGAACGCAAGAAGTCGCTGCTGACAACCGTGATGTTCTGCGGTTTCACGTTGGGTTCGGGCCTCGGCGGGGTCGCGGCATCGCAGTTGCTGCCGACCTACGGCTGGCGTAGCGTCCTGATTCTCGGCGGTGTCCTACCGCTCATGCTGGTCCCGGCGATGCTGGTCGTCATGCCTGAGTCAGTCCGCTATCTCGTGCTTGGAAACGACGATCACCGCGCGAAGATCGCAACGCTCTTGCGGAAAATCGCACCGCTCACGGTTCCGAACAACACGCGATTCACATTGCACGAGGCCGCAACTAGCGGCTCGCCGGTTCGCCAACTGTTCACGCCGGAATATCGTTGGGGCACGCTGCTGCTCTGGGTGGTGTTCTTCATGAGCCTGCTCGTCGTGTACCTGCTGACAAATTGGCTCCCGACGCTGATACATCGTTCCGGCATGCCGCTCGCCCTCGCCTCCAAAGTAGCAGTGATGTACCAAATCGGCGGAACGATCGGCGCGCTGGTCATCGGACGCACTATGGATAAGGTCAGTCCGACTGGCGTGCTGGCCGTCACCTATGCGTTCGGAGCGATCTTTCTCGTCGCCACCGGCGTAGCGACCGGCGCCTCGCTAGCGGCCGCAATCATGGGTGTGGGCTTCTGCATCAGCGGCTCGCAGATCGGCGCGAACGCGTACGTTGCCCGCTACTATCCCACCGCCAGCCGCGTGACGGGGATCAGTTGGGCGCTTGGCATCGGCCGTCTCGGATCCGTTGTCGGCGCACTCGTTGGAGGCGCGCTGCTCTCGTCCGACGTCACCTTCCCTATCCTGTTTTCAATCGTTGCCGTGCCGGCGGCGATTGCCTCCCTTGCAATCTTCGCGTGCGGCCGTAAGCGCCTCGCGATGGAGACGAAGCCTGCGATCGCTTGATGTCCGAACTTTGCCCGGCCAGGGACGTGTCGCCCGACCGCGATCGATGCATCAAATCAAATGAATACGACCTCCTAATGGAGCGGAGACAGATGAAGCTATCGACATTGATGATCGGTGGACTCGGCATGCTCAGCATGTCGGCGTTCGCCCAAAGCAGCGTGACCTTGTACGGCGTGATCGACACGGGTATCGAATACGTGTCGCATGCAAACACGGGGGGCGGGAAAGTCATACGCATGCCGGGTATCACCGGCGAGTTACCGTCACGATGGGGCCTCAGAGGGAGCGAGGATCTGGGCGGCGGACTCAAGACCGTGTTTCAGCTCGAAAACGGCTTCAACCCAAGGGGTGGGGACATAGGTCAAGGTGGCCGCCTGTTCGGCCGCCAGGCATGGGTGGGCCTACAAGGGCCATGGGGACAAGTATCGCTCGGGCGTCAGTACTCGATGACGTTCTGGGGCCTTACGGACTCCGATATCCTGGGTCCAGACATTTATGGCAGTGCGTCGCTCGACGCGTATATTCCTAACGCGCGCAGCGACAACACAATTGCGTACATGGGCGCGTTTCACGGACTGACACTCGGCGCAACGTACTCGCTCGGGAGGGATTCAGCGGGGACAGGCAATTCGCCCGGGCAAGGAACCTGCGCCGGTCAGGTAGCGGGGCATTTCCCACAATGCCGTCAGTGGAGCGCAATGGTGAAGTACGACACATCGACATTCGGCGCATCTGCCGCCTATGACGAGCAACGCGGCGGCACCGGCGCCGCCGCTAATTTCTTCAACGGTATCGCCCCCTTCGGATTGACCAACGAGGGCGACAAAGACATCCGCATGCTAGTGAGCGGATACGCGAAGCTCGGGCAGGTGAAGATGGGCGCAGGCTGGGTCGGACGTCATGTCGAAACCGTGTCGCCGACCGTTCCCGATGTGCGCTCGAACCTGTTCTTTGTCGGTGCGTCATATCAGATAACGCCAGCGGCCCTGCTCGATGGCGAAGTGTTCAGAATCATCAATAGCGAGCAGGACACCCGAGCGAGTATGACGACACTGCGCGGCACGTACCTCCTATCGAAAGCGACGGCCGTCTACCTTCAAGGCTCCTATTTATGGAATAGCGCGAGAGCTCATTACAGCTTGAGCTCGGGCGGCGGCACGACGCCTGCGGCCGGCGCGGGCCAGTTGGGCTTGATGGCGGGCGTCCGGCACTTATTTTGAACCGGGCCGGTGTAGGCAATTGCATAATTGCGCACCCGCGCTTCCCCTGAAGCGTCCAGTTCGAGATCCCGTTCGTCGCAAAACCGCCCGGTGGGCCCTTTCCATTCGGCCCGCCGACGCCTCGTGCGCCTCATGACAAGGTACCTCGTGCATTTCAAGCGCTCATTCCAAATCAAACCGAAAATGGATGCGTCCGCTCTACCGCCACTGCGCCGCCCCCTTACCCGCATACCGATCACCGCTCGCGAAACGCCTCTGCCTTCGCGCGATTGCCGCAGGTTCGCATATCGCACCAACGCCGGCCGGCGCCGCGGCCACGGTCGACGAAGAACCAAGTGCAGCGGCCGCACTGGCGCACCCGGCCCAAGTCTTCGCTGCGCATCAGATGCTCGAAAGCGAGCGCGGCTGCATCCACCCAGCGCCACGCCGTCTGCCCGTCGGGCCGCCATATGAATCGTCCGTCGAACGACGCGAACGTGCTACGGCCGATCGCGTCGCGGATCGCCGCGGCAAGTGAGCCTACCGCTCGCTCGTCGCCTCCCCCGCTCGTCACATGTAGCATCGCTACATACGCCTCTTCACGAAATTGACGGAGCGCTATCAGTTCGTCCGCGCCATCCAGCCTCGGATGCTGACGGAAACGCTTCAGATCAGCCGGAGCGAGCAGCCCCGCAGCGGCAGCCCAAGTGTGCACGTCCCGCCATTGCATGAGCTTCTCTTCGTCGCGCGTCCTGGCCTTGTCTGCCACCGTGTTGATAAAGTCCAACGCAGGGTGGCCACCGACAAAGTCGGCGTCGCTCCACCGATGTTCACTCGAAGTAACCATTAATTTGGATTGGACGGTTGCGTCCCTGCAGCATCGAAAGTAACCTATTATACATCATCAATAGGTTACATGTGGATTCCATCATGCTAGAGCTCACCAACCGCTTCGTCTTTGAAGGCCATCGGATCGCGTGGGGCAAGCTAGGCGACGGCCCGCCCCTTGTCCTGGTGCATGGCACACCGTTTTCTTCCCAGGTATGGCGCCGGATCGCGCCGTGGCTCGCGCGCACGCACCGCGTGTTCTTCTGCGATCTGCTTGGATACGGACAATCCGACATGCCGGACGCGGACGTGTCGCTGGGCATCCAGAACAGGCTATTCGGCGCAATGCTGCGCGAATGGGGCATCGTGCGACCGCGGGTGCTCGCACACGATTATGGCGGTGCGACCGTGCTGCGCGCGCATTTCCTCGACGGCATCGACTACGCCGATCTAACGCTCGTGAATCCCGTCGCAATCACGCCCCAAGGTTCGCCGTTCGTGCAGCATGTGGCGCAGCACAGAGCGGCGTTCGCTGGCCTACCGGCCTACGCGCATCACGCACTTCTGTCGGCATATATCCGCAATGCCGCTGCGAGATCGCTCGACGAGGAGGCGTTGGCCATCCATCGGTCGCCGTGGATCACGGCGACCGGGCAGGCGGCGTTCTACCGCCAGATCGCGCAGATGGACCAGCGCTACGTCGAGCAAGCCGAGGCGCGTTACGCGCCGCCGCCGTTTCCCGTTCGTATCGTCTGGGGTGAGGACAATGTCTGGATTCCGCTCGAGCAAGGACAGGCCCTCGCGGACCGAATCGCGCACGGCATGCTGATCACAGTGCCGGGCGCTGGGCATCTCGTCCAGGAGGACGCACCCGAGGCCATCGTCTGCGCAGTGCTCGGCGGAATCTGCCGTTGAATCGATACGATGTGCGCATCCGGGTTTCCCGACTGCATCGATCTCAGCGTCATTCGGTATGCAGACTCACGCATAGCCAATGCACGAGCTTGCGCTGCGCGAGCCTGTCGTGACCAATTGCGTCACAGTCCGTCGGCTTGAGTTAATGCGCGCGAATAATTCGCGGCAAAGTCGTTGTGGACCAGCGTACCAGAGCCGTCCGCTTGGCTATTGCCCGAACTAATAGCGTCGTAATTCGTGAGCGTCCATCCCGGGATGTCCTGCACTACGAACCTCGGCATGTCGAACGCGCCGGTGCACAGCGGGATCGAATGCGCGCGCAGATAGTTGAGCAGATCGACGGCGACTTGAAAGCTCGTCAAATTGCCGAGCCCGAGCGACATGCCTGTCGGCGCCGACCACTCATCGGCCCATACAGGCACGCGCGAGCTGGCCTGGCCGAACTGCGCATCCCACTGCGACTCGTCCGAGGATCCGTTCTGATAAGGATGCACCGCATACACCAAGCGGTTCAACGGATCGCTTACCGTTGGCAGGCCATCGAGCGTCTTCGCAAGCTGCAGGCCGTCGAGAACGAACACGTTCTGCGCGCCGTTGGCACGAAGATGGTTGATCAACGGCTGCATGCCGATCGATGGCGTCGTTTCGTTGGGCGCCGTGCCGCCGTTGAGCCAGAGTTGCCAATTGGCCGACGTATTGGGTAGGTTCGGCTCGTTATAGAGTTCGAAGACCACCCCTCGATCGGAGCCGAATCGGGCGGCCAGCAAATCCCAATCGGTTTGCGTTTCTGCCGTCGGCAACGGGTGCGGATGCGGATCGCCGCTGATCGCCTCGTCTTGCATCATGACCATCACGACGAAGCCGGCTTGACGCGCGGTCTGAATCGCGCTGACGACCTGCGAAAGATAGGTCGAATCGTACAGCGGGGAAGCGGGATCGAGGGCCGGCTGGCCGATTTGAAAGCGAATCGTATCTGCGCCGAAGCCGTGAATCGCCGCTAGTTCCGACGCTCCATAGTTGTGACGTGCATTGAGTCTGGCGCCTTCGCTGGGGTCGGTTTGCAATACGGCTAGCGGGCGAACGAATGCCTGCAGCGCCACGCCTTTCGAAAGCCACGGGCTGCCATTGAGGGTCATCGACGTGGCATCTACATCTACGATTTGTTGCGAGGCGGAGCCTGTGGGACCGCCGGCGCCGCCCGACGCACTCGCGCCCGAACCAGGCGGACTATCCGACCCGCTGCCGCAACCGGGCAACGAGGCAAGGCACAGCAAGGCCAGCGTGAAAATCAGGCGGTGAGCGGCGCGCGGTATAGCGATACTGCTCGATCTAATGCGTTCCAAAACCGATTTCCTCCGTGAGCGTGGGGTTCGCGTTCGGCAGTGCGGGAACCGCAAGCACCACCCATCGAGAAGCTAATTCGGTCGCCGTCGATCGCCGCCCTGCCGTGCGAAGGGACGACCGAAGCGCCGAATCGAACCGGACAGCATAGTTAATGCCTGACTCTGCCTTCGGCAGAAAGTCGAAAACGTTTTCTCCCTGCTCTTAATAGCAAAAAAGCCTATCGCGCCCTCGCCCGCTCGATCTCGCTTCCAAATCTCGCCGCCGGCATTGGTGTCGACCAAATACATTCGCCGCATCGCCGTCATCGACACGCTTGAAATCACGATGTGGATGCCCCCTCGACTACCTCCCCAAACTGTCAGTACGGAAGTGAGGATTTTCCATGCAATATCGAGAACCCAGCCCCGATGAATCGCGCAACCGCTTTTGTGGCCGACGCGAACGGGCCGCTCCCTCGATTGAGAAATATCGTATGTGTAGAATGTTTGGGCTATTCGGAAGCAATAAGCGCGAAAAAGTCATCGAAATCATCGAATACCTGAACGCCGGAGGGCCTGACGAGCAGAATCTTCGATTTCTGCGCACCGGCTTGCTCGGCCATACTCGTCTTTCCATCAACGGCCTGCTAAACGGCAGCCAACCCTATGCGCTCGACGGCCGACACTGCATATTCGTCGGAGAGATCTACAACCACAAGGCTTTATCAGCTACATACGGAATCGCCCGAGACGTCGGTGATTCCGATGGTTGCGTCATATTGCCGTTGTTCGATCGGCTCGGCCCTCGCTTCATCGAGAAACTCGACGGGATGTTCGCCATTGCCATAGTCGACACACGGCAAAACGACAAGCTCTATCTGTACACGGACAGCGTCGCGGTCAAACCCGTCTATTACAAGCATTCGACCGGCGGCCTGAGCTTCGCCTCGGAAATCGAGGCGCTTCCCGATCTCGCCGAATCCGATAGAGCGATACACGCGTCGAGCTTCGATACCTACGGTACGTTCCGCTCGTTTCTCGGTGCGCAAACGATCTTTCCGAACGTCAAGGTGCTCGAGCCCTCGACGTACCTGACGTTCGACGGCGAACGGATTTCAATCCACCACTACGTGCCTTCGGCCGAGCAATCGTCACCGGATTGTTACAGCGCCGAGGCGTTCGAGGCGGACCTCGCTCGCGCCGCCGAATCAATGACAAGCGCGGACGTGCCGGTTTGCGCGACCTTGTCAGGCGGCATCGATTCGAGCCTCGTTACCGCGCTCTCGAGCCGAGACGCCAAGATGTCCAATGCGTTCAACGTCTGGTACGAAGGCGACTGGCAAGAGGACGAAACGGCGTATGCGAAGAGGGTCGCCGCCCATGCACAGATCCACTATCACCAGGTGACCGTCGAGAACGAGCGATTTCCCTATCTCCTCGAACGGATGTGCCGGGCGTTGAGTCAGCCCAATGCCGCCGCTCACTGTCTAAGCACTTTCAGGCTCTACGAAGCCATCTTCACCGCGGGATTTCGCGTTGCGCTCGTCGGCGAGGGCGCCGACGATTTCTTCGGTGGGTACGATCGCATCGTTCAGGTCGCGACCGCCCCTGAGCAGGAGGAGGCGCTCTCCTCGTACATCGGCGATCTGGCGGCCATACCCAGCCGTCTGCGCGCCCGCTTGATCGAGCCCGGGGCGGTCGACATGCAATACGCCATGCGATTGAAGGACTTCATTCGCTGCCTTCCGGGGAGCAACTGGTTCCGTAAGATTCTCCACTTTGAAGCCAAGCATCGGCTGCCTTATTACATACTCCATCGCGTGGACGCACTGAGCATGGCGCATTCGGTCGAAGCGCGCGTGCCATTTTGCCTACCGTCGGTCTATCGGCACGCGTCGGTTTGCGAGAATGAGCAACTGGTCGATCGACAGGCGCGCAAGCGACCCATCTATGATTGCGCGCGAGGCGTTTTGCCCGAAGCAATCCTAAATCGTCCCAAGCAACCGTTTTTGCTGCCGATTGCCGGGATGCTGCGGCCGGGCTTTGCGATATTCGATTACCTCATGGACACGTTGCACTCGTCTTGTAGAACGTTCGACTTCGTCAACAAGGACGTGCTGCTCAAATGCGTCGAAGAAAATATCAATCGACCGACCACGGCCCTTGGCAATTCGATTTGGGCTTGGCTGATCTTCGAGGTGTGGGCTAATGAGCACAACGTCGCGTTCCGTTAAGTCCGAAATCGTCGTCTCTATCCTGCTGTGCCCGATCAGCCTCGCGGCCATGGGGATGTTCATCAAAGCGGCGAAGGGCGTGCCCGAATCGACTTTGTTGCTCGCACGCTTTGGCGTGCCCGCTTTGATCTACTGGGGTCTGCTTTCGGTAAAGCGCTACCCGTTCAGGCGCATTCGGCCGCATAAGCATCTGCTACGCGCAGTGCTCGGGTTCTTATCGGTATCTTGCCTGTTCGCCGCGATCGCCCGGATCCCGGTATCGACAGCGCTATGCCTGTCGTACACGCTGCCGTTCTTTGCGTATGCGATCTCCTTGCTTTCCGGGCGGGAACGCCCCGACGCTAGAGGCGCTTTCGTCATCGCCGCACTAGCGGGCGTCGCTTGCATGATCAATCCGAACGCCCATGCCGACGTCATCGGCATCGGTTTTGCCATCGCATCGGCGCTCTTCGGCGCAATCGCGCTTTATGAAATAAAGCGTGTCGCCCGATCCGAGGATTCGGACGCCGTCCTCATCATGTATTTCACGATTTCGACGATCGGGCTGATGATCTACATCCTGTTCTTCGATAAAACCACCATGCTGGCGATGAGCACGATGCCGTGGGGGATGCTCGTTCTCATCGGCATCTGCGGCTTGCTCTATCAAGTCGGCCTCGTCACTTCGCTGAAGGAAGCGTCGGTGTCGCTCGTCTCGATGTTCCTGCTGTGCTCGGTCGCCATCAGCTTCGTTGGGGATCTGCTGTTGTTTCAATCGGGCTTCACTTTCATCGGCACGATGGGTCTCGTCATTCTTGCCGCCAGCATTCTCTGCTTCCAGTACTGCGAAAGCGCGGCGCAAAAACGGTTAGAAGGTTGAAAAAGCTCGCGCGGTCGTCATCCAGTCGGAATGGGTAACCATTGAGACGCGGAAGCGAACAATCCTGAGACCGAAGCGATGCACGGAGCGGACCGCTACGCCTAGGCGATGTTCACAATGACGAAGCTCGATGACTTCTTTCCTGCCAAGCATCGCGCCGGAGAAACTCATTCGTGCGCTGTCGCTGCTGGTGCCGTCTTCGATTCGAAGCGAGCGATATTTTCACTTTATTGGTGCACATAATTACTTCTCACCGACAGTTCCCCGTACCTAGCAATGTAAACAGGTGTAAATCATCTTACGTATAAACGATACTGAAATCGCTTGACCGGAGCTTCAACTTATTAAATCCCTGTTAATTTTGTAAACCAGGAGACCACTCATGGCAACGCAAAACTGGAACGGCGGTAATCGCTTGACTGTCAGCAAGGGTAGCCCGCTGCAATGCGTGAATTCAATCGTTAATCCAATCAATGTGGCGTTCTTTTACAACTCCACGCAGGCAGCACAAGGCGTACCGTTGGATCTTGCCGGTTCTGGCTCTTTTTTTACTCAGCTCAATGTGCCTGCCACAACAGGCAACGCCGGGTCGGCCGCCCTTCTGACGTTCTCCGGTCCTGGCAGCGCCGGTCCCGGCGGCGGATCCACTAGTATTACCGCGACCATCGACCCGGCTGCCGGTAGCGCTGCCAGTGCGGAAGGTTGGCTAGGCAGCCAAGCGTTGCCGACCAATACGTCGGGCCTGAACAATCAGAATCTACCGGCAAACGGCGAACCCAGCCCATTCAATAAGTACAACCGTTACTATTTCGTTCCGAGCGCGCAACGCTACATCCTCAGCGTCCAGTCTGGAATTAACGCTTTTTATTTTGCCGTATTCAATTCTTCTGGCCAGGTGGCAGTCTACGTATTGAACGCCCCGGATACCAACTACAAGCCTGTCGTTCAGCAATTCCCGGGCGATAGTTATGCCCTTACCAACACCACAGTCCAGGCGCTCACGTCGAGCTCCATTCAGATCCCGATCTTTGGCTCCAATCAGCAGTGGGTGGTGATGAATGCTGACAGCGTCAGCGATTCGACTAACGCAAGCATTACCTTGACTCCTTTGGGTTGATCGCCTTGGCGTTGACCCGTCGATGATGCAAGCGCGTGTTTTGCGCCGACGGTCGCCGTTCGGAGCAGGCCATACCGAACGGCGAGTCCTGAGAACAGGCCTCCCCTGCGCCGGGCGCAGGTGGGCGGCGCGTTCTTTCGCAACGATCGGGGCGATGCTGGCCACCATTCCCGTGAGCTCGACGGCAATGGGTGAACCCTCGTTGATGCCGCTGTCAGTCGAGCAAGTCATCCAGGAACGCGTGAACAACGGGCGATACCCGGCGATGGTCATCGCGCTGGTCGACGGCACGCAAAGCGGGATCTTCACCTTCGGCAAACTGCCGAACGGCGCACCGCCGTCTGCCGATACAGTCTTCGAGATCGGTTCGGTGACGAAGACCTTCACGGCGCTCCTGCTGGCCGAAGCCGTGCAATCCGGCCGCGTCCAGCTCGACGAACCCGTAGCACGCGTGCTTCCTGACTTCGGGATACCGCAGCGAAACGGCCGAACGATCACGTTCGGCAATCTCGCAACGCAATGTTCCGGTCTGCCGAAGCTGCCCGACAATCTCAACATCAACAATCTGGTCAATCCCTACGCCGGCTACGATGCGGGCAGACTGAAAACCTTTTTGGGTGACTACACGCTCACGCGCGACCCCGGAGCCTCCTACGAGTATTCCAACGTGGGATATGCGCTGCTGGGCTATGCGCTCGCGCGGTCCGCACACATGTCATACGGCGCGCTGCTCGAGCAGAAGATCCTCGGGCCGTTGGGCATGACGGGGACGGCCACGACCGTGACCGACGCCATGCGCGCCCATCTCGCGCCTGGACACGATGCGTGGGGCAGCCCCGCCGGGAACTGGGATCAGGACGTATTCGCCGGCGCAGGCGCGATCCTGAGCACGGCGGCGGACATGCAACGTTACCTGAACGCGAATATGGGGCGTGCCGCACGTCCGCTCGACGAAGCAACGTCACTCGCGCAGCAGCCGCGCCGCAATGTGGATTCACACACCCGCATCGGTCTTGCGTGGATGACGACGGCAACGCCCCATGGAAGCATCATCTGGCACAACGGGCGAACCGGCGGCTATGGCAGCTTCATCGGCGTGAGTGCGGACCGACACCGAGGTGTCGTCATCCTGACCAACGTCTCCACCAGTGTCGACGAACTGGGTGTGGCGCTGTTGCTGAACGCCGGGGCCGATGCAAACGGAAAACGGGCTGACGGCAACTGAGCCGTCTCGCTTGCCGGTGCTGTCAGGTCAGGTGTACAGCGTATGCCAAATCTTGCCGCGATAGCGACGGCATCCGCGTCGGTTGCGGGGGACAGCATACGGCGTTCGCCACTCGCGACTTGAACTGATCCCGAACACGTTTAAAAATCCCCCTCATTGTGCCTAGGGAACCGACGACCGTCATGCACAGCACCGAAACGCCAAAGGTTAGGCATTCGCTGGGGCATTGCGACCGGTGTCGCCCGCGCCATAGCGGCGTGCGCCCGTGCCACGGCGCTCAGCACCCGCTTGACGCAGACCACACCGATAACCATCGATCCACTTGGCGTGCATAAACGTCCCCGGGGCGTACCGGTTCTCACGCTCGGAGCCGAGATCTCCCCTTCGGCCTACCGCGAAACCCTCCTCGCGCGCCGTTGCTCCATCCTCCACCTCGTATTCCCACGCCTTTGCAACAACGTCGGACTCGTGGCTCGGAAACACGTCGAGCAGCGACGTCCAGTACTCCACACGTGGGTGCCGAAGTTGGGGCGGCGTCAGTATTAGCGCGTCAGCCAGAAAGTTGCGCTCATAGTCGATGCGTGCAGCATGAGGCCAATCCGGCGCATCGCGCAGCATGTACCTGCGCAACGCGACGAGTGCAGCCGCCGCCTCGGGATGCTGCCGCGCGAGCTGCTGCTCTACTTGGCGGTCAACCTTAGCGCGCTGCAAGGCGTGCTGCGCGATCTCGAACACTATGTGAAATGCGCTATCGTAGCCGCCCGCCTCGCCCCCGTAAGCGTCGAACGCGGTCGTCGCGCCGAGGTCGCGACGGTGAGCGCCGGCGCGCGCGATTTTGACTGCTTGGGCCAGCGGCTTTACATGCCGTGCAGTCAGGCGGGCCAACTCGACATCTAACCCCCTGGCGTACTCGATCAAATCGGTGTGCGACATTTCCTCGATGGGCTGTCCCCTATCGTTGGCATGTTGATCCGCGGATGCCGGCGCTGCCCGCTTAAGCAGGGGCAACCGGCTGCATAGGCGCCGGAATAACGCAAACGTATTCAAATCAGTTTCGCCCCACGAAAAATACCGCAATCGCTACTTAAGCCGACCGCAAAGCTGCACGCATCCGAGGGCAAAATGAGCCCGAGCGGGACATGACCTTGCAGGCCTTGTCGGTGAGGACACAGCACGGCTTGGCCGTTGCGTCGCCATACGTGTCCAACGCAAAAACCGACGAAGCCGATGCCGCGATTGTTCACCTAATCGGATGCGCGCGCATCCGTAGTTTTCACGGATTCCATATGCGGTTCAAAAACTGTTCGTAGGAAATTTTCGACCGCTTTCGACGCACCACGAATTCCCCGCGCCCGAATTCCAAGCGATCACCGTCACGGACAAACGCTCTCGCGCTCACGAAATCGTGCGCCAGTTATGTCGAATGCACGTAAGCATGCCACGATCAACCTGACAAATCTGATAGCTTTGGAATTTCTGGCGGCATGATAGAAGACCATATGCTTGAGGGAAAATCATCGTTCTCCACCGGCGAGGGCTCGGCTTTCCAAGAAGCAGGGACACGCGAATCAAATCGACACGCCACGAGAGTCTTGCGAGAATGAAAAGCGATAGTGCGCTCATGAGTCTGATAGAGAACTTTCCTGTGTCGGCAAGCCTGAAGGAGGCCGACACGGGGAGGTACATCGTCAACAACTTGTACAACGCGCAGCAATTCGGCATAAAAAATCCAAAGGACATGGTAGGACTCACGATACACGACGTGAATTTCAGCCACCCCGGTTGGGGGACCCAATATGCAAGCGCGATCGAAAAGCTCGACTTCCTCGCCCGAGACAAGAAGACACACGTTCTCGGTAGGCACCAATTTCTCGATGACAGCGGCGAGGCTCAATTGGAGGAAATGGTCAAATTTCCGGTGCTCGGGTCGCAAGGCAACATTCTCGGCATCGTTACCTATCGGCACGATGTGACGCCGACTCTTGCTCCGAGTCAGCTCTATCAGCTGCATCGCAACTTCTACGAGGCGAAGAGTGCGATCAGCCGTGTACTGGACTACCTCGAGCTCGAGCAACTTTTCGTCACAAAGCCCACCGATGCACAGTTCAGAGTCTTTCTTCTAAAAGCAGAGCGCTTCGCCAACAAGGAGGTTGCGAAGTATCTCGGCGTGTCGGACAGAACCGTCGAGTGCCACTTGGCCGCCCTCCGCGACAAGGCGGTCGACGGCAACATCGCGCGCGCTCTAAACCAAGTCAAATGGAACACCGCATGCGTCGACAATTCAATCCACTACTGAAAATTGCGCTGACGGCCAATCTTTTCGAATGGTATGAGTTCTCCCTCACTGCCTTCATGGCGCTTGAAATCGGGCGGCTTTTCTTTCCCGCAACCACCGACAAAACCGCACTCATGCTGAGCTTCTCGGTGTTCGCGAGCAGCTACCTCGCCAGACCTTTCGGCAGCGTATTTTTTGGAATCTTGGGCAATCGACGCAGTGCGGGTGCGGCACTCAAGCTCAGCATGATCGGTATGGCCGTTCCCGCCTCGCTAATCGCAGTTTTACCGACCTACCAGACGGCAGGTTATCTAGCGACAGGGCTGTTGATCGGCCTAAAAATGCTACAAGGCTTCGCCGCAGGCGGCGAGATGCCACTGAGCGGCTATGTCGTGTCGCTCAACGCGGCAGACAAAGATCGTGGCCTTTACTGCGCGTTGGTCGTGGTCAGCGGGTTCGTCGGCATGCTGTTGGCTTCGGCAATCGTGTTCGTCTTGCCATTCTGCGCCGCGGTACTGTCGTCGGCGACGGGCAATGTACTCGGGGGGCGATCGATACAGTCTTGGCGCTGGCCGTTTTTACTTTGCGCACCGTTATCGTTTTGGATCTATTCGCTGCGCAGATCGATCCCCGACAACATGGACGATCGAGCGTACCGCTCATTGCAAGCGAAACCCCTGCTGCCTCTAATCCAAGCGACGGTGCTGGTCGCATTTATGGAGGTGCATATTTACACCGTGTTCATCTGGCTGCCGAACTACTTGCATAGCTACCTCGGCGTATCGAGTTTCGATGCTCGCTCGACCAACGTGATCACATTCGTCGTTTTTTCTATCTCGATGATCGTAGCCGGCTACGCGACGCGCTGGATCGACGCCTCCAAACTTGTCCTTCTCGGAATCGCGTCGTTGACGCTTACCAGTTATCCGCTGTTCGCAGTCTTGCAACGGGGCGATTTCCTCACGCTCCTACTAGCGCAGGCAGCTTTTGCAGTCATGGCGGGCTGCTTGATCGGCGTTATATTTGTCGTACTGGCCGACCTTTTCAAAACGAATTGGCGCAGTTTTGGCATGGCGAGCACCTACTCCCTGTCGACAGCAATTTTTGGGGGAACCGCGCCCGTGCTGTGCGGCTATCTGATCAAGAGAACGGATTTGCTGACGGCACCCGGGCTGTACCTCGTTGCGATGGGTCTTCTAGCAGCGCCCGTTGCTCTCAACGTTTCCTTGAAGCGGCGAGACGCACTTCAATTCTCGGCGGACGCGACCGCATCAGAGCCACGATGCGTGTCATCATCGCTTCCCTGACCATTACCACTAAGTTTCGATGGCTCACTCAACCGACCTACCGCGGACCTATCTAGTCACACCGGAGCCACCGGCCGATAAGTCCTTCGCTGAATTTATCGAGCGCTTGGAGCTCGCATTGGAAGCGGGTATCCGCTTAGTACAGCTACGAGCCAAAACGCTGACTGCGCCGCAATATGCGCGGCTGGCTGAACAGGCGCTGGCGTGCTGCCGGCGCCACGATGCGCGACTGCTACTGAACGCACCGGCCGATATGGCGCATTCGGTGCAAGCCGACGGAGTACATCTCACCAGCACCCGGCTGATGGCATGCACCTCAAGGCCATCAGCTTCTGGACTCTTGGTTTCGGCGGCATGTCACGATGCGCATCAAGTGCGTCATGCTAACCGGATAGGCGCCGACCTGCTCACCATTTCTCCGGTGTTGCCGACTGCCACTCACACCACGGCTCAGCCCTTGGGCTGGCAGCGATTTCGCGAACTCGTGGCCCTGACCGACATCCCCGTCTACGCTCTCGGTGGAATGACCGCCGATACGGTGGTGCAGGCGCGCGAAGCCGGCGCGCATGGGATTGCGGCGATTCGCTCGCTTTGGGGATGCGTCGTCGAATAGGCTTGTGCGCAGGGCCACACGGTTCATGTCGCCCGGGAACGACACCGACCAGGCCGCCCGAATCCCGCGCATTGGCGCGTCTCGGATTGCAGGCCGTAACACACAACCCGCAGAGCGCGATAGACCGCTCCGGTTCCGGTCGCACACGAGCGAGCGGGTCATGTGAGCCGCGTGATGCCGATGCGAAATAGCGCATCGGACGGTGCGCTTCGGTTTCGGCGGCAGCAGTTTGGCGTCCAGGGCAGATCCTCATCGGCTTTACTCCGATTGTGTCCTTGACTGGTGTCGGGCATCGGGGGCCGTGAGTCTCTGCTGTTCCCAGAGTCGGACCTTGCTGCGCCAAACTTTCCACCTGGCGCAGGACAAGTCATCTCGGGAGTTTCGCGATGTTTGCCGAGCTAATCCAGATTTTTAACGACTCGAATTCGAGGGTCCGTAGCAAACTTTTCGGTATCTATGGCGTGCTGGTCGCCATCAACATCGCCGGCTGGTTGTGGGTGCTCGCTGCCTTTCACGCCTATTCCGTACTGCCTGGTACCGCAGTGCTTGCCTATGGCTTTGGCCTGCGCCATGCGGTCGACGCTGATCACATCGCGGCGATCGACAACGTCACGCGCAAACTAATGCAGGAAAAAAAGCGCCCCGTCGCCGTAGGTTTCTTTTTCTCGCTTGGGCATTCGACCGTTGTTGTACTCGCATCTGTTGTCGTTGCTGTTGCGACCACCGCCATTCAAGGGAAATTCGAGCGATTCAAGGAGGTCGGCAGCGTGGTCGGGACGCTCGTATCGGCACTATTCCTCTTTGCGCTTGCCGTGATGAATCTGATGATTCTGCGCGGCATCTATCGCGCGTGGCGTCGCGTGCGTAGCGGCGGCGCCTATGTCGATGACGACTTCGACATGCTTCTTGCAAATCGCGGCGTCATTGCGCGGCTCTTCCGCTCGCTGTTTCGTCTTGTGACGCGTAGCTGGCATATGTATCCGATCGGATTCCTGTTCGGTCTCGGTTTCGACACAGCAACCGAAATCGGGCTGCTCGGGATTTCCGCCACACAGGCAACCAAGGGGCTGTCGCCCTGGGCGATCATGGTATTTCCAGTGCTTTTCTGCGCCGGGATGTCGCTGATCGACACCCTGGACGGGCACCTGATGCTGGGCGCCTATGGATGGGCGTACCAGAAGCCGCTGCGCAAGATTTACTACAACATGACGATCACGCTCGTATCCATCGTGGTCGCCGTCGTGATTGGCAGTATCGAGATGCTTGGGTTGCTTGGGGATCAGTTGAAGCTGAAGGGCGCGGTGTGGGACGCAATCGGCTCGCTCAACGATAACTTTGGTGTGCTCGGGTACATCATCGTCGGGATATTCGCGTTGAGCTGGATTGCCTCGGTGGTCATCTATCGAGTGAAGCGTTTCGATGAGGCAGAGACCAGCCCGCAGCTTTGATCTTCCCGGGGACCGCGCGAAGAACTACCGTTGCGCATTGGTGTGCTCCTGCGCGCGGCCGCGCTGTCAGATGGGCGGTGCGCGGCGGTTTTCCAAGGACATCGGTGTTCAGCTGCAAGCGCCCCGTTTCTTGAGCCGCGCTGGTGAATGTCGTGAATATGCAAAGCGCTTTGCATATTCACGAATTCCGGGCGCCCCTCGGATCGACAGGCATTAGCTATTGGACCGATTTCGATGCTAAAGGCATTCGCTGCCCAAGCATACCCGCATTATGCTCAATGCATAGCGAAGCAATGAGGTTTGACAATTGCGACCGGTCTCCTATATTCCCCTCACCATCGCATCACACGAATGAATGATATCGCTTGTGGACGCTGATCCGGTGGTCCGCCAGCGAGCTGCAATTTCGTTCACATCGCGCGCACGGCACAGTGCATAGGCAGTAGACAACACGGCACTTTGCCTTCCAGAAGTTAATCGGAAGCTATTGCACGTTGTATATCGCACCTTGGGGAGGGCACTCATGCATTCGCCATCCGATTCACGATTCGATCGATTCGCACGGATGCGCCGCCCGACCATTGTACGGTCCGTGATGGCCCGACTACTGATCGCGTGTTCGTGCCTTTCGACATTCGAAGCGATCCATGCGGAAGAAGGTGCTGCTTCCAACGCGTCGGCTTCGGTCGCGAACGCCGCCAGCAATGCCGAAGCAGTTGCTCTGGAAGATGCGATCAAACACTATCCAGCTGCATCGAGGGCACCGCCTCCGTTCAAACCTGCTCAGCAAAGCGGCAAGGTCGAAAAAGACGCGCCTCCCGACGAGGCCGCGGCCACGATCACGGCGGGCGGCGTGCGTTTATTTCCGCGAAGCGAACGATGCTTTCCGACCGAAACGAGAAACCTGTTCAGCGAGGTCGACAAGGTCGTGGTGGGTAACGACCGGTCCCCGCGCCCGATGGACTGGTCCGATGGACCCGCCGTTCCGAACGACGCGCGTTCCGCCATCATGGGCCAGAACACCTGGATGCTATGGGGCGAAGGCAATGAAGCGTTCTGGGGCTGGCTGCAGGAGAACGGCTACGGCATCGCCGATTTTCTTGTTCTGATCAACTCGAAAAACCGCGAGCACCGTTTCAGGAACAGCGGGCTCGTCAACCAGCCCGGGATGGTCGAACGCGACGGGCCCCTGGATGGTCTCGGACTATATATCGACGGCCCTGACGGCGACAAAGTCAAGATGCGGGCGCCGGAAAACGATATCGACGCCAACACAAGAAAACCTGCACAGCCCGTGCCGATGCCGCAGGACTCCAGGCACGACCATCAGACGTTCTTCGAGGTCGGCGACCGGCCGCTCTACGAAAAAGCGATTGCCCAACTCGGCGACGATGGCGTCGACCCGCTTGTGTACGGCTACCCTTCCGGCGTCGTGGGCCTGCGGCTGTGGCCGAATCCGGACTTCTTTGGCAAATCGCCTGCGGCGCAGAAAGCGCGCGATTACTGGAACGCCAAGGTCGTAAGCGATCGGGGCGCGAAATACTACTCGACCGATCCGAAAGACGCCGACTTTCACGCCGACCCGCAGCTCATCCGACCGTTTCGCGTGAGCATGGCGTGCGCGTTCTGTCATGTCGGCCCGCATCCGCTCGCGCCGCCCGCGCCGGACAAGTTGGAGCATCCGGACTGGGGGAACATGTCGAGCACGATCGGCAACCAGTACTGGCTGCCCTCGAGCGTGTTTTCGAACCTGAAATCGCCGGTGAGCTTCCTCTGGCAGTTCGTCGCGAGCCAGCAGCCCGGCACCATCGACACGTCGCTCGTCGCGACCGACCACATCAACAATCCGAACACAATCAACGCACTCTTCGAATTGAACGCGCGGCTCGCCCGCGCCACCGTCAATCCGCCGGAAGAGCAAAGCAAAAACAACCTGATGCTACGGGGTATCGAGGACAAGCCGCTATTCACTCTCGATCCTCGTCACACGCCGCGCGTGTTGCTCGACGGCGCCGACAGTATCGGCATCGAAGGCGCGCTGTTGCGGGTATATCTCAACATTGGAGCGTATTCCGAGCAGTGGCGCAGGGTGCAGAACACCATCATCGGGTTCACACCGCAACGGCCGTTCGACATCGCGACCATCAAGGCGAAATCGATCTATTGGAATACAACGGCGCACTATCGCGCGGCCGAACTCGAGAGTTTCTTTACCTATATAACGAAGAGCGGCACGACGGTCACGCAGCCGATGAAACTCGCGTCCACCGACGAGGGGGTTCAACGCATCGGTGCCATGCAGGCTGACGGCGACAAAGGCCGCGACGTATTCATCGGCAACTGTGCGGTCTGCCATTCGAGCAAGCAGCCGGAGAATTTAAGGCTCACTTTCTCGCGCCAGTGGCGCGTGTCCGCGACGGATGATCCGCATACACTCATGCTTCCAATGGACTTCTCCGACTGGGAAACCTTCAAGGCGAGTGCCCCCTATCTCGCCTACGTGGAGCGGCTTCGGAACTACATCAAGGCGCAGGCGGCTGTCGGACAGGACTTCTTCAGCAACAATTATTTGTCGACGGACGTGCGTGTACCGGTCACCCTCGTCGGCACCAATTCGCAGCGCGCGGTCGCCACCAACGCAATGCTTGGCCAGGTCTGGGACAATTTCTCGTCGGACACATACAAGTCCCTGCCCGCGGTGGGCCTCGTCCATTTCTTCAACCCGTTCAAGCAAACGAGCGCCGTCGACCAATGGGGCAACAACGACGTGTATGCTCCGCCCAGCGGCGGACCGGGCTACTATCGACCAGCATCGCTCGTCAGTCTCTGGGCAACGGCTCCGTTTCTGCACAACAACGCGCTTGGCATCTATAACCGAGACCCGTCGGTAAAGGGACGGCTCGACGCCTACGACGACGCGATCGACAAGCTCCTAGCCAACCGCAAGCGCGCGATGGTCCTCTCGCCCGAGCATGTGAATGGCTCCCTGGCGGACCAGGAAGCGTTCTGCCGCGATCATCCCGCTGACACAAGCCTCGCATGCAGCGCGCTGCGCGGCGACTTTCGCCAAGCGTTCGCTAAGGCAGGCGTGGCAAGTCGGCCCGGCTTTAGGGACATCGGCTTCATCTATAGGACGACAACCGACTCATATATCGACTTCGGGCCGAAGTTCATCCGTCCACTTCTCACCGGCTTGCTAGGAAAGTTCGGGACGTCGTTTCTTTTCCTCTATTTGTGGGCGTCGCTCGCGCTCATCTCCGTCGTGCTGATCTTCGCAGGCCCCCCTCGCCTCGCGGGCGGCTTGCTCGCGTTCGTCGCGGCAATGCTCGCCGCGCTCTTGCGCGGTTCAGGCGTCGACACGATTTATCCCTTGCTATGGCTGATCCCGGCGGCGTTGGCAGGTCTTGCGATCGCTTTTTTCGCCTTTCCCGACGCGCGCCATGCCGCTCGCGCATTCTTCGCAACGAGCGCCGTGATCTTCGTGCTGATCGGAGGCTTCGCGAAGGCTTTCCTCGACGGCCATCTAACGGCCATTCATTTGGGCCCTATTCCGCGGGGCACGCCGGTGAATCTCCTCATGAACATCAATCCGGACGCACCCACGCTGGATCTGCTCAACGCGGCAGCGGGTCTCACGCGAGGCGTCCTGCGCGTGCGCCGCGAGAATCCGCACGACGGTAGGTTCAAGGCGCTCGACGAATTCCAGCAAGAAGCTGGGCCGGCTCTGCTCAAAGCCAGCAAATGCCCCGACTTCGTACTCGACCGCGGGCACTGGTTCGGCGAAGCACTGACCGATGACGAGAAAAGGCAGTTGAAGGCATTCCTTGCAACGCTCTGATGTGCTCCCTCGTCTACCGGAGTCGCGATGTCCACCGATGACGCCCTTTCAAAAGCCGGAGATCCACAGCAAACGCCGTTCGACTACGTCATCGTCGGTTCGGGCGCGGGCGGTGGACCGCTCGCCGCACGCCTGGCGTTAAACGGACGCCGTGTTTTGCTGATCGAGGCCGGCGACGATGCCGCATTGCAACAGGCTGATGCGCAGGCTGAGCCCACGGCCCAGAGCGCGCCCGATACGGCGCAGCCGCAACCGCGACAGGTCTATGCAGTCCCGGCCTTTCATGCGGCCGCGACCGAAGACCCGGAGATGAGTTGGGAATTCTCGGTGCGCCACTACACGGACACAACCCGGCAAGAGAAGGATTCCAAGTACAACGCTTCGAAAGATCCGTCGGCTGCGGGCAAGCAACAAAAGGGCGGCATCTTCTATCCGCGTGCCGCGGCCATCGGCGGCTGCACGGCGCATTACGCGATGATCATCATCCGTCCCAACGACGCGGATTGGGATTTCATCGCCGAATTCACGGGCGACGATTCGTGGCGCTCGAACGCCATGCAGGGGTATTTCGCCAAGATCGAAAACTGTCTCTACTATGCCGCCTACCGCACCTTCGCAGGCAAGACACTGGGATGGCTGTTTAAATCACTCCAACAGCTTGCCCTATGGCTCGCTCCTCGCAGCCAACTCGATCCGGGCGGGCATGGCTCGAAGGGCTGGCAGAAGACGAGTTTCATCGACCCGATCGTGATCGCCAGCATCGTACGCGGCGACAAGACCTTTCTTAGCGTGCTCAAGGACGTGCTGTTCGCTGCGCTTGCGACTCGCAACGCCGCCTCGATGCTCGGCCGCGCCCTAGCCCGGTTTCAAATTCTGCAGTTTCTCGATCCCAATGTCCGATCGGCCTCGATTCGGAGCCGAGCTCACGTCTCACTGATTTCGATCGGTACCGACGGCAAACAGCGCTGCGGCCTGCGCGATCATCTGCTGAACGTCGCATCGACATTCCCGGACCGGCTAAAGATCCTAACGCGGGCTCACGCCACGCGGATCGTGTTTGAAAAAAACGGGAGCGAGGCGCCGCGCGCGATCGGCGTTGAGATTTCAGGGGGCGCCCATCTTTACGAGGCGAGCCCGATGTATTCCGATGCGTCCGAGCCGCCCACCGTGAGGCAGGTGTTTGCCAAGCGCGAAGTGATCGTCTGCGGCGGCGCTTTCAACACGCCGCAGTTGTTGATGCTAAGCGGCATCGGCGACGAGGCTCATCTTCGGGAACACGACATCGCTGGCCCTCGAGACCGCAATGGCGTGCCGGTCGCGCCCATCGTGCATTTGCCCGGCGTTGGCGCCAATCTCCAAGACCGCTATGAAGTCAGCGTGATCAGCGAGACGCGAGAAGAGTTTTCCACGCTTCGGGGCGCAAGCTTTCAGCCGGAGGACAACCAAGACCCTGTGCTTCGCCAATGGCTTAAGGATCGATCGGGCCTTTACGCGACCAACGGCGGCGCCCTCGCCATGATGATGTCCTCCGTCGGTGGCGCCGCCAAGCGCAGCGACCCTGACCTGTTCGTCTTTGGCCTGCCTGCCGCGTTCCGGGGCTACTACTGGGACTACTCGCGGCAACTGCTATGGCGGTCGATGGGGGCGAACCAGCAAACGCGCAACCTGTGGACGTGGGTCATCCTCAAGGCGTACACCGCCAATTCCAATGGCGTCGTGCGCCTGCGCAGTTCGAACCCGTTTCACACGCCCGAGATCAATTTCCGCTCGTTCGACGACACGCCTATGGGCGCGAAGGACTGCAACGACGACGTGGACGCGCTGTGCGACGCAATCGGACGCGTGCGCGGGATCAATAGCCGCGTGTCTGCGTTCACCGACGAAATCCAGCCGGGCAAAGACCGGTCAGACTACTCGGATGAGCTACGCAAGTGGATCAAGGACGAAGCGTGGGGCCATCATGCGTGCGCCACGTGCCGAATCGGCCACGATCCCTGGTGTGCGAACCCGAATAAGTTGCAGGATCGTCACGGCGTAGTGGACAGCAAGTTCCGCGTGTATGGCGTAGAAGGACTGCGCATCGTCGACACGTCGGTGTTTCCGCAGATCCCCGGCTACTTCATCGTTACGCCCACTTTCATGATCGGCGAGAAAGCCGCCGATGTGCTGCTGGCCGACTCGGAGAGCTACCCAAGCGCGCTCGAAGCCGAGGAAGCGGCGACCGTACGAGACCGCCGCCGGTTAGCACGGCCCGGCCTCGAGGAGGCTGACAATGCCGAGCCTGCACGTCTGCCTCACGACAGCGTCGGTCTGGCCCTGTCCGGCGGCGGCGTGCGCAGCGCAACGTATTGTTTGGGCGTCCTGCAGGCGCTGGCAGAACATGGACGGCTGCGCGGCATCGACTTTATTTCCTCTGTCTCGGGGGGCGGCTACATTGCGTCGTTTCTCGGCAGACTCTATACGCGATTTTCGGCAGGCGCACGCGTGACACCTTCGGACCAGGTGGAACGGACGCTCACGAACCTTGGCTCGCCCGAGATCCAATGGTTGCGCTACAACGCCCAATATCTCGCTGGCGGAGGGCGTCACGACACGCTGTTCGATATCGCCGTCATCCTGCGCAATCTCACGGCGATCCAGGTATGGATCGGCGCGTTGTTTTTCGGCTTACTCGGCGCGCTCCACTGGCTCGCGGTCGACTGCTCCGGGATCCGTTACGCTTCGATCGTCTGCGACACCGCGCCGCCGAAATGGTACGAGGTTCTGCTATCGGCATGGTGGCGGGTTCCGCTCATCGTCTTCGTCCTCGGCGTGCTACCGCCTGCGGTCGGCTACTGGCTGACCATGAGACGACGCCCGAACAGCGATTACCGGTCGTGGCTGCCCTTCGTCCTCTGGCTCGTCATGCTAGGCTGCGCGATCTACGGACTGACGCTGCAAAACATCGAAAGTTGGAGCGCAATTGCGCTCGGCGTGTTGCTCCTCGCTTGGCTCGAGCAGCAGTCGGCCGCGTTGCTCATGCACCGCTTCGCGCCGCCCGGCGCGAACGCGCAGCCAGTCAATCCGGGGACGGCGCGGCCCGTGGACGGAACCACCGTCGTGCGCAACCGGCTGACGCGCTTCCTGGGCGCGGCGTTGTTCGGTTTCGTCGCGAGCCTGTCGTTCGTCGTGCTCGACTCCCTAGCCCAATTCATCTTTACTCACGGCCTACGCTTCATCCTGTGGTCCATGAGCGCCGCCGCGCCTGTTTTGCTGCTGCTGCGAGGCATCATAGCGAGCGTGCTGAAGCGCCCCTCCAAGAACGACAAGACTTCCGCCAAAGAAGCCACTAAAGGCTTTGCCGAGGGCCTGGTGCAGCAAGTGCTGCTTGCCGTGCTCGCGTTCGCGCTGGTGTTCGTATTGCTGCTATTCCTCGACGTGCTTGTGTATCTCGCGTTCGACTTCGATTCGAGCGCCGCCCGCTTCATCGTAGTGGCCGCCCTCGTCGTCTCAGCCGTGAGGGGCCAATTGCTATCTTTTCTCAACCTCTCATCGCTTCAGCAAGACTATTCGCAGAAGCTGGTGCGCACCTACCTCGGCGCCTCCAACGACGCTCGCGTGAACCCAGCCGGGACCGATACGCCGGTGCCGGTCGGGGTCAGTGACCTCGGCGACGACATCGCGTTCGACAAATACCATCCGGAAGCCAATGGAGGACCGCTGCACTTGATCGGCGTGTGTCTGAACAACACCGTCGACCCGCTCTCCGGCAATCAGTTGCGCGGCGACAAGGGTATGCCCATGTGTGTCGGCCCCGCGGGCGTCAGCGCCGGCAGACGGTTTCACGCGCTTTGGGCGACACGCGACGCGGCGACCTCGGCCCGTGTCGCGCCCATCAGCCCGGTACGCGTGCGCCCCGACCCTAACGAGTTCCACGCGCTCGCCCGCTCCGATGACCGGCCGGTCAAAGTAGAGCGATTGCGCCTCGGCCAGTGGATTGCGATTTCGGGCGCCGCAGCCACGACCGGCCTCGGCCGCAATACGAAGCTCGCCGAATCGCTGCTGCTCGGTCTGCTCAACTTCCGGATCGGTTACTGGTGGAATACGAACATTCCCGCCTACAAGCGGCCAGGACGCTATCCGCCGCCTGTCTGGCGCCGGCTCAAATCATTGCCGTCGGCGATCTTCACGCTGCAGGCAAAACTGCTCGACGAATGGCGTGCCTACTTCGCGGGACCGTCCGCGCGTCTGTGGTACCTGAGCGATGGCGGCCATTTCGACGATACCGGCATCTACGAGCTCATCCGCCGCAGACTCCCATTCATCATCGCGGTCGACGCTTCGGCGGATCCCGATTACCGATGCGACCCGCTCGCGCTTCTGAGTCGTCAAGTGCGTTACGACTTTTGCGCGACTATCACATGGCTGGATCCGACCGCAGCGCGCGCGCGGCAGAGCCACCCGGTGACCGGATGGAATGCCTTTTTGCGCGCGAAAGGCCAGCCACCGCTACCGGCCTGGATTCAGAATTGGCTGGACCCGAACGCCATCGGCGCATACGCCGACTTGAAGCGCGACGCCACGCGCTGCGCGGCGATCGCATGCATCACGTACTCGGACCAGCCGGCCCGCACAAGCTGGCTGCTATTCATCAAGCCGACCGTCGGCTGCGTTCTGCCCAACGATGCCCGCGCGTACGCGGACAACCACGCTGACTTTCCGCAACAGACCACGGTCGATCAGTTCTTCGACGACAACCAGTGGGAAGCCTATCGCGTGTTGGGTAACTGCGCCGGCGCGAGCGTCTTTCGCTCCTGGCCTTTGAAATCGACTTGAACACGACAGAAGGGAGTGCACTCATGGCTGATCACAACGACCCGAACGCAGTCAACACCATCTTCTCCGACATCGACGTCAGCGCCGCCGACCTCTACGATCTGTTCGGCTATCCCAGCGACGACAAGACCGGCGGCGAGCGCGTACTGATCGCGTTGACGTTCGCCGCCGTACCACAGGCGGGCGAGCTCGACACCGACATGCTCTACCGCGTTCAGATCGCGCCCGCGCGGCGTGCCGTGTGGCCGCATGGCGAGGACCGCAGCCTGAAGACGCTCTTGCGCTACTTCGATGCGATCAAGGACAAATACCTCGGTCCGTCTAGCGCGGCCGAGATCCGTGTTACGGTGGACGAAGCGCAGCGCGCGACGGTGCGCTTCTACAATTTTCCATGCGGCAATTTCCAGGCTGTCGTCGACACCAACAAGGTGCTCAACATCGACACGCCCGACGGCCATGCGATCAAGACTTTCATCGGCGGCCGCGACGACGCCTTCTTCAACGACCTGACGGGCTTCTTTCGCTCGATCAACTATGCGCCGCAGTTCTATCACGTCCCCCATACGATGACGGACATGCGCGAACTGCCGATACCGAAGACGCTGATCGAACTGGAAGGCAATCACCTTTTCAACTTCGATCCTGCCGATCCCGACTGGGGCTATCTCAACGTCCACGGCAAGCCCGGCGGCTCCAAGCGCGACCTCCCGCCGGGACCGTACACGTGGAGCGGCGAGCGCTTTTATCGAGACGCGAACGGCGACTATCGCCTCGTCTACTCGGGATACGACTGCCAGCGGGGCAAGAATGTGAATGCGATCGTGCTCGAGGTGCCGCTCGCTTTTCTCACGCATAAGCCCGAGGTGGACCGTATCGTCAATGTCTGGGGCGAGAGCTGGGTGCGCAAGGCCGCCAACAAGGTCGAGTCCATCCCCGACCATCCGTTCTGGCTCGAACATCCGGCTTCGATCATCGACGCCTACCGTCTCGACGAGGAACTCAAGCGCTACAAGCTCGTCGACACCGACGGCCAGCCGTTCGCCGACGCGGGCTTCAGCGAACGCGAGGACAGCCGCCAGCTCGGCGCAAACAATTTCTGGCTCGCGCCCACCTTTATCAAGCGCGCGGCGCATCTCGGCTGGGGCTTCGGGCCGTCGATCAGCGCGCTCGGGCTCGCCACCTGCTTTGACCACGACAACTCGCCGGTGTCCGTGCATAAGACATACGAGCACGTCGCGGCCGCGTTTCCGCGCGTGCAGAAGCTGCTGTTCCAGCCACTTAACATGCCCGACGACGGTTGGAACCCGAAGGGGCTCGACATCCCGTTGCGCCGTGCCGTGGAGATCTTCATTCCCAACGTATGCGCGATCGACATGGACACCACCGGCACCTGGCCCTATGGCAGGCGTCTCGAAGACCAGGTGGCAAACCGCTTTCTCGCGCTCTTTCTCGACATGGAAGCCGAGTTCAACGGCCGCAAGTATCACCTCGAGCTGCTGAGTGACCCGGCGCTCTGGCGGGCCGCGCCGGTTCAACCGAAAACCTCGCCGAACCCCCTACGCAATGACAAGGACTTCCTCCCCGACTTTCCATATCTCGCGCCGCCTTGGTCTTGAGTGTCGCGCGCGTCCGCACGAGCGAACGAAGTCGAGTATCGCCGATCACCTACCGCGTAGGGGAACGAAAAGGAGCACGTCATGCTGACTCAAACCGACTACGACGCCGAGCTGTCGCGGATCGAGACCGAAATCGCCTCGCTCACGGCGAAGACGCACGAACGCGACGCCGGCAGGGACCGTGCGCGGCGCATCGTCTACAAGCGCTATCAGCACGCGTCCTTACGCGGCGACTTCAGAGCGCTGCGCGCCGTCGACGGAGAGGTCGATGCGCTCATCGACCCGCAGTGCCCCGATCCCGACATGTTGTATCTCAAAGCCAATATCGGGTTCAAGTTCCATCGGCTCGACATCGTGCGTGACGCGCTGGCCTCGAGCCCGGTGCTGCGCGACGGCATGGCCGGCCGCGCGCTGCGCGCCGATCTCGACGCACAGCAGGGCCGTTATCATCAGGCGCAGGACGCGTATCGCGCGATCATCGATGCGGACCGCTCCTGGGACAACCTCGCACGCCTCGCGCACCTCGAATACAAGCTCGGCGACATCGACAAGGCAGAGCGGCTCTTTGAGGAAGCGGAAGACGAGCTGACCGCTAAGGAGATGCGCCATTTCGCATGGCTCGAGTTGCAGCGCGGCCTGCTCGATCTGTCGCGTGGCCGTCACGCCGAAGCCGACATGCATTACGGGAGGGCCGAACGCGCATATACCGGACATTGGATGGTGGCCGAGCATCGTGCCGAACTGCTGGCCGCGCGCGGCGAAGGCGACGCCGCCGCTGCGCTGTACGAGAACGTGGTCGCAAACACGCCGCGCCCCGAGCTGATGCAGGCGCTCGGCGAACTCTACGCGTTCATCGGACGCGACGAGCAAGCGGAACACTGGTACGCCAACGCAAATGCCTCGTATCTCGAATCCGTCGAGCGTGGCGAAGTGCACTATCTGCATCACCTCGCCGACTTCCATTCGGACGTGCGGATGGACGGCGAGCAGGCCGTCCACTGGGCCGCGCAGGATCTTGCGCTACGAGGGAACTACGCGACGCTCGCCGCATGGGCATGGGCGCTATATCGCGCGGGACGCTTTGCCGACGCCGTCGCGCCAATGGAGCGTGCGCTTGCATCCGGCGTAACCGATGCGCGCCTCCTCGACCAGGCTGCGACCGTCATGCAGGCTGCGGGGCGAAACGCCGAGGCGCTCGCGCGGCGCGCCCGCGAGATCAACCCGCGTTTGAGCGGGTTTCATGTCCATCGTTGAATGCCATCCAAGGCGGGAAACGCCCTCATTGTCAATCGAAGTAAAGATGCAAATCTAGAAAAAGACTCAAAATAATCAACATAGCCGCTATGAAATTTTATTTTGTCTCAACGCCAGGTACATAAGATGAAGCCAGTGTGTCTTCATGCGGTTTTCCCATGCAATCTTAAGTTGCGCGCCGACGCTCGTGCCAGATTTGCCGGGCGCCTCCGCGGCGCGACCGGCGATCTTTAACCGGGGGCAAGCCGTCACGGCCGGTAAATTCGTTGACGGCACGCCGATGTACTTGCACGCTCGAACGTTCCGCTCCGCCGTAGCGCGCCCTGAGCGGCACTCCCGATGTCTCCGCCTCGCGGGTAATTCAATCCAGTTAAATCATAAAATTAGCATTACTTAACCAAACGACGACTGTCAAACCTATACTCAAACGCATCCAAAGACTCGCTCCAAGGTGCGCAACGATGAACTCCCGTCAGGAGAACTACCCGAAAGCCATTTTGTTCGATTTGCTGACCGCATTGCTCGATTCGTGGAGTCTATGGAACCGCAGTGCGGAATCGGTCGAGGCCGGCAGAGCATGGCGCGCAGAATATCTGCGGCTCACCTACGGATGTGGACGGTACGTCGATTACCAAGCGCTCGTCAGGCAATCCGCGCAAATCGTCGGGTTGCCGCCGTCGGCACCACTCGCGCTCGCAGCGAACTGGCTCACGCTCGAACCCTGGCCCGAGGCTGCGGATGTGCTGAGCCGGCTGAAGGGTCGCACGAAGCTCGCCGTCGTCACGAATTGCTCGGAGCGGCTCGGGCGACAAGCCGCCGCGATCCTCCCGGTGCAATGGGATGTGATCGTGACAGCGGAAGAAGCCGGCGCATACAAGCCCGATTCGCGCCCATACCGGCTCGCACTCAAAAAGCTAGGCGTCGAAGCACGCGATGCGGCGTTCGTCGCCGGATCGAGTTACGACATGTTCGGCACCGCGGCGATCGGACTGTGCACCTACTGGCACAACCGCATCGGCCTTCCCCTGGTGACGGGCGCACAACCGCCGGCAATCGAATCGCCCGCGCTCGATTCGCTCGATGCCTGGGCGAGCCATTTTAACTGTGCCCATTGATTTTTCAATACGGAACGCCCATATGACCGATGCGAGCGGATACCGCCATCGATCTTATGCATTTTGCATCAACCAACCGAATGCATTTTCAAAAAAACGAGCCAGAACAAGGATCCCGGTACAGAGGTAGCTAGATTATTTTTTATCCTCCACCGTGTTTCGCTGCCCCGCTTAGCCTATATTCCGTCCACTCACTTAACGAGGCTCTGCCGGAAAAACAGCAGGATTTCGTCGCGCGCGGCCACCGTCGGTTGGCCCGCTTCGTCGATCAAGTGCACGGTCACGACGCTATGCGGGCACGCCACGTGTCGGGCGAAAAACGACGGAACGTCCGGGTTGGCTGCCTGGTCGGGCAGCACGCGCGCGACGAAGCGCTCACCCAGCGCCTCGGCATAGGCTGCAAAGCGCTGTGCCCGGCAGAAACGGTCGCCTTCAAATCGATACGCCAGAACGGTGAGCTCCTCGCGTTCGAGACGCTTGCGGACCGCCGCCAGTTCGTCGGGCGCGGCCTCGATGCCGGCCGGGTCATCTAGCGGCAGTGCCGGCTGGCATAGCACCGGGGCCAGCATCGCCGGTTCCAGCATCATCGTGAGGGCGAAATTGCCGGTGAAGCACATGCCGATGGCGCCGACGCCAGGGCCGCCGCATTCGGCGTGGGCGAGCTTCGCCAGCGCCCGGAGCCATTGCGTAACCGGACTCGATTGCGGGCTCGATTGATTGGCCGCGAAGGCGTGAAACTCCGCGCTGATGCAGGCATGCCGAAAGACGACCGCGCCCAAGTCGGCATCCGCCACGGCTCCGTCGCGCCCGAACAGCGACGGCAGGTAGACGGTCAGGCCAGCGTCGCGCACCCATCGCGCGAACCGTGCGACCTGAGGGCTGATGCCGGGCATCTCGGCCATGACGATCACGGCGGGCCCGGAGCCGGCCACGTATACGACTTTGGTCACGTCATTGAGCGTGATCTCGCGGCGGATGAAATCTTCGAGGCGATCATCCTCGTGCAGGTTACGGTGTGCCATGGTTGACCTGTGCGCCAATAAGGAAGAGTGCTTCGTCCACGTTTTGACTTCGCCGACCCTCACGGATATGTCCCGGGTCATCGAGCTCTCGAAAATCGCCCTCGACGACCTTCCAGACCCAAACTTTTCCGCGATCGCAGCCAACATCAAGGCATGCTCGGTGGTTAAGTGAGCGATCAAGCGCAGATCGGCGTTTCAAGGATTGAATATCAAGCGTTCGGATCGCTCCTGTTCGTTTCAGTGGTCGCGACAAGGCGACGATGGACCTGGCCGGCTGTTCAACCTATCGGGCGCGCCCGGTCGGGGCCGTGCAGCAACCAGGCCTCGCGATGTACTCCGGCCGCGATGTCGCCAGCCAGGCAAGCGCCGTCCGCCGGCAAGCACGCAGGCCCCACCTACCCCGGACTGGATCGAGGCGCGCCATAGACATGCGTTATAGCACCACGTTCGCCGTTCGTTGAAAGACCCTCTCAACAGCCGCCACCTCCGCGAAGACACGCTCGGGGTCGCTCGCCAAGTCGAGCCTCCGGCCGGCCTTCATCATCGAGCAATCGCACGCTCGGGTACTCGGCAGGATACCTACGGCATATTGCAAGCCGAATTCGCAAACGGCATCGCGAAATGTGGAGGTCAGCCGATATCTCAAGACGAGTTTCCGCCCTCGGCGACCGGAGTTCCGGTACTTGTTCGAGCCCCGCTCAGTTGGAAGATCCGCATCATTAAACCTAGGGAAATGATCGCGCAAGAATACTGCCTGTTTTCATCACGGTATCTCCGTTCCACACACGATCAATGCCAGAAACTAACGGGACAGGCCACTAGATGCAGAGGCGGCCGCTACGCGTTACCCTCAGCCGTTCCGCGGCCACAGGGGCTGGAAGTGGCCTGGGGTATGGAGGATATGCACCAGCGGGCCGTGCTGACCGAGGACGGGATGCGCGGTGGCTCTACCGTCTTCCCACTGGATGATCTGGATACGCACGCCAAGATTGAGAGCGAGATTCTGGCCGGCGAGATTAGCGCCATAAAGATCGATCTGCCCACGCGGGGGGACGACTCCGGCAGCAAATAGATATCCGCGCCACAGCGGGACCGCCTGGTCGAGCTCAGGCATTTGCGTTTGTCCGTTGTCAGGCCGTCTCACGGTGCTGCTGAACTGGAGCGCCGTGTCGATCAGGCAATTGAGCGCATCGCCGCTGGCGAAGCCCCGCTCGAGGTT
>Ga0157369_10000639_pt1 | contig 45206 bp, 36 predicted proteins | sample C25metaG_FD_113461 | JGI IMG/M metagenome (GOLD analysis project Ga0157369, IMG submission 113461) | Corn rhizosphere microbial communities from Kellogg Biological Station, Michigan, USA - C2-5 metaG | ecosystem: Host-associated > Plants > Roots > Rhizosphere > Soil | place: USA: Michigan... | reverse complement strand
TGCGTGTGGGACGCAGGGCGTCATCATCAGCGATGGCTCGCCGCGCACGATGACGGTCATGAGTAAGCAAGTCGCGCTTGAGAACGACCTGTGCCAGTGCAAATGCGACCCGCTGCCTAAGCTCATCGCGTCGCAGACGCTTGGCTCGATAACGACCTAGCCAGTCGTACTGGCCGTGAGCCGATTTCGATCAGAATTCGTTGCAGGTGTCTGTCGATAAGGTCGTCAGTCAAGGGCGTGCAACCGCTTTATGAAATTGGGTTTTGCGCGGGAGGTTTGCCGAATGGTACTCAGCTTTCGGCTGGATATGCCAGTTGTGAGATTGAAAGTGCATGGCACTTAGTTTGTACTCGGCTACAACTAACTGCGACATTGATTGGCGCCGATTCGCACCAGGCTGCTGTCATCATGTAACATGGAACCCCCAGTCAAATGATACGGAGTACGTGATGATGAAGAAAGGGTTTATCGCTATCCTGGCATTTATTGCAACGCCGCTCATTGCAGCGGAAGGCAGTGGTACTCAACCGCCATCAGTCGAAGTCAAATTTGGCAAACCAACTGTCAAGCAGAAGCTGTTTTACGAGAAAATGTATGAGAAAAAGCCGTTCCCCGATGCAACTCTGTACTATTACGATAACGGCGTCTATAAGATTATTTCGCCTGGCGAGGAACACTACGGAGTGTATGTGGTGCAGGGGCATTTGACTGATGATGAATACGCAGTTCACTACATTTCGCTACCTTCGTCCGACTGGGGAGGGAAAACCGCCCATCATTTTCTGAAATTCAATCGAAAAACAGGCGTGTTTACACAGCAAGCGACATGGGAAGATGATGCGAACATCGCCCCCCAGTATGGGCGCTTTGGGCAGGATGAGAATATCATTAATGATCCGCGACCGATCAAGTGGGATACCCACTCAGAATTGGAGCAACGCAATCGATAATCCTTCGTCGACAATTCGTGCCGGTGTCGCATTCGTCGATGTCGCGATTGCTTTTTTTCGATAGACGCTGGGATTTGTAATGCGTGCCAATCAGGGGGTATCTTCGAAAATAGTGGGGTAGCCCCTGTTTCCGCATTCACCCACCCCAATAAGGGAAGCCCCACGCATATACAGTATCATGTGCTCAGTTTCGCTATTGTCGACGAGGCGTTTCGGGAGGCATCGAGCTATGGACACGCGAGTTCGCAAGCCAGTCGTTCACCCGATGCCCGAGATAGCCGAGTTCGTCGCCGCTCTGCCGGTACGCCAAGTCCAACTGCGCACAATGTCTGGCGTGTCGACAAAACGTTGCTTGACCGGCACTATTGCACGGGCTGTGACGGCAGATGTGTCGGCCACGCCATCCGTTGCAGCGAAATGGCGCTGTTTGCCTTGAAGGTAGGGAGATGAGATGTTGCGTGTTCTGTGTTTGATGTTGCTGGCAGGAGCATCCGTTGCCCATGCCGGCGAACACTATCGCGAGGTGTGGAATCCGCCGGAGGCTAGGCACGCGCTGCACGCGCACCACAAGGCTCACTATAAGTCGGCGGTACGCCGATTGTCGGCAAGGCGGTCGACGAACATGGCGCCATCTCGCGCGGTTGCGTGCGTGTCAGCGCCGACTCGGCGAACGCATGCCGGGCGCGCTGTCCGTATCAACGCGGAGCCGCGCGCACAGAGCCTCCCGCCTCTTCTAACGCCCGAGGGCAATGTTCTGCGAGTCGATTCGCACGGGCCGCGGCCCGCGGTCGCGCGCTGATGGACGCGGAAACCTACAAGGGATATTCGATTTGGGGACATGCTATCCGGCAAGGCCACGCATACGCCGGCAGCGGCACCGTTACCCGAAACAACAAGCTAGTTGAAACGTCGGGTGTGCTGGGAAACTTCGAAAGCGAGGACGAGGCACAGCTCGTCGGCCTTAACTGGTGCCGCGCCTGGGTAGATAGCCATGAGGAGGGCGACGGATAGCCTACGCCATTGGGATACAGACATTTTTGTCGTCCAAAAAGCGATACGGCCGTGCCCGCCGACAATATACTCCCTGACAATCGCTCCAATTGAAGGAACAGGACATGGCAGTGTCGAGCAGCAAGCCTCTACTTGAAGAAGCATGGATTGCAGTGCAGTTTCAGCTCGCGGAGCTGACGGCTGAATTCGTCGGGGACGTTCCCGACATCGTGCGTAACGTTCGCGACGACGCCCGCGCTGCGATTGAAGGGGAGTATCGAGGCTTGTCGTCGATGTATCGCGGTCATAATGACGTCGAGGTCCCAACCTACGACATCTGCACGAATGACGAAGGTTTCCAAGAGGTCCGGGGCCGCCTCGTCACGTCGATATTGTTTGTAAGTCCCACGGACTTTACCGACGAAGCAATTGCCGAGCTGAAAGCCTTATGCATTGCGAAATTCGCCGAGGCAGCTTCGGCGCACGGCATACGTTGCACCTTTGCGGGCATCGAGGGCTGGCGTCGTTTCTCCTACATCGAGCAAGTTGTTATCGAAGCAGCTTAAATGTCAACGCCGATTTAAATCTGACGCCCAAGTGGCTCGGTATTACTTTGCGCGCAACGCCTGTGGTGGTTAGAACTGAAAGTCCGACGTATTCAGAAGCCTCACGAAAGGACCATTCAAGGTCGGATTATGGTGCTCGATGATTGCTTGTGCAGGCAACACGGGTGTGTCCATGCAGGTGTGAGCGTCGGCTATCGGTATAGGTTGGAAGCCTAGATCCGCAGCCGCGCGACAGGTCGTGTCGATGCAATATTGCGTCTTCATGCCGACAATGACCAACTCGCCAACCGCGGTATCGGCGAGCCATTCTCGCAATCCGGTGCCGAAAAAGCAGTCGGGCCGGGTTTTATCAAACACCGTGTCCATCTCCGCATCTACGCCTATGTCGGGCAGAAGCTGCGAAAGCGGGCTGCCCGGCTCGATAGGCGAGCAGTGAGGGCCAGTATGTCGCGCAGCGAAAATGGGTGCGCCTGCGCCGCGGGCCCTACCGATCAGTTGGTTGATATTCGCAAGGACCCGGTCTCCCTCGTACGGCTTCTCGGGACCGTTAAACAATCCCAGCTGCATGCCGATGACCAAGAGGGCTCGGCGCTCGGCAGAAGGGTTGCACATGGCGTTTCTCCTTTATGCCGGAAGGTGACAGACGGAGAAACTTCAAGGCCCCGTCCATTACGGGCGGGGCCTTGGGATGAGTACGGTATTTCAAGCCCACATACTGACCTCACGGCTCGCCATAAGCGGTCGTCGTGATGGTGGTAGTGGTGAGCGTAATGAAGTTCATGTCGAACATCATGCAGTAGCCCATGCGAGGGGGCAACAGTCGCTTAGGTTCACGACAGGGGGCCACACGCACACGCGGGAAAAGTGACGCCCCGCCGTCCGAAAACCCACTCCCCGCTGGCAGCACCGTGACTCTCGTGGCATAGTGCGTCCAATTCGTCTTTACGGAGCAACCCATGCCCACCCTGGAAGCAATCGAGAGCAAGATCAAGCGTCTGCAACAGCAGGCCGAGGCGATCAGAGTCAAAGAGGTCTCGGCTACGCTCGATCGCATCGTCGAGCTCATGCGGAACAATGAGATTACGATTGCTGACGTCGAGGCTCACCTAGGCGGCGCGAAGCGCAAGGGAAGGGGCGGTAAGAAGGCACCTGCAAGCACTGCAGCTGTTGCGTCGAAATACATGAACCCGAAGACGGGTGCGACGTGGTCGGGCCGCGGTCGCGCGCCGGCGTGGATTGCCACTACGAAGAATCGTGATCGCTTTCTCGTCGATGGTAATGCCGAGAGTTCGGCGGCGCCCCAAGTGAGTAAAGCGAAGCGAGGGGGTAACTACGTCAGAGGGCCGCAGCCGGCGAAGTACCGCGACCCGGAAACCGGCGCGACATGGTCGGGACGTGGGCGTGCGCCGGCGTGGATAGCGAATTCGAAGGATCGAACGAAATTCGAGATCGCGGCGGCCAACGGACGCGCGAAGGTAACGTCGACGCGTGCAAGTAAAAAGACCTCGGCCGTCGCCAAACGGAAAGGACCGCCTAAAGGTAAGCAGGCTGCCAAATATCTGAATCCCGAAACCGGCGCGACGTGGAGCGGGCGGGGCCCAGCGCCGGCATGGCTTGCGGCTGCAGGTGACCGCTCGGAATTTCTAATCCGTCCGAATGGCGCGCATAAGGCCACTGCCTAAGGGCAGTGTCTCATCGCTCAAGGTCCAGCCGGCGCTCTGCGGCCACATTGTGCCCAAAATCGGCTCAATATCTGCTCACTCGCGTTGGTATGTCACCGGGCCGCGCGCGGCAAGGGGCACGTCGAGCTTTTCCGTCGGATCGCCCCCAATTCTTGGGTATCCGCGAGAAGGTCGTGCATCAGTAGTCAATATCCGCGACACGGTTTATGTGCCGACGCAGGTACCGGCCATACTCGAAGAGATGCTCGAGATCATCATGAACAAGGCGAGATACATCAAGAATCCCATCGAGGCGGCCTTTTTCCTCTGGGTGAATCTTGGCCTATCTGCAGCCGTTCGAGGATGGCAACAAGCGCACTAGCCGCCTGGCGGCGATGGATAAGCCGGACGCGCTTCGGCTTCGTAGCGTTACCGTGAACGCCTGACGGAGGTCATCGTTTTGGTCGTCGCAAACCGCAAGGCCGCGCAGGCCGAATTGGGGCTGTCGGAGAGCACAGCCCCGGGCTTCCAGGCCATGCTGCTCGATGAATTGAAGAAGTTGGAAGTGTTCAACTGTGCCCGGTATCGACTGACACCGAGCACAGTGCAAGCGTGGCTCGATGCAGGCCGCCCGCACTAAACGCGAATGCCCGATAAGCAGAAACAGGCAAGCGGCCGCCCCACCCTTAAGAAGCCAGCGCCTCCGTAATCGCTTCGCAAAGCTCCTTCGGCGCAAACTTGGCCACATACCCGTTCGCCCCGGCATTACGCACGTGCGCTTCGTTCGCCGATCCCGTCAAAGACGAATGAATGATCACGGGAATATGCTTGAGCCGCTCGTCCGCCTTGATGCGGCGAGTCAGCATGAAACCATCCATTTCAGGCATTTCCAAATCGGTGATGACGAGCGAGATCTTGTCGCGCGCCGGCACCTTTTCTTTCTCGGCTTCGTCGGCCACACGCTGCAACATTTGCCACGCTTCCTCACCCGTCGTCGCGAGCATGTGCGGCGCGCCGATCGCCGTTAGCGCTTGATCGAGCAGGGTACGTGCAAACGCCGAATCGTCCGCGGCCAAAATCTTCCCGCCCGCCGCATAGTTGATTTCCGCGCTCAACTCCGCTTTGTTGACGTCGCGATGCTGCTCGGGGAAAACGTCACGCATGACTTGCTCGACGTCGAGCACTTGTGCCAGGCGTAGTTCGCCCGATTCCCCATTGAAGCGCGCGATGCTCGTGATATAGCCCGCGCCGCCCGCGCATTCCGCCGGATGCACCTGGCTCCACTCGAGCCGGACGATGTCGTCGACGTCTTCGACAGCAAATGCCTGCGTCGTCCGTGCAAACTCGGTAATCAACAAAATGTTGGGCTCGCGGGTCGGCGTGCTGCGCGTGAGCTTGCACAAATCAATCACGGGGATGATCTGCCCGCGAATGTCGATGGCGCCCGACACCGCATCCGGCGCGCCGGCGATCGGCGTAATTTCGCGGTTCGTGATGATTTCTCGAACCTTGAAAACGTTGATGCCGTACAGCGCCGGCTCCGCGCCCGGCCGTGCTTGGCCCAAACGAAAGAGAAGAAGTTCGAACTTGTTTTTGCTCGTGAGCTGCGTGCGCTCATCGTGCATGATGTCGTGGCTAGTCATGCCTGCCCTCTGCGTGGAATCCCAACGGCGCCCGCGCTTTTCTGCGAAGGACACCCACTATCTATCTGGTTGTCGGCGGCATGCGGATAAAACTAAAGGCGCGTTACACGCGGAATTCACCGAAAAAACGGGGCTCGGTTACCTGCTGAGCCCACCGCAATGAGGGCCAAGGTGCGTTGAAGCCGGCGATCACGCGCCGAGCACGCGCGAAGCCCAGCAGCGCCCGCTTACAACGCGCACAGCGGATCGCCGCTTCATCAGGGAAAACACCCGGCGCCGCATCGACCTGAATTTGGGTTTGAACCGCGCTCCTCAGAACGGCGATCTACACCCACGGGTGAAGAAGGGGTTCGGTAGGGGTGCGAGGTCGCAGCCGGCCCGTTTATTGCGGCCCACCATGAGCCTACGTAACGACTATTGGGGAGGGCGAGCATGAACCAGCGTAACAAAGAGCCGCAACAGGCGGCCGACCGGCCGGAGCCTGCGCATCACAGCGATAACGCGCGCAGCCGCATGCCGGAACGTGACGATCGGGGCCGCAAGCAGTCCCCGGCGGATAAGCCGGGGCGGCAGTCCGGCGAAGGCGAGCCGAGCGTCGGCTAGCCTTGGGGTGTGTGCGGGGATGAGCCGATGCCGATCGGCTCGCCCCGCTTTTCAGTGACGTCTTACTTGGCGGTGTCCGCTTCGCACTTCTTCACGAAAGAGGCCTTTGCCGCGCCGGCGAGCGGCTTGCCGTTCGAGCCGACGGCCTTGGTTTCACAGTCCGCCTTCGCCGACTTCATCTTGTCGGCCTTGCATTTCTTGATGAACGACGTCTTGGCCGCGCCCGCCAGCGGCTTGCCGTTCTTGCCCACGGCTTGCGCCGCGCAATCCGAGGAAGCAGGCGCAGCCGCCATGGCCGCCGTACCGCTTGCCGCCGCAGCGCCGGAGGCTTGAGCGTGGGCCATGCCCACTGCAAACATGCCCGCGATAGCCGCCAAGACAAATTTGTTCAACATGACCATTCCCTCCTGAAGTGGTGTGAAGCAAAAGGCTTCTCCCCGTTAACGGCGCGCGACCGCGCTGGTTGACCGCGAACGCCTACGCATTCATCCAACGATGCATGCGTGGACTCCTGTCCCACTTTCCGATACGTCTGCGCTTCGCATGCATGCGCCGCATCTCAGCTTCGCCTCCCGATTCGTCGTACCAGGCCGACAGCGTGCCGAAAGCGCACCGTCATCGCCGCTTCGCATTCGTCGTAGACAGTCATCGATTTGCGCTGTCGCGTTTCTGTTCCGTTTCTCCCCCAACGACGAGGTGAAGTATGGAAAACCGCAGGATGTGGTCGCACTTGGGCGCGGCTGTGGCAAGCGCCGTATTGGCGATGGCCGGCGTGCCAAGCGGCGCGCAAGCGAGCGATTTCGGCCACGGGTCCGAACGTGGTCACGGCCATGACGCCAAGGATGTCAAACGAGTCCTGCTGATCAGCATCGATGGGCTGCACGAACAGGACCTCGCCCGCTGCATCGGGGCGAACACCTGCCCAAACTTGGCCGTCCTCGCGCAATCGGGCATCACCTACACCGAGGCGCGCACGCCCGGTCTTTCCGATTCGTTTCCGGGTCTCGCCGCGCTCGTGACGGGCGGCTCGCCGAAAACGGCGGGCCTGTTCTACGACGTGTCGTATGACCGCACGCTGTATGCGCCGTCGGATACCAATTGCACGGGCAAGCAAGGCTGGAATGTCGTGTTCGACGAAACGACGGGCATCGATGCGGAAAACGGCGGCGCGCTGATCCACCTGGACGGCGGTGGCGCATTCAACCCGCAAGCCATTCCCCATGCGCTCGTGGACGGTGTCTGCAAACCGGTCTATCCGCACAACTACGTCAAGACGAACACGATCTTCGAAGTCGTCAAACAACATGTGCCCAATGCGCGCACGGCCTGGGCGGATAAGCACGCGTGGGGCTACGACTGGGTCAACGGGCCTTCAGGACATGGGGTGGACGATCTCGCGCGCACCGAAATCAATTCGATCGACCCGGCGACGAACACCGATTACACCGACGTCTACACGCACACGGAAAAGTTCGACGACTATCACGTGCAGGCGATCCTCAACGAGATCGACGGTAAAGATTCGACCGGCGCGGCGAGCGCGGCGGTGCCCACGGTGTTCGGTACGAACTTCCAGACGCTCAGCGTCGCGCAGAAGGCGCCGGTAGCGAAGGGCGGCGGCTATCTCGACGCCGCTTTCACGCCGGGGCCGCAAGTCTCGGCCGCGATCGCCTATGCCGATGCGGCGGTTGGCCGTATGGCCGCCGAACTGAAGCAGCGCAATCTGTTTTCGAGCACGGCGATTATCGTGACGGCCAAGCATGGTCAATCGCCGACCGATCACACCAAGCTCGTCAAGAACGGCGATACGTTGACGGCGCTACTCGAAGCCAACCACTATCTCGACGCCAACGGCAACTTCGGCCAGAACGCCACGGCCTCGGGTAACTTGAACGACGGCACGGGCCTGGTCGGCACGGGTTTAGTGCAGACCGACGACGTAGGCCTCATTTGGTTGCGCGACCGTTCGCAACGCGACGCCGTAGTGGCGACGTTGAAAGCGAATCTCGGTTGCAATGCCCCCGGCATCTGCGCCGACGGGCCGCAAGCGTACATTCTCTCAGGGCCCGAGCTTGCGCGCCGCTTCGGCGATCCTGCGTTGGGCCGCACGCCCGACATCGTCGTGCAGCCGAACCCCGGCGTGATTTACTCGTCGAGCAAGAAGAAGGACGAAGAGCACGGCGGCAACGCGCCTGACGACAGCCATTTGGGCTTGTTGGTGTCGCTGCCCGGCATCCATCATGCGCGCACGATCGCCGCGCCGGTGGAGACGACGCAGGTCGCGCCGACGATCCTGCGCCTGCTCGATTTGAAGCCGGGCTGGCTCCACGCCGTCGAGCGCGAAGGCACGCAAGCGCTGCCGGGATTCGAAGGCGAGCGTTGATCTCGCCGCGGTGAAGACAAGCACGCGCCGCTCGCTCCATTGAAAGCGGCGCGTGTGTCTTTGCATAGGATCCCTAACGAATCGGCCTCGAGGCGCTAGGAAGCGCTACGAAGGGCAGGCCGCAACGCCAGCGGCCTGCTCATACCTCGGCGTTACCGCTCAGCGCCCCCATCGCGCGCCGCGATCAGCCGTTCGACGCGGCGGTCGGGCACGAGCCACAGCAACGCCACCCCGGCGAAGAAGGCGAGACCGACGCTCGGGTAGCCCACCCACGCCGCCGCAATGCCCAGCAGATACAACAGCGGCGAAGCCTTTCCTTTCATATCGCGGCCGATCGCCTGTGCAAGCAGGCTACCCGGCCCATGATGGCGCACGAGCCCCGTTTGCAAGACGAACCAAGCGCACGCGCATGCGAGCAGATTGATGCCGTAGAGCACGGTCGGCCATCGCGCGAAATGATTTTCCCCCATCCATCCCGTGCTGAACGGCAATAGCGACAGCCAAAACAACAGGTGCAGATTCCACCAGAGAATCGCGCCGGTCACGCGGTGCGCGGCCTGCAGCAGATGATGGTGATTGTTCCAATAGATGCCGATGTAGATAAAGCTCAGCACGTAGCTCATGGCAATGGGCCAAAGCTGCGCCAGTGCGGGCAGGTCCTCCCCGTGCGGGACTTTCAGTTCGAGCACCATGATGGTGATGATGACGGCCATCACGCCGTCGCTGAATGCTTCCAGGCGGTTTTTTTCCATCGTCGTCGGTTCGCGGTTCTGCCGATGTTCGAGCTGGGTTAGATGACTGCGGTCGCTTCGACTTCCACCTTGAAGCCGTAATGCAGCGCCCCTGTCGGCACGACCGCGCGCGATGGGCGTGCAGCGCCGATCCATTGTCCGTACACGTCGTTGAAGGCGGCCCAGTTCGCGACGTCGTCGACGTACACGCGCACCTGCACGAGCTTATCGATGCCGCTGCCGGCCGCGAGCAGCGCTTGCTCGACGTTGGCCAACACTTGCTTGGCCTGCGCCTCGAACGGTTGGTCGGCCAGTTTTTGTCCCGAAGGCGTGATCGGCAACTGGCCCGAGACGAAGACGAAACCGTTCGCGACCGTCACATGGCTGTAGTGGCCGCCGGGGGGCGGCAGCGAGGGGCTCGCCGGGTGCGTGATGGGGGATGGCATGGATCGATCTCCGTGAATAAAGGGTTGATGCGGTGGTCTAGGCAGGGCGTTTTAACCGATGATCTCGCGCCCCGTGATTTGAGCACAGGTCGCGGCACGGGACGGGCACCGCGTGCGCGCGAGGGTCCGGCTCTTAATAAAAAAGTGCTTAAAACATTAAGCGGACTGCCGTCTGTGCCGATAAGCAGTGCGGGAAATGCTCTTTTAAGCATCCACACGGACTTTTACTTCAACTATGAACGCTCTTTCTCGAGTATCTGTGGCCCGTAAGCTGCAGATCGTGCTGGCCGTGGCGTTGGCCAGCCTATTGTTGGTCGGCGCATTCGGCGCCATTCAAATTGCGCGGATAGCGTCGCAAAGCGGGGCGATCAGCGGCCGATGGATGCCCACGGCCATGGGGGCGCAGCGCACCGCTCAACTCGCGGCTACCGTGCGCAACAAGGAATTCGCCTACATTCTCGTGCGCTACGATCAGCGCGATCAAGTGTTGCCGGAACTGAAGAAGAGCATCGATGCCATGACGTCGCAGCTCAAGGCGTTCGGCGAACAACAGCTCGGCGATGCCGAGCGCAAGACGTACGAGCAAGCGAGCGCCGAATGGCGCGACTATCTCGCGCTCGACGCGAAGCTGCAAGACGAGGTCGACAATGCATCGCCCAACGCGGCGCGCGCCATCATCATGCAGGACAGCGCAAAGCGCTTCGAGCGCTTGACGACCGAGCTCTCGGAATTGGCGAACGCGAGCCAGAGCGAGGCGACGCACGCAAGCGACGCCACGACGAGCGCCGCGCATCGCTCGCTCATGTTGATCGCGATTGCGGTGGTCGTCGCGGCAGCCATCGCGGCTGTCTTGATGACGCTCGTCGCTCGCGCCATCAGCGTGCCGCTCAATGCGGCGGTAAATTTCGCGCAGACGGTCGCGCGCGGTGACTTGACGGTCAACCTGCGCGCTCAGGGCGACGACGAGGTGGCGCGCATGATTCGTTCGTTATCCGAAATGTCCGACCGTCTGCGCAAGCTGATTGCCGAAGTGCGCGATGGCGTGGAATCGGTCAATACCGCATCGAGCGAAATCGCGGCAGGCAATCTCGATCTGAGCGCCCGCACCGAGAAAGTTGCATTCAGCGTGCAGCAAACGGCGACTTACATGGACCAACTGGGCCAGTCGGCTTCGCAAGCGACCGACACCGCGTTGCAGGTCAACGCGCTTTCGCAGCAAGCGTTCAACGCGGCCGAGCGCGGCGGCGATATCGTCTCGCGCGTCGTGACGAGCATGAACGAGATCACGGCCTCGTCGAGCAAGATCAGCGACATCATCGGCGTGATCGACGGCATCGCATTCCAGACGAACATCCTCGCGCTGAACGCGGCGGTCGAGGCGGCGCGCGCGGGCGAGCAGGGGCGCGGGTTCGCCGTCGTCGCGAGCGAAGTGCGCGGCCTCGCGCAACGCTCGGCTGCCGCGGCGAAGGAGATCAAGGAATTGATCGAGTCGTCGGTCGTCAGCGTCGGCGCGGGCGGGCAGCTCGTCGGCGAAGCAGGCGGCGCGATGAGCGACATCATCGAAGCCGTCCGTCATGTCGGCGCGCTGATCGGCGAAATCGCCGACGCATCGCAGGCGCAGCAGCGCGATCTCGTGCAAGTGCGCGAGGCCGTCGTGCATATCGACGAGACGACGCAGCAAAACGCCGCGCTCGTCGAGGAGTCCGCATCGGCCGCCTCGTCGTTGCGCGATCAGGCGGACCGGCTCTCTTCTCTCGTGGCGGTGTTCCGGGTGAGCGCAGCATGAAAGCGATCGATTTTATCGGTGCGTCGTGCCTCGCACTGTGCTTTTGGGCGGCGTCTTGCACGGGCGCCTCGGCGCAAACGGACGCAACCGCGAAACCGAAAATCGGCATCGCCATGGCCGAGTTCGACGATAACTTCCCCACGCTTTTGCGCGAAGCGATGTCCAAGGAAGCGCGCAAGCAAGGATGGAAACCTGTGTTCGCCGATGGTCATTCCGATCAGCAGCGTCAAAACACGGAAGTCGCCTCGCTGATCGCGAACGATCACGTCGATGCCATTGTGATCTTGGCGGTGGATGCAACGGCGACGGCGACGATGACCAAGACGATTCGCGACGCCAAGGTGCCGCTCGTCTACGTGAATCGCAAGCCGAGCGAACCCATTGGCGACGGCATGGCGTACGTGGGCTCGCAAGACATCCTGGCGGGGCGGATGCAGGCCGACTACGTGGCGCAGCAACTGGGCGGCAAAGGCGAGGTCGCGTTGATGGTCGGCCAGTTGAGCACGGAGGCGGCGGTATTGCGCACGCGCGGGTTCAAGGAAGTGCTCGCGCATTATCCCGGCATGCATCTGGCCATCGAACAGGTGGGCGATTGGTCGCGCGAGAAGGGCATGGCGATGACGGCCGATTGGCTCAAGCAGGACAAAAAGCTCGATGCGATCGTCGCGAACAACGACGAGATGGCGATCGGCGCGATCATCGCCTTGCACAAGGCGGGCCGCGCGCCCGGCAGCATTTTCATCATGGGCATCGACGCCACCCCCGATGCGCTCGCGCAAATGGATCGAGGCGCGATGAAGGCGACCGTCTATCAAGATGCGAAGGGGCAAGGCGTGGCGGCTGTCGATTTAGCGATTGCCATGAAAAAGGGCGAGCCGAACGTGCAACGCGCCGTCGACGTCCCGTTCAAGCTCATCACGCCGCAGAATTACAAGGACCTCATGGCGTATTGATCCACCCCGCGGGGCGCCTGGCCCGATCGTCGGCATCGAATTTGCTGAGAAGTGGCTGCGAGCTTGTGGCAGAGGCGGCGCCATCGACGGCTTCGCGTGCCGATGGCGGGGCTCGCGCCCCGTTCGCCGCTCGCGCATGGCCGTCCATGTCAATGAGGAGGTGATACGCATGCAACGTCCCCGCCAAATCGGTTCATCGCTTCTTTGGGTTGCCGCCGCGGCGCTCTTCGGCGCGCCGTTCATGGCCCAGGCTCAGACGCAGCAGGGAGCATCGGCGCCGAGCATGAGCAGCACGGCCGAGGCGCAATCGGCGCCTGCCGGCGGTCAAGGCGCAACCGGCGATTCCACGGCCGCATTCAAGTCCGCAGACGAACGGATGATGAAGGCGATGCAAGGATCAGCCTATACTGGCCATGCCGACGAAGACTTCGTTTCGCACATGATCCCGCATCATCAAGGCGCGGTGGACATGGCGCAAGTCGAGCTCAAATATGGCAAAGACCCGCAACTGAAGCGCCTGGCCCAGAACATCGTGACGAGCCAGCGCAAAGAGATTCAGTTCATGAAGACGTGGCAAGCCAAGCACGCCAAGCGATAAGCAAAGCGCGGCGCCTGCTTTCAACCATCGTTCCGACTCCCCACAACGGGCGCTGCGCGCGCCCGCTCTCTTACGCCCTCCCTGTCGTTCCTTCGTGCGGACGCGCTGCATGACACGTCCGTAGCGCACGCGCTTCCTATCAAGCTTGACGGGTTCGTTGCGATCGCGCCCTTTGTTAAATTCGCCTAATCGAGATAAACGTCGCCTGTGTAAGATTGCGTGGCGATGACTCACCGAATGTTGGCGCTCCCCGCCAACGTCCCCGCAGGAGGTGTCCTGCATTCAATTAGGAGTCCGAAATGAACGACGTGTCGCATTACTTCGAGCCGCCCAAGGTGCAGCCCATGCCCGTGAAGATGGGCGTTTGGTAAGCGGTCTGGCATAGAAGCGAGAAGGGGCCGCGCGCCCCTTCCATTTGGAGAATCGCATGCAGTTGCGCTCAGGCAGCACGCTCGTCAAATTCGATCGCCAGTTTCCGATCTACAACTTCTTCTTTCCGAACCAGGGCAAAGCGCGCGCGGCCGCGTCCGTGCCGCAAGTCTGGAACGAGGCGGCGCGCCATGTGCGGTCGCGCGCGCTGTATTTTCATATTCCGTTTTGCGACACGATTTGCAACTTCTGTCCATTTACGCGGGGCCGCTATTCGAGCCGCGCCGTCATCGATGAATACTTCGCGAGCTTGCTCGCCGAACTTCGTTTGAAAGCGGATCTGATCGACTTGAAGCGTGTGCCGGTTTCGGCAATCTTCTTCGGCGGCGGCACGCCCAGCTTGCTGGACCCGGAGCAGATCGTCGAACTCGGCGAGTTGATACGGCGCACCTTCGACTTGTCTGCTCTGCGGGAATTTTCGTTCGAGGTCGAAGCCAAGAGCTTGACGCAGGAGCGTGCGCAAGCGATGCGCGCGATCGGCGTCACGCACCCGCGCTTCGGCTTGCAGAGCTTTTCGCCGAAATGGCGCGACATGTTCGATCTGACCGCCACGCTCGATCAAATCCATGACGCGGCCGCGTTGTTGAAGCGGTGCTTTCCGTATCAAACGTTCGACATCTTGTACGGCATGAGCGGTCAGGACGAAGAGGAGTTGATCGCCGATTTGGAAGCGGCCGTTGCACTCGGAACGACTAACGTCGACATTTATCCGATCGATAACATCGTCACGCAAGTCGGCTTGCACGCGAAGCTGGACGCGGCTGGCGCCGCGCCCACTTCGGCCATGCGCAAGTTCGGCATGAACGTATTGATCGATCAAGCGATGCGTCACGCGGGGTTCATGCCGCATAACGGCCACGGTTACGTTCGCACGCCCGCCACGGGCGATGTCGTGAGCGACGCGTATTCGTTCGTCTATCACGAGCATGTGTACGGCTATCACGATCACGACCTGATGGGCTTCGGCGTCAATGCGATCAGCTCGACGATGGGGCACGTGCTCACGCAAACCCACAGCAAGAAGGTTTATCGCGAGGCGATCGCGCAGGGCCGCGTCCCCTGTGAAATCAGTCGGCATGAGCGCGCGCTCGATTTCGCCCGGCCGATCGTGCTGCGTTTGCCGTATCACGGCCGGCTCGACAAGCGGCACGTGCGATGGGATGCCGTGCATCCCGAAGTGCTCGAAAAGCTTGACCGCGTTCGGCAAGAAGGATTCGTCGCGGAGGACGATACGTCGTTGTCGCTCACCAAGCTCGGCTGGTATTGGTACGTCAATCTCATGTACTACCTCATGCCGAACGCGGATCAGTTGCTGATGAACGGCATGGTGATCGATAAGCTGAAAGACCCTGGCCGGCGGTTCTCCAAGCGGGAACTATTGTTTCCGCTCGTGTCCGCGCAAGTCGCCGAGGGGTGACGATGCTCGCGATGCTGCGCAAGGAACGCCGTCTGTCCATCCTGTTGACGGGCAATCTGTTGTCGCAAATCGGCGACGGCGTTCACGAATTCATCTTCATCGTCACCGTACTCAACGTCACGCATGCGAATGTTGCGCTGTCGGGCGCGGTCTACTTCTTTCGATTCATCCCGTACGTCGTGCTCGGCCCGCTGGGCGGCGCGCTATCGGATCGGCTCTCGCGCCGTTCGCTGATGGTTGCCGCCGATCTGGCGCGGATGATCATTACGGCCGCGTTTTGTTTGCTGTTGTCGAGCGCGCGGATCGACGTGACGGCGCTGGCGCTGATCGGCATGTCGATGACGGCGTTTCGCACGCTGTTTCAGCCCGCGTTTCAAGGAACGATTCCCGTGCTGGTGCGGGCCGAGCACTTGCCCGCGGCCAACGGCGCGGCGCAAATGGCGGCGGAAATGGGCGGGCTCGTCGGTCCCGCGCTCGGTGGCGGGCTGCTTTATGCGGTGGCCAACTCCGGCTACGTGCTGGCGATCGATGCCGCGACCTATTTCGTCTCGGCGCTGTGCGTTTGGCGAACGATCGCGCCATCGGGGCAGGCCGCACGCGCCGAACCGATCGCGCGCTGCACGCTGCGCGGCTTGTACGGCGAGTTCGCTGCGAACTTCAAGGCATCGCTCGCCAAGCGCGAGCTGTGCGTCAGCATCGGGTACTCGGCGCTGTGCATTCTGTTCGTCGGCGCGGCCTTGCGCGTGCTCATCCCAACGATGCTCAAGAGCGAAGGCTACGCCGACAGTGTGATCGGCTTCGCAATGAGCGCCATTGCCCTCGGCGCGTTGAGCGGCGCGCTCGTGTGCGGTAGCGTCTCGCGCGATTTCAGCACGCCGAGCTTGATGACGTATTGGCGCTGCTACGGCTTCATGCTGGCGCTGCTGCCGTTGTGCGCAGTCAGTGCGCCGGCGACGTTCGCCGGATGCTTCATGCTCGGCGCAATCGGTGCGTTCGTGGATGTGGTGCTGCCCACCAACATTCAGCGCTTATCCACGGACGCGAACGTCGGCAAGAACTTCAGCTTGTTCTCGACGCTGGCCAATACGAGCGAGGCGATGTCGGGCGCATTCGCGGGCGCGCTCAGCGCCATTGCGCCGGTCGCCGTGGGCATTTCGATCATCGGCGTGGCCGTCGTATCGGTGGGCTACGCGGGCACCGCACGGGCGTCCAAACGTCATGAGTGAATCGCTGCATCTGGCCTATGGCCGTCATGTGCTGGTCGACATTGCACAAGCCGATCGCGCGATGCTCAATAATCGTGACGCACTTGTGCGCGCGCTGACCGACGCTGCCGTAGCCGAGGGTGCGACCGTCCTCGGCACCATCGAGCACGCGTTCGAACCGAACGGGGTCACGATCTTGCTGCTCCTCGCGGAATCGCACGTCTCGCTGCACACGTATCCCGACGAGGGGCGCGCGTTCTTCGATGCGTTCACGTGCGGCGTGCGCTGCGAGCCGGTGCGCATCTTTCGCCGGTTCGTCGCCGCACATCCGGTGGGCACGTATCGAATGGTGTTCTGCGAGCGCGGCGAAGCCGGGCCACTGGAGACGGCGCTGTGCGGGTCCGGTGGCGTAGCCTGAGATGGAACATAGGCTGCGCCGACCGCATGCGGGCGAGTAGGGGTACTTTTATCGCTAGTCGCGCCTCCACGGCTGCGCCAAGTCGCGGCTTCCGCGGTTTTCGGCTCGGCTCTGCTCTGCTCGGCCGGATCCACGCATACGCCGTTGTGCAGCCATTTAGACCTCACGCTGTCCATCGACAGCTTGCCACCGCTTATTGCCATCCTTAAACTCGCGCGTGATTCCAATACGCCGCCGCACCAAGGCGGTTCCCCACGCGAAGGAGCCCAATCAGCATGGCTGAATCCTATTTTCCGCGCTGGCGCATCGCGCCGCGCGCCGCCGAGGGCCGCGTCGTCGCGCCCGACGAGCGTTTGCCGTGGCCGCAGACGTTCGCAATGGGCGTTCAACACGTCGTCGCCATGTTCGGCTCGACGGTACTCGCCCCGCTGCTCATGGGCTTCGATCCGAACTTGTGCATTCTCATGTCCGGCATCGGCACGTTACTGTTCTTCGTGCTCGTCGGCGGCCGAGTGCCGAGCTACCTGGGCTCGAGTTTCTCGTTCATCGGGCTCGTCATCGCCGTGACGGGCTATGCGGGACATGGCCCCAACCTGAACATCCCCGTCGCGCTCGGCGGCATCATCGTCTGCGGTGTGGTCTACGCCGTCATCGGGCTCGTCGTCGCCGCGGTCGGCACCAAGTGGATCGAGACGCTCATGCCGCCCGTCGTGACCGGTTCGATCGTCGCGGTCATCGGCCTGAACCTTGCGCCCATCGCTGTGAAAAGCGTGAGCGGCTCGAACTTCGATTCGTGGATGGCCGTCGTGACCGTGCTGAGCGTCGGCATCGTCGCCGTGTTCACGCGCGGCATGGTGCAGCGGCTACTCATTCTCGTAGGTCTGCTGATCGCCTACGCGATCTACGCCGTGGCCACCAACGGCATGGGCCTTGGCAAGCCGATCGATTTCTCGATCGTCGCCAACGCCGCCTGGTTCGGCATGCCCCACTTCTCGGCGCCCGTCTTCGATGGACATGCCATGCTGTTGCTCGCCCCCGTAGCCATCATTCTCGTCGCCGAGAACCTCGGCCACATCAAGGCCGTGAGCGCCATGACGGGACACGATCTCGATCGCTACATCGGCCGCGCCTTCGTCGGCGACGGCCTTGCGACCATCGTCTCGGGCTTCGCCGGCGGCACGGGCGTCACGACCTACGCGGAAAACATCGGCGTCATGGCGGTCACCAAGATCTATTCGACGATTGTCTTCGTCGTGGCGGCCGTCATCGCGATCGTGCTCGGCTTTTCACCGAAATTCGGCGCGCTGATAGAGACGATCCCCGGCCCCGTGCTGGGCGGCGTGTCGATCGTCGTCTTCGGCCTCATCGCCGTGACGGGCGCTCGCATTTGGGTCGTCAATAAAGTCGACTTCGCCGACAATCGCAACCTCATCGTCGCGGCAGTGACCTTGGTGATCGGCGCGGGCAACTTCTCGTTGCAGCTCGGCGGGTTCGCGCTCGGCGGCATCGGGACCGCCACCTTCGGCGCCATCCTCCTCTATGCCTTGCTGCGCCGCGAGTTGGCGCGCGGCCCGGTGCTCTAAGCGCATCGTCGGTTTGACGGCGTGCGTGCTTGCACCGCCACGGTGCAAGCACGCACGCCCTGGCGGGGCGTCCGCCCAGACGCCCTAAAGCGCCAACGCCGCCCGCCACTCGCTCTGCGCTCGTTTCGCCGCGGCGCCTTGCATCGATGTACGGCTGCGCACGGACCTTGCTTTGCTCACGGCTACCACTACAGTACAAAGAGCCGAGGGAGCCGTCGATGAGGTCTATCGTCATTTGTGTTCGTCGTCACCGTTCGAGCGCCGTGTCCGGCGTTCGCGCGCGCCGCGCGTGGGGAGCGCCATGGTGATTTCCGTGCGGGAAAGAGGCGTAGCTGCGCCGCGATCGCTCGAACCCGATTTGGTCTCCGGGCTGCAACGCTACGTGTTGCGCCATCGCGACCTCACGCTCACGAGCGTGTTTCAGCCGATCTTCAGCTTGTCGCACTTGCGCGCCGTCGGCTACGAGGCGCTGCTGCGCGCCCACGACATCTTCGATCGGCCCGTGCCGCCGCTCGACGTATTCGGCGACGCGGCGCGCCAGAGCGAGCTTCACTATGTCGATCGTCTCGCGCAGTCGTTGCATCTGGAGAACTTCAAGACGCTGCATGCCGAGCGCGAATGGCTCTTTTTGAATATTCACGCGGGCGCGCTCGCCGATTCCTATCACGAGGCCGCGCTGCGCGCGCACCTCGATCGGCTGGAACTGTCGCCGCGCCGTATCGTGCTGGAGCTGCAAGCGGTGCGCGCCGAGGACTTCGACAAATTGGCCGACGAAGCGCGCCGGTTTCGCGAGCAGGGCTTCTTGATCGCACTCGACGATTTCGGCGCGGGCGATTCGAATTTGGAGCGGATTTGGCAGCTCGATCCCGACATCGTCAAGGTCGATCGCATGATGCTCTCGCAAGCGGCGCATCGCACGCAAGCGGCGGCCATTCTGCCCGGCTTCGTGGCGATGCTGCACGAGGCCGGCAAGCTCGTGCTCATCGAGGGCGTCGAGACCGAGCACGAAGCGCAATTGGCTTTTTCATGCGACGCGGATTTCGTTCAGGGCTTTCATTTCGGACGGCCGAGTCCGGGCGTCGCCGATAGCGCCTACGCCGCCGAGCGCATCGCGGCCCTGGGCGAGTGCCACCGTGCGCGGACCCAAGCGCGGGAGCGTGCGCGCGCCAGCCGGCTCGCGCCGTATGTCCGCGCGTTCGAACGCGCGGCGGAGCGCCTAGCGCAAGGCGAGCCGCTCGACGAAGTGTGTTGGAACTTCCTCGCCCTCGATCATGCCGCGCGCTGCTTCCTACTCGACGAAGAGGGGCGGCAGAAAGGCCGCAACGTCGTGTTGCGCGCCGATCGCGCAGGGCACGAAGCGCGGTTTTTACCCGTGGCCGATGCGCAAGGGGCGAACTGGATGCGCCGCCCTTACTTCCATGCCGCGATCGAGGCCCCCGATCGCGTTCACGCCACCCGTCCGTACCTGTCGATCAACGAAGCGCTTCCTTGCGTGACGCTGTCGGTGGCCGTGCGGATCGGCACAGGCCTGTGCGTCCTATGCGGCGATATCGATTGGCAGGAAAACGCCGCTGGTCTCTAGACCTGCCCGGCGGCCCGCCATTGGCGGCCGCCGCGGTCATCTCGCACCCGCTCCCTTGATCTGCCTGGTCCGACGCCTATCATCAAGAGAGCGCGGCGGGCTAGGCGCGATCGATGCTTTGCCGGCCCGAGCGGCGCGGCGCGTGGATTGCTACTAGCGATTCGCGTGTCCGCAGCCGCAGCTCGGCGTTCGCTGCCCCTACGGCCGAGGCGCGCTCCCCCGTTGATAAAAACCACAAGGAGCACAGACATGACGGTTCGGCAACCCGCTGCAGCGCGTGTATGGAGCAGCGTCAGGCGAGCTGCGCTCGCCGGCGTCGGCATAGCCGCGTTATCGATCGCCGCCGCCCCAGGCGCCGCGTGCGCGCAAGAGACGATCAAGATCGGGGTGCCGGCGCCGCTGTCGGGCGGTTACGCGATGGCCGGCAAGGACATCTTGAACGGCGCGCAACTGGCCGCCGACGACATCAATCGCCGGGGCGGCGTGCTCGGCAAAAAAATCGAGCTCGTGCAGGAAGACGACGAATGCGACGCGGACAAGGCGGCTCAGGCCGCGCAAACGCTCGTCGGGAAAGGCGCCGTCGCGGTGGCGGGCGGCTACTGCTCGAGCGCGGCGCTACCCGAGTTGCGCGTCTTTCACGGCGCTGGCCTGGCTTACGTGATGGATGCGTCGACGAACCCCGAGTTGACCGAAAAAGGGTGGGGCAACGCGTTTCGCACGATCGGCCGAGACGACGAGCAGGGTCCATTCGCCGCCAAGCTCATGAAGGAAGTTCTGCATGCGAAAACGGTGGCTGTGGTGAACGACAACACGACGTATTCGAAAGGGCTCGCCGAGAATGCCGTAGAAGCGTTGAAGCAGCAGGGCATCGAGGTGGTGTACGACGATGCGCTGACGCCGGGGCAAATGGACTATGCCGATGTCGCCAAGCAAGTGGCGGCGCTCAAGCCCGACGTCGTCTACTACACGGGCTATTACCCCGAAGCCGCCTCGCTCGCGAGGGATTTTCACCAGTTGAAGCTTCGCGTCAAATACTTTATGGGCGGCGACGGGACGACACAGCCCACGCTCATCAAAACCGCCGGCAACGCGGCCAATGGCATGATTTGCACGACCGCCCCGCTGCCCGCATTCCTCACCGGCGCGAAGGCGCGCCGCTTCATCGACGATTACAAAAAGGCCTACGGCGCTGAGCCCGGGCCGTATTCGATTTACGAATACGATGCCGTCCTCGTGACGGCCAAAGCGATCGAGAACGCCAAATCGACCAAGCCGGCGGACATCGTCGCCGCCCTGCACAAGATTTCTAATTTCAGCGGGGCGACGGGCGAGATCGCGTTCAACGAAAAAGGCGATCGCTCCAAGGCGGTTTATGTGGCCGTGATCGTGAAAGGCGGGAAATTCCAAACCTACCGGCAACTCGATCAGAGCGGGCGTTGGGTGCCGTCGAAGTAAGCGGGTAACGGGGGCGCCGCTGGAACGCGGCGCCCCCCGTGCGCCGGGTCTCTTTTTATTTCGCAACCACGACCGGAATGCCGCGCAGCGAGCCCGCGCCTTTCATCTCGTCGAGCGCGTGTTGCACGGCGGGGCTGGTCGCCGCTTCCACGCCGAGGCGGGCGGCCAGCTCGCGCTCGCTGCGTTTCACGCCGGCTAGGTTGCGCAGTTTCACGTGCCCGTAGCCGCGCACGCGCGCATGCAGTTCCGCTAGCTGCGCGATTGCTTCGGCATTTTCGGCGTTGATGCGATCGAGCGCGCGCTCCATCGTCGTTTGGTAATCGTCGGCAAGCGCGCGTTCCATGCGGCGTTCGGCGGTGCGGCCGAACGGATCGAGCGCCGTGCCGCGCAAACCGCGCCATTTCGCGAGCATGCCGAGCACCGGCCAGAGCCATTGGCCGAACGTCAGCTTGCGCGGCGCCTGGCCGGGCTTGGCTTTCGCGAGCGCCGGCGGCGCCAAATTGAAACTGACGCGAAAATCCTTGCCGGCCTGGCCTTCGAATTGCGCTTCGAGCGCCTCGCGAAATGCGGCGTCGGTATGCAAGCGCGCGACTTCGTATTCATCCTTGACGGCGAGCAAGCGATAAAAGGTGGTCGCCACGGCGTGCGCGACCCGCGCTTGCGGCACACGGCCTTCGGCCTGGCGCGCCGCTGAGACGAGCGCGCGGTAGCGCTCGACGTAGCGCGGACCGCCATACGCGGCAAGGCGCCGTTCGCGATCGGCGACGAGCGCGTCGAGTTCGGCATGCTCGTCCGCGGGTGTTCCAGAGCCCGTGCGCGCCAGATGACGCTCGGCCCACAGCGCTTCGAGCGCGGCGGCATCGCCCGCCGCGAGGCGGCCTACCGCGAACGCGAGCTTGTTCATCGGCACGGCGACGTTGTTCAGCTCGATCGCGCGCATCAATGCCGCGTGCGAGACAGGCACGAGGCCCAACTGCCAGGCGAAGCCGAGCATGAGAATGTTCGCGCCGATCGAATCGCCGAGAAACTGAGCGGCTAGCGCCTGCGCATCGCAGGTCGACATGAACTCGGCGCCCGCGGCGGCGCGCATTTTGTCGACGAGCGCATCGGCGTGCAAATTCGCGTCCGGATCATGGACGAACGAGGCGTTCGGGATCTGGTGCGTGTTGACGACAATCCGGGTGCGGCCATGGCGAACCGTTTGCAATGCGTCCGCGCTCGCCCCGACGACCATGTCGCAGGCAAGCAGCACGTCGGCCTGCTGCGTATCGATGCGCACTTGGTTCAGCCATTCGTCCCGCGCCGCGAAGCGCACGAACGAGAGCACCGAGCCGCCCTTTTGCGCGAAGCCCATGAAGTCGAGCACCGACGCGCTTTTACCCTCGAGGTGAGCCGCCATGCTGATCAGCGCCCCGACGGTGACGACCCCTGTGCCGCCCACGCCGGTCACGAGGATGTCGTAAGGCGCGGCGTCCAGATGCGTGCGCGGAGCCGGCAACGCGTCGACACTGCGCGCCAAAGCCGCTTCGTCGAACGCCACGCCGGCCGCCTTCTTCAGCTTGCCGCCTTCGATCGTGACGAAGCTCGGGCAAAAGCCGTTCACGCAGGAGAAGTCTTTGTTGCACGACGATTGATCGATGCGGCGCTTGCGGCCAAGCGGCGTTTCCACGGGTTCGACCGACAGGCAGTTCGACTGCACGCCGCAGTCGCCGCAGCCTTCGCAGACTGCTTCGTTGATGAACAGCCGCTTGTCCGGATCGGGGAATTCGCCTTTCTTGCGGCGGCGGCGTTTTTCCGCGGCGCAGGTTTGGTCGTAGATGAGGACCGTCACGCCTGGCGTGTCGCGCAGCTCGCGCTGGACGTCGTCGAGTTCGCGCCGATGATGGAACGTCGTGCCCTTCGGGAAGAGGGCATGATGTCCGTCGTACTTCTCGGGCTCGTCGGAGACGACGACGAAGCGCGAGACGCCTTCGGCTTCGACTTGGCGGGCGATCTGCGGCACCGAAATGCTGCCGTCGACGGGTTGGCCGCCCGTCATGGCGACGGCGTCGTTGTAAAGGATCTTGTAGGTGATGTTGGTTTTGGCCGCCACGGCTTGGCGGATGGCCAGGATGCCCGAATGAAAATACGTGCCGTCGCCGAGATTCTGAAAGACGTGCTTGGTTTTCGTAAACATCGAGTGCGAGGCCCAGTCGACGCCTTCCCCGCCCATCTGAATCAAGCCCGTGGTGGCGCGATCCATCCACGAGGCCATGAAATGGCAGCCAATGCCAGCGTGAGCGATCGAGCCTTCGGGCACCTTCGTCGACGAATTGTGCGGACAGCCCGAGCAGAAGTAGGGTGTGCGGCGCACGGCGTCGGCCGCGTTCGAGAGAATGCTCGGCGCGACGAGATCGACGACGCGCTCGCGCCGGTCCAGTGCAGGCCTATGCCCGGCCAGCCATTGCGCGAACACGGGCAGCACGCGCGAGGGGCGCAATTCGCCGAGCGCCGATAGCAGCGGCGCGCCGCCTGCATCGTGCTTGCCGACGATCGCCGGGCGCTCGCCCGCTGGGCGGTTGTACAGGTAGTCCTTGATTTGTTGCTCGACGACGGCGCCTTTCTCTTCGATCACGAGCACTTCGGAGAGCCCCTCCACGAACGTGTCGATGCGCGACAGTTCGAGCGGGAACGAGAGCCCGACCTTGTAGATGCGCACGCCGGCGGCGTCGAGATCGGCGACGGTCAGATCGAGCCTGCGCAGCGCCTCCATGAGATCGAGATGCGCTTTGCCGCAGGTGACGATGCCGATATTGGCGTTCGGGCTCTGGGCGATCCATTTGTCGATGCTGTTGACGCGGGCGAACGCGCGCACGGCGTAGAGTTTGGCGGCCAGACGTGCTTCGATCGTCAGGCTCGGCAGGTCGGGCCAGCGGTTGTGCAGGCCGCCCGCGGGCGCCGTGAAATCGGTGGGCGCGGGCCAGTGCGAGGCCAAGGCGTCCAGATCGACCGTGGCGCCCGATTCGACCGTCTCCGAGATCGCCTTGAAGCCCACCCATGCGCCCGAGAAGCGCGAGAGCGCGAAGCCGTATGCGCCGAATTCCAGCATGTCGGCGATGTGCGACGGGTTGACGATCGGCATGTGCCACGCCATGAGCGCGAAGTCGCTTTGATGCGGCATCGACGACGACACGCAGCCGTGATCGTCGCCGGCCACGACGAGCACGCCGCCATGCGGCGACGAGCCGTAGGCGTTGCCGTGCTTCAGGGCGTCGCCCGCGCGGTCGACGCCGGGGCCTTTGCCGTACCACATGGAGAAGACGCCATCGACGGTGCGCTCGGGATCGGCTTCGACGCGCTGCGTGCCGAGCACCGCGGTGCCGCCGAGCTCTTCGTTGATCGCGGGCAAAAAGCGCACATCGTTCGCATCGAGCAGCTTCTTGGCCTTCCACATCTGTTGATCGACCATGCCGAGGGGCGAGCCGCGATAGCCGCTGACGAAGCCTGCCGTGTTCCAGCCGAGCGCGCGATCGAGCTCGCGCTGCATCAGCATGATGCGCACGAGCGCCTGTGTGCCGGTGAGAAAGATGCGGCCGCGCGTGGCGGTCAGGTTATCGGTGAGGCGGTATTCCGATAGAGCGGGTGTGCCGTCGATCGGCAGGCGGGCGGTCATGGTGTGTCTCCTTCAAGCTTTTTTGCCCCATCCAAGACCGGTGTCCGGCCGAAGGGGTAAGGCCCGTCCCACGCGGGGCAGCGAAGGCTCTATTCTTTAGCGAGGCCGCCGGAGGATTTTTTCTATCTCGTCGATGGTGACACGAAGGTGCGGCAATTTGTCCGCGCCAAGCCTGGGATTGGAGAGGAATTTTTCGCTGACCGCCGCCGAAGGAAAAATGCGACGCCGCGACGATTGCCGGCGCCGGGCGGAACTCGAAGGCGAAGACGCTGTGCCGAGCGGGACGGGCTGGGTTGCGGGGACCGGTTACGCCGGGCTTGCGACTTGCGCGCCAGCTTCGTCGCCATCGTCCAGCGCAATGACCTCGTCGAACTGCGCGTAGTCGATGTGCGTGATGCCGTCCTCGTCCTCGTGCAATAAGTCGACGAACCGGTGCTGCCAGCGAATCTCCTCGTGGCCCCACGCGCGGCGGCCATACATCGTCTGCGTGGTGGTTTCGTCGGCCCCCTCGATCATCAACATCAGCGACGCCTCGCTGGCGGCGAGGCTTTCCGCCGTTTCACCGTAGAGCGGGCTCGTTTCGTCGATTACGTGCATCAGGTTCCAGCCCAGCAGGAAGGTGGGGTGCTGCTCGCGCACGAGCTTGAGGTCCTGGATGCGCCACAGCGGATAGCCCTCGGGCTTGCGCTCGTAGCGCATCAGCCGAAGCTTGGCCTTCGCTTCGACGATGAAGTTTTGCCGCGCGTTGGCGGCGCGCAGCATCAGCGTCGGTTTGCCGTCGAGCGGGCGCACGACGGCATAGCGCGCGAAGATGATGCGAGCCCGAGGACGGGAAAAACGCACGAAGATGAGGCCGGTCGCCAACGCGATGCTCGACATGCCCGTGAAGATCTCAAGCGTTGCGACCGCGTGCGCGTAGACCGTCTGCGGGTGCATGTCACCGTAGCCGACCGTCGCGAGCGTTTCCACGCTGAAGAAGAACGCGCCGAGAAAGCCATCGGGGACTTGATTCGCGATCGGGGCATGGCCGCACGAGTAAAGCGCGGCGAATGCGGCGTTGAGCAGCACGAAGAAAGCGGCGAGCGCGCCGAAGAACATGGGCCAGCTCGCCGTTAGCGCGCGATGGTACAGATCCAGGTTCGCGCGGCCCGGCAAGCCGTGCGTGACGACCGTGCCCGTGCCGGTGCGCAGGATGCGGCCGTTTCGGCCGCCGGCGCGTGCACGCTTGGCCGCTTTCGGGGCGGGACGGGCATGGGGCGAGCGCGGCACGCGCGGCGCGGTGCGCTCGGGTGTGGCCTGGCCCTCGGGCGGGGCCGACTCGGGTGGGTGTGTCTCGGTCGACATCGATGCTGCGCTTCATCGGGAACGGGCGCAGCGTAGCACGCGCGGCTTCGGGGCGCGACTACGGAAACGCTCGGGGCTTGGGCACGCCGGCGCCGCGCTCGATGTCGGCCTGAGCTTGCTGGCGCGCCGATTCGATGGCCTGCGCCGCCTGCGCATAACCGGCGTCGCCGCCCACTGTCGTCCAGCGCTGCACGGGTTTGTCCTGCTGCCGGATTTCGTACTCGGCGTCCCAGCGCGAGCCTTCTAGCTCGATAGGACGCACGTGAATCGAATAGACGCCGTAGACGTAGCTCTCTTCGGTCATGTCGAACCTCCATTCGCCTTGCTTCGACGAGCGTTCGAAGCGTTCGAAGCCAGCGGGGCGGCCGACGCGATGGATGCGCCGCCGCGCCGCAGCTCGCGTTACAACTCGATTTCGCCGAGGATTTGATGGGCGAGCGCTTTGGCTTCTTCGAGTGCCTCGGAGACGGTTGCGCTCACGCCCTTCACTTCATAGACCGTCGTCTCGGGTTCGGCCGCGTCGTCGCGCGCCAGGTGAACGACGCCTTGAAACCGGCCGTCGTCGAGTTGCTGAACGCCGGCCGTGGCCGTGTAGATGCCTTTCGTGTAGGTGACGTCTTCCATGATGACGCTCCTGTCCGGGACGCATGAATTCATCGTAGCACGCGCGGGTGATGCGCACCGGCGGCAAGCGCGAGCGGCTGTATCCCCGGCGGCTTGACCCCGTCCTACTCGAGCAGCGCAACGATCTCGTCGAGCGACGGCGAATGCGCCCCCGCGTGCCGGCACGCCGCCGCGCCCGCAGCCAACGCGAACGCCAAATGGTCGCGCCAGCCGCGCTCAGGCCGTTGCATCAAGCTGAACAGCAAGCCGCCGATCGAAGCGTCGCCCGCACCGACCGTATCGACGACTTCGACCCGCGGCGGCATCGCCGCAATCGTCTCGCCCGGGGCGATCAACGTCGCGGCGCCCGAGCCGCGCGTGACGAGCACGGTCGCCGCCGGGTTCATCGCGCGCAGTCGGTCGAGCGCGGTGTCTTCATCCGTGCCGAAGAGGCAGCGCAAATCTTCGTCGGAGACTTTGACGAGGTCGGCGAGCGCCGTCATCGTTTCGAGCATGGGGCGATAGCCGTGCTCCATGACGTTGCGATAGTTCGGATCGAAGCTGATGCGCACGCCCTGCGCGCGCAGCTCGGCCGCCAAAGTCGAGAGCGTGGCCGACAGCGGCGCACGCGCAAGACTGATGCCGCCGAAATGCGCCCAGCGTGCTGCGCCCGTCCAGCCTTCGGGCAGCGATTCGGGGTCGAACGCGAGGTCGGCGCTCGCATCGCCGATGAAAAAATAGGCCGGCGGATGCGTGCTATGCACGATGGCCAGAAGCGGTGCACGCGGGACGCGCTGCAAGAAGCGTAAGTCCAGGCCCGCCGCTTCGCTCGCGCGCCACAAATCGTCGGAGAAGCAGTCGACGCCGATCGCGCCCGCAAACGCCGTCGGCACGCCCAGGCGCGCCACGGCGCGCGCCACGTTCCAACCGGCGCCGCCCGGGTGGGAGGTCCAATGCGGTCCGTCCGTGCGCACGAGATCGGTCAGGATGTCGCCCGCGCTGACGAACATCGGGAGGGGGGGCCGCTCGCTGCGCGCGGCGGCCGAGGATGCGCTCGAAGCGCTCGGGGTTTGCATAGATCGTCCGTTCAAGCGCGGCTCGTCAAGCCGCCGCCGTTGCTGGTTCCGCGGCCGTCGCCGTTGCCGTTGCCGTGGGTGGCCGCCTGCAGGGAAGAAGCCGATGTCACGCCATTGCCGATCGCATTCGCATCGCCGCCGTGCACGTGGCTTTCGCCAAGCGCGTTCAACACTTCGTAGCAAGCGCCCATCGTGTGGTAATCGGTCTTGCCGGCCGGGCTTTTTTCATCGCTGTATTTGCGGTTGTCGCATGTGAGGATGCGATACCACGCGCCATGGCGATGGTCGACGAAATGCGTCCAGCTGTAGCTCCAAATCTCGTCGTACCAGTCCCAAAACCGCTCGCTGCCGGTGCGATGGCCGAGCAGCGCGGCGGCGGCCAGCGTTTCGGCCTGCACCCAGAAGTACTTGTCGTGATCGCAGATCTTGCCGTCGGAGCCGAAGCCGTAGCAAAGGCCGCCGTGCTCGTCGTCCCAAGCGTGCGTGAGCGCCGCATCGAACAGTTCGACGGCGCGCGGCAGCAGCCAGGGCAGGGGGCGATGGCGCTCGAGGATCAACAGCAGCTTGGCCCATTCCGTCTGGTGCCCGGGCTGAAAGCCCCAAGGCCGAAAGATGTTCGAACTGTCTTCTTCGTTGTAGTGCCAATCGACCGACCAATCCGCGTGGAAGTGCTCCCAAACGAGCCCGTGCGAAAGGTTGGCCTGCCGCTCGGTGATATGGGTGGCGACGCGCTCGGCCCGGTCGAGATAGACGAGGTGCCCGGTTGCTTCGTAGGCCGCGAGCAGCGCTTCGGTCGCATGCATGTTCGCGTTCTGGCCGCGATAGGTCGAGACGTGCCAGTCGGGCGTCGCTTCATCGGCGTAGAGGCCGGCCGCCGGATCCCAGAAACGGCGCTCCATCAGCTCGAACGTTTCGGCGATCTGCAGCCGCGCCTCTTCGATCCCGGCCATCGCCGCATGGGCTTGCGCGAGCAGGACGAACGCGAGGCCGTAGCAGTGCCGGGTCCCGTCCACCGTGCGCTTGTCGCGGTTGCGCCATTCGATTTCCCAGTCGTACCCCCGATGTTCCGGGTCCCAATGCGCATCGCGCAAGAACGCGAGACCGTGACGCGCGTATTCCAAGTATTGCGGATCGCGGAAATGCCGGTAGGCCATCGCGTAATTGAAGACGAAGCGGCAGCTGCTCACTAGGTGACGCGAGGTGCGGTTGTAGACCGTGCCGTCGTCTTTGAAATAGTGGAAGAAGCCCCCCGAGGCGTCGTAGACGGTCGGCCCATAGAACGCGATCGTATCGGCCACGTGCTCGAGCAAGAACGCGCGATCCCGAAAATCGTCGACGGGCGGCACGAGGGCATTCGTGTGCACCGTGCCGGGCGCCGGCTTGATCCCTCGATTGGTGTTGGGAAGCTTCGTCATGATGTGATTTCCGATTCGATGCCGGCTTGGCCGAGCGCGTGCTGCGCGCCGGCGCCGCCGACCGTGCTGGCCCGCGCGACGAGCCGCACCGGCAGCCGTACCGTCAACTCGACGGGCGTATCTTCGAGCAGCAACTGCACGCCGCGCGCGCCGAGGGCTTCTTTGTCGATCGCGATCGTCGTCAGTGCGGGCGTAGCGTGGGAGGCCGCGGGAATGTCGTCGAAGCCGACGAACGCGATGTCCTCGGGCACGCGCAAGCCGCGTGCTAGCGCGACGCGCATGGCGGCGAGCGCTGCAACGTCGTTATAGGCGAAAACCGCGTTAGGCATGCGTTCGGGCCCTTGTGCGTCGAGCAGCCGTTGCATCGCCAATTCGGCGCCTTCGTCGGGCGGCAGGTGAGCATCGATCGAGGTTTCGAGCGAGGGGTCGAACAGCAGCCCCGCTTCGAAGAAGGCACGCCGGTAGCCGAGCGCGCGCTGCGCAATGCTGTAATGCGCGAGCGAGCCGCCGATGAACGCCACGCGCTTGCGCCCGAGGGCGAATAAGTGCCGCATCGCCAGCATGGCGCCTTGCGCGTTGTCGAGGTTGACCGAGCGCATATTCGGCGCCCATAGATCGATCAACACCAACGGGCGCTGCATGGCGGCCACGGTGGCCAGCGTTTCCGGCTCGACGAAGCCCGCCACCGCGATGGCATCGGGCGCGTGCAGGCGCAATTGCTCGGCCACGTCCTCGGTCGGACCGGCCGTCAGTAACGAGGGCACGATCCCGTGCGCGCGGCAGGCATCTTCCACGCCGTGCAGCACGTGCGAGAAAAAGGGGCTCGCGCCGAAGTTGTTGTGCTGCCGGTGCAGCAAGAAGGTGAGGCGCCGGATGCGAGGGCGCAATTGCGCCGCGTCGTAGCCGAGCCGTTGCGCAGTCTCCACGACACGCAGCCGCGTGGCTTCGGACAGCCCCGGCTGGTTTTTCAGGGCGCGCGACACGGTGCCGATCGATACGTTCGCCGCGCGGGCGATATCGCGAATCGTGGTGGCCATGGTCGCTCGTTCCTGGGGTCTCGGTGCGGCGATTGTATAGTAAAAACCGCAAAAAAGACCGCCATATGAGCTACATGATTGCCCTTATGCGTTTATCAATCAGTGTTCTAGGAACATTTTTCTGTTTAGTAAAAATTGCTAAACGTGTGCCTCGCGCGTATGCATGAGCGCAGCGCCTTCTTCGAGATCGATGACAAATACCCCCGCCGTGTCCTGTTTCGCGCGATGCTTGGCCAGCGCCGCCACCGATGCGATCTCCTCGCTGCCGTAGCGCGCGTTTTCGCCGCGGGCCGGTTCCACGCGCACACACCCGATCGCCATGGTCACGAAGGCGAAGAACGTCGGATTGCCGCGCCGGTCTTCGCCGTGAATGCCGCCGGCCTCGCGGTCCTCGTCCGCATAGAAATGCAGGCTGCCCGTGTTGAACGCCTCGACCGCGCGCAACACGCGCGCATGCCAGTCCTCGCTTTGGAACAGGATCAGAAAGTCGTCGCCGCCTACGTGACCGAGAAAGTCGCGCGTCGGATCGCACACGTCGGCCAGCACGGCCGCCGCGAACTTGAGCACCTCGTCGCCTTGCCAGTAGCCGTAACGATCGTTGAAAGGCTTGAAATGGTTCAGATCGACGTAGCAGGCGTGAAACCGCACCCGGTGCCCGACGAGCCGCGAGATATGGGAGCTGATCGGGATGTTGCCGGGCAGAAAAGTCAGTGGATTGGCGTAGCGGGCCGCTTCGATGCGCACTTCCGTGACGGCTCTGACGAGGCTTTCGCCGGTGCCCAAGCCCACATAGCGCCCCTCGTCGGTGATGACGAAGCCGTCCGCGAGGTAGCGCTGATCATCGCTTGCCAGGAGTTTGGCCATCTGCTCGACCGTCATCGACTTTTCGATGACGACGGGCGCCGCATTGGCGAACAGCATGCACGGGCGTTTGCCGAACAGCTCGCGGTGATAGGGCAGCGCATAGCGGTCCATGAAGCTGCGCCGGTTGATGAGCGCGATCGGCTCGTCTTGCTCGACCACGGCGAGCGCATGCAACGTCGGCAGGCGATTGAACAGATCGAGGACGTCGTTGTTCGTCGCGCTCGTGGGCAACGCAGGCGCCGGCACGATCATTTTTGCGGCGGCCATGCTGCCCGAGGGCGATGCGGCGATCGACGTGCGCGTCGCCCCGGGAAACACGGCGATGTGACCGGCGCCCAGGGCCTCGCGCGCGGGTTCGGCGAGCTTGCGCGACGCGCTCGGATCGGGGCGGCCGAGCAGAAAACCTTGGCCGAGCGCAATGCCCATGTCGCGCACGACGATCAAATCGGCCGCGTTTTCGATGCCTTCGGCCACGAGGCGTGCGCCGCTCGCTTCCGCGAAATGTTGCATCGCGCGAACGGCCTCGAACTTGAGCGGATCGTTGGCGATGTCGTCGATGAAGAAACGATCGATTTTGACGACGTCGGGTTGCAGGCGCACCCAAAGATTCATGCTCGCGTTCGCCGTGCCGTAGTCGTCGAGTGCGAATTCGACGCCGGCCTCGCGCAGGGCCCCAACGGCCGGTGCGAAGCGGCGTACGTCGGCAATCGTGCTCTGCTCGGTCAGCTCGACGACGAGACGCTCGGCCGCTACGCCGCATTGCTGCAGCCACTCGATCATGCGCTCGTGCTCCGCCTGCAGCGCGACGAGAGCGTCGGCGCTGAAGTTCAGGAACAGCTTGCCTTCGCATCCGAGTTGCGCAAACGTCGTCGCGCAGGTGCGCGCCGCAGCATGCTCGAGCGCTACGGATTGCCCTTGGCGGGCGGCGCGATCGAACAGCGCGCCCGGCGATTCCAGCGAGGATCCGGCCGGGCCGCGGATGAGCCCTTCGTAACCGAGGATCGTGCCGCCGTCGAAATCGACGATCGGTTGAAACACGGCGGTGAGCGCGCGCCGAGCGATCAGCTCGGTGACGGACGGCTCGCCGCGCGGCGAAGACTGGCTCAATGACATGACGGAACGACAAGCAGGAAAGGATTGGATAGTCGGCTTATCGACCTGGTCGATTGAGAATTGAATGAATTTTTGGTGAAGCGATGCACAGCGGTGGTGCAACGCGGCGCGCCGCTCCTCGGGGCTAGTCGGCGACCGGCTCGCAACCGGGCTGTGCGACTGCGTCGTTCGCCGCGTCGATGCCGACGTGTTCGCGCACGAGATCGGCGATCGCGATCGGCTCGGCTTCCTCGGGCGGGGCCAAGTCGTGCGTGCGCTCCGCGATGACCACGCGGTTGCGGCCGCTGTCCTTCGCATCGAGCAGTGCGCTATCGGCCCGCCGGATCACGCGCTCGATCGGCTCGCCGCGCACGTGTTGAGCGACGCCCACGCTGATGGTCAACGTGACTTCGAACTGGCGCGCATCCTCGATCCGTTTGCGCAACCGCTCGGCGACGCGCGCCGCGTCGTGCTGATCGGCCGCCGGCAGCAGGACGACGAACTCCTCGCCGCCGAAACGGCCGGCGACGTCGGTCGGCCTCATGCTGTCTTGGATATGCCGCGCGATCAGTTGCAGCGCGCGATCGCCCGTGTCGTGGCCGAAGCGATCGTTTACCGACTTGAAGTGATCGGCGTCGATGTACAGCACGGAAAAGGGCTGGCCCAGGCGCTCGGTGCGCAGCAGAATGCGGCGGCCCAGCTCGAACACGCGGCGCCTGCGGGGCAACTGCGTCAGCTCGTCGATGTCGGCGAACGCGCGCAGTTGGCGCTCCAACCGGAAACTTTTCTTTTGCGAGCGCAGCGCGAACAGGTTCGTGACGAGACTCGTCGAAATGGCGATGAACATGGAAAGCACGACGCCGAACTGCTCGACGGCGGGTGGCTTGCTGAGCGCGACCAGCGCAAGCGGGCCCGCAATGGCGAGCGCGGCCGTTGCCGGAAAATCCCATCCGCGCAGCAGCACGGGACTGAAGGTCAGCGGGATCAGCACGAATGCGGGGAGCACGATCAGCATGCCGTCGCCCCATTGCAACGCGTGCAGTACGATGCCCGCTTCGAGCGAGGCGATGAAAGCGAGCGCGGCCAGACTCGCTCGCAATCCGCTGCCTTTGGCCCAAGCCACGGCAAGCGAGACCCCCATCGGCAGCGCAGGCAAGGAACTCGCGAGCGCGGCCGGCGCGACGCGTTGATTGTCGAGCCAAGCGTCGCCGATCACGAGCACGACGTAGCCGACGAGCGCCGTCGCGAGCTGCGCGCAGAGAAACGACCACAGGCGATGGGCCGCGTAGTCTTCGAACGTTTGGTTATCTTCCGGCGCCTCGATGGTCTTGGCGCGCTGCCCCCGGATGCGCCGTACGCGGCGCGCCGCCCCTTCCTGGCGTTCGTCGTCGGATCGATCCTCGCTGCTCATTTATTTTCTCGCTTGGACGTGCAACTTCGGCATTTACTGAAAAATTTTATCGGCACCCCGTTCCGTCGCGCCATTCTAATAGCGCTAAATGTCGAATGGGACGATTTTAAGAAGATTTATGAATGGCAGTTGGCCGCTCACGGCGACGGAACCCCGTAAGCGTTATCCGGCGGCGCGTGCGCACCATGCGGCGATAACGCGTCCGGTACTTTGGCGGCCGCCTGTTTCATCGGATTTGGGTATCGACGAAACCGCAAACGTTTGCTGTTTGCAATATGCTTTTCCGCCTCCAAAATCTTTGCCCGGGTTATCGTCTTCGCGATTTGGGCCGATTTTCGGCGCAAGCCGATCCGCATACCGCGGTGGGCGCGCCCATGCGGCCCGCGCCGCGCCATTCAGTGTTCGGCGTGCGCCGCCGGCCGCGGCCCTTGATCGTGCGCGGCGCGCGCAGCCCACCGCTGGGCGAGCGCTGCGCAGACCATCAACTGGATTTGATGAAACAGCATGAGCGGCAAGACCACCGCGCCGACGGCCTGCGAGGCGAAGATCACTTTCGCCATGGGGATGCCCGATGCAAGGCTTTTCTTCGAGCCGCAGAAGATGATCGTGATCCGATCTTCGCGATTGAAGCCGAGCCGCTTGCTGGCAAACGAGGTGAGCGCGAGCGCCGCGGCGAGCAACAGCGCGTTGACGACGAACAGCCCCGCCAGCGCGCCGAGCGGCAGGTGCCGCCAAAGGCCCTCGTTGACGGCTTCGCTAAATGCGGTGTAGACGACGAGCAGGATCGAGCCTTGATCGACGAAGCGCAGGACCCGCCGATTGCGGTCGAGCCACGGGCCGATGAGCGGGCGCGACAACTGGCCCGCGATGAACGGCACGAGCAACTGCATGACGATCGCGCCGACGGTGTGCCAACCGGAGCCGGACGCCCCCGCGTGATTGGTGACGATTAGGCTCACGAGCGCGGGCGTGACGAAGATTCCGATGAGGCTCGAGGCCGAGGCGCTGCAGACGGCGGCCGGTACGTTGCCGCGCGCGATCGATGTGAAGGCGATCGAAGATTGAACCGTCGAGGGCAACGTGCAGAGAAACAGGATGCCCATGTAAAGCTCGGGCGTCACGAGCGGGGCGGCGAGCGGCTTCATCGCCAAGCCAAGCAGCGGAAACATGACGAAGGTGCTCACAAGCACGAGCGCGTGCAGCCGCCAATGCGTCGCACCCGCGACCACCGCTTCGCGCGAGAGTTTCGCTCCATGCAGGAAGAACAGCAAACCGACGGCGATATTCGTCAGCCAATTGATGGCCACGGCCGTTTCGCCGCGGCAGGGCAAAATGCTCGCGAGCACCACCGTGCCGATCAATGCGAGCGTGAAGTTGTCCGGCACAAGAAAAGAGGGACGACGCATGAGTAAAGCTTCTCGTAGGCGATAAAAAACGCGCGGCAAAAAACGGCGCATAAAGCTAAAAAAATACGGCGAACAAAACCGCGGCGGCAGCGGCTGAAAATGGTCGCACGAATACTGCCGCGTCAACAAAACCGCCACAGTAACACCGCGTTACAACGGCGTCGCTCGCCTAACATTTTTTGCCTCGACACCCGAACGGGCGGCCCATAAATTACCCGAAGAGATCCCTCGGAGCACCGATTTATCTGACGACCGCTCGGTAAAGAAGGCGCCCTGCCGCGCGCCGATGCGCGACGGCATCCGAGAGGGTGGTTGGCGAGTGCATCGATCATGGCCGATTCGGCTTTTCATATCTTTTTGCGTTGGGTCGGGGTTGCGTTGTGCGCAGCCGCGACCTCGCTCGCCTATGCTCGGCCGCCGCAGGCTTCGCATGGCGGTCGCGGCGGCCACGGTGGTGCGCCCGCCGGCGCGTTTTGGCGCGCGCCGGCGCCGTCGGCCGGTGCCGCCCCGCGTGGCGGCGGGCAACGCTCGTTCGTCGTCACGACGAGTCCGTACGGTCACGGCGGCCCACGCGTAGCGCCCGCACCGTCGGTCGCCGCGGCCGCCACGCCGTTCCGGCCGGTCAGCGAAGAAGCGCGCGCCCTGGCGCGCGACGGCGGCGCCGCTTACCTGCGCGCGGGCTCCATTCGCGCCGATATCGCCCGCTACAACGAGGAGCGCGGGCCGACTCACCCGCCTCGCCCCCCTTCCGTCGGCGGCCGTCCGCCGCAAACGATGTCCGGCTTCCGTAACTGACGGCCCTGTCAGCGCACCGGTCCGACCTTAGACGGTTCTTTCTGTTCGCTCTGTTCTTGAAGCCCATCTTGCCGACGCGGCTTGCCATTCGCCGGCTCGAAGCATCGCTGGGCGCCCACGGCCTGTCTCGTGGTGATGCAAATACGCCACACTTTTGCCGCCGAAACCGCGCGTCGAGGTCCCAGGAAAGAAGTCCTCGGACGAAATCATTTTGTCGTCGTGCGCGCGTGCGTCACTATTTCGACCTATCTCGTCCGAACGCTTACGAGCGAGCGTCGGCCCGGTTCTCCGGTCGGTCGCGCCGCATCGCATGCGGGCGGCCGCGCCCTGACTGGGCGCGGGCTTAAGCAAACCGCTATACCGGCAATAAGCGGACGTAATTTTGTCCAGAAAAATGGTCCGTAACGATGGACCCGCCCCCGAACTAGCTATTCAAGGTATTCAAGGCGATACCCAGGCCCCCAGAACGGTTCGCGCGCTTCATTTTTTGACAAAAACAGGAGATCTCATGAACGCCAACGTCAGCCGCGCGCTGAAAACAACGCTTCGCATGGCGGCGCTCGCCGTTTTGGCCGCCGGGGGCGGGATCGCCCACGCGCAATCGAGCGTGCAACTGTATGGGCAAGTCGATGCTTGGGCCGGGATGCAGCAGTTCCCTGGCGGCAAGCGCGCCTGGGTGGAAGGCGGGGGCGGGATGTCGACGTCCTACTGGGGCATGAAGGGCGCCGAAGATTTGGGCAACGGCTATCGCGCCGTCTTCACGTTGGAAGACTTCTTCCTGCCGCAAAGCGGCAACTACGGCCGCTTCTCGGGCGATGCGTTCTTTGCCCGCAACGCCTACGTGGGAATCGAATCGCCCTACGGCACGGTGACGGCCGGCCGGTTGACGACGCACTTGTTCGTCTCGACGATTCTATTCAATCCGTTCATCGATTCGTACACGTTCTCGCCGATGGTCTATCACGTGTTCCTCGGCAACACGGCGGTTCCGACCGGTGCGACGTACGCGACGGATACGGGCGTCGTGGGCGATTCAGGCTGGAACAACGCGGTTCAATATTCCACGCCGAACTACAACGGACTATCGGGCAGCATCATGTACGGGCTGGGCAATCAAGCCGGCAACAACGGCGCGAAGAAGTGGAGCGCGCAGTTCCTCTACTTCCATGGCCCATTCGCTGCGACCGGCGTGTACCAATACGTCAACTTCAACAACGCGCCGAACGACCTGCGCCAGGTCACGCCCTTCGGCACGATCGTGCCGTTCAAGAGCCAGGGCGTGGCGCAGCTCGGCGCCAGCTACGACCTGAAGTTCGTGAAGTTCTACGGCCAGTACATGTATACGAAGAACGACGCGCTGACGGGCGGCGGATGGCACGTGAACACGGGGCAAGGCGGCGTGACCGTGCCCGTGGGGCCGGGCACCGCGATGGCCTCGTACGCGTACTCGCGCGACAGCGGCGGCTTGAATCAAACGCGCCGCACCTGGGCGCTCGGTTACGATTACCCGATGTCCAAGCGGACCGACGTGTACGCGGCTTATATGAACGACCAGATCAGCGGCTTGTCGACGGGCCAAACGCTCGGCGCGGGGATTCGGGCCAAGTTCTGATCGGCCGCGGGCCGCGGCCGTTCCTCGGCGTTCGGGCCAAGGTGGCGGCGATGCGGCCGTGCGGCTAGGTCGGGGCGCTGATGGGTCGATGCGATTGTGCGGTCGATGCCATCGGTGCGGTGAGCCGGTCAGTGCAATCGGCGCCGCAGTTCGCGCCAACTTGCGTGGGTCGGCAGGCCCGCTTCGACCGCCGACGCATCGAGCGGCGCGAGACTGTAGAAAGCCCGCTCCCATCCAGGCACCGGTATCGGCCGAGCAGTTCGCACGACGGGCCGATTCGGCCGATACGCTTGATCGGGCCAAAACAGCGGCATCAGCGATCGCTTTTCCATCCCCTCGCGCATCCAGCCGGGCCCGGCGGCGTCGGCCACCGTATCGCACTGGAATGCCCATTCGTCGGCGTCCCACGCCACGAAAACACTCGGTTTGCCTGCCGCGTCGAACAGGAGCACGGCGTCCTGTTCCGGGCGCCAGTAATATTCGACGAAGTTTTCGCGGGCGGCCAAATCGTCGAGGACTTGCACGACTCGAGGATCGCAATATGTGGCCCCCACGCCGTGGACGCCGATGCACCCGCGCAATCTGCAGTGCTTCTTATTCGCCTCGCGTAGTGCGCCGGCCAAGGCGGCCGGCATGGCCGCATCGCGCTTGCGCAGATAAATATCGATGAGCCCCGCGTTGAAGGCATCCACGGCTTGCCTATCGCCCGCCGCGCCGGTCAACAGGATTTTCGTGCAGACGATATCGCTGATCGACTCGAGAAATTGGATGCCGTCCATCCCCGGCATTTCGTAATCGACGACGACCGCCGCCACTTCTTCGAATCGCATTGGATCGCACAGCGCATCCTTGCCCAGCACATTGCCGCCGCCTCGTTCCAATCGAGAATACGCGTCACCCGCCATTCGGATGAGCGGGACGCTGCGATCTCGCGAACGCATGAAATCGAGCGCCGCCTCGGGTTGCAGAAAAAAACGGTTCAGTTGCCTGTCTCGAAAGACTCCCCTTAATCCATCCAGAAAGTCCGCGCTGTCATCGAGAAAAACCGCAGATGCGGGATAGAACAGCGGCTGCGTGACAAAAGAACTCATACCGGCCTCGTGAAAAAAGAAAAGCGGAGCGACACCGCGGTAGGCGCTCGGCCCCAATTGTTACCGATTACGGCCTTCGACGAATAGGCGCGGTAAGAATCGCACATTCCCCATGCTTTGGGGAATGCGCGCTACCGCTCGTAGCAATTTCCGAGGAGTTTATCCATGTTGACGCGAGAAGCCATTCCGCATCTTCTTTCCAACGGTGCGGCGCTGTTGACGCCAGAAGCGCTCGATGTCGCGGCATCCAAGACTTTCCACCATACGATCGACATCTATCTGAAGGACTCCAATTCGTTCATGAACACCTATTTCGCCCGATATTTCGAATGGCAGGGGATCTGCCGCGAACGCTGGTTTTACGAATGCATCGACAATAATCTGCTCGGCGCGGGCGGAGCATTCGTCACGAAACGCGCTCATCAGGAGTATGTTCAGGAGACGTTTCCGTTCCAGCGAGTCGACTGTTATCTGAACACGGTAAAGGTCAGGCAGTGTTCGGCCTATTTGCTGTTTCGGTTCTATGTCGGCGGCCGGCCCGTTTCGATGGGCTATCAGCAGATTCTGTTCGCGGGCCCTGACAAGCGCATTCGGCGTTTCCCCGCCGGCGTAATCGAGCGCGTGACCGAATACGAGCTGGACTTGCCGTCCGATCGGAATTGATCGCCGCCATCCGCCGGGTCGCCCCGACGCGTTAGCGCCGGCCAATGAACGGCGGATCGTGCAGCGCCATGATCCGCCGTTCATCGCGGCTCCGGCAGACGCAGCGTGAAGGTCGTGTGCACGCCGGGCGCCGACTGGCAGGAAATGCCGCCGCCGAACGCTTCGCAGACGCGGCGGCAGAACGTCAAGCCGACGCCGGCCCCTCGTCCGTGAGCCTTCGTCGAGTAGAACGGATCGAAAATCCTGGGCAGCGCGTCGGCGTCGATGCCGCAACCGCTATCGCGGAAGCGCACGACGCAGTAGCCCTCGAGGCGGCGCGCGTCGATTGCGATATCGCCCTTGCCAGCTGCCTGGATTGCATGGATCGCGTTCTTCAACAGATTGAAGAAGACGAAGATCAGCAAGGAATCGGAACCGATGAATTGGAGCGCGGGGTCGATCTGCGCCACCGAAACGAGATTTCGCTCTCCCGCCCGAAACGGATAGCGCTCCAGCGCCGAGTCGATACAGGGGCGGATGGCATGGGCGGAGAATGTGCGCGGATCGAGCCGGTTCAAGGTGAGCGAGGCGAGCGACATCTCGATCACGGTGCTCGTGCTGTCGACCTGACGCCGGATCGCCGATGCAAGCGCAGGCAATCTGTCAGGCTCTTCCCGCAGATCGAGGCCGTCGCCGCATAACCGGTGCTGCACCGCCAGCCGGTAGCCGCGCATCAGTTCGGGCAGCGCGCGGTGCAGTTCGTCGGCATGCAGGCCGATCGTCGCGAGCGGTGTTGCGACTTCGTGCGCGACCGTCGCCAGCATGAGGCGAGGGCTCATCAATCCGTAACGGACGATGGAAACGGCAAGTATGCCGAGGCTGACGGCGATAAAGACAGCGCCGAGCGGGTAGAACGCGTATCCGTAATTCACGGCGTAATCGGTCGCGGCGAGCGAATAAAGGCCGAGGCTAACGAGGCATAAATCGAGCAGCTTCCGGGGCCGTGAGGCGCGTGCTCGACGCGTTTCCCTAATTAGCAGCCAGCCGCTGCGTCCAGCCAGAAAGACCGTTTGCACGACGTGGACCGGATGCAATGGACCGGCCTTCGGGTAGTATCCGAAGAAGAACGAGCGAAAGCCGTCGATCACTTCGTCGCCGCTCAGCAATAACAGCGCAAGCCCCGCACATAGTCCGTAAGACGCCATCAATAACCGTTTTTCCGCGCGCGCTGCGGAAATTTCCACTACGAAGTGATAGAAAGTGGTTGGCAAGAACAAGATGAACAAATAGCCGATCTTCACGAGCAGGCTTGCCATCTCCGGGTCGGTGGTCTGAAACAGAAATGCCCAGGTGGCTTGCCAGACGAATGTTGTCCCGCACATCGCGATAAATGGCGTCGCTACGCGCGTCAAACCCTCGGTTACCAGCACATAAGCGCCGAAACCGAGAAACAACGCCGACACGAAGGCGGGTAATAGCGAGTACATGGTGATCGCGCGTTTTTGTCGTGATGCCGCGGTGAGCCTATTGGTCGGAAGCCGTGGCCCTCAAAAACAGACGAGTCTGTTTCGGGTGGACCGGTTTATATCGGACGATCGCTAAAATCTGGCGAAACGCAGGAGGCGTCGATACGGGCATGTGTCGTTGAGAGGAGAGGGCTATAAATCGCGATCTTAACGTATTCGAATTTCGCCGCGCTCGCTTGATTCCACCTAAACCTAACCCATCATTTCACGCGCAACGCAATTGTGCTTGCGCGGCACTCGATGGGCCGACATCGCGCCGTTGCCTATACTTCGGACACTAGGTGCGCAGCCGGCATGCGCCAGCGAGGGAACTATGACCGATCTTTCGACGCCGCAACGTCTCGGCCCGGCACGGCCGAGTCCGGCCGCCCGTTTGCGGTTCGTTACGGCCGCTGCGCTGTTCGATGGCCATGACGCCGCGATCAATATCGTCCGGCGCATTTTGCAGGCGAGCGGGGTGGAGGTCGTGCATCTCGGTCATAACCGCTCCGTTGCCGAGGTCGCGCGGGCCGCGCTCGATGAAGACGCCGACGGCGTAGCGGTGTCCAGCTACCAGGGCGGCCACATCGAATATTTCAAGTACCTGGTGGACGCGCTGCGCGATGGCGGGGGCGAACGTATCCGTGTTTTTGGCGGCGGCGGCGGGGTGATCGTGCCCGAGGAGATCGAGGCGCTCGAGCGCTACGGCGTCGAACGCGTTTATTCGCCGCAAGATGGGCAGCGCTTGGGGCTGCAAGGGATGATCGACGACATGATCGCGCGCTGCGGCCGCGCTGCCGCGCTGCCTCCCAGTGCGCTGCCGGCCATCGAGATGCTGGCGCCCATGGGCGCTCGGGCTTGGCGCGCCCTCGCCTCGCTGATCAGCGCACTCGAGGACGATCGCGTCGATCCGGCGCTGCGAGGCGCGCTGCGCGAGCGCGCTCGCGCGCAAGGGGCGCTTGCGCCCGTGCTCGGCGTGACAGGCACGGGCGGGGCCGGCAAGTCCTCGTTGACCGATGAGCTCGTGCGGCGTTTCAGGCTCGACTATGGCGACGAACTCGCGATTGCGATCCTCGCGATCGACCCGTCGCGGCGCAAGTCGGGCGGCGCCTTGCTCGGCGATCGGATTCGAATGAACGCAATCGGCGATTGGGGGCGCGGGCCGCGCGTGTTCATGCGTTCGCTCGCGACGCGCGAAGCGGCGACCGAATTGCCCGAGGCCATCCCCGATGCAATCGCGGCCTGCCAAGCGGCGCGCTTCGATCTGATCATCGTCGAGACGTCGGGCATTGGTCAGGGCGACGCCGCGATTGCGCAGGTGGCGGACCGTTCGCTCTACGTGATGACGCCGGAGTTCGGCGCGGCGAGCCAACTCGAAAAAATCGACATGCTCGACTTCGCCGATTTCGTCGCCATCAACAAGTTCGATCGCAGCGGCGCGCTCGATGCGCTGCGCGATGTCGCCAAGCAGATGCAACGCAATCAAGGCGCGTTCGATGTGACGCCGGAAGCCATGCCCGTGTTCGGCACGATCGCCTCGCGTTTCAACGACGAGGGCGTCACGGCGCTTTACCAGCGCATCGCGCCCGCGCTCGGTGAGTGCGGATTGCGCTCGCCCGCGCTCGGGCCGCGCTTGCCGCGCGTCGACGTGCGCCACTCGCGCGAGGGCGGGGCGATCGTGCCCGCGGCGCGCGTTCGGTACTTGTCCGAAATCGCCGCGACGGTGCGCGCCTACCGCGCGCGCGCCGAGGAGCAGGCGCAATGCGCGCGCGAGCGTTGGCAGTTGTGCGAAGCCAAGCGGATGGCGATGTCGACGAGCAACGGGACGGCTCGGAGCGAAGGGGGAAATGACCCTGCGACGCAGGCCTCGGCCGCTGCGAATTCGTCGATTGCTCCGACGGCTTCGACCGCTCCGACCGCCTCGACATCCGATCCGGTCGCCGTCCGCCTCGACGCATTGATTGCCGAGCGCGAAGCGCGGCTCGGCGCGCCCGAGCGGGCATTGCTCGATGCGTGGCCCCATACCGTCGCGCAGTATTCGGGCGAGGAGCGCGTGGTGTCGATCCGCGGTCGCGAAACTCGCACGAAACTGACCGAGACGACGCTGTCCGGCACGCGGTTGCGCAAGGTATCGTTGCCGAAGTTCGCGGATCCCGGCGAGACGCTGCGCTGGTTGATGCTGGAAAACCTGCCGGGCGCGTTCCCCTTCACCGCCGGTGTGTTTCCGTTCAAGCGCGAGAACGAGGATCCCACGCGCATGTTCGCGGGCGTTGGCGACCCGCCGCGCACGAACCGCCGTTTCAAGCTGCTTTCCGAGGGCATGCCGGCGCGCCGTTTATCGACGGCGTTCGATTCGGTCACGCTCTATGGCGAAGACCCCGACGAGCGCCCCGATATCTACGGCAAAATCGGCAACTCGGGCGTATCGGTGGCAACGCTCGACGATATGATCTCGCTCTATGACGGCTTCGATTTGTGCGATCCGGCAACGTCGGTTTCGATGACGATCAACGGTCCCGCACCCACGATCCTCGCGATGTTTTTCAATGCGGCGATCGATCAGCAACTGGAGCGTCTTGGCGCGCAATGCGCCGCGCAAAACCGGGCGCCGAGCGCCGACGAAATCGAGCAAGCGCGCGCCAACGCGTTGCGCGAAGTGCGCGGCACCGTGCAAGCGGACATCCTCAAAGAGGATCAGGGCCAAAACACCTGCATTTTTTCGACCGACTTCAGCCTGAAGCTGATGGGTGACGTGCAGGCTTATTTCATCGAACGCGGCGTGCGCAATTTCTATTCGGTGTCGATCTCCGGCTACCACATCGCCGAGGCGGGGGCCAACCCAATCACGCAACTCGCGTACACGCTCGCCAACGGCTTCACCTACGTCGAAGCCTATTTGGCGCGGGGGCTAGCCATCGACGATTTCGCGCCGAACCTATCGTTCTTTTTTTCGAACGGCATGGAGCCGGAGTACACGGTGCTCGGCCGCGTGGCGCGCCGCATTTGGGCGATCGCTTTGCGGGACAAATACGGCGCTAACGAACGCAGTCAAAAGCTGAAGTACCACGTGCAGACATCGGGCCGGAGCCTGCACGCGCAGGAGATCGAGTTCAACGATATCCGCACGACGCTGCAGGCGCTGATCGCCGTCTATGACAACTGCAACTCACTGCACACGAATGCATTCGACGAAGCGATCACGACGCCGACCGAAGCGTCGGTACGCCGCGCGATGGCCGTGCAGTTGATCATCAATCGGGAATGGGGCTTGGCGAAGAATCAAAATCCGAACCAAGGCAGCTTCGTCATCGAGGAACTGACCGATCTCGTCGAAGCCGCGGTGCTGGACGAGTTCGACCGGCTGACGGCGCGCGGTGGGGTGCTCGGTGCGATGGAGACGGGCTACCAGCGCGGACGGATTCAAGACGAATCGATGCGTTACGAGCATCGCAAGCACGACGGCTCGTATCCGATCGTGGGCGTGAACACGTTCGTCGGCGAACGAGAACCCGAGCGAACAGGGCCGTTGACTTTGGATCGTTCGACGCGGGAGGAAAAAGAGCGCCAGCGCGAACGGCTGGCGGCTTTTCACGCGCACCATCGCGAGGAAGCGGCGCCGATGCTCGAGCGTTTGCGGTGCGCCGTCATCGATGGGGAGAACGTGTTCTCTGTGCTGATGGACGCGGTGCGCGTCTGTTCGCTCGGACAGATCACGCACGCGTTGTTCGAGGTTGGCGGACAGTACCGGCGCAACATGTGAACGGCGCGCCATCGCGCCGCGCGCACACGTTCGTTCGACGAATGGATGGCACAGGCCCATTTGCCCACGCTGCGCTTGCCGTTGGTTTGCGCCGCGTAGGCCCGTGCGCTGACCGTCGCGAGCGAGACTGCCGTCTCGCCCTGCAAGGCCTCAGCGCGCCGCGACGAGGCGGGAAAGGGCTGCGTCGTATTCCTGCTTGAGGCGCTCGACCAGCGCCGCCACGGTGGGCACGTCGTCCATCAAGCCGACGCCTTGCCCCGCGCCCCAGATGTCTTTCCACGCTTTGGCTTTGTCGCCGCCGAAATTCATTTTCGTTTTGTCGGACTGTGGCAGCGCCTCGGGATCGAGCCCGGCGTTGACGATGCTCTCGCGGATGTAGTTGCCGTGCACACCGGTGAACAAGTTCGTGTAGACGATGTCCGAGGCGCTTGCGTTGACGATGGCGCGCTTGTAATCGTCGATGGCATGGGCTTCCTGCGTCGCGATGAAGCGCGTGCCCATG
>Ga0157369_10000638_pt1 | contig 45239 bp, 44 predicted proteins | sample C25metaG_FD_113461 | JGI IMG/M metagenome (GOLD analysis project Ga0157369, IMG submission 113461) | Corn rhizosphere microbial communities from Kellogg Biological Station, Michigan, USA - C2-5 metaG | ecosystem: Host-associated > Plants > Roots > Rhizosphere > Soil | place: USA: Michigan... | reverse complement strand
GCGAGCGCTGGGAGTGCTGGCGTGGGGCACGCCAGGACCACGGTGATTTCTCCCGGTACAATAGTCTGTTTTTCAAGTAGATGCCGGCATACGAGGTGCCGAAGCCGACATGATTGAGCTGGTGAATCTCCGCAAGGAGTACGACGAAGTTGTCGCCGTGCGCGACGTGTCGCTCAAGATCGCCGAGGGCGAGATCTTCGGGCTGATCGGGCCGAACGGCGCGGGCAAGACCACGCTCATCCGCATGACCTGCGGCCTGCTGAATCCCACGTGGGGCACGGTGCGGGTGAACGGCATCGACGTGCACGCCGAACCGGAGCGCGCGCAGCAGTACATCGGATATCTCTCCGACTTCTTCAACCTCTACGACGACCTCAAGGTCTGGGAATACCTCGACTACTTCGCGCACGCCTACAAGATGAACGAAGCCGAGATTCCCGCGCGCATCGACGCGCTGATCGCGGAGATGGGATTGGAAGTGAAGCGTGACGCGATGATCCGCGGGCTCTCGCGCGGTATGCGGCAGCGGCTCGGCATCGCGCGCGCCATCATCCATCGTCCCAAGCTGGTGCTGCTGGACGAGCCGGCGTCGGGACTCGATCCCAAGGCGCGCTTCGAGCTGAAAGAAACGCTGCGCAAAGTGCGCAACGGCGGCGCGACGGTGGTGGTTTCGTCGCACATCCTGCCGGACCTGGAAGATTTCTGCACATCGATCGGCGTGATGGAGCGCGGCGACATGGTGCGGTCGGGAACGATCCAGGCGATCACGCTGGCGGAAGCGCCGCAACGCGCGATCCGGGTGGCGTGGATCGGCGACGGCCTGGCCAAGATGGAAAGCGTGCTCGGCGCGGACGCGCGCGTCTCCAGCCTCGCGCTTGAGGTGCGCGGCGGGACGTTCCGCTTCAGCGGCAGCGACCAGGCGCTGGCGGACCTGCTGCAACGCGCGGTGACGGCGGGAGTGGCCATCACGTCGTTCAGCGAAGTGAAGCAGACGGTGGAAGAGCTCTACATGAAGATTTCGCACAACCAGGTGATGTGATGCTGGCCTTCTGGCGCAATCCGGAGTTTGTGCGGCACGCGCGCGCGGAACTGCGCCCGGTGCGGCTGGCGACGGCGGGCGCGCTGGCGGTGATTGTGCCGCTCCTGATCGGCACGGCCGTGTATGGCAACACGCGGGCCTACAACCAGGAGTTCTGGAGCACGCTGTTCAAGGTGCTGCTGGGAATGCAGGCCACTGTGCTGACGCTGTGGGCGACGCTGGCGGGAATGCAGTCGGTGGCCAGCGAGCGGCAGCAGCGCACCTACGATTTTGTCCGCACCACGAGCATGAGCTCGGCGGAGCTGCTGGTGGGTCGCCTCTTCGGCGTGGCGGTGCTCGGCTGGGTGCAGTTGATCCTGACGATGATCATCGCGATTCCGGCGGCGCTGCTCGGCGGATTCTCGTTCGGGCGCGTCGTGCTGGTTTACATGGTGCTGGTCAGCCTGGTGATTTTGTTCACGCTGGCGGCGCTCGCGGTTTCAGCGGCGATGGATAAACCGAATCCGGGCGTGGGCATGCTGCTGCTGTTCCTGCTGTGGATCTTGTCGAGCATGATCACGCTGGTCGGCGCGTCGTTCCCGGGGATCGCGGCGCTGAGTCCGATCGCGGCCATGCAGTCGGCGATGGGCGCCGGATCGCAATCCGGGCTTGGATACGAGTTGGAGAGGGCGACGATCTTCAGCCGCGCGGTTCCGCTCGTGGCGTGCACGCTGCTGCTCTACTGGACGCTGAGCGCCTGGCTGGTGGCGATCCTGCTGCGCATCCTGAAATCTGACGTGGACGATGCGCGCCCGTTTTCGCGAATCATGGCGGTCGGGTTCGTCGTCTACGTGAACGCGATCATGCTGGCGTTCTACAACCCCTCGCCGACTACACCCTGGAGATGGAACCCGCCCAGGGCTACCAACGCTCTCGACCTGGTCACGGTGATGGTCGCGCTGAACCTGTTCCTGCTGTACTTCGTCGGCGTGGCGACAGTGGAACCAGCGGAGCGGCTGAGGGTGTGGTGGCGCAAGCACACCGCCAACGTGTTGCAGGAGATGCAGTGGCCGTGGATCACGGCAGCCGCGGTCGGCGCATTTGTCCTGCTGGTGGCGGAGTTGCTGCCGATGCGCGGCACGAAAGGATTCGAGAATCCGCCGCTTGCCACCGCTGCGCTGAACCTGGCGGTAGCGCTGGCGTTCGCGGTGCGCGACACGATGTTCGTGCAATGGTGCCGCCTGACGCGCATGAAGAGCGCAACCGCGAAAGCCGTCGCGTATCTCGGGCTGTATTACGTCAGCGTGGGGATCGTGATCGCGAACGTGTTCGGACGGCAAAGCGAGCCGCTGTACGTCGCGGTGAATCTGCTGACACCTTATCGGCTGTTCTACCACGGGATGGACGCGAGCGTTCTTTGGTCGGCGTATGCGGGAATCGCGATCCAGATCGTGGCCGCGTTCCTGCTCTGGACTGCGATTCGCGGCAGGCTGGAACACCAGACGAGGCTGATCGTGGAAGCGCGTCCTGTCGGTACAATATCGGCATGAACGACCCGCTTCTGCGCTTCCGCGCCGAGTTCCCCATTCTCGAGCGCACCACCTACATGATCAGCAACTCGCTGGGCGCGATGCCGCGTGGCACGGCCGATGCCATGCGCGACTACGCCGAATCGTGGAATACGCGCGGCGTGCGCGCCTGGGAAGAAACCTGGTGGATGCTGACGCAGGAGGTGGGGAACGAGATCGGCGTGCTGATGAACGCGCCCGCGAATTCGATTGCCGTGCACCAGTGCGTGACCAACTGCGAAGCGGTGATCGCGTCGTGCTTCGACTTCAGCGGCAAGCGCAACAAGGTCGTCTACGACGACCTGAACTTCCCGTCGATCATGTACTTCTGGGAAGCGCAGCGCTCGCGCGGCGCGCGCGTGGTAATGGTCAAGAACGATGACACGGTCCACGTCAACACCGAGCGGCTGCTGGACGCGATCGACGAAGAGACGCTGGTGGTGCCGATCTCGCACGTGATCTTCCGCAGCGCGTTCATCCAGGACGTGAAGGCGATCGTGGAGAAGGCGCATCGCGTGGGCGCTTACGTGGTGCTGGATTCGTTCCAGGCGCTGGGAACCGTGCCGTTCGACATCCAGGAACTGGGCGCGGACTTCTGCGTGGGTGGCGTGCTGAAGTGGCTGTGCGGCGGACCGGGCACGGCGTATCTCTACGTGAAGCCGGAGCTGGCGGCGAAGCTGGAGCCGAAGTTTACCGGGTGGATCGCGCACCAGAACCCGTTTGGATTCGAGATTGGGCCGATCCGCTATACCGGCGGCGCATACCGGTTCATGACCGGAACTCCGAACGTGCCGGCGCTGTATGCGGCGCGTCCGGGGCTGAAGATCGTGCGCGAAGCCGGGATTGGCAATATCCGTGACAAGTCGAAGCGGCAGACGGCACGGCTGATCGAGCTGGCCGACCAGCGCGGCTGGCGGGTGAACACGCCGCGTGACGCCGAGCGTCGCGGAGGAACGGTGTCTATCGACATGCCGAACGCGGCCGAGGCGTGTGCGGCGTTGCTCAAGCGCGACGTTCTGGTGGACTACCGTCCGAAGGCGGGCGTGCGCTTCTCGCCGCACTTCTACAACACCGACGAGGAGATCGAGGTCGCGATCAAAGCGGCGGACGAGATCCTGAGCGGGATGCGGGTCGGGGCGAAGTAAAGCTCTGCATGGATGTCGTTGTTGAACCCTTACCTCAGCGGCTAAAGCCGTGCGGTTTCGACGGTCTTACGGCACGGCTGAAGCCGTGCCCCTCCGAAAGACAAAGCATAGATCCTGAGTGCGCAAAAGCCGTGCACTCAGGATGACATTCGTTAGGCACCCGCGCCGAAAGCGCGCGAGTACGCTCACTTCAACTTGGTGGCGACGACTTCGACATCGACGCGGCGCTGCGATTCGACGCTGTCGAGACCGGCGACCGTGGCCGTCTTGCCGGGAGCGACGGCGACGGTGAACTCGCTTCGCGCCGAGCGAATGACCGGCTCCGAGAGCCCGCCGATGTCCACTGCGCCTACGACGTTGCTGAGTTCCACGTTGCCGTTCAGCGTGAGTTCGTCGTCGGGACCGTAGAGCCGGCAGTCCAGGTTAACGCCGACGTCCTGATAGCTGAACTGCGTATTGACGGCGGGATTGGTGGAGTGGCTCACGGGAATGGGGACACGCGATCCTGACCGAAACGATGTCTTCCGGCTATCGTCATAATTCCGGGCGCGCTGGACGATCACGCTGTATGCATGCGTGGCGGTCTTCTTGCCGCCGTCGAGCTCGGTGAGCGTGAAGTCGAGACGGTAGTTCTCGCCCACTCGTTCGTTTGAAGCCGCGGCAGCCGACTTGGGACGATCGAGGTCCGCGATCAGTTTGTCGGCGGCGGCGACTTGCTCGGCAGAGCCGCGCACGACAATCGCAGGCAGCCTGGGGCTCGGTTGCACGCGCTGGAACTCGAGAATGGTGCGTAAGCCGTTGACGATGTCCTGAAGTTCCATCGGCTGGGTGAGGTACTTCAGGTAGTAAGTCTTCACGACCTGGTGGGCGAGGTCCATCTGTTCGCGCTGCGTGTAAGCGCGCATGGCGGCTTCAGCGGCGGGCGATTGCTTCAACTCGATCGGCGACGAGCTAGCCGGCTTCTGCTGCGCGTCCTGCGAGAACAGCGCGGAGGGGAGAGCGAACAAAATTGTCACAGCAAGGGCCCAAGACAGCGGCTTGCGCATAATGGTTCTCCTGTTTTTGCGATGGCAGTCGCAGTTAACGATGCGGAGCAGGCGCAGTCTGCGGCTGTTTGGAGGGTGCGGGAACGCAATCCTCCGAAACTTTGGTCGTGCTCTTTGTACTCTCCGGGGCTTCTTCGGTCGACTTCTTCGCCGATGCCTTCGGCTGCTGGCCGGGCTTGCACGGCGGCAGCTCCAGCGGACGAACACCGGAAGGCGGGATCGGCTTGTTGAACCGCGGCGTACGATCCGGCGGCGGAACGGTGTTAGCCGGAGGAAGAGTGCCCGGTCCTACGTGAGTTGCGTCCGGCGGATACGAGATGAGGGCGAGCGCGACGACCACGATGGTCACGACAAACCCGACGGCGCTCAAGCGCCAGCCCGTCATCCAGGAAGTCTTCTGCGGCGCGTCTTCGATGTGGCGCAGGACGCGGTTCACGAGGCCGATGCGCGGCTCGGTGCGGCCGTACTGGCGGAGCGAGGCGTCGAGCAGCTCGTCGAGGAACTGGTCGCGCGGCGATTTGGGATTGTCAGGCATCGCTTCGACCTCCAGGGCCGGAGGCGGCCCAGTCGGCGCGCTCGAGCAGGTTGGCGAGCTTGTCGCGCAGCATCTGGCGGGCGCGGAAGAGGCGCGTGCGGACTGTGGCCTCGGGAATGGAGAGCACCTCCGACATCTGGCGCGTGCTGAGCTCTTCGACGGCGGCAAGAATGGTGACTTCGCGCAACTCGCGCGGCAGGCCGGCGATGAGCTGCTCCATGAGCGCGAGCATCTGGCGGTCGGAGGCGATCTGTTCGGCGCCGGCGCCGGAATCGCGCAGGCTGCGGAGCGCGGTGGCGCCTTCGGTTCCTTCGATGTCGTCGAGCGAGGCGGCCGTGCCCATGCGCTTGCGATCGATGGCAACGCGCCATGCGATGCGGGCCAGCCAGGCCTTGGCGTCCAGGATCTCGCGCAGCTTGCCGCGATGGCGGACGGCGCGGAGAAAAGTTTCCTGGGTAGCGTCTTCGGCGTCGGCGTGGTTGCGCAGGACGGAGTAGGCAATGCGGAAGACGAGCTGCGCGTGGTCGCGCACCAGGGCTTCGAGTTCAGACTCGCTCTGCGCCGCCATGAGCAGGAGATCGCTAATCATCCATTGTGCCGTTTGCGCCACATTCCGTCCTCGTCAGTGAAGACGCGGCGCCGGGCAGGATGTTCTGGTTTTTTGATTATAAGGACTGAACCGGCAAGAAGGCCCCACGTGAGCCAACGGATGGCGCACATGGGGCACAAAAGCAAAAGACCGGCTAGTTGTAGGTGGAGGTGCTGTTCTGGCCCTTGCGGCGGACCATGGTGGTTACGCTGCCGTAGGGGTTGCCGGTGAGTGCGAGCGCATACGCGATGCGGGTGAAGGTGCGGATTTCGTCGTCCTTGATTCCGGCCAGCATCTCGGGAACCTTGTCCGGTTCCACTTTGTAGGCGAGGGCGATGCACTGGCCCCAAAGAGCCGCAGATGGCCAGTAGCCTTTGAGCGCCTTGTTGGGATCGTCGGCGTTGTTGTCGATGTCATAGAGCGCCTCGGCATTCTTGAGTCCGAGATCGATGGTTCGCTTGGCGGCTTCGGTGTCGTTGAGCCGCATATAAAGGTCGGCAGCAAGAGTGGTGAGCCGGCTGCGGCTAGCACTCTCAGGCTTGAGGTTGGCGACGGCCTTCATCAGCTGATCGAGCGCGTCGCGGGAGACCTCGGGATACTTCTGCCACGTAGCCTGGGCGACGGCCTGCAAACCCGCCAGCCGAGCCAACATCGTGCCAACCGATTCGGGCAGATTCATGGCCTCGCTCAGTGCCTGACGAGGTTCCTTGGCAGCCAATTGCGCGATGCGGGAAACCTCCGCGTTGTACTGTCCGATGATCTGCTGCATGTTGGCGCCGGAGGGAGCTGCCGAGTTGCTCTTCTTGCCGGCGCTGTTGATGCTGAAGCTCATGCCGCCGCTCTCGCCGTGTTTGGGCGGCGTGTCGCGAATGGTCGGGTCGAGCGAAGCCACACCGTTGGGAAACCTCGACATCGTGCCCTGGAGCACATTGTCTTGCTTCAGAAGATCGTCGGCCTTGCTGGGATCGAGCTTGCGGAGAACAGGGAGGAACTCAAACAGGTAGTAGTCGTAAGACGTGTTGAAGGTGGCGCTACCGGCGGCGGAGGACAACGTGAAGCGCGCATCGCTGTCGCTGTCCTTGGCACGGTTGAGGACGTCGTCGATGGCCTTCAGCGTCATCTCCTTGGGAAGCAGTCCGCCAAAGCGAACGATGATGCGATCGAAACCGCTGGTGCTGAATCCGGTGTCCTCCTTGGCCGTACGCGAGTAGGCGTTATAGGCCTGCATGAAGGCGTTGAGACGATCGGAAGAGTCGTCCGGCGGAAGCTGGAGCATGTAGGAGGTGACGCCGTCGTAGGGGAACTTCGCCGAATCGGCGGCGGCCTGGTTCACCAGCTCGCCGGCGCGGGCAAAGTCTTTCTTCTCCGCGGCGCGGGCGATGAGACGACCCATCATGCCGGATCGCGTGTCGGGCTCGGCGCGCGGGAGGAGCTCGGCGATGGCGTCGCCCTCGAGGCCGAGCAGCGAGTTAAGGATGCGGTCCTGCAGGAACTGCTTGTCGCGCGCGCGTTCGGGATCCATTTCGGTGGTGGCGGTGAAGGCGTCGTGCAGGAGCGCTGCGGCTTTCTTCTGGTCGACGCCGACATAGGCGCTGCCGATCTGCGAGAGCGTCAGCGCACGCATCCCCGCGTCGAGCCCGCGCGATTCCGATTCGGCGAGCTGGAGCAGGTCACGAGCCTTTTCCTGGTTGGCCTTGATCTCGGCGGGCGTGAGCTTGGCGTCGGCGGTGGTGGACGCGGTTTGGACCTGCTGAGAAGCTTGGCTGACACAGGAGGTTGCGAGCGCTAGAACAATGAGAAGGCGTTTCATGGAGGCTCCCCCGGCGAGACTGCCTATTTTGACGGGCTATTCCGGTTTCCGTTAGAGGGCGGATACCGGGTTATTGACATTTCGCCTTTTGTTCGCTCATACTCGCCATGCTCAGGCCGGAACAGCTCCGTGGCCGGCGAGACGCCGGCGGTACAAGAGGGATATGGCGATCACCAAGAGACAGCGTCAGATTTACGACTACATTTCGGAATTCGTGCAGAAGCACGGATATTCTCCGTCGTTCGAGGAGATCGGCAAGGGGATGCGGCTCAGCTCCCTGGCCACCGTCCACAAGCACGTCAGCAACCTGGAGAAGAAAGGCCTGCTGAAGCGGGACTACAACCGCAGCCGGTCGATCGACGTGCTGCCGATCCGGGCGCGTCCGCGTCCGCAAGCCGAACCGCTGACGCTGCCGCTGATGGGAAGGATCGCGGCCGGCCAGCCGATTGAAGCGATCGAGACGCCGGAGAGCATCTCGCTGGCGGACATCACGCGGTCGAAGGAAGTCTTTTGCCTGCAAGTGACCGGAAGGTCGATGCAGGACGAGCACATCGTCGACGGCGACTACGTGCTGGTGGAGAAGACCAACACCGCGCGCAATGGCGAGATCGTGGTGGCGCTGGTGGAAGGCACGGATGCCACGCTGAAGCGATTCTATAAAGAAGGAGACAAGATCCGGTTGCAGCCGTCGAACGCGGAGATGCAGCCGATCATGGTTCCGGCACACTCGGTGCAAGTGCAGGGACGGGTGATTGGGGTGCTTAGGAAATACTAGTGGTCAGTGATCAGTGGCTAGTGGCTAGAAGAAGCAAAGGCTCCTCCGAGAGAGGGGCCTTTTGGTTTTGACAGCGATCGATACTCACTCCGAGGGAATTCGCGAAGCGATCTCGGATGCAAGCTGGGGGAAAGAAACGGTTAGAACACGCGTGGGGCCGGACTTGCCCGGTGGATACGCAATAGGCGCCGTGCGACGCGCCAGCACTCTATTTTCGCCTGCGCGCCGTAGTTCGTAGGTCAGCGAGGTTCGTCCAGTGCGTGCGGCGACCGGCTGATAGACATCCTCGTTTTGGACCTGGGGCATACCTGAGGCACCCTGGTAATTGGGCAATGGAGAAGTGTGGGCATCGACGGCACGATCCGAATAGCGCCACAGCTTTACGAGGTAGCGACAGGAATTCGCCTGCAGTTGCGCAGGCAGTTGTTTGTTGGAGTCAACCGCGAGGGCGATGCCAACGATCGATGCCCCTTCATGAACCTTCTGCTGTGACAGGGATGAAGCGAGAGCGGTGACATCGCGCGTAAGCGCGTACCGATCCGATTCCGCGTCGCGGAGAGACACAACGCAAACGCGAGTGGTGGATTGTCCCATTGCAAAGGGCGCCGCTGCGCAAAGAAGGAGAAAAACGGAGAGGACGGGATGCTTCATACTCACCCCCGAGTGTGGGAGATTATAGTACGAGTCGGACTATCAAGAAGAAGATGTCATGAAAAATACCTCCCCGCGTAGGGAGGCATTTTCTGACGACGATAGCTTAGCTGCCGACCTTGGTTGTGGGCGCGTCAGCCGGACGCTTGCTGCTGATGTCGACGACGCCGACGTGCTTGTCGAGCGCCTTCTGGATGGTTTCCTTCGGCACGTAGCCGACGATCTGTTCCTGCACCTGGCCGCCTTTGAAGATGAGCAGCGTGGGGATGCCGCGGACGCCGTAGCGCATCGGCGTGGCATTGTTCTTGTCCACGTCCATCTTGCCGACCTTCACCTTGCCGCGATAGCTGGCGGCGATTTCGTCGACGATAGGGGCGAGCGCGCGGCAGGGGCCACACCAAGCCGCCCAGAAGTCGACCATCACCGGCTGCTCGGACTTAAGGACGTCACTCTCAAAATTCGCGTCGGTTAATTCCAGAATGCCTTCCACTGCCATGTTGTTCCCTCTCCTGAAGATGTACGCAGCGCGAACAGAACGTGTGCCCTGCGACTCCAATGGACCCAGTCCATCCTAAATTCTCTTTTCTATTGGATGCAATGAGCGCGTGGAAGTCGCAAGCGGCTTTGTGAGGAATGTTGAGGGAAAAAGCAACCCCAAAAAGTAAAAGCGCCGCGCCCCGGAAACCGGTGCGTAGCGCCTCGGCAGCCCTCCCCCAGAGCTACCAACGCGGATGAGTCTAGGACGGGCAGGCCGGAGTGTAAACGTCACCGACGTAACCGAGGGGGTAACTCGCTAGTAATGCCGGGGTGGCACGGAAGCCTGACACGGGATCAGTGCAGAGCCGGGCGGCGGTAACCCCTTTGTGTGGTAGCATCTGCGCCCGCCGCGCGTTGGGCCCGAGGATTTTCCATGCTGGGAAACATGATGCAGTACCCGCTCACGCTCACCCACTTCCTGGAGCGAGCCGGGCATTTGTTTGGGGATGTGGAGCTCGTCTCGCGCAAGCCGGATGGCTCGATTCATCGCACGCGCTATGCCGACTTTTACCGGCGGGCGCGAGGGCTTGGCGCGGCGCTGCAGAAAGCCGGTGTGCATCGCGGCGATCGCGTGGCGACGCTGATGTGGAACGGCTACCGCCACTTGGAATGCTACTTCGCGATTCCCGCGATCGGCGCTGTGCTGCATACGCTGAACCTGCGGCTGCACCCCGACGAACTGGCGTACATCGTCAACCACGCGGAAGACCGCGTCATCATCGTGGAAGACGTGCTGCTGCCGCTGCTGGAGTCGTTTCGGGCGCAGGTGAAGCCGGAGCGAATCATCGTGGCGCGCAATAGCGAAGAAGCGACGACGTACGAAGATTACGAATCGTTCGTGGAAAGCGGCGGAGAGATCCGTTATGCCGACCTCGACGAGAACGACGCGTGCGCGCTGTGCTACACGTCGGGCACGACGGGAAAACCCAAAGGCGTGCTGTATTCGCATCGCGCGCTGGCGCTGCATTCGATGGCGATGGCGCAGGTGGACTGCTTCGCGATCAGCAACGCCGACGTTGTGCTGCCGGCGATGTCGATGTTCCACGCTAACGCGTGGGGCGTGCCGTTCGCCGCGGTGATGGTGGGCAGCAAGATCGTGTTCCCCGGCCGGATGGTGGACGCGTGCAGCCTGCTGGAACTGATCGACAAAGAGGGCGTCACGTTCAGCGGCGCGGTGCCGACGGTGTGGCTGGCAGTTGCGCAGGCGCTGGAAGCCGAACCGAAGCGCTGGAAGACGGCGGGGATGCGCTGCGTGGTCGCAGGATCGGCGTGCCCGGAGTCGCTGATCCGGCGGCTGGATGCGCACAGCATCCGCGTCATGCAGGCGTGGGGGCTGACGGAGACGTCGCCGATCGCGACGTTGTCATATCTGCGTCCCGACCAGAAGCATTTGAACGCGGACGAGCAGTATCGCGTTCGGTCGCGACAAGGACCTGCCGTGCCGTTCGTCGACATGCGAACCATCGGCGACGAGGGCGAAGCCGCGTGGGACGACCAGGCGCTGGGCGAGGTGCAGGTGCGCGGGCCGTGGATCGCGTCGTCCTACTTCCGCGCGGAGGACCAGCGCGATAAGTGGACCGACGATGGCTGGTTCCGAACCGGCGACGTGGGCGCGATCGACGAGGACGGGTCGATGCGCATCGCCGACCGAACGAAGGACCTGATCAAGTCGGGCGGGGAGTGGATCAGCTCGGTGGACCTGGAGAACGCGATCGTCGGGCATCCGGATGTAGCGGAGGCGGCGGTGGTGGCGGTGCCGCACCCGAAGTGGGCAGAGCGGCCGCTGGCGGTGGTGGTTCCGCGGACGGGAGCGAAAGTCAGCTGCGAACAGCTGCGCGAATACCTGCTGACGCATTGCGCGTTCGCAAAATGGCAGCTGCCGGATGACTTCTGCTTCGTCTCCGAGCTGCCGCACACGTCGACAGGAAAGCTGCTGAAGACCGCACTGCGCAAGCAGTATGCGGAGTGGAAGTGGAGCGCGGCTTCGTCCGGTCAGTAGAAAAGCAAAACCCAACACAGAGGAACAGAGGGTTGGGTTTTCAGTGCGGCGCGGCGGCGGTGCGGACGCCGTATTCCGAGGTGTAGTGCAGGTCGATTTCGCCGCATTTGTGCTGCTCGGGCGAGTACACCACGCAACTGTCGAACGGGCGCGAGTAGACGTGCAGGCTGACCGCGCGCGCGTTGAATTCCGGCGGATTGAAGACCTTGTGCACGGGCTCGTCGGGATTGACCGCGCAAGGCTGCGCGACGTTCATCTCCACGAGGTCGGACGGCGCGAGATCGCAAGTGCCGGCGTCGAGGTCCTGCTGGACGACGTGGTAGTTCTGCACCAGCAGGCGGCCGATGGGAACGGCCATCCAGCAATTCTGGTCCTTGTGGTTGTGGATCGAGCTTCCCTGCCCGACTTCCCAGCAGATGGCGATGAGTTCGTAGAGCGGGCACTTGTCGATGAGGTTGCGGGTGTAATGCTGGCGGTCCCAGATGAGGTAAGGCTCGAGCGACTTCGGGTCGGCGGGAAAATCGCGCAGGATGTCGTGGACGCGCGGCAGAGTTTCAAAGTCGTGCGCCGTACATCGGCGAAGTTGGGCGACGAGCTGCTGCACCGGGACGAGTGGCGGCATCGGCTCTCCTGTCTGCGCGCCGGCGGTCATTTCGCGGGCGCGAGCTTGCTGATCTTGGCGGCGAGGATGAAATCGCTCTCCGTCAGACCATTGACCTTGTGAGTCCAGATGGTAATCCGAGCCTTGCCCCAGGTGAAATCAATGTTGGGATGGTGGCCTTCCTTTTCGGCGACGTCACCGACGCGATTGACGAAGGCGAGCGCCGACTTGAAATCGGGGAAGGTGAATTCGCGCTCCAGGCGTCGTCCTTCGGCCACATGCCACCCGGGAACCTGGCGCTCGTACTGCTTCAACTCTTCTCCCTGCAACGGCGGCACGCCGCCCTTGCACGGAACGCATGTCTTGCTGGCAAGATCCGCGGTGCTCATGGGAACATTCTACCGCTTTGTCGACAATGGCTGCGCGAGGCGAAGGTGTGCGAGTATCTTGAATCCTGCCTGGATGGTTTGTCGTCCAATGTCATTTTCGGAGATGGAATCATGACGGAACTGGAGCAGTTTGCCGATACGCTGCGGCGCGGTTTCGATGGCGAATCGTGGCAGGGCGACTCGCTGTCTGAGTTGCTGGATGGAGTAACGGCGGAGCAGGCGCGCAAGCGTCCGCTGAACGCGCACGGCATTTGGGAACTGGTGCTGCACATCAAGGTGTGGCACGACGTAGTGTTGACGCGAATCGGCGGCGAAGCGTTCATCCCTGTCGGCAACCAGAACTTCCCCGAGGCTGGACGTTCAGCGGAAGAATGGAAGCAGTCCGTCGAAGCGCTGCGCCAATCGACGTACGAATTAGCGGACGTGATCCGGCGCTTCGATCCCAAACGGCTCGATGACCAGGTTCCGGGCAAGGATTATGCGTACCGGCATATGCTGAACGGCGTGGCGACGCACGATGCGTATCACGCCGGTCAGATCGCGCTGTTGAAGAAGCAACTGTAGGAGAAGAATGTCCACCGTCGCCGCCATTTTCGCGATCGTGCTGCTGGCTCTCGTCGTGATCGACGTGTTCGAGACGATCGTGTTGCCACGCCGCGTCGCGGGACGATTTCGCCTGACCGCGCTGTTTTATCGCGCTACGTGGAACCCGTGGGCTGCGATCGGGCGGCGCGTAGCAAACAAGAAGAAGCGGGAAGCCTACCTCAGCATCTACGGGCCACTGTCGCTGCTGGTGCTGCTGGCGTTCTGGACGGGCGTAGTCATCGTTTCTTTTGCGCTGCTGCGCTGGTCGGCAGCGGCCGACGTCACCGCTCAGGGCGCGAAGGTTTCCAGCGCCGCGGAGACTTACATCAGCGCCATCAGCTTTGTCGGAATCGAGGAGGCGCTGCCGCGCGACGCGTGGGCGCGGGCTTTGACGGTGCTCGAGGCGCTGAGCGGATTCGCGCTTCTGGCCATGGTGATCGGGTACCTGCCGGTGCTGTATCAATCGTTTTCGCGGCGCGAATCGAACATCACGCTACTCGACGCGCGGGCGGGATCGCCGCCGAGTGCGTCGGAGTTGCTGCGGCGGTTCGGTCACGGCGACGGCGCGCAGGGGCTTCCCGAGTTGTTGCGCGACTGGGAGCACTGGGCGGCCGAATTGCTCGAGAGCCACGTGTCGTATCCCGTGCTCGGTTTCTTCCGTTCGCAGCACGATAACCAGTCGTGGCTGGGATCGATGACGACGATCCTCGACGTGTGCGCGGTGATTCTGGCGGGCATCGAGGACATCTCGCCATTCCAGGCGGAGTTGACGTTCGCGATGGCGCGGCACGCGATCGTCGATCTTGCCAAGGTATTCAACGTGCCCCCAAAGGTGCGATGCCACGACCGACTGCCTCCCGACGACCTCACACGCTTTCGGGCGCTGCTCGCGCAGTCCGGCGTGAAGCTGCGCGAAGGAGCGGAAGCAGAAAAGCGGCTCGCCGAACTGCGGCGCATGTATGACCCGTACGTCGAAGCACTTTCGCAACGCCTACTGATGGACTTGCCGAACTGGATCGGCGACAACCGCCACAACTGGACGACGAGCAAGTGGGAGCGGATCGCTGGCAGCGTGGTGCTGCACTAGAGGATTCACGCAAAGACGCAAAGAGCACAAAGACACTTAAGTCTTTGCGGACTTTGCGCCTTAGCGGTGATTTTTCTTTACGCTTCGCGCAGCGCTGAAGTGATCGGCATACGAGCAGCGCGCAGAGCCGGCAGCAAGCCTCCAGCAAGTCCCATGAGTCCGGCGAAGATCATGCCGGCGATGATGTCGCCGCTGGTGATGTGGAAGGCGAAGGCGATTTCGCTGAAGCTGGCAGTCTGTCCTGTGCCCGCGGTATAGCCGTTGGCAAACATGGCGAGAGCGCATCCCAGCGCGCCGCCGACGAGCGAGAGAAACACCGACTCCACCACAAACGCGAACAACACGCTGAAGCGCGTGAACCCCAGAGCGCGCAACGTCGCGACCTCGCGGGTGCGCGCGGCGACGATGGCGTACATGGTGTTCATGGCTCCGAAGACGGCGCCTATGCCCATCACGATGGCGACAAAGACGGCAAACGCCATGAGCGGCCCGGCCACGGGACCGGCCTGGTCTTCGTAATACTTAATTTCGGGAGTGAGCGCGACCTGGAAGTTCGGATTGAGCTGGAGGTCGTGATCGAAAGCCGGCAGCGCAGCAACATCGCGCAGGCGAACGGTGAGCGACGAGCAACCGGCGGTGCGTCCGAAAGCCTGTCCTGCAGAATTGTAGTCGGCCCAAATCTCACTTTCGAAGGAGCTGCCCTGCGCGTCGAAGATGCCTACGACTTCCCAGTCGCGCTTCTGCATGTGCAGCTTGTCGCCGATCTCCACACCGGTGACGCGGTCGTGGATCTTCTGGCCGACGATGACCTCGTAGAGACCGGGCTGAAAGTTGCGTCCCTGGACGATGTGCATGCCGTTGCGCACTTCGAAGGCGTTCGGGCTTACGCCGCGAACGGTGACGTTTGCCGGCTTACCGTCGCCCCGGCGCGAGAGATTCGTGATGACGACCATCTCGCACGATGCCATCGGCTGCCCGGAGGAGTTCCGCGCGATGCGGTCGTCGGCGGTGATGAAGTTGGCGGGATCGTGATTGATCCACGAGGTCAGCTCGCTCATGGAGCCGCGCTGCGCCACCACCCCGTTGCGAGGATTCCCGGTGGCGCGCAGCACGGTGCGGAAGCCGCTCACCATGGCCAGCAACACCATGAAGACCGCGACCACGCAGCCGATGCCGAAGATGGCCAGCAGCGTGATCTTCCAACGCGCGATGAGGCTGCGAATGTTGTAGCTGATTGGGAGCGCCATCAGATTTGCCTCAACATTTCAGTGATGCGGGCGCGATACGCGAGCCACGCAGGAATGATTCCGGCCGCCAGTGAAAGCGCGAGCGCGGTGCCCATGCCTATGGCGGCGGTGGGCAACGTCAGGCCGAGTTCCGGGAATCCGCGCACGGCGTCCCCAAGGAACGGCAGGTTAGGCAGCGCCTGGATCATCCAGTGTCCGAGCAGGATTCCGAAGCCACCACCCATCAGGCCGATCGCCATCGCTTCCCCGAGGATCAGCGACATCACGAGGGCGCTGGAGAATCCGAGCGTCTTGAGCACGGCGATCTCCTTGCGACGCTCGCGTACCGCCATGCTCATGGTGTTGGCGACAACCAGCAGGATCGTGAACATCACGGCAATCGCAATACTGTTCAGCAACAGCGCGAGGTTGCCGATCATCGCCAGGAATCCGGCGCGAAAAGCCGACTCGGTTTCCGTGCGCGTTTGCACATCGCTGTTCTCGAAGAGGTCGTCGATCGCCTTGCTGACCTGGCCGGCCTTGTTCGGGTCGGAGATCTTCACCATGTAGTTGCCGACGGCCGTGTAGCTGGAGTTCGGACGGATGGCGTGCAGCGTTTCGTAGAGATAGTCCCAGTTGAAGTACATCATCGTCAGGTCCGTGCCGGGATAGCGAACCGGATCGGTGTCGTAGATACCGTCGATCCGGAACTCCCACGGGTGGCCGATGCGGTACGGCGGGATGAAGCTGTCCATCGCGATGGTGTCGCCGACCTTGAAGTGGAAGCGTTCGGCGGTGCGGCGGCCGATGATGCATCCGCGGCGATCGGCGAACCACGCCTTCTTTTGGTCGTCGGGCAGGATGAATTCGGGATACATCGCAAGGTAGGGTTCCGGCTCGACCGCCATGTTGGGGAAGAAGTTGCGCATGTCACGGAAGATGCCGCCGAACCAGTTGGACGCAACCACCGTTTCCACGCCAGGGATGCTCTGGATCCGCGCCTTGTACGAGACCGGCACGTTGAACACCATGGAGACGCGGTGGCGCACGACAAGCCGGCTGGAACTCGCGCTTTGCAGGTTCCAGTTCACGGCCTTAAGAAACGTTTGCAGCGTGCAGAAGAGGAAGATGCACACCGTCATGGCAATGACGGTGCTGGCGGTTCGCATCCAGTTCCGCCGCAGGTGCCGGAGGATGAGTGGAATGAATTTCATTTTGCGCCGGCCTGCGCGCCGTTGGATTCGAGCACGCCTTTCTCGAGATGACGCTCGGTGTGCGCGTGGCGCGCTGCGCGAGGATCGTGCGTCACCATCACGATGGTCTTGTGGAACTCGCGATTGAGAGTGACGACCAGCTCGAGAATCTCTTCCGCGCTCTTGTGATCGAGATCGCCAGTAGGCTCGTCGGCGACGATGATCTTCGGGTCGGTCACGATGGCGCGAGCGATGGCGACGCGCTGTTCCTGGCCGCCGGAGAGCTGGCGAGGATAGTGATGGGCGCGGTCCTCGAGTCCGACGACGCGCAACGCCGTCATCGCGCGGTCGCGGCGCTGCTTGGCGCTCAACTTCGTCAGCAGGAGCGGCAATTCGACGTTGCCGATAGCCGTGAGCACCGGAATGAGGTTGTAGAACTGGAAGATGAATCCGACGTTGCGGCTGCGCCAGCGCGCCAGCGCGCCTTCGCCCAGCGTGCTGATGTCGGTGCCGTCGATGACGACACGGCCGGCGGTGGGGCGATCGATTCCGGCGATCAGGTTGAGGAGCGTCGTTTTGCCCGATCCCGACGGTCCCATGAGCGCGAGGAACTCGCCCTCGGGAACACGCAGGTCGATGCCGTCGAGAACCGTGATCTGCTGCGCGTCGCGCTGATAGATCTTGCGCACCTGCTGCACGTCCACCGCAATGCGCGTACCTGTCTGTGCCACCTGACCAGTTGCCATGTTGCTATCCTTTCAACCGAACGAGATCGCCGTCCTTCAGAGTGTCGGGCGGGCTCTGCACCAGCACTTCGTCGCCGGCGAGCCCCTGCTTGATCATGGTCTGCCCGCGATATTCGCCGGCAGTCGTAACTTCGCGCGCGACTGCTTTGCCTTCGCGCACTTCAAAAACAACCGACTTTCCGCCGCGCGTCACGACCGCAGTGGTCGGAACCGAGATTTCCGGCGCCGCAATCGAGGCGGCCTTGCCGGATTCCTTCTTGCGCTCGAGGAAGGTGACTCGCGCGCTCATCTCCGGCTTGAGATTGCGGTCCTTGTCAATAATCGTGACCTTCACCTGCACGGTGGCCTTGGTGCGGTCGGCCGTGGGGATGATCTGCCGCAGGACGGCGCGGAACGTCTTGTCAGGAAGCGCTTCCACGCTGACCTGCGCGGGCTGCGCCTCGCTGAGCTGCGAGACGTTCGATTCGGCGACATCGGCTTCCACTTCGAGCGTGTCGAGATCGGCGAGTGCCACGATCGCGCCGGACGAGGTGGAGATGTTTACGCCGGGAGGGATCGGCGCGACACTCTCGCCAACCTCCGCCATCTTCTTCACGATCACACCGGTGAACGGCGCGCGGATGTATGTGTTCTCGAGTTGCGCCTGGTTGAAGGCGAGGTCGGCTTTCGCCTGGTCGAGCGCCGCTTGCGCTTGCGCCACCGAAGCGTGCGCCAGGTTCACGCGGCTCTGGGCGGCGTCGCTGGCGTCGCGCGAACCAACCTGCTGGTCGGCTAAACGATTGGCAATGCCGAACTGGCGGCGGCTTTCCGACTCGTCGGCGCGCGCACGCTGCAACGACGCCTCCGCGTTAGAAATTGCGGCCCTGGAGCGGTCCAGCGCGGCGCGGAAGTCGGGATCTTCGAGACGCGCGATGACCTCGTTTTCCGTGACGCGCGTTCCCTCTTCGCCCTTCAGCCACGAGAGCTTGCCCTGAATCTTGGAGGAGACAACGGCTTTGCGGCGCGCAACCACGTATCCGCTGGCGGTCAGGACCGGGGTTCCGGCGCTTGCCTGCTGGGCTGTCGCCATCGTCGCCTTCACGGTTTCAATCGTCACTGCCGCCATCGCGGGCGCGATCTTCAGCTTGTAGTAGCCGACGAGCGACGCCAGCGTGACCACGATCAGCAGTATCCACGGCCAGACGCGGCGCCCCGCGGGCGTTTCTTCCGGCTGGAGGCGAAGCGACTCGAGTTCCTGTTTCAGATCCGCCATGTCAAAATCCGTGACTTTCTATAAGGCTTAATCGTCGAGAGTGAACAAAAGGTACCCAACATCGCAAGAAAATGTTTCACGCCGGCCGCTTGCGCTTGCGAATCCTGGACTGAGCTTCGATCTGCTCCAGTTTGCGCAGCGTAGCGTCGCACCAGTCGCAAATCATCCGGCTATGCCGGCGCCCAAAGTCCAGAGTCATCAGCCAGTACGGCAGGCCGGGATGATCGGCGTACTTGCCGCCAATCTCCCGCTCCAGGGCTTCGTATCGCGCGAGGAGCCCGGCATGAACCTGCTGCACCGCACGAACGCGTTTGGCGTTTGACGCCGCGGGCGCCTGCGCGCCGAAGAACAGCTTCAGCAATCCTTCGTTTCGCGGTGGCTGGAGGCGTGCCGGTTTCTCCAGCCAATCCTGCAATTCTTTCCGGCCCGAGTCTGTGACGGCATACAAAGTTCTATCGCGCTTGCCGGAGCTTGCATCCTTGCGCGCCGTCACCAATCCATCGCGCAGCAGTTGCTTGAGCACTGGATAGATCTGCCCATAGCTTTCGCGCCAGAAATGCCCAATTGAGTTCTCCGCCCACTGCCGCAGGTCGTACCCGGAAGCCCCCGACGAAGGCGCGAGCGTCAGAAGTCCGAGAAGCGCATAGCGGGTGGAGGTCGTGCTCATCAATCTGGAAGATATATCTGACAGATACTATACGTCAAGAAAAAACGCCGGGCGCAAACCCGGCGTTTTTCCGATTCGGTTCCTACTTCGCCTTGCCGGCAAACGGCGGAGACGAAGAGAACGGGCCTTGGTCGTCTGCAAGCGCAATCGACGACAGCGGCAGATTCGACGAGACGGTGATGCTGCCGATGAAGCTTCCCGCCGGAAGCACGGATGAGAAGGCGGGAATCTGGCTGATGTCCTTCGCGATCTGACCGAACGCCGGGATGCTCTCCGTGTCGGTGGCCAGAACGTTGCCGTTTCCGTCGACCAGGTTGATGGTCGCCGTCGCAGCGGAGGTGTTGGGATTGGCGAGCGCGACACCCGCGGTGCGGAACGCGCCCGACGACGCCGGCTGCATCTCGACAGGGATGGTGAACGAAGTCAGGGCCGGAGCGGCGTTGAAACCGATGGTGTTGAGAATCGTCTGGCTCACCGGGTCCAGCATGACTTCGAGGAACTGGTTCGCGCCGACCGGCTGATCCGAGTAGACGACCGCCCACTGGATCGACGCCGGATTCTGGAAGCGCTGCGACTCGGGCGTCTGGAACCGCACGGTTCCGCCGGACGGGATGGAGTAGCTCAACGTCTGGGCGACAGCTCCCGACTGACTCAGGAACTGGAGGACGACGTTGGCCGCCTTTGCGGTAGCCGCCGGCGTGAAGTTCGTGATCGTGATCTTGGTGACGTAACCGTTGCCAAGCTGCGCGCCGCTGACGACGTGCGGCAGGTACGCGGCGTTAGGCAGTGGCACACCCGCGGCGCCAAGGACGTAGAACGTCAGCGTAGCGGAAGTTCCGCCACCTGGGACGGGCGTGACCACAGTGATCGCTGCCGTTCCGGCAGCGGCAACGTTGGCCGCGGGCACCGCCGCAGTGAGCTGCGAGTTGCTCACGTACGTAGTCGCGAGAGCCGAACCGTTCCAGAAGACCTTCGATCCGTTGGCTCCGTTCACGAAGCCTTTGCCGGTAACGGTCATGGTGAATCCGGCAGCGCCGGCCGACGCCGTGCCCGGCGTGATCGAAGTGAGCGTCGGGACCGGGTTGTTGCCGGTGATGGTGAAGGTGAGTGCGCCGGAGGTTCCACCGTTCGCGCCCGGATTGACGACCGTCACAGGCACCGTGCCGGGGACGAGGATGTCGTCCGCCGTGATCGAAGCGGTGAGCTGCGTCGGACTGACGAATGTGGTTGTGCGCGCGCTGCCGTTCCAGTTCACAACAGCGGTCGACAGGAAGCCGGCGCCATTGACCGTGAGAGTGAAACCGTTGCCGCCGGCGATCGCGCTCGAGGGCGACAGCGAGGCCAGGGTCGGAGCTCCCGACAGCCAATTTGTTACAAGCGCGTTGGTGTCGATCGAACCGAGGCCCGTCACCTGGTCGTACCCAGGTCCCGCGCTGAAGCCGAACTGGCCCGTGCTCGGGCAGCCCTGGCTTCCGGAGGTGCAAGGCACGATGTTGTTTCCGGCGGTGATGTCATGGAAGACGGTCGGCGTGAACTGTCCGAGTTGATAAAGGATGGGGTTGACGTTGCCCTGGCGATGTCCAGTCTTCTGGATAAGCAGCGCCACGACGCCCGCGAACGAAGGTGCGCCAACCGAGGTGCCTCCCACGATGAACAAGTTGCCGCTGGAATCGCGGAAGCCGTTGGTGCAGCTGCTCTCAGCGCAGATCAGATATCCATCGTGATCCGCCGAACCGGCGAAGGCCACATCCGGGACGTCGCGATGGCCGTCTGCTGGGACACCCGGTCCGATTTGCCACGTAGGCTTGGCGAAGACGGCGCTGGCGCCGCCTCCGCTGCCGGTGATGCCGCCGCCACTCGTGATCTCGATCGCCGTATCGTTCCAGCCGACTTCCGGAATATAGGAAATGGCGGAGCTAACGGTGTCTTTGCCGGAGCTGGCGGCTTGCCAGAACTGGCTGGGAGTGCTGCCTTCATTGAAGGTGGTGCCGCCCACGCCGGTGACGTTCACGCCGGAAGCCGGGAAATCGACCGCCGGGCCATGCGTCGCCGTGACCACCGGAAACGAACCTGTCTGGTAGTCGCAATCCGACGCGGCCTCGTCACCCGATGCTGCCACGACGGTGATTCCCTGCGAGTTGGCGAGCTGCGTAGCCGTCCCCAGCGTGTTGAGGTCGGACGTGGTCCAGTTCGCCTCGCAATCGCCGTACGAGATGCTGATGACCGGAGCCGTGTTCGCGTTGATGGCGTAGATCAGAGAGTTGATGACGTCGGTGGAGTTGACGAAAACAATCTGCGCGTTGGGAGCGACGGCGCTCGACCATTCGACATCGAGCAGAGCTTCGTCGTAGTCGCCGCTGTTTACCTGGAAGCCGGGATCGGCCGAACCGGGCACAAGAACAACCGTGGGAGTCGAGGCCGCGAGACCGGATGCGGAACGAAACGCGTTGAAATCGCTGAGCTGGATGTCAGTCTGGCCGGCGATGGCGATGGTCTGTCCATCCCCCTTGATCCCGGAGGTGTACACGGGATTGAGGTTGTAGATGGTGGCGAAATCGCCGGGCGAGATGAAGTGATTGCCGCTCACCGACGACGTGAAATGCGGGCGCGTGCGGATACCGTGCGGGCGCAGACGGAAGTTGTGCAAGCCGCGGACGCCGGAAACAACATTCACGAGCGCGGACGGAATCGAAGGCTCGCCGGCATTCGCATAACGCACTTCGCCGTTCGCCAGGTAATTGTGAATCTCGGTGTGAAACGCCGCTTCCACCTGGGCCGCGTTGCCGTTGAATGCGACGTACATGCGCGTGGCAGGCTTGTCCACGACGGTAAAGCCGCGGGCCTCGAGCCACTGCGTGACCTGGTCAAAGTCGCTCTCCGCCAGCCCGAAGCGGTCAGCGATCTGCTCGGTCGTCAGCCACTGGTGGTAAAGAGGAGACGTGGAGTCCATTTGCGCGGCGGTCAAAGCGCTGAGGTCCGCCTGTTGTGCCGGCGAAAGGCGGAACGAGAGCATCATCCGGGACATCGGCTGAAGCGGGTTGACCCGGCCCTGGTCGCTGGCAGCGCGAAGCTGCGGATGAACGTTTCCGGGCAAGGAGACGACATGCGTGTCGTCAATGCGACTGGTAATGCGCCGCTGGACCGCGAAGGACGGCAAAACCGACGCTGTAATAAAGAAGACCGCTAGTCCAACGCGGGTCAAACGGGAACCGCTGATCATAGTAATTGGCACTTTCTCCAGGTTCGGCCGCAGGAAGCTGCGGATCCGGTGTCTCGCTGGCAGAACGCTTGTGAGTTGCTGGTCTTGCAATGTTACCCGGCGGCTACGGCTGCCTATGAGCACATTGGTACATGCCTTGCCTGCCGCGGTGTGTCATCCTTAAAACCCAACTTGCGAACGTGAGTTGTTGCTGTATGAAGATGATATAGGGCGACAGTCCGATTCGCATCAGGTGTCCTACCTAGGGAGTTTCAATTGCGGACAGTAACTCCGGCTCCGTTTTGCCTCATCTGACCTTTATACTTGGCCGCCGCACGAGCCGCCGTAGAGTAACGGGCGGACGGCGGAATCGCTCCATCAGGACAGCACATGAAGAGTCGCGGAGTCGGAGGATGGTTAGCGGGATGGCTGCTGGCGGCGCTGGTGTTTTCAGGGCCGGCGCGGGCGCAGACCTTGCTCGATGAGGGCTACCGCGACATGTACAACCTGCAATTCGCGCGCGCCCACGACGCCTTCCGCCAATATCAGCAGCAGCACCCGGATGATCCGATTGCGCCCGCCTCGGACGCCGCCGCGTACCTGTTCAGCGAGTTCGACCGGTTGCATGTGCTGGAGGTCGAACTCTTTGTCGACGACGCCAAGTACGAATCGCGCGAGCGGGCGACGCCGGATCCGGCCGTCCGGCAGGCTTTTGAAGCAGACCTGGCTAAGTCGAGTGCGCTGGCGAAGAGTGCCCTGGTGAAGGACCCGAAGAACGGAGACGCCCAGTTCGCGCTGGCGATCTCGGATGGCCTTCGCGCCGACTATCTCTCGTTGATCGATCGTCGCGATGTCGCAGCACTGTCCTATGTGAAGAGCGGGCGGCTGCTGGCGGAGAAGCTGCTTGCCGAACATCCCGACTACTACGACGGATATCTGGCGGTGGGCGTCGAAAATTACCTGCTCAGTCTCAAGCCGGCGCCGGTGCGATGGATTCTGCGGCTGACGGGCGCGCAAACCGATAAGCAGATTGGGCTGGATAAATTGCGCATCACCGCCGAGAAGGGACGCTACCTGCTTCCCTACGCGCGCCTGCTGCTGGCGGTAGCGGCGCTGCGCGACGGCGATCGCGCGAAAGGCATCGAGGGACTGCAATGGCTGGCGCGACAGTTTCCGCAGAATCATCTTTACTCAAAGGAACTGGCAAAAGTCGCAGGCGGTACGGGTGCAATCCATTCCGGACCATAAGGAACAGCGTTCTTATCCTCGCGCTTCTCCTGGCGGCATCGATCGCCGAGCCTCTTCGAGGGCAAGGTCGTGGAGATGCGCCAAGGTTCCCACGATCTGCGCCGGCGAGAGATAGAGTTGCGCGGCATTGAGTTGCGCCGCCTCCGCCGGCATCCCGTAGACGACCGCGGTTTCGCGATCCTGAGCGATGGTCAGCGCTCCGGCCTCCCGCATGGCGCGCAAACCGTCGGCGCCGTCGCTTCCCATGCCGGTTAGCAGCACCCCGACCGCGGCGGGTCCGAAGACACTGGCTGCGGAATGGAACATGCGACTCACGGAAGGAATGTGGCCGTGATCCGAACCGTCTTTTCTGATCACGATCGTGCCGGCGGAATCGAACTCCATGTGGCCTCCGTCCGGCGCGACATAGAGACATCCCGGCTCTAACGCCTGGCCATGGACCGCAACGGAAATCGGACGCCTTACCTGGTCGCGTAGCCACTGCACAAATCCCTCCACGAACCCCCGCGCCATGTGCTGGACAGCGACAATCGGGATACGAAAGTCGCCCGGCAACTGCGAGAAGATCGTCTGCAATACCACAGGACCACCTGTAGACGCGCCTATGGCGACCAGTCGTAATTGAACCGGCGGCTCAATTCCCACTGTCGGCGCGCAGTGGCGTGAAGCGGCGGCCCACCGGCGCACCACCCTTACCTCCGCCATCGAGCGAATGCAGGCGAGGAATGCCGCCGTCGTAGCGACGTGCTCCGGCAGCTCGGGTCCGACGGGCTTGCGCACAACCGCGACCGCTCCGACGTCGATGGCCCGCGCCGCGAGCACAGTGTCGTTGGTACGAGAACTGCCGCTCATGATCACGACCGGGGTGGGTGCGCTCTCCATGATCTCGCGCGTTGCCACTACGCCATCGACGCGCGGCATGTGGACATCCATCACGACCACATCCGGCTGATGGCTTAACACGGCCGCAAGAGCGCCGCTACCATCGCCGATGGCGGCGGCTACGCGCATGTCGGGATCGGAGTTGATCAGGTGCACGAGGTAATGCAGTGCGGTTGGGGAATCGTCCACCAGCAGCACCCTGATCATGGCTCTCTCCGTCCTTATAAGAGACGTTGGACCGCGTCCAGCAGGTCGGATTGATCGAAACTGCTCTTCACAATGTAGGCGTCGGCGCCAACTTCGACTCCCCGCTCACGGTCTTCCGGGGATTGCAGCGCAGTCACGAGCACGACTGGCATTTCTTCGGTACGTTTGTCGTGCCGGATCTTCGACGTGAGTTCAAAGCCGTTCATGCGGGGCATGTCGACGTCGGAAACGACCAGGTCAACTGGATCGCTGCGAATCGAGGACAGCGCGTCGATCCCGTCTACCGCGGTCTGTACCTCGTAACCGGCGAGTTCGAGGATGTTCTTCAGCAGCGTGCGGGCCGTGATCGAATCTTCCACGACGAGGAGGCGGTGCCGGACGGATGGCGCTGCCGCGGCGGTAGCGGATAAGGGCGCTTCCTCGCGCGAAGCGGATCGCAACAAGTCCGCAGGACTCAGTACCAGGACAAGGCTGCCATCTCCCATCACAGCTGCTCCATTTGTGCCGGGCGCGCTCGCCAGTTCCGGTCCGAGATTCTTCACGAGAAACTCCTGCTCGCACACAATCTCGTCCACCGTGATCGCGACCTGTGACCCGCCAGAGGAAATCACCAGGATCGATTCGTACTTGCACACCTGGGCGCGTGTCGGCAAACCAAGAATCGAGGATAAGGAAGCCACGCCGACGAGCTTGCCGTCGACGTTGATCGCCGGGCGATGCTCGATGCTTTGAACGTCGCCGGCGGTAACCCGGAGCGCGCGCCGCACCGCCGCAGTCGGCAAAACGAATCCTTGCCCGGAGGCTTGCACAAGAATGCCTCGGAAGGTCGCGATCGCGATCGGGACTTCCATTTTGATATTCGTGCCGGAATGCGACTTGCTCTCAATGTCCACGCTCCCGCCGAGTAATTCGACGGCGTCGCGCACGATCGCCAAGCCAAGCCCGCGGCCGGAGAGGTCGGTAATCATCGCGCTGGTGGACACGCCGGAGCTGAACAGATGATCCAGCAATGCCCGTTCTCCGAGACGATCGCTGTCCAGTGTGGTGAGACGCCCCGATTTGACGAGCGCTGTTCGCAACGATTCCAAGTCCACACCAGCGCCGTCGTCGCTCACTGTGATCCTGATCTTGCGATCGTTGCAGCGCTCGATGGAAATGGCCAGCTTGCCGCGCAGCGGCTTCTGGCGTTGCTGGCGCACGACGGGACTCTCGATGCCATGGTCCACCGCGTTGCGTACCAGGTGCATCAGCGGATCCTTGATTCGGTCGAGTACGCGACGATCGATTTCGATGTCGTCGCCGGTGATGAGCAGGTCGGCCTGCTTTCCCAAGTCGTGACACAGATCGCGGACCAGCTTGGGAAACATGGCGAGCAGCGCCGAGCATGGCATGAGAAACAACGCGCGACCGTCCTCCAGCAGGTCGTCAACCTGCCGCGCCAGCGCTCGCGCATCCTGTTGCGCGGCATCGGCCGCAGCGCAGATACGCGCGGCAACGTCCTGTGGCGCGCCCATCCGCGAACCGTCTCGGCCCTGGGCCACTGACCGCAACCGATCCAACTGCTTCGCCCGGTCGTGGGCCGCTGCCTTGGCCGTGAGCAATTGCGCGATCGCGTCAAACATTGCGCCTAGTCTGGCGGCGGAAATGCGAAGGGTCGGGTCGACGATCCCGCGCGAGACCGTCGCCGCGGTATCGTCCCGCGCAGGCGGAGCAGCCAGAGTCCTGGGCGGCGCACTTGCGGGTTCGACGCGGTTCACCGCCGCCCGTTCCAGCCGGTCGACGATTCCCTGAACCGGCAGCGCGGCGCTCGGATTCGCCACGCGCCCACCCAGAAGGTCGACGCCCTGATGAAGAAGGTCGAACGTTTCCGTGGATGGAGGCCGGCCTGCCTTGCGAGAGGCATCGAAGACGCTTTCCAGCGCCTGGCAAACGCGCTCGATTTCGACTTGGCCGACCGCACGCGCGGCCCCCTTGAGGCTGTGCGCTTCGCGAAAGATGGTCTCGAGAATTCGGGTCGCGGATTCCGGAGTCGCGCTCTCGTATTCACTCAAGCCGCGAGCCAGCGCCGCGGCGTGTTCCTCCGCCTCCGCTGCGAAGGTTGCGAGCAGCTTTTCCCGGAATTCGAGGTCGGCTTCCACCATACCGCTCCTCTCAGAGCTGGTACTGCTGCACAAGTACCTGCAATTTGTGTCCGAGATCGTGGAGGTTGCGGGCAGCAACCTCGGCTTGGCGGGTGCTGGACACGTTCTGCGCACTTGCCTGCCTGATGTTCTCCGCCGCCAGCGCAACTTGCTCCATGCCCGCCGACTGCTGCTGGGCGGACGCCAGTATCTGGCTCGCGGCTTGCGCCGACTGCGAGATGCTTTGCGCCATCAGACGGATTGACGCGCTGGCTTCGGTCACCTGCTTCATCCCGGCCTCGACCGCCTTGTTTCCCTGGTCGGTCGCCATGACGGCTGCGCTTGTGGCTTTCTGAATGTCGCCGAGGATCGTGCGGACGTGCGCGGTTGCCTGCTTCGACTGTTCGGCCAGGCTTTTGACCTCTTGAGCCACGACGCCGAAACCGCGCCCATACTCGCCCGCCTTGGCTGCTTCGATCGCCGCATTCACCGCGAGCAGGTTCGACTGCTCCGCCAGATCGTTGACGCTGGCGATGATCTCGCCGATGGCCTGGCCTTGTTCGCTCAGGCGAACCACGCCGTCCGCGATCTTGGCCATCTGTTCGCGGATTCGGTTCATGACTTCGATCGTATCTTCCACCGCTTTGCGGCCCGACTCGGAGACCTGGGCCGTTTTCTGTGCGTTGTCGAACACAGACTTCGCCTTTTGTGCCGATGCCAGAGCTGTCTGTTTCACCTGCTCCAGCGTGGCGCTGGTCTGGCTGATGGCAGTCGCGGTCTCGGCCGCGCTGGAGGCCAGTTGCGATGTGCCAGCGACGATCTCAGTTGCCGCTGCTCCCACTACGCCGACGCCTTCGCGAATCTCCTGCGCCAGGGTGTGCCAGTTATCGATCACGCTCTTGAACGACGCGGCCAGGAATCCGACCTCATCGCGGCGATCCGGAGTTTCAATCTTCACTGTCAGGTCGCGCGCTGCGACTCGCTCGGCGGCGCGGGAGATTCCGATGAGGGGAAACGAGATCGCGCGGTTCAGAGCCGCCACGATGAAGATGGCAAACAGAACCGCCACGACACCGACGACGAGGAACATCGTGGCCGTTCGAGCGGCGAGATCCTGAGACCGCGCGACAGCGGCCTTAAGCTGCGCTTCGGTCAGGGTTACGACTTCGTCGGCCAGTTTCTGCAGTTCACGATTTCGTTCGGATTGGATCCCGAGTATCAGGCCCTGCGCCGCGGCGCGCCGTCCCCCACGGATCGCCGGCATGGCCTCTTGTACTCGCGTTTTCTCGTAATCCTGCCTTATCCGTTCGAACTGCTCCAGCTTGTCCTTAATCTCGGGCGTCGTAGAGAGTCGCGAGAGGATCAGGGACATCGAGCGACGGATCAATTCGCTGCGAGTTTCCATGTCCCGAAGTCGCGGTTCGATGGTTGCGGCGTCGGTGGCAATGGACACGACCAGTGCATCCTCCCGCATGCCGTTTTGATTCGCACGGACATCCCTCAGCGCCAACGCTGACGCGACTTCGTTCTCCACCATCGACGTCTGGGATCGCACCACCTGGCGCAGTTCGAGATAGCCTGAAACTGCAACCACAACCAGCAAGAGAAGAAAAACTGCGCACCCGAGAATCAGCTTCGACTGCGTGCCCAGATTAAGAAACCATTTCATGGCAGCCCCCTTAAACGTCTTGCGAACCGAAGCCAAACAGGCGCTGGTCGGCCATCAGCCTGGCAGCGTCCAGCACAATCAGCCCTTCTGTTGTGACGCCGCGCAGGTATTGCGTCCGGATTCCTGCGTGCGTCGCCAAGTTCGTGGTAAGCACACGGCCGTCGATGGACTGGCCAGCGAGCACCTGGTCGGCAAGAATGCCGGCAACGATCGACTCGTGCGCGATCACAACCAGGCGGTTCCAGCCACTCCGCCCCGTATCCGGCAGATCGAAGAACGTCCTCAAATCGACAACCGACACAATGCGTCCCCGAAGGCTGGTGACGCCGATGAAAAAACGTGCGGCGTTCGGCACCGGCGTGAGCGACTTCAGCGGGCAGACCTGTTGCACCCAGACGGTCTCAATCGCGTACTGCTCGACGCCCAGTTGAAACGCGACCACATGCAGCGGGACCGTCGCCTCCGCCGGCGAGGCCACGCTTGCCAGCCGTCGGGCTCGCTCTTTGAGGACGGAAGCGTCGTGTTCGGAGGTCATGCCGCCTCCTCTGACGCGAGCGTCGCGCTGACAATCTCGCGAAGGCGTCCGGCGCTCATACCCTCGGCGCCGGCGACCACATCCTCCGGCGAACAGCGGCCCAGAAGTGCCAGGCAGTTGCGGAAAGCGCGCTCGGCGTCCTTCTCCTTGCCGGAGCGGCGCGCCACGTTGCCAAGAGCGAAGTGCGCCACGGCGAAATCGGGGTCCAGGTACAGGGCTCGACGCAGATCGGACTGCGCTTCGGTCAGCTTGTTCATCTCCTGCAACACGGTCGCGCGCAGGTAGTAAAGGGCGGCATTCGCGCGGTCCTGGCGCAGCGCCTGGGTGGTGAACTCCAGCGCCCGCTGAAGTTCACCGCGATTGGCGGCGTCGCGCGCCTGCTCTGCCAGCGACAACGGCGCCGCGGGTTCGAGTGCTACGGAACGGGTTTCCTCGCCCGCTGGGCCCGCAACCGCCGATTCGGTTTGCTCCACCAACGAACCGTCTGACACCGTTTCCGGAATCTCGATGTTGACATCGAAAGCGCCGGCCACGCCCGCCGAACTCTTTCGATACAAGATCGCGCCGGGGCATTGCACCGTCTCAAACTGATGAAACCACTCCTGCGAATGTTCGGCGCCCCCGACGACCAGCCATCCGCCGTCGACCAGCGATTGCCGGAGCCGCTCGATGACGGCACGGGCGCGGCGCGGCGTGAAGTACATGAGCACGTTTCGGCAGAAGATCACGTCCATCGCGTTGGTGTTGGTGGTGAGCGAGGGGTACGCATCCTCGGCGAGGTTCAGGTATTCGCACGTCACCAGGCGGCGGATGCGCGGCGCGATCGTCCATCCAGATTCGCTCTCCCGGAAGTGCCGATCGCGGATGTGAACGGCATCTCCGCGAAACGACCAGGTGCGATAGGTCGCCTGTCTGACCCGGGCGAGCGCTGCCGGATCGATGTCGGTGGCAAGGATGGAGATGTTCCAGTCTTCGATCGACGGAATCATCTCGGCCAGGCAGATGGCGAGCGAATACGCTTCTTCTCCGCTGGAACAGCCGGCGCTCCATAAACGCAGACTGCGCATTTCGCCGGCGCGTCGCGCGATCAACTCGGGAAGAACGTTCTGCCGAAGTGCGGCAAAAATAGCCGGATCGCGGAAGAAGTAAGTCTCCCCAACCGTCAGATGGCGCGCCAGTTTTTCGACGGTGGCGCGCGTGAGCGGCCGCGAGAGCAGCCGCTGCACGAACGATTCTGCTCCGCAGCGTTCCTCGGCGCCGGCGGCAATCAGCCCTCGCTCCAATTCGCGGCGACGGCGCGCGTCGAAGTGCAATCCGGTATGCGCGGCGAGATGTCGCGTGAAGCGCCGCAGCAGGCTGTCAGGCAGGCTGGACATGCGCCTCGCTCTCCGAGAGCGCTCCAGACAGCGCCTGCTCTTCGTCCCACGACAGCAACCGGTCGAGGTCGTGAATCACAATAACCCCATCCGGAAGCCTGCCGATGCCTTTCACGTGTTCAAGGCCGGGGACCAAATGCTCCGTGGCGGCGATGTCGTTCTCGGAACATCGCACCAACCCGGAAACGTTCTCCACCAGCAGCGCGATGCGACGCTGCCCGCAGCGTGCGATGACGAAACGGTCAGAAACCCGGACCGCTCCCACAGGCATTCCGAAGCGCGCTCGCAGATCTACCACTGGAAGCACCGTCCCGTGGGTGTTGATAACGCCCGCAACGACTGCGGGTGCGTTCGGCAACGGCGCCACGGCGGCGGCCGCTTCAACGCGCTCGATCCTGCTGAGACCAATGGCGCAGGGACACTCGCCGATCCCGAATGAAAGGTAGAGATCAGACTCGCGAGGACTCGCATCCTGCCGGGAACGGTTTGGATGATGGGATGGCGGCACAGAGCCTCAACGTCCGGTTCGCGCGATCCGCGCCGGATACACCATGTATTTCGGCAGAAGAGGTGCGGACTTTAGCCCAGAATCGATGGCGCCGCTGCCGTAGCTAGACAGATGCGCGTCGGCCTGCGACTGCCGGCGCCACGGCCTCCATTGGCGCTCGCAACAATTCGCGGATCTTCGCCGCCAGCGCCTGGCGCGAGAACGGCTTTTGCAGGAATGCGGTGCCGTCCTTCATCAGATATCGATCGCGCAGCACCTCGCCGGCATAACCCGACACGCACAGTACCTTCATCTCCGGATGTTCGCTTTTGAGCCGTTCCGCCAGCTCTGGGCCGCTCATGCCGGGCATGACGACGTCGGTGATCAGCAGGTGCAGCGGCGTTGGACAACTCTCCGCCACTTGCATTGCTTCCGCCGCGTTGCGGGCTTCCAGCACGACGTACCCCCATCCCTCGAGCAACTCGTGCGAGAACTCGCGAAGGGCGTCCGCATCTTCCACCAGCAGGACGGTCAAATCCGCGTGCGGCGGTTCTTCGCTTGCGCCTTCGGGTACCGTCAGCAACACGCCTGCCTTCACTTGCGGCAGATAGATCTTGAACGTCGTTCCCATTCCCGGTTCGCTGTAGAACCAGACGTGCCCTCCGCTCTGACGCACGATTCCATAGACAGTTGCGAGACCCAGTCCTGTTCCCTTCGACTTGTCCTTGGTCGTAAAGAAGGGCTCGAAGACGCGCGCCTGCACGTCCGGCGCCATGCCAATTCCGTTGTCGCTTACGGCAAGCATCACGTACGACCCGGCAGGCACGAGCGGGTGATGCGCGTCGTCGTCTAATTCGACATTGGCGGTCTCAATCACCACGCATCCGCCGCGCGGCATGGCGTCGCGCGCATTGACAGCCAGGTTCACGATGATCTGCTCGATCTGGCCGGGGTCGGCTTCCACCGTGGCAAGATTCGGACAAGGCTTGAGGACCAGTTCGATATCTTCGCCGATTAGACGACGTAGCATGCAGACGGTGTCGGCAATCAACGAATTCAGGTCGAGCAGCCGCGGCTGCAATACCTGCTTCCGCCCGAAGGCGAGGAGCTGGCGCGTGATGGCGATGGCGCTGTCGGTCGCTTTCTTGATCTGCGCGGCCTTCTTGCGGTTGGGATCCGTCGGGCGGAGGTTCTCCAGCAGCAGCTCGCTGTAGCCGAGAACAACTCCAAGCAGATTGTTGAAGTCGTGAGCTACACCGCCGGCAAGCAGCCCGATCGCCTCCAGCTTCTGCGATTGCCGCAACTGCTCCTCCAGCAGCTTGCGCTCCGTGATGTCGCGATTAATAGACAGGACCGCCTGGTGCCGCTCGTACTCGATCACCGATGAGCTGCACAACATGGCCAAAGGTGTTCCGTCTTTACGCAGATGAACGGTTTCGAAGTCCTTGTAATCCCCCTCTTTCAGCAGTTGGCCGATCTGCGCCTCGCCGCGCGTCGGGTCCTTCGTCAACTGCTTCAGGCTTAGCCCGATGAACTCATCTCGCGAAAACCCGTAGGTCGCACATGCTTTGTGGTTCGCCTCGAGGATGGTCTCGTTCTCAGGCTCGAAGATCAGGATGGGATCGTTCGCGCACTCGAACAACGTGCGGTAGTTCGTTTCCGACCGCCGCCGCTGCGCGACCTCCTGCTGCAACGCCGCGGTTCTTTCTTCGACTTTCCGCTCCAAGGCCTGCAACAGCTGCGCGCGCTGCACCGCGACCGCGACCTGGTCGCCCATGCCGGAGAGGATCTCCAAGTCGCGCTCGCTGAACAACCCTTGCTGCGGGCCGACAAGGTTCATCACGCCAAGCACACCCGATCCTCCGCGCACGGGAATGGTCGCGTGGCAACAGGCTCCCGCCGGCGACGTGCTCATCTTCCGAAGGCACTCGCAGTCCTCGAAGTTGCTGATCTCGGTCAGTCGTCCCGCCAGCAGCTCCCGATGGCACCGGCAATCACTCCACTCCCCGGACGTAGAGGCAGATGGCGGCAGTCCCCGCAGCACGGCGAGGCGGAATCCGGATTCCGGGCTCCACATCGAAATCCAGCCTGCCTGTACGCCCGGAAGGTCCATCGCGCGTTCCAACGCCGTCGCCAAGACCATTTCCTCGGTGGTGGCTTCGTTCAATCCTGCGGCAAGACGATGAAGAGCTCGCAGGCATTGGTAGGAATGTTCCAGTTCGCGCTCGCGCGCCTTGAGCGCCTGGCTGATGCGTACCGCCTCCTCATAACTCGACAACAGCAATCCCAGGATTTGCTGCTGCTCGGCGGTGACGAACCGCGTCTGCCCACCGAGTTGGATTTCCGCCCCGAACCGGACCTTTTCTCGCAGTGACACGAGCCGGCGGGCAAGAATATGGTTCACTCGCGACAGCAGGTAGCCGGTGTCGTAAGGCTTAGTCACGAAGTTGTCGGCGCCGCATTCCAGGCCCTTGAGGATGTCGTGTGGCCCGACGAGCGATGTCACCAGGATGACGGGAATGTCTTCCAGAATCGCGTCGGCTTTCACCTGACGGCAGAGCTCATAGCCGTCGATGCCGGGCATCACGATGTCGCTCAGGATCAGCGTCGGCTTCCGCTCGCGCGCCGCCGCGAGCGCGCTCTCGCCATCCGGCGCAATCCGGACCGCATAGCCGCACTCCTGCAGCATCTGCCGCAGATGCTCGGCCTGAGTGGGACTGTCCTCGACGACGAGGACTTCCATTCCTTCGGCACCGCGCCTGTTAGACACCATACGAACCCTCCCCTTCGCGGCCGCTCGGGGAGAGCGACCGATACCGGCATCATGCTCGCGGCGGATGTGCCGGTCCTGCGGTGGAGTGGCGGAGATGCCACTCCATCTTCTGTATCGACGGAAGAGATCGGAGACTTTAGTGCCGGACCGGGAATGATCCTTCAGCACGTCACTCAAGGATGGTTAATATCAACACTTCGGAGTTTCAACTCCGTCGCCTGCCGCTGCTGCCCGGTCCACCCACCACGTCACCGTGCCCTGTGTTGGTCGAACGCCGGCTGCGGGATAATTCTTCGGGTCAGGCGCACCAGTAAGAACGTGGCGCAACGCTTGTGCCTTGTTCGATCCTGCCGCCATGAAGTGAACGTTGGCGGCGTGCCTAAAAACCGGCAACGTGAGCGAAAGACGCAGAGGCGGAAACGCCGCGTCTTCCGCTGTTACCACCCATCGTTTTGTTTCTTCCACGGCGGGCGATCCCGGGAATAGCGACGCTGTGTGTCCGTCCTCGCCCATGCCGAGGAGCACCAGGTCGAAACGTGGCCAGCCCGCGGAGAAGTAGTCCCTCAGCATCTTCTCGTATTCCCGCGCGGCCGCATCGGGGTCCGGCAGGTCGGTCGGTATGGGATGGATATTCCCTCTCGGACACGGAACCGCATCCAGGAGATTCTCCTTCGCCATGCGGTAGTTGCTACGCGGATCGTCATGCGGCACATATCGTTCGTCCGCCCAGAAGACGTCCACATTCGTCCATGGGATCTGGTCACGAAACTGAGACGCCAGCAGCCGGTACAGGGTTCGCGGCGTCGTGCCGCCGGCGAGAGCAACGGAACAACTGCCCCTGGCTCGCGCAGACTCGTTGATGGTTGTGACCACTGCCGCGGCCACGCCAAAGCTGAGTTCGCTCAGATCGGCAAATACGCGTACGTCGGGCTTCATGCTCTCACTCATCTGAGTTCCGAAGCGTTCATCGACCGGATCTTGAAGAGAGTCGGTCAGGCTTCCTCTGCCGATTGCGGGTTGTGCCAGCGGTCGTCGCTGGACATGAGCTGTTCCGCTTCGACCGGACCCCAGGTATTCGCTTCATACGGATACACCGGCGTGACGTTTCCCAAGATCGGGTCGACAACACGCCAGGCGGCTTCTACGCCATCCTCGCGGTTGAACAACAAAGGATCGCCACGAAGGGCATCGCCGAGGAGCCGCTCATACGGCGTCATCTCGTCCTCTGCCCGTGGTCGCAAGGTCAGTTCCACGTTCTCGCCGACCATCACTTCTCCCGGCATCTTAATCCGCCCTCCGAGATTGATCGACACAGTAGGACCGAGCCGGAAGCGGAAGTAATTCGATTGATCGCGGGGGATGCTGTCGAACACCACCTGCGGCGGACGCTTCAGCTCCACCAGTACTTCGGTTGCCGTGACCGGCATCTGCTTTCCGGCGCGAATGTAGAACGGAACGCCGGCCCACCGCCAAGTGTCGATGTAGAGCCGGACGGCGGCGAACGTCTCCACCTGCGAATCCGCGGCGACGCCCTTTTCCTGGCGGTAGTCCTCAAACTGGCCACGGACGACATCGGCTGGAGTCAGCGGCCGAATGGCCCGAAACGCCCGCTGCTTCTCGTCGCGCAATGCATCCGGATCGCGTCCGGTTGGCGCCTCCATGGTGAGCAGGGCCACAACCGACAACAGGTGGTTCTGCACGACGTCGCGGATCGCGCCGACCTCCTCATAGAAGACTCCCCGTCCCGCCACACCGAAGGACTCGGCCATCGTGACCTGCACGCTCCTTATATAGTTGCGATTCCAGATCGGCTCCAGGAACGAGTTGGCAAAGCGGAAATAGAGCAGGTTCTGGACGGGTTCTTTGCCGAGGTAATGATCGATCCGAAATATCGACGACTCGTCAAACGACTGATGGAGGATGCGATTGAGCTCTTGGGCGGAAGCGAGGTCGCGGCCAAAAGGCTTTTCGACGACGACGCGCGCGCCCTTGTCGCAGCCGGACTTGGCCAGTCCCTCAATCACGGTTGCAAACAGGTCTGGCGGGATAGCGAGGTAATAGAGAGGCCGGGCTGCGCCCCCAAGCGCCTTTCGCAGATCCTGATATGTCTGTTGGGAGCCGTAATCTCCGTTGACGTATTGCAGTCTGGCCGACAGCACGGCAAAGGCGTCGCGATCCAGCCCGCCGTGTTTCTCGAGACTCTCACGAGCCCGCTCGCGCAGTTGGTCAAGGCCGCTGGCAGACCTGGCCACGCCGATGATCGGTATATCGAAGTGACCGCGGCGGATCATCGCCTGGAGCGCAGGAAATATCTGCTTATACGCCAGGTCCCCAGTGGCGCCGAAAAAGACAAAGGCATCCGAATCGACGTTCGTCATTTTGGTTCCGATATGCGGCTCCGAATAGCAGATCCCGCGAAGCGAAGGCGGGAGAATCGCTCATGGCAATCCTACAACCGGCAAAGCGGAAGCACTGGGTCAAATGTGCTCACGCGGCAGGGACGTCGGAGTCGTGAAACCGCAGGTGTCTTTAGGCGACACTAATCAACGGTCGCTGCGGTGGGCGCGCACGATGAATCGTTGGGGCGCGGGGCCGACGAAATAGAACGGGTAGCAGGTCACCAACGTCAGGAGCGATTCGTTGGAGTCGTTGAGCCCTTCCGCGTCGTCGGGTGCGACGATCGACGTGGAGTCGACGACGTAGCTGTACTGGCCAGCGGGTGTCGTCAGCAGGATCTCGTCGTCGGGGCGGATGTTGCGGAGCGCACGGAAGAAAGTGTCGCGGTGCCCCGCGATGGCCACATTTCCGGGATCGCCCGGGAGCGCGGTGCCGGGAATGTGCCCCACTGCGCGACGGAGTGACCTCGCGCTCGTGCCTTCGACGATGATTGCCTCGACGCCGATTCTGCTTATCTCGAGACGTCCAATCGCACTGCCCATCGCGACGGTGGTGAAGCGAGGCGGTTGAGCCGGCAGCGCCGAGGCGCCGCCGGAAGATCGTTTCGCGACGAAGGGCGACGGCCGGGGAGCGCTGGCGACATGGTCGAGCCGCCAGTTCTCGTAAAGCTCGAACACCTTCGCATCGAGGAGTGAGTAGCCGACGAAGCCGAGCGATGCCACTCCGAACAACAGCAGTACCCAGCGCATCCACCGCAAAATCGGGCGCTTCGGGCGAGCGGGTATGAGCGGCATCTATTGGCTGCCTTCCGGCCTGACAGCACCCTTGGCCGCGGCGGGATTCACCGGCGCGACATAGCCTGCGCGCGTGGTCACCGCGAGGCCGCGTCCTTGCGGAGTCGCCGCGCGGAGCTGGATTGCCCGGAACGTGCCGTCCTGCTTCTGGTTCGTCGGGATATACGAAATCGTGTACTGGTTGCGTATTTCATGAGCGATGCGTTCGCAGATGGGCCGTACCTCTGCCAACTCTTTCGGAAAATACGCTTCGCCGCCGCCGGCCTTCGCCAGTTGCTGCAACGCGTGGGGATCGCGATTCTCGGAATCGTCCGGCTGGTAGATGGCAATCGCATAAATGATGGCGTTCGACCGGGTCGCGAGGTCGAGCACCTGCGCCTTGGTGTGCTTGCTCGCGTTGTCAGCGCCGTCGCTCACCACGATCAAAACCTTCTTGTCGCGGTTCCCCTTCTTCAGATGGTCGAGCGCAACGGCCACAGCGTCGTATAGCGCCGTCTCTCCATCGGCTTTCACGGTGGACATGGCGGTCCTCAGCTCATTTGCGTTATCCGTGAAAAGAGTCTCGCTCGGAAGCGCGAACCGAACATGCTCGTTGAAATTGACCAGGAACATCTGGTCATACGGATTGCTGGAATTCGCGAATGCCAGCGCCGCCGTAATGACTTCGGCGCGTTTCGATCGCATGCTTCCGCTGTTATCGATCACAATTCCTGCCGTGACCGGAATGTCTTCGTGGCTGAAGTGCTTGATCGGCTGGAGAACCCCGTCTTCGAAGACCTGGAAGTTCTCTTGGTTCAGCCCGGCAACCGGCGCGCCGTTGCGGTTTCGCACGGTGGCATGCAGCAGCACTTCCTGGACGCCGACGTTGATGGTGTAACGAGCATCGGGAGCCTGAGGCTGCCCGGGCTGCTGCCCGACCGCGGAGGTCGCGACGAATACCACGCAAATCACGGCGAGTCGCAGGTTCCGGATCGCACGCATCTTATGCCTCCAGGCGCGCAGCGACGTTGACTCGCGGCTGGATACGGGCGGCGTTTGTACGTGTGTTTGGCTCGACGGCCCGCCCATACTTGCGAAACACGAACGAGAGAACTATCCGAGTCAATTTCTTTCCCGCCATTACAAGAAGGTAGCCAATCGTGCATGAGGCAAACAGAACCGTCAGAGGGACGAAGGCTAAGAAGACGAAACCGGTGTATTGGCGGAGGACGAACATGTCAACCTCAGTCTTGAGGATGTAACGCGACTGTACGCGCCGAGGATGGAATCCCGGCGCGTACAGCGTCTAATCCAAGTTTCGGTCTTTATGACGAGAACTTGGTGGCAGCAGCTCCAGCCAGCGAGATGATGCCGGCTAGCGCGAGCAGCGGCAGATAGCTCGCGGTGTTGGGCAGCGTCTTGGTCGGAGTGTCCATCGGCGGAGCCTGGACCACTTCGGCAACCGACACAACTTCTCCGGTCGGCTTCACAGCTTCGATCGGGGCAGTCCGCAGATCATCGATGGTCGCGACTTCCGTCGGCGTGTAAAGGATCGGCTCGTTGGCGACCTTCGCTAACGCGAGGGCCTTCGGCTTCGAGTAAACAAATTCCTCGCCCCACTGGCGGCCCGGATAGAACCATGCGCGAATCGCTTCCGGCTGGCCTTCGCCGCGCTCTTTGAACGTCAGGACCGTCTTATCGGTCGGCTGCAGGCGGTAGTTTGGAATCGCCAGGATGGTGGTGAAAACGTGATTCTCTTCCTGATTGAAGATCTGCACGATGTGGCGGTTTGACGTCGAGTCCAGGATCTTGAACACGTACGTACCGGCGGGCAGAACCTGTGCTCCGACGCCGGGAACTTCGAATGGCGCGCTGAACGTCATCACGGTCTTGCGATTCCAGTCATCGGCCGAAGCGGCCGGCACCACGACGAAGCAGGCTGCCACGAGACACACGATCACGAAGTACTTTGTGAAAGCTTTCATTAGAACCTTCTCTCTTTGAACTCAGTTAACGGCCGCGCGAAGTGCGAGGCGGGATGTGCGAGGGGCCCAGATGCGTCCGGAAGCGTTCCTATTGCCGACCGGTTGGCTCCGCGTCTTCTGCTTGCGGAGACTTGCTTTATCAATATCGGCTACTCGGGAACGGATTACTGGTCACAATTGACCGGTCCGGGCGATTTCGTGACGTTCTAGTCCTCTATATAAGAAGAAAGAGGGCCTGCCACTTCTCATGCTTGTGCGGCGGCAATTTCGCGGAAGTGAGCACAAGTGACCAGACTCGCGGCCCCAACCCGCATAGTCTGGGATTGCTCGAGAAGGCCCCCTCCTGATGAACCATTTAAGCCAACAACAACTCGCCGCCGTCCCGCCATATCGCGCGATGACGTCGCCGGGCCTGATCGATAGGAGATTCACCGTGAAGAAACTGTCTACCGTTCTCGTACTGGTTTGCCTGTTATCGCTTCCTTTGCTTGCACAGACACAAGGCAGCTGGGAAATCGTCCGCGCCGATTACGGCTCCGGCAACAACTGGGTGGATGTCACCGAGCGCGTCCAGTCTCTCGTGCAGGGCGATTCGCTCAACTTCCGCGTGGCGGCGAACACCGTCGGCGTGAATGCGCGACGTAGCAGCATCCGTTCTCTGCGGCTTCAATTGACGAATGAAAACGGAAGAACCCGGCAGATCACCTATCGTGACAACCAGCAGGTAAATCTCAAGATCTACAGCCAGTACCAAAGCAGCAGCCTGCGCATCGACCGCGCCACATACGGCGCGGGCTACCGCACGTCGGACGTGACTGCGCGCCTGAATTCGCAGGTCCAGAACGGCCAAATCCGTGAGCAAGTGACCAATCAGAACATGGGTGGCGATCCGGCGCCTCAACAGACCAAGACCCTTACCGTGCAGTACACGATGAACGGCCAGACCAATCAGGTGCAGGTCAACGAAGGCGACACCCTCCGCCTTGGCAACAGCGATAACGCCAACAATGGCGGATACGGCAATCGCGGCGACGGCAATCGCGGCAATGACAATAATGGCCGAGGCCAACAGTTGTCACAGCGTGTTCGTTGTGAGTCGCAGGGTGGCAGCCAGCGGAACTACTGTGTCGCGGATACGCGCAATGGCGTCCGCCTGATGCGTACGCTAGGCAACTCCCAATGCACCGAGGGCACCAGCTGGGGCTATAACAGCGGGTCCATCTGGGTCAACAACGGTTGCCGCGCCGACTTCGATTTGCAGAGTAATGCCGGCTACCGCGGCGCGAATGCTTCCACCACCATCCAGAACGGCACCGAACTCTCGGTTCGCACCAACGAGATGATCGATTCCAGCACCGCGACCGCCGGCCAGACATTCTCGGCCGTCATCGCCGCGGATGTACTGGACAGCACCGGTGCGGTCCGCATTCCGCGCGGCTCTGACGCGCAACTGGTCATCCGTAATTCGAGCGCTGACGGCAACAACTCATCTTCAGACCTGGTGCTCGACGTCAATTCGTTGACGGTCGGCGGCACCAGGTACGACGTGAGCACCGATGACCTTACCCGGCAAGGCCGCGACGGCGTCGGTATGAACCAGAGAACCGGCGTCATGGTCGGCGGCGGGGCGGCGATTGGAACGCTGATTGGCGCGATTGTCGGCGGCGGCAAGGGCGCGGCCATCGGCGCGGGCATCGGCGCAGGCGCTGGAGTCGGCACCGAAGTGTTGACCAAGGGCCACCAGGTTCGGGTCCCAGCTGAAACGCTCTTAAATTTCAGGCTCGACCAGGATTTGCTCCTGCGGGCAGCGCGTTAGTCCGCGGGCTTCGCGTCGAAGGGTTGCAAGATTCGTGAGCGCGGGGAGGCATCTTGAGAACACTGATACTGATCGCCGACGGCCTGGTGAAGAGCATGGGAAAGCTGTTCATCCAGGCGCTCGCGCTCTACGTAACTCTGGCGTTCGGAACCATCGTGGCCGCGGTCTATGCCACCCGAAAGATCTGGCAGGCCAAGACGCCGCGTCCGGTTCCTGTCACGGCCCGCACTTCGAATTGAGACTCGGGTTTCGACTTCAGACATAGAACGCATTGGATTGGCAGGATCGTGATCCTGCAAGAAGTAAAACGCTGCGAGTCGTCATAGGCGGCGAACCGAACGACCTCAGCCGGGAGGCTGTAAACCATGAAGAAACTAATTTTGGCAGCAGCAGTGGTACTGGGTCTTAGCAGCATGTCCTGGGCCGATGGCCGCAAGGATTCCGTCGAGCGTCTAGGCAATGCCGCCACGGTTCTGAACGAAGTGATGGCTTCACCTGACAAGGGCATCCCCCAGGAAGTCATCGACAATGCCAAGTGCATCGCGGTTGTTCCGAGCATGATGAAGGCCGCCTTCATCTTTGGTGGCAAGCACGGCCGCGGAATCGCGACCTGCCGCACGTCGTCCGGCTGGAGCGCTCCGGCGTTCATTTCCGTCGGCGGAGGAAGCTGGGGCTTACAGATCGGCGCGGAGAGCGTTGACCTCGTCATGACGGTGATGAATGAGCAGGGTATGCAGCGCATGTTGTCGAACAAGTTCCAGGTTGGCGGTGATGCCGCCGCCGCTGCCGGACCGGTTGGACGCCACGCATCCGCCGGAACCGACTGGAAGGCCGATAGCCAGATCCTGACTTACTCGCGAGCCAAGGGCCTGTTCGCCGGCATCTCGTTGACGGGCGCCGTCATCCAGCAGGACGCGGATTCCACTCGCGACATCTACGGCAAGATGGTCGGCCAGCGTCGCATCCTGAGTGGCTCTGTCGCAACGCCTGCGGTGGCGTCCTCGTTCATGACCGCGGTAAAGAACAGCAGCAACGCTTCACGTACAGCGGAAGCCAAAGAAGGCGGCCGCCAGTAATTGCACCTCTGCGCTTCGGTTTCGACGGCGCCCTGATTGTCTCCACAGTAAGCGTGAAGACAAGGCGGGCGCCGCCGTCCGGGCGCGAGACCAGGAAAGGAATGCCATGTCGTTCGGTTTGTACGTGTTTGGTTACTTGATCCTGATGTCTGGACTGATCTACGGCGCGGTCATGCTACACATGCCGACCCGCTGGATCGTGGTCTCCGCGGTCATATTGCTTGGGGCCGGCGTCATCACCGCGGTTACGACTACTCGCCAGAAAGACTCTGCATCCTAGTTCCAGCTTTCGAGTTTTGCGTGCCCGTCAATCCGCACTGGAGACACACATGCTTTGGACCATCGTTGCAATTCTCTTGATCCTGTGGCTTCTCGGCTTCAGCTTCCACGTCGCCGGCGGCCTTGTACACATCCTGCTGGTGGTTGCCGTGATCGTGATCATCGTGAACCTGCTCAGGGGCCGTAATTAGCAGTAAAAGGAGATCCCATGTTTGGAACGATACTGCTTGTCATCCTGATTCTCGCGCTATTCGGCGCTCTGCCGCGCTGGCCGCATAGCCGCAACTGGGGCTATTACCCGACCGGAGGAATTGGGCTGCTCCTCGTCGTGATCGTGATCCTGCTGCTTCTCGGCCGTATTTAGGCCATTCCGATTGCCGGCTTCGGCCGCTGGAGATTCCATGAAGATCATGTTTGCGATTGGTATTGCATTGCTCGTGCTTGGGATCTTGTCATTCTTCGTGCCAATCCCGCACACCGAGCACGAAGGCATCTCCGCCGGCGGCGTCTCGATCGGAATCCAGACACAGCACAGTGAGCGGGTGTCGCCGATCCTGAGCGGTGCGCTGCTCCTGGCGGGCGCGGGGATGATGATCGCCGGCCGCTCGGCCGCGCGTGCCTAGTCTTCGGCTCGGGCGCAGTCACAGCCACTGCTTTCGCGCCCCGCTGCTACAGTCTCCCTCAACGGAAATGTCAGCAGCGACTTGTAGGATGATTCCACCTGGCCGTAGTGGCGGCTTACCGCCAGCGCCAGCTTCAGCTTCGTGAAAAACATCGCCGAGCTTACGCTGGGTGAACGGTTCTCTTCCCGACTTCCTGGACGTTTCGTCCCTGTCCTTCGTTTCGCCCCACCCAAGGCCGCGGCAATCCCTCTTGTGCGCAAAACGGACCATTTTTTGGAAAGTGAGCAAAATTGCTCAGTCTCAGGCCGAGGAATAGAGTCAACTAGAGTGTGGCTTTGTTATTTGATCCAACGCAGTTGAGGACCCGACCGATGAATGCTGCCAAAACCTTAGCCGCAAGTCTCCGCGCGAAAGGGAAAGCACGCCGCACGAATCCCACGTCCGGCTCAGTAAGTGCACCCATTGTCTTCGCGCTGACGGCATTGCACGGCGGCAAGGCTCGCGTAGCCGGCAACGTGAAGGAATTCGCTTTCGACCCGGTCGAATTCCTGGCAAAAGCCGGGCTTAACAAGTCCATCGTGGAATGCCCGAAGGGCGACACGATCTTCTCCCAGGGCGATGCCGCGGACTCCGTTTTCTACCTTCAAAAGGGAAAGGCGAAGGTGGCGGTGGTTTCCAAGCAGGGCAAGGAAGCCACCGTCGCTGTGCTCGGCGCCGGCGACTTCATCGGGGAAGATTGCGTCGCGACGAGCCATCCTTTGCGTCTCGTCACCGCTACCGCTCTGACCGATTGTGTCTTGCTCAAGATCGGAAAGCAGGAGATGGTTCGCGTGCTGGCCAAGGAGCAGAGCCTCTCGGAGGTTTTCGTCGCGTTCTTGCTCGCGCGGAATGCCCGCATCCAGGAAGACCTGATCGACCAGCTCTTCAACTCCAGCGAGAAGCGCTTAGCGCGGATCCTGTTGCTGCTGGCGCAGTTCGGAAAAGACGACCAGCCCGAAATCGTGATTCCGAAGATCAGCCAGGAATCGCTGGCGGAAATGGTCGGCACGACACGGTCGCGCGTCAGCTTCTTCATGAACCGGTTCCGGAAAATGGGGTTCATCGAATACGACGGCTCCATCAAGGTTCACGGCTCGCTCTTGAACGTGGTTCTTAACGACTAAATCTTCGCGGAGTTCGCTGTGCGCCCCCAACTGACCCGAACCGGCCTGCTTGTACTTGCCTGCGCCGTGCTGCTGCCATGCGCAGCGGCTCAGCCTTCGCCCGCTTCCGCATGCCCACGCTTGACGTCCGACGAGATCGTACAAAACCTGGTTCGCAGGAATCTCGATCGCAGTCGAGCGCTGCCGGCGTTTCGCTCCACGCGGATCTACCGCATCGACTATCGCGGATTCCCCGGCTCGCGCAGCGCCGAGATGATCGTAGACATGCAGTACAGCCCGCCCGGCACGAAGGCCTTCTCCATCCGCTCGCAGACTGGCTCGAAGCTGATTATCGATCGCGTGTTCAAGAAGCTGCTGGAAGCCGAGACAGAGGCATCGGACGCGGAGAACCAGAAGCGCACGGCACTCAACGCAGAGAACTACACATTCACGTTGCTGGGTTGTGAGATGGTGCCGCAAGGCGCGGCATATGGGTTCGCCGTTGAACCGAAGCTTCCAAGCAAGTTTCTGTATCGCGGGAAGATCCTGGTCGATGCGCGAGACTTTGCCGTCACGCGAATGACGGGCGAGCCGGCGAAGAACCCTTCGTTCTGGATTCGCCAGACGCAGATCGAGCAGGTGTACGGCAAGGTGGACCAGTTCTGGCTTCCGACTCACAACCACAGCGCGACGACGGTCCGGCTTGGCGGCCACGCCGACTTCACCATCGACTACAAGGACTACCAACTCTCCGCCGCGGCGCCGCTCGCCGCCGGCGACTCTCGCGCCAGCGGGCCTCGTTAGCATCTCTTACCGATTGATCGTGCGGTTGTTCTACTCCGAGGAAAATTTCAGGCGGACCCGAACGACTTACCGCACTCCATGCAGTGAGATTCGAATCGGGGCGTGATGAGCTGGCAGAACGGGCACATCCGTTGAGAGGTGAAGGCCTGCGTGTGCGGTTGCAGGTGCAGCCATTGTCGCAGGGACGCCGCGAGAAGCGCAGGGAGGCTGCGTACGCGGGCAATCAGTGGATGTGGAGTGCGGTTGATAGTCATGCCATCCCAACGATGACACGCCGGCCGGCGGCACACTGTGCAATTTCGCTCTGTCCCGCGAGATTGTTTCCTGTTACGGGATTCCGTACCTGGAGATTGCTTTGAGCAGGCGCCGCCGGGCTGACGCCGCCTGCTCTCCTGCAATTGCCTATCGACGACCGTAGCCGCCCTGGTT
>Ga0157369_10000636_pt1 | contig 45279 bp, 38 predicted proteins | sample C25metaG_FD_113461 | JGI IMG/M metagenome (GOLD analysis project Ga0157369, IMG submission 113461) | Corn rhizosphere microbial communities from Kellogg Biological Station, Michigan, USA - C2-5 metaG | ecosystem: Host-associated > Plants > Roots > Rhizosphere > Soil | place: USA: Michigan... | reverse complement strand
GGTGGTGGGCGAGGCGTTTCGTCGTTCCTACCTCAGCGAGCCCGGCGATGAAAACGCCTTTGAGGCGCGCGCGATCGTCTTCGACGGCCCGGAGGACTACCGGGCCCGCATCGACGATCCCGCGCTCGGCATCGACGAGCGCTGCATCCTCGTGATGCGCGGTTGCGGCACGCTCGGCTACCCGGGCAGCGCCGAAGTCGTCAATATGGCGCCGCCGGCGGAACTCGTGAAGCGTGGCGTTACGTCGCTGCCGTGCATGGGTGACGGGCGGCAAAGCGGGACCTCGGCAAGCCCGTCGATTCTGAACATGTCGCCCGAATCGGCGGCTGGCGGCGGCCTTGCGCTGATGCGCACGGGCGATCGCGTGCGCGTCGATTTGAACGCGCGGCGCGTGGAGCTGCTCGTCGATGAAGCGGAGCTGGGGCGACGTCGGACCGAAGAAGCGCCAAGCGTGCCGGCATCGCAAACGCCTTGGCAGGAAATCTACCGGCAGTTCGTCGGGCAGCTTTCGACGGGCGGCTGTCTCGAGCCCGCCACGCTCTACCTGAAAGTGATCGAGACGCGCGGCGATCCGCGGCACTCGCACTGATCGAACTTTGCAGGAACAGGATGGGGCGGACCGCGCCGTCGCCGCGCCCATCCCTTGTTTCATCGTCAAATCCAATCAAGTACAGCCTTCCGGCTTTCAATTTCAGAGCTCTTCGTCATGCGAATCGATCCCGCCCAATGCCTGCCCCGCGACCTTGATCGCGCACTTCTTATCGGCCGCGTCTGGCGCGGCGCCCCGATCGACGGCCCGTCGGTAGTCGTCGTCCGCGACGGCGAAGTCTTCGACATCACGGCCAGCGCGCCGACCACGAGCGATCTATTCGACCGCGACGATGTCGCCGCCTTCGCCCGCTCCGCGCCCGGAGAAAAGCTCGGTTCGGTGCAAGCGTTGTTAGGCACGAACGCCGATGCACAATCTCAGGCGAACCTACGCTTGCTCGCACCGTGCGACGTGCAAGCGATCAAGGCGTGCGGCGTGACGTTCGCCGTGAGCTTGCTCGAACGCGTCATCGAAGAGCAAGCCGGCGGCGATCCGGGCAAGGCGGCCGAGATCCGCGGCTCCTTGCATACGCTGATCGGGAGCGATCTTGCAAAGATTCAACCCGGCTCCCCGGCGGCGATGCGCTTGAAGGATGAGCTCAAACGCCGCGGCGCGTGGTCGCAATACATGGAAGTGGGCATCGGCGAGGACGCCGAAGTCTTTACGAAATCGCAACCGATGTCGGCCGTCGGCTTCGGCGCGGATGTCGGCTTGTATCCCACCTCGGCATGGAACAATCCCGAGCCGGAGATCGTGCTGGCCGTCAATGCCAATGGGCGCGTCGTGGGCGCGACGCTCGGCAACGACGTCAACCTGCGCGATATCGAAGGGCGCTCGGCGTTGCTGCTCGGCAAGGCGAAAGACAACAACGGCTCGTGCGCGATCGGGCCATTCGTGCGGCTGTTCGATGAGTCGTTCGCACTCGATGCGATCCGCGAAGCCAGCGTCTCCCTGCACATCATCGGCGAGGACGGCTTCGTGCTCGAAGGCATCAGCCATATGCGCGAAATCAGCCGCGATCCGCTCGATCTCGTTTCGCAAACGTGCGGCAAGCATCATCAGTATCCCGATGGCTTCATGTTGTTCCTCGGCACGATGTTCTCGCCGATTAAGGATCGCGATGCGGCGGGCGGCGGCTTTACGCATCATCTGGGCGATGTCGTCACGATCTCGACGCCCGCGCTCGGCGCGCTCGTCAACACGGTGCGGCTATCGACGGAAATCGCACCGTGGCAGTTCGGCGTGCGGGCGCTTTATTCGAATCTCGGAAAGCGTGGAGTGCTTTCGCGTCAGTAAGGCGGTAGCGGTCCTCCCTCTATCTCGTCGTAGTGCGAGCGGGCTTCGGCATCGAACCCGCTCGCTCGGCCATTGATCACGGGCTAAACGCCCGTTGTCAGTAAGCGCCACTTTAAGTCCATATAGATGCCACTTGCATACCAATCAAAGGCCACCTAAGATCCATCCGTGGCCGACCCTCCGGCCGCACCCTTCTTCGCAGCTTCCTTGAAAGACCCGAAAGCAACGCCGCAATCGTGCGGCGCTGGATTGCCGTTTTTCTCTAAGGAGCACCCGTGAATCGCCTTCCTCGCTTTTTGTGCCTAGGTGTCATCGCCGCGGCGGCGCTCGCGCTGTCGCCCATCGCCGCACCCGCGCCACTCGCAGCCGGCGCCGCTCCCGCTGCGAATGCCGCTAGCGCTGCGCAGTCTCCCGCCGCGCTGGCGTCGCTTTTGTCGAAGAACCTCGCGCTGCGCGTGGCCATCGACAACAACCACGCCGCGGCGGCCGGCGTACCCTGCGCCGATCTAGGCGCCGATTGGGCGTCCTGCGCGACCGGCCGCTTGATCCTCACGAATCAAGGCCGCGAACCGATTGCAGGCGGCGGCTGGAAGCTTTATTTGCACAGCATCCGGCGTCTGCTCAGGCTCGATTACGCCGGCGTGACGCTTCAGCATCTCACCGGCGACCTGTATGAGCTGGCGCCGCAACCGGGCGCGCTCAGCCTCGCGCCGGGCCAAAGCGTGACGCTGCCGTTCGTCGCCGAGTACTGGTACCTGCGCTATAGCGACTTGCTGCCGCGCCCGTTCGTCGTCGTACCGGGCGCAGCGCCCGCGATGCTGCAGTTCGACGATACCGACGATGAAACGCGCTACGTCGTCTCGCTCCCTGCCGACGCGCAAAACAATTCGACCGGCAACGCCCCGCCCGTCGCGGCGCAGCCGGTCGCCTATCGCGCGCTGCCGAGCGTCAAACGCGAGCGTCCGCTCGCAGGTTCGCTAGATCTACACGGCGTACGCCTCATGCTCGCCAATCTTTCGCCGGGTCAAACCGACGCACTACGCGATCACGCGCACACCTTGGGGCTCGACGATCCTCGTACGCCCGTCGTCGGCATTGTGGCGCCGCAACGGCTACCTGCCGACATCGCCGTGCCGGGCGGCTATCGCATGGCGATCGGGCCACGGGGCGTCTTCATCGAAGGCTACGATGCCGCCGGCGTCTTCTACGGCGTACAAACGCTGTTCTCGCTCGCGCCGGCCGGCGGCGGCGCCATCCCCGCGATGCTGATCGAAGACGCTCCGCGCTTTCCGTACCGCGGCATGCACGTGGACTTGGCGCGCAACTTCAAGCATCCTCCGACGCTGCGCCGTTTGATCGACCAAATGAGCGCCTACAAGCTCAACCGTCTGCACCTGCATCTATCCGACGACGAAGGCTGGCGCATCCAAATCCCGGGGCTGCCCGAACTCACGGAAGTGGGCGGACGCCGCTGCTTCGATCCGAGCGAGATGCATTGTCTGCTACCGGAGCTCGCTTCGGGCCCCGAGAATCAATCGGGCGGCGGCTATCTGACGCGCGAGGATTTCGTGAGCTTGCTTCGCTATGCGGCCGATCACTTCATCGAGGTGGTGCCTGAAATCGACATGCCGGCTCACGCGCGCGCTGCCGTGATGTCGATGGAAGCCCGCTATCGTCGCTTGCACGCCCAGGGGCGTGAACAAGAAGCGATGCAATACCGCGTGGTCGACCCGCAAGAGACAACGAACCTCACCACGGTTCAGTTCTATGATCGTCATAGCGATCTGAATCCCTGCGTGCCGGGCACGTTGAACTTCACGGGCAAGGTGATTCGCGAAATCGCATCGATGTATGCCGACGCACAGGTGCCGCTGCGCACCTGGTATTTCGGCGGCGATGAGGCGAAGAACATCTTCCTCGGCGGCGGCTTCCAACCGTTGAATGGGACCGATCCGAGCAAGGGTCGCGTCAATCTCGCGATCCAAGACAAACCGTGGGCGCCCTCGCCGGCCTGTACGGCGTTGCTCGCCCGAGGCGAGATCAAATCGATCGACGAACTGCCGACTCGGTTGGCCAAGCAAGTGAGCGCACAAGTCGCCGCCAACGGAGCCGATACGATGGGGGCTTGGGAAGACGGCTTGAAAGGCGCGAACGGCGCGTCCGATTTCGCCACGCGTCATGTGATCGCGTCGATCTGGGATACGGTGTTCTGGGGGGCGGCCGATAGCGCCCGCGACTATAGCGCGAAGGGGTACGAGACGGTGCTCGCGCTGCCCGACTACTTGTATTTCGATTTCCCGTACACGCTCAATCCGCACGAGCGCGGCTACTACTGGGGATCGCACGCGACCGACGAGTACAAGGTGTTCTCGTTCTCGCCGGAAAACCTCCCGCAAAACGCCGAGGTGTTCGGCGATCGCGACGGCAATCCGTTCCAAGCGACGGGCACCGGTGCGGCGCCGAGCATCCATGGCATGCAGGGGCAAGCGTGGGGGGAAGTGATGCGCAACGACCGCTTCCTCGAATACATGGTGTATCCGCGTCTGCTGGCCTTGGCCGAGCGCGCGTGGCACAAGGCCGATTGGGAGCTGCCTTACGCCGCTGGGGTGAGCTACGAGCTCGGCGTCACGCATCACGTCGACATGAATTCGCTGAACCGAGACTGGGCCGGCTTTGCGACGGTGCTCAAGCAACGCGAGTTGCCCAAGCTCGCGCGCGCGGGTATCGGCTATCGCCAGCCGACGTTCACGTTGACGGGAGAGTGATCGAAGGGACGGCGGACGGTGGCTCGCCGCGGGAGGCCCGCAGAAAGCGATCGCTTGCGGACCTCCCTGGCGATGGTGGCGTGCCGGCGGGCTGGCCGCCTCAGTTCGCCGCCGCCTTCATTTCCTTCAAGTGCTTGTAGACGGTGGCCCGCCCCATCCCGAGGACATTGGCGATGTAATTGGCCGAACTCTTGCCCTTAAACGCACCCTCAGCGTAGAGCGCTTCGACGATTTCCCGCCGATGCTCGCGTGTGAGGCTGTTCAACCCCAATTGCCGATCTCGCAGCCACGCATGCAGGAACGTGTTGATGCGTTCCTGCCAATCGTCGCGAAAGAGTTCATCGGGCTGCGCAACGACGCCGGCGCCTTTGAGGAACAGATCGAGCGTGGAGCGGACGTCTTCGAACACCGCGATGTTGAAGTTGATGCAAAGCATTCCAGCCGGCTTGCCGGCATCGTCGAACAAGACGTTGCTGACGCAGCGCATTTTGCGGCCGTCCCAGTTGAGCTTCTCGTAGGGACCGATGACGCGCTCGCGCGCGGAATGATCGACCTCGTCGAGCGCGGAATCGTCGCCGATCTCGCGCTTCGATAGGTTGTTGGCCAGATAGAGGACCGTCTGATCGTGCAGATCGTGGATAACGACTTCCGCGTATGGAAAAAACAGTGCGGCGATGCCATCCGCGATCGGGGCATAACGGGACAGCAGCAAGTCTTTGACGGGGGACGTTCTCTTTTTGCGCATGATGGGCAAACCGCGTTCGAGAGAGGCCGCGCCTCGAACGACACTGGACGACATTGAGCGGCGCTGCGTCATTGTAGCGATTGTCGGCCCTTCAAATGCCGATAGAGCGCGTAGGCCGCCGCGACATCTTCGAGCCCCAGGCCGATCGATCGAAAGAACGCATGGCGCGCGTACGTCGGCTTCTCGCATGCGCCGGTGATGAGCGCGGGCAAATCGCCTTTGATCTCTTGCGCCGACCACCCTTGCCGCGCGGCCAGCTTCATTTCGCCGGCGCTGGCGGGTGTCGTGAGCCGATAGTCGCAGTACACGTCCATGTCATGCAACCAGGCCGGCTCGATCTCATGCGCATCGACAACGTTCGTGCTGATCGACGTAATGAGCGCGGGCTTGGTCAGCGCCGCTCGCGGCAGCACCGGCGTGCCCGACGATGTGCATAACATCACGACATCGGCGTCTTGCACGCACGCTTCGAGGCTCGCGCAAGCTTGCGCGTCGGAGTTCACAGCATGCATGGCCGCGCGTTTGGCTTCATCGCCGGCAAGATCGGGCGAATACACGCGGATCGATCGCCATGCACGCAGCGGCGCGACATGCCGCAGATGCGCGAGCCCCACGGCGCCGGCGCCGACCACCGCGAGATGCCGAGCATCGCTGCGCGCGAGCGCATCCACCGCCAGCGCGGTCGTCGCCGCCGTGCGCTCGATGGTCAGCAAGCCCGCGTCGCACAACATCAGCGGGCGGCCCGTTTCCATCGACATCAGCGTGGTCCAGGCCGTCACGATCGGCTTGGCGCCCGTTGCAATGTAGGGCGAGAGCTTGGCGCCGAACACATTGTCGCGAGCGATCGCGCCCAGATAAGTAATGAAATCGCCCGTGCCGCCGGGGAATAGCGTCAACGTCTGCGGCGGCTGTACGGCTTGCTCGGCAGCGAGCGCCCGGAACATTTCTTTCAGCGCCGCGCCGATATCGACGGCGGACAAGGCGGATCGAACCGCAGCCTCGTCGACGACGAGGGGTAAATCGGAGTGGCTCAAGTTGGGCTCCTGAGGAAAATGGGCCGGGTCGCGAATCGACCGGGTCGCGCTGGGAATGAATATGGACCACCGAGTCTAATATAGACTTTCATATCTCGCCTCACCTTTTCGTGCTTGGAGGCCAGCCCTCCCACTGCGAAGCCACTGTGCGTATGGCTTCCGGGGCGGTTGGCGTTATTCGTCTGATGTCCAACCGAACGATGACGGTATTTCACCCAGTAGACGCATCGACACTTCATAGTCTATATTGGACTAGTCAGTCTACGCTCCTTACTCAACCGCGAGAAGACATCGCCGCACGCCTTAGCTGCACGGATCATTCAACGACAGGAACCCGTCATGAAGCTCAAGCTTTCCCTTTTCGCCGCCGTCTTCGCCATGACGGCTGGCCTCGCTCACGCCCAATCGCCCAATACGTTGCGCTTCGGCATCGAGGCGGCCTATCCCCCGTTCGAGAGCAAAACGTCTTCGGGCGCACTGCAAGGCTTCGATGTCGATTTGGGCAACGCCGTGTGCGCGAAGATGAAGGTCAAATGCGTGTGGGTGGAAAACGCCTTCGACGGTTTGATTCCGGCGCTGGCGGCGCGCAAGTTCGATGTCATCAATTCGGCGATGAACATCACCGAGAAACGCAAGGAAAGCATTGCGTTCACGCGGCCCATCTATGTCGTGCCGATCGTCATGATCGCCAAGCGCGGCTCGGGCTTGCTGCCTGAGACGAAGATGCTGCAAGGCAAGCATGTGGGCGTGCTGCAAGGTTCGTCGCAGGAGGACTTCCTCAAGAAACATTGGGCCAATGCGGGCGTCGACGTGGTGTCGTATCAAGATCAGGATCAGGTCTACGCCGATCTCGTCGCCGGACGCCTCGATGCGGCGGTACAGGAAGCGCAAACCGCGCAGGACGGCTTCCTCGATAAGCCGAACGGCGCGGGCTACGACATCGCCGGTGCGCCTTTGAAGGATCCCGCGACGCTCGGCGAGGGCACGGGCTTCGGCTTGCGCAAAGAGGACAAGACGCTGCTCGCCAAAGTCGACGCCGCGCTCGATGCGCTCAAGCGTGACGGGACGCTCTCCGCGCTTTCGCAGAAGTACTTCAAACGCGACATCATCGCCAAATGACGCGGCGCGCAGGCCATGGATTTTGACGTCATCGTGCTGGGCGCCGGGATCGTCGGTGTCTCGGCGGCGCTTCATCTACAGGATCGCGGCCGCCGGGTTGCGCTTGTCGATCGGCGTGCGCCCGGCGAAGAGACGAGCTTCGGCAACGCGGGGCTCATCGAACGTTCGTCGATCGTGCCGTATGGTTTTCCGCGCGATCTCGGCTCGCTGCTGCGCTATGCACGCAACCGCTCGACCGATCTTTACTGGGACTATAAAGCGCTGCCCGGCTACGCGACATGGCTTGCGCGTTTTTGGCGGGAATCGGCGCCGAAGCGGCTAGCGCAAGCATCGCGGGATATGCTGCCGCTGATTCGTGCATGCGTCGACGAGCATGATGTATTGATCGCCCGCGCGGGCCTGCACGATCTCGTCCACGCGCGCGGATGGGTCGAAGCGTTTCGCACGCCTCGTCTGTTTGAGTTGGCGATCGGCGAAGCGCAACGTGCGGGGCGTGAGCAGAGGCTTAGCGTCGACGTGTTGGATCGCACGGCCTTGCACGCACAGGAGCCGGCTGTCGGCACGGAGATCTGCGGCGCGATTCATTGGCGCGATCCGAAGAGCGTGCGTGACCCGGGTGCGCTCGTCAAAGGCTATGCCGCGCTATTCGAACGCGAAGGCGGCTGCTTCGCGATCGGCGATGCAACGTCGCTACGCTTGTCCGCTGGTGCTTGGACGGTGCAGACGCTAGAGGGTGTGATGAGCGCCAAGGAGGTTGTGCTCGCGCTAGGCCCTTGGTCCGACTTGGTGTTCGAGCGCTACGGCTATCGGATTCCGCTGCGGGGTAAGCGCGGCTATCACATGCACTATCGCGCCGCCGGGCCCGCCCTCTCATTGCCGATCGTCGATAGCGAATACGGCTATGTGGTGGCGCCGATGGCCGGCGAGCGATTGCGCTTGACCACCGGCGTCGAAATCGCGAAGCGAGATGCGCGGCCCACCGGCGTTCAGCTCGAACGCGTCGAGCCGCTGGCGCGTGCGGCGTTCGGGTTGGGCGAAAGGGTCGATGCCGAGCCGTGGCTCGGCATGCGGCCTTGCACGCCCGATATGCGCCCGGTCATCGGGCCCGCTCCTCGTCATCGTGGGCTTTGGTTCGCGTTTGGGCACAATCACCACGGGTTGACGCTTGGGCCGGTGACAGGACGGTTGTTGGCGGAGATGATGACGGGGGGTAAACCGTTGACCGATCCTCGGCCGTTTCGGGCGGAGCGATTTGGGTAGCGATGGTTGCCCCTCGAACCGCGCTCCCTCACCCCCCGCTCGACTGCCACTGCAAGATGGGATTCGTCGCTTGCGGCGGCATCGTCCACACGCCGCCGGGCCCGAAGTTCCACCCAGAAAAGCTCGTGGGTTGAGTCATCTGCGCACTCGTCAGCCCATTAGCGGCGGGCACGCCGGGGCCGCCCGACGTTTGACCGCTCGTCTGCGTGTTCCAGTAAACATCGGCGCCGATCGTGCCGGTGTTTTGCGCGGCTAAGCCGCCCAATTGAGGTGTCGCAGAACCGTCGCTGACCCCGCTGACGTTGCCCGACGCGAACGATTGCGTAATCGTCCCGCTATTTTCGGCGACGAGCCCGCCCGCATCGAGCGATGTTCCCGACACCGCACCGGTGGCGTACGACTGCGAGATCGTGCCGGAATTGGCGCCCACGAGGCCACCCGCCCGCACCTGATGGATCGTCTCGCCACTGAACGGATTAGTGACGGCGCTCACGCCGCCCGTCGCATACGACTGCAAAATCACGCCGGAATTTTGCCCGACGAGGCCACCGGCCAAACCGCCGTTCGACACCTGCACGTTCGCGCCGGAACGCACGATGGTCCCTTCGTTCGTTCCTACGAGGCCACCGACCGGCATCGCCCCTCCCGACGGATAGTCGTGGTAATCGCCTTGTGCGGAACCCGATACCGAAACGTTGACGATCAATCCTTGGTTATCGCCCGCGAGCACGCCGCTAGGGACACCCTTCGACAACGTCAACACCTGGGCGCCCGTAATGTTGAGATTCCGAACCACGCCGGTTTGACCGATAGCCGTAAAAAAATCGTTAAAGATATCGACTGCATTCGAGACCGTATGCCCCATGCCGTCGAGTTGTCCCGTGAAGACCCCGTCGATATGATCGAAGGCCGAAGTCGGCAGTGCGATATCGACGCCGAGGGCGTAGTTGCCCGTCGTACTCATGCCGGTCAATTCGTCCGCCGAGTTCACCAGTTGATACGCGGTGAGTTGCGTCGTCAAACCGCTGTACTGCGGCGAGCTCCAGGCAGCGTTGCTCCGTTGCACACCGGCGGTGTACGTCCCCTTCTGGTCGTAATACATCGAAACGATGCCGGTGCTTTTCGACCAATCGATCGTGCCGTTGTTGATCACGCTGCCGCCGTTGTCGATTGCCGTCGAATCCGCGCGCATCGACAGATTGCCCGCGCCGCTGTTTTTAACGGTCACGCTCGGGGCGATGCTGATGCTGTGCAACGCATTCAACGCGAGCGACGCCGCGCCAGTCCAGTGGATCGTGGATGCCAGCGCGATATCGCCCGCCGCGCCTTGGGCTCCCGTCGCGCCCACATTGACGGATGTCCCGGCGGTCAAGCTGCGCGCAAATGCGGCGGCCATATCGGCGCCGATCGTCACATTCGGCAATGCGACGTTCCATACGCCGGCCAGCAGGGTCGGCACACAGCATCCGAAAGTCAGGCTGCCGGCTTGCGTGTCGATCGTCCCGCCCTGGCCATTTGCGTTGCGCGCCGCAATACGCCCGCCGAGTTCGACTTTGCCGGTATCGGCGACGAGCCACACGTGGCCATCGCGCGTAGCCGTACCCGTGGCGCGCAACACCGCGTGATTACCCGAGAGTGCGAAGACGTTGCCATCGGCCGCTTGCAAGCTGATTTGAGCGGCCTCGATCGTGCCGCGATTGAGCACCGTGCCTTTATCGCCAAGAGCGACGAACACTTGCTTGCTCGTCGACGCGTCCTGCAACAGCACCGCTTCGGCGGCCACGAGTTCGGCGGTGCCGTTCGGTGCGTGAATCGTGCCACGGTTCTCGACCTGACCATCGGCGAGCAAGAACACGTCGCCGTTCGTCGAACCGATTTTGCCGAGATTGACGACCTTCGCCCCCGACGTGCCGATCATGGCAATCTGTCCACCGTTCATGAACGATGTGTTATCGGTATCGAGCGTCGAGGCGACGAAGCGACCACCGGTCGTCACCGTCCCGCTCTGTCCAATGACGATGCCTTGCGGATTGATGAGATAAACACTGCCGCTGGCAGAGAGCGAGCCGAGGATCGACGAAAGATCGCTGCCGGTCACGCGGTTCAGCGTGGCGCCCGCGCCGTTGTTGAATCTAACGTGATCGCCATTGCCGATCGAAAAGCTGTTCCATTCGATGATGCCGCGCGGCGAGCTTTGATCGATCGCCATTGATTTGCCGTGCGCGCTGATCTGGCCGTTGCCGGCGACAAAATGCCCGCCGTTCGGCAACACTTGCGCATGCGCGAAGGAGGCGACGCCGTACAGCGCGGCCAGCGCACCGCGCACGAGCGATGTCATGAGCTTCGGCCGCGCCGAACCATACCTACTGCATCTCCTTGCCATAGTGCCTCCGCGTTCGACAGCTTTCTCTTGGTTATCGTGGTTGTCGCGATCGATGAGGACGGTCATCGTCGAGGCGCATGAAGACGAACGACGTTTAGTCGAACGATTTTTCGCGTCTTAGCGTAATCATTTGCGGATCGTTATTGGATCCGAATCCATTTAAATCTGACGGTGAATCTGGACGAGGATTCGGCGTTTTGCGCCAAGGATTTGCGGGCTTCCTCGTCGATATGCGTTAGGTCGTAGGGAGATGAAAGAGAAACGCTAGCGAATCGCTTCGCGAAGCCGCAGGCTGAGGCAGCCGCGGGTGTGTTTTTAATTACTCGTCCGAAGTGGCGACGCCCGCATCGAGCAGCGTCGGCAGCTGCGCTTGCAACCACGCTAACACCGCGCTCGTTTTTGCCGGAACCCGCCGCGCGGCGGGATAGATAGCGTGGACCGGCGCATCCGGCAACGGATGATCGGGCAGCAACGGGATCAACTCGCCCGACGCAATTTCGTTGCGGCACGTCGGCCACTGCAGTGCGCCGACACCGTTGCCCGCCAAGAGCGCGGCGAGCAGCGGACGCCAATGATTGCAACGCCAGCCCGAACGCACCGACGCGATCACGGTAGCGCCGCTCGGGCTGCTCAATCGAAGTTTGCCGTCACGCGCGAGGCTATCGATATGAATGAACGGGTGCGCCGCTAGCGCTGCGGGCGATGTCGGCACGCCTGCTCGCGCCAGATAAGGCGGCGCGGCGAGCAGTAGGCGGCGCATGCTGCCTAGCGGCCGCGCGACGAACGCCCCTTCTCCCAATGGACCGACACGAATCGACAGATCGACGCCCTCGATCACAGGATCGACGAAACGATCGTTGAGCACGAGGTCGATCGACAACTCAGGATGATGCTGCTGGAAGCTGGCCAGCAATGGCGGCAGCACCGTCTCGCCTAGCCCATGGGGCGCGCAGATGCGCAGCGTGCCGCGTAGCTGACGGTTGAACGTCGCGACGCTCGCCGCCGCTTCGTCGGCGGCTTCGATCGCCTGCTTCGCGCGGGCATAGAACACCGCGCCGACATCGGTGACATTGACCGAGCGCGTATTGCGATCGAGTAGGCGCGCGCCTAAATGACGTTCGAGCTGACGCAGGCGCTCGCTAACGGCGGGCTGCCCTAGGCCGAGGTCGCGGCCGGCGGCCGACAAGCCGCCGCATTCGACGACGCGCACAAAGACGCGCATGGCGAGAAGAAGGTCCATGGGCGGCAATTTATCAAATTTTTCGATGATGGTTATCGATGTCGCGCCTGTTCTCCGAGGACGCTTTCGCTAAGAAGATAGCGGCATCAACACTCATCAATCGGAGAAGACGATGAATCAAAGCACCGTTCACCATCGGCCTGACGCTCAAGCCAGCGCTATTTCTGGCGATTCGCTCGCCGGCCGGCATGTGCTTATCGTCGGCGGCACATCCGGCATCGGGCTCGCGGTGGCGGACAACGTCGCGCGCGCCGGCGCGCAAGTCACGCTTGTTGGGAGAGATCGAGAACGGCTGCGTCATGCGGCGGAAACCATTGGCGGCGCCCGGCAGTGTGTCGGCGATCTGCATGCGCCGCAGGAATTCGATGGACTGTTCGAGTCGCTGCCCGACATCGATCACTTGGTCATCACCGCGGGCACAGGGTCGCTCAAGACGTTGCGAGAAAGCGCCAATGACGACTTCGCTCGCGTGGCGCAAGAACGGCTCGTTGGGCCGCTGTCGATCATTCGTGCGGCGCTGAGCCGGATGCATGCGGCGGGATCGATCGTGCTGACGTCCGGGTTGCTGGCGGAGCGCCCCATTCGAACCGGCGCGATTCTCGCGGGGGCGGTGGCTGCCGTCGAAGCGATCGTGCGCTCGCTCGCGCTGGAGCTTGCGCCGATTCGCGTCAATGCCGTTTCGCCGGGGTTGGTCGATACGCCGCTGTTGGATGCGTTCTTTGGGGAAGGGAAGAACGATGCATTAGCGTCGGCCGCGGCGGCGCTGCCGACCGGGCGTATCGGGCGCCCGGAGGATATCGCTCAGGCCGTGCGGCTGTTGCTGACGGGCGGGTTTATCACCGGAGAGGTGCTGCATGTGGATGGGGGCGGGCGGCTGGTGTGAGGGGAATCATTCGTCGTCGGCTCCGCTGCTATCCGGCGACGCCTCGGGGCGTTGCGTTTGCTGTGGGTCAGTGGTCTTAACGCACGGGCCGGTCGAGCGCTCTTGCGGTTGCCATTGCACGCATGTGACTTCAGCGCCCGTCTTCTGCTCTTTTCCGTAGCCTGCGATGACGATCCGATCGGGCGCCTGCCAAGTCATCGTCGCGTCTGAAAACCTATAGTCGCCGATCGTCACGCCAGCATCGGGAGGGCTCCCTGTCCACGCTATCAGTTCGCGTTCGTCGCTATAAGTGGCGCTCATAGAGTGAACAGGCAGTCCGAACGCTTGCGCTGGCGCGTTCGGGCTATCCCGATCTTCGCCTGCGTACCACGTGAGCTTCCAGCCGGACGGTATCCCGATTTCGACATTCGTGCCCGCGCGCCAAATGAGACCGCCGATCTCTTGCGAAGAAGCCATCGGGCATCCGATCAAGCTAGACGTCCCGGACTGTAGCCAGATTGCAGCGGTCTTACTGCATGACCATCCATCGATTGTTTCGGTGCGAGCAAGACCGACTTCAACGAAATCGTCATCGTGCTCGCCTAAGCTCAGGCCAGTGATGGCGATCGAACCGAACTTCACGGGCGCTTTACTCTCTACTCCGGTTAGCTTGCGACGCCAAAACCCACGGCAGATGTGCGTGTACTCAGCGCGGCTGCCGGCCGGAAAGGTCACGCCCGCGAGCACGACGGGCTTCGTGGTTTGCTCGACGTCTTTTTGACCGACGGTACCGTACAGGTCGTAAGCGAAAGGAAGGAACCAGGGCGCAAAAATTTGTGCGCACCAAAACACAATGGAATAGACGATTCGCCTACCCATGGACATCTTGCGAAGCAGCAGCAACAGGAAAACGACTAACGCGAGCGGGGTCCAAACCCTCTCGAACTTGATGAGCGCGTCAACAAGTCCCGCAGCGTCCGCTCCATCGCCGATGGCCGGGCAGATGCTGGGGGTCAGGGCAAGCAGAAAGACACATCCGATGCGATACAAGCGTTTCACCTTCGAATACCTCGGAGCATGAGCACTCGCGCACGAGCTTGATTGCAGTACCGCGGAATCGGCGCGAACGAAATATGCGCGGCGCAAGCGGCGGCAGCGGATCGCCTTTGACAGAACGCCGCTGCGCTTGACAGCTTGGCTGTGCGCCGAGATTCGCACACTAGACGCCATCTTCGGGGCATTTGTCGCCGGCTAAAGCGACTGTACCGAGCGGCAAGCGGTGAACGTCTTCCGCAACCGAAGCCGGCTGCCGTTCTACCTCCGACGTCTTTTCGGGCGCATTAGGTAGCGGCAATCCTGTTGCTGGGTCGAGATGCTTATCCTTTGCTAAGCGGTTAATCAGCTCTTGTGACGGCTTCTCCGGCGCCTTCGCGGCCGCTTGATCCTTCTCCCATTGGAAGGTGCCGTCCCATGCCGGCAACGGTGCGGGGGGAAGCGGAGCGATCTTGTTGATATCAGGGACCTTCGGGTTGCGGCCGTCGTTCCTGTCTATGAATTTGCGGATCGCGGCGCAGCGCTTCGAGCGCTCCACGTCGCTGTGTAGACCTAGTTGGTCTGGATCCTCCGGGTTATACGGCTCACGAAACGCGACTTCAAGGATGTAGGCGGATTGTGTGTTCCCCGCTTCCACACCGAGCTGAAATGCTTTAACCGCTTCGTCGTAGTGTTCATCCAGCTTTAGATTGACACCCAAGTTATCGGCCGCGTCGCCAAGGCCTTGTTCTGCAGCACATCCCCACATCTGATTGGCTATTTCGGGGGCCATGTCAATGGGCTCCAATTTCGACGCGACATATGCTTGGGCTTCAGGATTGCCGAGGTCAGCGGCCTTGCGGAAGTACCGCATGGCTGCTCCGACGTCCTGCTGCACCCCATACCCGATTTCCAGATATTGCGCGAGATCGTAGTAGCCGCCCGGAACCCCCTCATGCACTAGCTGCATGGCCAGATCCGCAGCTTCCTTGCTGCCCGTCGCCGAGACTACAAGACCGTTTTTGATAAACAACTGCGCGTTGTGATTCGCCTTGTAGTGGCCATATGCAGCGGCAATGCGGTAGTAACGCATGATGTCATCGAAGTCTTTTGGTCCCTCTTTCTTCTGCAAATACCTCGCGTACAAAAACAGCTTGTCGGCGTCCGGGTCTAGCTTTGGCAGATGAGACGCTTCATGCACGCATGTAAACGCCAGGTTGGCGCGCAATGCACTCAGCTGATCGGTTTGGGGCGCGGCTGCTTCCTTCTTGCCGCACGCGCAGAGAAGTAGCATGATCGCGAGCGGCATAAGGAATCGTTTCATCGGCGATTCAATGGGAAGTTCAAGACGGATACGCGATCCTCGCTCGCGGCAGAAATTTCCTGGGCCGCCGCAGATGCACCGCAACGATTCGTCCGCTGTCACCCACGCGAACGATACTGATTGGCCTTTGACGATGTCGACGCCGCATCAGCCTCGATCGTCGTACGACACCAACTGCCATACGACGCTTTCAGTCTGCGCTCGCTCCCCCATCCATCGATCAAGAATGGCGATTTGTCTCGGTGCTTGAATAGAAAGCGGCGGCAGTGTTTCCCCTTTGGAGAAGCGCCGTTGCGCGTTCGCAGCTTGGCGAGCACCTAGGTTCGCGCACCAAACGCCGTCTTCGGGACATTTGTCGCCGGTGAGCGCGACTGAGCCTAGCGGCAATCGGTTAGTCGGCTCCGCGGCCGGGACGGGTTGCTCGATCTCCGACGTCTTTGACGGCGCGTCAGCCAATGGAAGCCCAGTCGCCGGATCGAGATGCTTCTCCTTTGCCAATCGGTTAACCAAATCGTCCGACGGCTTTTCGGGCGGCTTCGCCGCAGCCTGTTCCTTCTCCCACTGGAATGTACCGTCCCACGCAGGCAACGGTGCAGGCGGAAGTGGCACGATCCTTTCGATATCAGGCAGGGTTGGATTACGACCGTCGTTACGCTCGAAGAACTTGCGGATTTTTCTATAGCGGTCAGATCGCTGTGGATCGTTTGACAACCCGATGTAATACACCCTGTCGGAAGGCGGAGGGCCTTTAAATCCGTTCTCCAGGCCAAACGCCGATTCGCTGTTTCCGGCCGCCACGCCAAGTTGGTACGCTTGCACAGCCTCGCTGAAATGTCCCTCCAACCCGAGAATATTGCCTAACGAGGTCGCTGCATTCCCGTAACCCTGTTGCGCCGCGCAGCGCCACATCTGCACGGCAATTTCTTCTGACGCTGGATCAGAAAGCAACTTCTCAGCCACGTAGTACTGTGCCTCGGGATTTCCGAGGTCCGCCGCCTTGCGAAAATAGCGCAGTGCATCAACGGGGTTTTGTTCAACACCGTAGCCTAGCTCCAGATAGTGGGCGATGTCGTAATAGCCGCCCGGAATGCCCTCACGCACCGCCTGCATAGCCAAGTCAACCGCTTCTTTTGGCCCTTCTGGCGACACGACGAGTCCTTGCCTGATGAGCAATTGCGCGTTGCCGTTGGCCTTGTAGTGCCCGTGCGCGGCAGCAATGCGGTAATAGCGCATGATGTCGTCGAAGTCTTTTGGTCCCTCCTGCTTTTGCAAAAATCGCGCGTATCGAAATAACTTTTCGGCATCTGGATCGAGAGCGGGAAGATGATCCGCTTCGCGCGTGCATGTAAACGCTAGGTTCGCGCGCAACACACCGAGGTCAGGAGCTTGGGACACCGGACTTTCCTTTTTGGAACAGGCACAGATTGAAAGGGCAATCGCAAGAGCGAATAAACATCGATTCATAGGTCAGTCTTTGTATGAGCGGTCGCCGGACTCGCGACGGAATTCCACTAGCGATGCAACCGGTCGTTGCCGCTTCGTTGACTGAGCCGTCTTGTTCATGCCGACAATGAACGACCAATTTGTGAACTCATCATCGAACTCATTGTGTTCACCTTTAGGGTCGCTCGAGGTGGCCGTTTGTTCCAACGAACCTGATCCGTTCAATCGCGTATGCAACCCCCACAACTGTTGTCTCAATCGCCTGGCGATCTCTCCATTCTCCAAAGCAATGTTCATCTCGCTATCCACATTCATGCTCCGGAAATTGATGTTCGCCGAGCCGAGGGTCGTGAACGCGTCATCGATTATCCCTAGCTTGGCATGGACGTAAACCGGAACCCAGGCCGTCGGCGGTGAATCCGGCGCAACGAGCGTGCAGATCAACAACTTCAAAATAGCCGTGCCGTCGGGCGCGATTATCTGTGCGCCCACTGCCGGCTTCGCGTGAGGATCCGGGGGCGACTCAGGCTTCGGTTTAATGTCGTTTCGCTGTTTCTCAATCTCAGCGATCTCCCCGGACAACGCACCTTCCCGCGCCCGAAGATCGCCGACGTAGTTCGCCACTCCACCGAGTTGGTCCCAGCTATAACCCTGTGAGCTCACTCGTTTTTCTTCCTGTTGAGCTTTCGCAAGCTGACTTTCGATCGGAACCTCACTCGCCACGAGTTTCTCGTCCGTCTCGAGATATTTCACGTTGGGCATCCGATCGCTGTAACCAAGCGATTCGAGCATTTTATAAGTAGAGTACGTGCCTTGCCCAACCGCGGCATCGCTGGAATTTGTAATGACGAAAAGATAGATCGGCCCATGGGCCCCGCTATCGCGTCCACCCTTCTGATGCTTGATCGCCACCTGCTTGATCGTGTCGGCGAACTCATCCCAACGGAAGTACTGGTTTTGCACGAAAACATACTGCGTGGCATTGTTGAGCGCCTGCAGATACAGCTTGCGAATCTCAGTCTTGCCGTGCTGCGACTGTGTGCGCAGAATCTGAGCCATTACGCCCCTTTCGCCACTCGATCCCGCGAGACAGAGATCGTGCTTGCCGTCCAGGCCAAGTTTCTTGCGCGCCTCCGTCAGCTTTTGACTCGTGGCCAGATCCCAAGCCTCGCAGAAGTTTGCATTCAGATCCTGCAAAATGGGCCCAGTAACGCGGCTCGAAATGTCTTGCCACGGCGATGGTCCGCTTCGGCCTGTCCTCGGCGTGGCGGGTTTGGCTTTGTGCTCGTCCGTATCCCAGTACTGATCGAGCATGTTGTGGCCCATGACATAGCCCACGGCTGACGAGGGATCCTCATAGTCGATCAGGATGACCTTCTGATGGTGGGTAGGTGCGCCTCCCATCGCCATGCTCATACCGTTGATCAGTTTGGGATTCCAGCCGGCCTTCTTGCCGTAAGCGCGCACGCGTTCAACAATGTCGGCACGCTCCGACGGGTCGAACGAGCGGGTCGCCAATTCCAGATTCTTAAAACCAGCCACCTTGCTCATCAAGTAATTCGTCGCGGGCCCGCCCCACGACGACGGCAGCATCCGCGTAAATGACAAATCGGCCAAGGCGCGATCACCCAAATTTTTGTGAACCGTGTTCGTCACGTCGCCGTAACTGGCCTGTTGATACCACTTCAGGTCGAACTCCATCTCTTCGATAGTCTGATAGTCCTCGCTCAAGAGCGAACTAGACTGAAAGACACTAGTCGGTGGAATCCGTTTTAGAAGAGTCATCTTTTGATCGAACCCCGGCATGTTGTTCTCGCCAACATCTGCCGCCGTCGTCGGATCATGCCAACACAACAGCCTCACCTTGACGTCCTTCTCCCCCTTATGCGCGAGCAGTTCTCCGATGCGCATCGACTTCCCCCCATCGCGCACGAAGTACATCGACGGCTGAAACCCCCAGCAAATAATGTCGATGGAATGCTTCGCATTGAGTATGTCCTGATAGATGGACCCAAACGCCCGCTGCCCATTCACCAGAATCCTGACCTCAGCCGCGCGAGGATTGTATTCGGCGCCATGCACGAACCAGCGCAGCGTGGCCTTCGCCGAGTTCGGCTCATTGAGCGCCATCGGCGTTGTTATCTTGCAATCGAAAGTAGGCGTCGCCATGGCTTATGCGTCCGACGGAGGATTCAATAGATCGTTATAGCGTGAGCGATGTTCAGCGCGATCCCCTGCCGGCGCATCGCCACTACCCGCTCCCTCGTAAAACTGAAACCCTTGATTCGCGAGCCGGCCATTGCCAGCATCGCCGCGGTACTCGCCCGGCACAGGAATCTCATGCGTCGTGCCATTGATCATCTCTAGCCGATAGTTTTGCGTCGTCACATGATGATCGATCGGCAAATATCCCGTGCGGTCCAATACGCCTTGCTTGACGAGCGCGCCGTCGGCAAAGAGCTTATACGGCATCCCCGCCAGTACGCTGTTGGGCGCATCGGGCGACGCAGCGAGCGTGAGCGTCAGCCGCTTTGTCGGCATGTCCTTGAAGGCCGGATGGTTCACATCCATCCGCGTCGGCCCGTCGAACACGCGCTGCGCGCCTTTCACATCGACGGTACCCGGCCCGTGAATCTCGATGTTGCCGTCCTTGATGCGAATGTAGGCTCCGCCCGAAGTGAGAAAGATGCCCTGCTGCGCGGCGACCGTCACCGTATCGGTAGTGGCGAGCATGCGAACGGTTTTTTGTGCGGTCAGTTCGACGTTATCCGAATGCGCTTGAATCTCCACCTTCCCCTTACCCGAGAACAGCTTCATGCCCGCGTTTTGTACAAACAGGCTGATTCTCTCCGACACGCTCGCTATCAACGATTTGCCCGCCACCAGATGCGTGCTCTGCCCGCTGACGATGTTCGCGTGTTCGTCGTTGGACAGATGCGTCGATTGCTGGGTCGATAACGCAATGCTGGCGGGCGCGGCCGCCAGCATGATCGGCTTCGTGAAGCCGTTGGCCTTGCCCGTCCCGCCCGCCGCCGTGCGTCCGCGCGATGCATCGCCGGCCACCGCATGTTGAGTCGCATCGGTAAACCCCTTCAGCGAATCCTGCCCCGGCTGAAGACTCTCCGCTTGATGCGCGACGCTCGCTTGCGACAGCGCCTCGATCACGCTCTCCGCGTTGACGAGTTGCGATGCGGCCGCACGGGCATCGAAAGGCTGCTTCGTCGAAGCCGGATGCGTCGACACATACAGCCCTTGTCCCGCACGAATGGCGCCGAACGCGTTCGACTTCAAATCGAACCCCGCGCCGAGATACGCGCCCCTTGTATTGCCGGAATGATCGATGAGGTAGCCCAGGTGTAAGTGCGAGTCCTCGCTTGTGCTGGCCAGATGAATGCGGTTCTGACCGGTCGCGTCGTCCATCACCAGTTGATTGAAACCGCTGCCGCCATACTCTTTCGAACGCAGCCCCGACAGCAACCCATTCGTATGCCAGGTCGGCGGCGTCGCGCCGCCATGCATGCGCCCGACGATCACGGGCCGATCGCAATCGCCGCCCATGAAACCCACGAGCACTTCATCGCCGGCCCGCATCGGAAAATGCCCGCCGCGCGTCGAGCCCGCATCGGCAAAACCGGCTCGCACCCAACACGACGCCTGCTCGTCGCGTTCGTTTAGACGGTTCCAGGGGAACCAGACCTTCACGCGATTGAGCGCATCGGTATAGATCTCTTCACCGCTCGGCCCGGCGACGATCGCGGGTTGCCATTGCATCACCGGCTTCTCGTGTTCGAGCGGGCTTCGGAACGGAGTGCGCCGTCGCTGCGCTTCGATTTCCACCTGAAAGAAGCCTTCGCTGCCGTCTCCGTGCTTCACCACCACGCCGCCTTGCGCCGTCGCGGCAGCGCCCGCGATCTCGCCTTTCAAGCTCTCGGCGAAATCGGTGACATCGTCCATCCCCGGCAGATTGTTGCGGATGGTCCACGCCGCCGAGAGGATCGCGAATTCGCGATCTTGCGGATTACCGCTGTCGTGCGCGGGATGACCGTCGAGCGTAAACCAATAACCAGGCATCGCCGAACGCAAGCTTCCTACGCCGTAAAACCGCTTCGCCTCGGAGGCCCACCCTTCCAGCCTGGTGCTCGCTTGATTGTCCCCGTGCTCGCGCTTACCCCATGTGTAGCCGCCCGTGTAGTCGTAGATTTCGCCCTGCGCGGGCACTTGAGCGTCGCGGCTGACATCGCCGCTGATGTGCTTGGTCCAATCGGGGCGCTTGTAATCGAACGTGCGGGTGGTCAACGTCGCGCTTTGCAGCTGTTGCCGCTCCTTCCATTGCGTGAAGCCTTCCGTCTCCTCGCGCAAACCGGTGCGCACGAACTTCACGTGCTTCGGATCGAGTTCCGGCGCGAAGTAGAGATCATCGATCAGCACCAGCGTGTGCGATTTCCCATCGTCGGCTTGTTCGAACCGGCCGAACACGCCCGCTTCTTCGAGGCTACGATGCGCGAAGTTGAAGTCGTACTCCCACTGCACGCGGTAGGAATACGACGGCATCGGTTGCCTCAGGTCGAAGCGATAAGCGCCTCGCGCCTGCGGGTGCTGGTCGAACACGTCGGTGACAATTTGCTCTCCGCTGTGCTCCTGCCAATCGCGCATATCGCGACGCAATCGCAAGAGATGCATCCACGAAGAAAAGCGCAATTGATAGAACGTCAGGCCGCCATCGGCGCCAAGGCGCGAACAGGTATGCACATAGCCGTGATGGGGACGATAGCTTCGATCGGCTTGTTGAATCCAAAGCGTGACTGCCGCGCCGATCAATGTCTTGATGTCGATCGCGTCGCCGCGTGTCGAGGTGGCGTCGACGATGAATTCGTAGTCGCGCCCAATTCGTGAGACGCCCTTCACGTAGAGCGGCAAAAGCCCGTCATTACCGAGCGGCGTGTCCAACTTCACGAGCCGGCTGTGCTGTATGCCCCCGTCGTACGCCGCGTCGAAAAGCTTATTCGAAGCCATGCCGCGCCCTCTCTCTTTTTATCGATCGTCTTTCTGAGAAGCGGCGATTTTAATTGAGCTGACGCAATTAATCGATAGGGGTTCGACGGCGAGCCGCGACAAATCCTCAACAATGCTTGTTGTTATTTGAATTAAGCGGGGAAATTCACAAAACTCGGAAAACAATTCCGAGCCTCGCTATGAGATCTCATTGGGATGGTTGTTTTTACCGCCAACGCCTAGCACCCGCACGCGTGTAACCGCCGCGCGTTCAGCGTGCTTCACCCGGCTCGCACCTGCTCACCAAGCGATGCGCTCTCGCCGCACAGGTTGTCGCACCATCGCCGCAGCCAGGCTTCCAGCCGATCGGGAGAAAGCGGCCGGCTTAAATGGAACCCCTGCGCGAGATCGCAGCGAAGCTCGGCAAGCCGCTGTACGATGGCCTCGGATTCAACGCCTTCGGCCACCACCTTCAATCCCATGTTGTGCGCGAGATCGATCGTCGAGCGCACGATCGTTTCGTCGTCTTTATTCTCGGCCATGCCCATCACGAATGATTTATCGATCTTCAGTTCGTCGACAGGCATTCGCTTCAAATACGACAACGACGAGTACCCCGTACCGAAGTCGTCGATGGACAGGCGAATGCCGAGCGCATGCAACCGGTCCAACGTATCGATCGCATGATTCGGATCGTCCATGATCGCGCTTTCGGTGATCTCGATCCAAAGCATCTCGGCCGGGACGTTATATTTTTTAAGCAAAGCGGAGAAGGTATCGGGTAGCGAAGATTGAATCAGCTCGCGCGCCGACACATTGACCGAGACGGCCAATTCGATCCCCGCCTCGCGCCAAGCCGCGCATTGCCGAATGGCCCGATCCGCGACCCACTGCGAAATCGCTTTGATGTAGCCCGTTTGCTCGGCGAAGGGAATGAACTGATCGGGCGAGACGTAGCCGCGCGCCGGGTGATCCCAGCGAACGAGCGCCTCCACGTACTTCACCGTGTTCGTCGCGAGATCGACTTTCGGCTGATAGACGAGCAGCAATTGATCTTGTTCGACCGCGCGCCGCAATTCGCTCATCAGCGATAACCGCTCCGCGCTGCTGTTGTCGTGCCGTTCTTCGTAGCGCGCCACGCCCGCGTTCGAGCGTTTGGCCACATACATGGCGATATCGGCCCGCCGCAGCAACACATTCATATCGGCGCCGTTTTCAGGGAACGTGACGATGCCGATGCTCGCGCCCACATCCACGCTCTGCCCCTCGATCGCGATCGGCTGCTCCAGCGCCTTCAAGATGCCAATGGCGACGCGTTCCGCGCCGGCCACATCTTCGCCCGGCAACAACACGGCGAATTCGTCGCCGCCCAACCGCGCCACGAGCCCCGGGCGGTCTGCCAAGGTTTCGCGTAGCCGCTGCGCGACCTCGCACAACAGCATGTCGCCGATGGGATGGCCGAGCGTATCGTTGACGAATTTGAAGCGGTCCAAGTCCATCATCATCACGCCGAATGGTGTGCCGTATGGCGCGCCGTCCGGCCCCTGCCCCATCGACGCCTGCGCGATGATCTCCTGCAATCGATCGCTGAACATCGCGCGGTTCGGCAAGCCCGTCAGCCGATCGGTATAGGCGAGCTCGGTGATCCGATGCTCGCGCCGCGAGATGCCGTCCTGCATGCGGTTGAACGCCTGCGCGAGCTCGCCGATTTCGTCGTGATGCGAGACATCGAGCCGCTCGGCGTAATCGCCCGAGCCGACGCGGCGCGCGAAGCCCATCAGCGCGGCGATCGGCCGCGTCACGCTACGCGCCGTGACGATGCTGCCGCCGATCGAAAGCAGCACGCCGAACAGCGTGATCATGAGCAGCGCCGATTGCAAGCGATGGAACGGCGCCATCGCCGCCGTCAGCGAGCGTTGCAAGACCACGACCACCGGCTCGCCCGTCGACGCGATCGATATCACGCGCGTCGCGTAACGATCGTCGGCCACATCCCCCGGCTTGGCGTGCGCGATGCGTTGCGCGGGCAGCGTGCTCGCCAACGTATTCCAGCGCCCATCCAATCGCTGATCGAGGAAAGAGACGTCGAGCGAAGTCAGGCTCGCCATTTCGCGCGCCATTCTGTCATCGATCAAAAAGCCCATGCCCACCCAAGCGACGGGCAGCGGCGCTTTGACGGGCACGGCGACGAGCTGGTAGAGCCTGCCGTCGATAACGCCGATGGCCGAGCGCTCGCTGCCGTGCGTGGCCGTGTGCATCAGCGCATGAAACGGGAACGACTCGCCGCCCCGTTTATACCCGCGGCTATCGGCGATCAACTTGCCATCGAGATCGGCCAGGATGACGAGATCGGCGTCGATGCGATCGCCGTGATTTTTAAGCGCCGAGACCACGGTGCTCTCATGATGCGTCGCGACCGCCTCCCGAAAGCCGAAATCGGCGGCCACGACGGTGGCGGCCTGCGTCAGCTTCTCGCCGTTGCTGCGCAACACTTGTCGAAAGACACGCTCCGCCACGGCCAGTTGATCTTGCGCATTGCTGACGGCGTTGCGCTCGATCACCGAACTGATGACGATGTACGCCGCCGCCTGCGCCGCCAACATCAACAGCACGACGACGAATGCAATTCTCGCGCGCAGGCTTTTGAATCGCATGGCGCTCCTCTACTCGCTCGTCAACTGCACGGTCAGCGCGGCAGGCCGAGCGGCGCCTGCGTTGACATCACGCACAGGATGCGGCGCCTGCGCCGGCATCCGATAGTGCCACGCCGCCAACCGGTAAGCGCCGGCCGGAATGTCGTCGATCGATGCTTGGCCGCTGGCATCGGTCTTCGCGAACCACGGCGTATCGACCACCAGCAAATACGCAATCATTTGATCGTGAATATTGCAGCCCATAACCACGAGGCCCGGCTGATCGAAGACAACCGGCTTCGCCGGCACGCCGTGATAAAGGTGCAACTCGAACCGCTTCGCGGGCGAGAACGAGTAGACATCGTGCTCGATGTTGTCCCGGTTCGGGAACGACACGGCGGTGCCGGTCCGCACGACCGACACCAGCGGCACAAACCGTCGCTTGATTTGATCGATGACGGCGGTGGCCGTTTTCGGCGGCGGCGCTTTAGCGCCGATCGGCATCGCGTAGACGACGGCATCCGCTACCGGCGCCCCCGTTTGATCGACCACCGACGCGCGCAATTGCTCGGCCCGCACCTGAACCCCGTGCAGGCATAACAGGCCGAAGAGCCCCGTCAACCCAGCTCGTGCCTTGATTCGCATGTCGATCCTCCCAACTTCTATGGTGTGCGCCGAACTTCGACGCCATCCCCATCGCCGTCATCCCGAGCGCGTCATTGGTGATCTTCGATGTCATGCGCCATCGGCGCGATCTTCTCTAACAGCTTCTGCTGCGCATCGGCGGGGATGTGATTTTTTTCCATCGCCTGCTTCAATGCGTCGACACCCGCTTCGAAAGCGGCGTGGTCGATCCCCAAGCCTTCGTGCGACCTTTTCATCGAGCGGCCGGTGTAAACGCAAGGGCCGCCCATCAATGCGCACAATTGCTGATTAAGCAGCTTTTCCAGATGCGGAATCGACACGCCGTCGAAATACGATTTGGTGCGGGGATCGTCGAGCATCCGATCGTAGAAATCGTCGATCACATGTTCGAGGCCGACCTTGCCGCCGAATTGTCGATAAAGCGAATCATCGGCCATTGCGGGCGACGACATGCTCGCGCCCATGGCGGACAGGACCAGTGCGCCAAGCAGGGAAAGACGGGGAAGCATACGCATGAAAGCCTCTTGCAGAACGGAGCGGCGACGCGAAACGAGCGACACCTGCACTCTTTTTCGATAACGGCGAGATAACGGATGGACTTTAGCGAGGGGAAAGCACTTAAGGGCAATTGCTCGTAGGCAATTGTGGTTTTATTCAGCCGCACCGGAATCGCCGGACCGGCTATGCAATTAATCCTTCCATAGAAAGAACTGGAGACGTTTTCATTTGATTTTAATCAACGATGCGCGTTCATGGCCGGGGTAGCCCGGCGCGGCGCCCAACCGTTAATCGCTCCCACGACGGGCCCGGCTGCCGATCGCCAACGCAACTAGCGCCAGCGCCGCCGACACCGCCGCGAAAATCACATTCGCCCAGAGATGGCCGATCTGCCGCGACAACACCGATACTCCGACAGCCGGCAGCGAATTGCCGCTATAGCAACAGAGCAAATACGCCGATAGCACCTCGGCGCGCCGCTCTGCCGGCGCGATCCGGTTTGCTTCTTGGAGGCTGCCCCGAAAGCCTAACGCTGAAGCGACACCGCAAAGCGCCGTCGCCACGACGAGCACGGCGATCGATCCGGCCACCTGCGCCCACAGCAGCAACGCCAGGCTCGGCATGAGCAGCCATAGGCCGATAAACATCGTGGCTTGCGCAGACAGCATCGGCGCGGCCATGACGGTGACCGCGCTCGCGGCGAACAGCTCGGCGACGATCGCACCGCTCACCGCGGGGCTACGCAGATGCATGCTATGCGCCAGCAAATTCGGCACTAAGGCCGCGTAAAACCCGAGCAATGCAAACGTGGCGAATGCCGTCATGGCCGGCGCGACGAAGGCCATGCGCGCATCGGCCGGCACGCCCACGCGCGGCCTCAGCGACACCTGTTCGCCGGAGCGCACCGGAGATTCGATCGTCTCGCGCGTGCGCGCGATCACTGCCGCGGACACCAAAAGCACAAGTAAGTAGATGACGTAGACCAAGCGCAACGGCCAGGGCGCGAACTGCGCGAAGAGGCCCGAGGCCACGACGCCGACCGCGAGGCCCACGAGATTGACGGCGGCGGCCAGGCGGCTCGCCCGCGCTTTATCGTCGGCCGGGTACAGATCGGCGATCCATGCGGTCACCGTTGCGGCGCCGACACCGATCGCCAGCCCGCTCGCCGCCCGGCCGAGAAACAGCATGGCGGGATGGACCGCGAACAGAAACAAGACCGTGCTCGCGCCCGCGACGGCGAGCACCAAGAGGCTCACGAGCCGTCGGCCCGCTTGGTCCGATACGCGGCCGAAGGCGAACAACGCGCCGAGATTGCCGATCACGTAGGTCGCGTACACCAGCGTGACCGTCACCTCGGATACGTCGAACGCGCGTTGATAAAGCGGGTAGAGCGGCGTGACGATCGTGCTGCCGGCGTAGATCACGCCAAGCAACGCGGCGGCTGCGAACAAAGACGCCTGATTGCCGAGCGTCGCCTGATACCACGGACGCTTCGTTGCCATCGACTTCTCCCAGAAACCTAAAAGGAAACCGCAAAGAACGCCAAAGAAACCGGTTTCCCTGGCAGGGAGCAAACGATGTTCCGCGGCTAGTTGCCCTTGTAAGCTGGGAAGAAAGGAATATTTACGGATTATTCGGCGCTATTAGTCACCTATTCCTCGCTAATCATCTCGACGAGCGTGGCGAGCAATGCTTTGACTACCGCCGGCAAGCGCCTTTCGCGCATCGCCGTCACTTGCAGCACGCGTTGGCTGAGCACCGGCTCGTCGATCGGCCGCCAAACCAGCGACAGTTCGTGCATGAATCCCTTCAACGCCACTGAACTGCCCAATGTAATGGCGCCCGTCAGCGCGGCGAACGCGTGCAGCGCCGCCGAATTGTTGCTGCTCAGCACGGGCTCGATTCGAATGGCGCGCGTTGCACAACACAGATCGAACAATTGCCGCACCGTAGTGCCGCGCTCCAGCATAGCAATCGGATAGGCCTGCAGATCCGCCAGCGAGAGCGAATCCTTGGCCGCTAAGGGGTGAGTGCTTCCTAGCAGCGCGCGCACCGGCATCTCTGTCGAATAGACGACGTCTAACGCCGGCGTATTGCTGCTCGAGAACGCCACGCCGATATCGACCTCGCCCAGCGTCACCCAATGTTCGACTTGCGCGGGCGTACCCGAGCGCAACGCATAGCGCGCGCTCGGCGAAGCCGCATGATGACGCGCGAGCACTGCAGGCAAAAACGAACGCGTAAAGCCTTCCGTGCATCCGATGCGCACGAGCCGGCCGCCCCTCACCTCGCCGGCCGAGATTTCGCCGAGCACCTTGTCGGCTTCCAAGAGCGTGCGTCTGGCGTGCTCGGCCAGCAGCTCCCCCGCCTCCGTCAGCACCATGCCGCGCTGCAGCCGCTCGAACAACGGCGCGCCGACATCCTCTTCGAGCTTGCTGATCTGGCGGCTGATCGCCGACACGGCGACGTGCAGCTGCTCCGATGCGGCGGCGAGCGAACCGCTGCGAGCGACCTCGACGAAATAGCGCAGAGCGATTCCATGCAGCATGTCGGCCTCCTGACCATTGCGCACCGTTGCATTGCGGTTGCGGCGTTGCCATTTCGGCAAGGGTAATCGACAAAATTGAAATTGCTGCGAATTTTTGTCGTTCCTACGCTGCTGTCATTCGCCCGCTATACGACCGGAGACACGATGAGCGAGAGCCCGCCCCCCTACCCCGCGCGCCAAGCAGCGATCGACCACGCGTTCGCCCTCTACGATTCGGGCCGATTTCAGGCCGATCTCGCCCGACGCATCGGCTTCCATACGGAAAGCCAGGAAGCCGCGCAAGCCGGCGCATTGCATGCCTATCTCGCCGATGAAATCTCGCCCACGCTTAAAAAGCTCGGCTTCCATTGCCGGATCGCCGCCAATCCGACCGCCGCGCGCGCGCCCTTTCTGATTGCCGAACGTATCGAAGATCCGTCGTTGCCGACCGTGCTGACGTACGGCCATGGCGATGTCGTCCGCGGCTACGACGACCAATGGCGCACGGGCCTAGAACCTTGGCGGCTCACGATCGAGGGCGATCGCTGGTACGGCCGCGGGTGTGCGGACAACAAAGGACAGCACTCGATCAATTTCGCGGCGCTCGGCGCGGTATTGGAAGCGCGCGGCGGCAAGCTCGGATACAACGTCAAAGTCATCTTCGAAACGGGCGAAGAGATCGGCTCACCTGGCCTCGACGCAATCTGCGCGTTAGAGCGGGAAGCCCTTTCATCCGATGTATTCATCGCATCCGACGGCCCGCGCGTAAGCGCCGAACGCCCGACCGTATTCCTCGGCTCGCGCGGCGGTGTGAACTTCGATCTCATCGTCGATCTGCGCGAAGGCGCGCACCATTCCGGCAACTGGGGCGGCGTGCTGCGCAACCCGGCGATCGTGCTGGCGCATGCCATCGCGAGCTTGGTCGACCGACGCGGCGCGATCGCGGTGGAGGGATTGCGCCCGCCGCCCATCCCCGAAGCCGTGCGACGGGCGCTTATCGATATCGAACTGGGCGGCGACGACAACGGCCCCGAAATCGATCGCGACTGGGGCGAGCCGGGCTTGAGCCCCACCGAGCGCGTGATCGCCTGGAACACCTTGGAAGTGCTGGCGTTCAAGGCCGGCAATCCCGATGCCCCCGTCAACGCCATCCCGCCCGTTGCACGCGCGACCTGCCAGTTGCGCTATGTCGTCGGCACCGATAGCGAGCATCTCGGCGAACATCTGGCGGCGCATTTCGCGCGGCACGGCTTCACAGAGGTGCAGGTATCGGTCACGCGCAGCGCCGCCGCGACCCGCCTCGATCCTGAAGACCCCTGGGTGGATTGGGCGCTCGCCTCGATCGCCCGTACCACGGCAAAGAAACCCGCACTGCTGCCGAATCTCGGCGGCACGGTGCCGAACGATGTCTTTGCCGATACGCTCGGCTTGCCCACGCTATGGGTTCCTCACTCTTACCCCGCCTGTTCTCAACATGCGCCGAACGAGCACCTGCTCGGATCGGTCGCACGTGAAGCACTGGGCGTGATGGCGGGCCTTTGGTGGGATCTCGGCGAAGACGCGGCGCGCATCGCACGCGAGCGCAAACAAGGAGGTTTGCGATGAGCCAACGTCCAGCGTCTTCTATGCATGCGCGCAAGCCATTGAGCCTCACGCAAATTGTCGTCGCCACCTCGGCCGGGAATGCGCTCGAATGGTTCGACATCGCGATTTACGGCTTCTTTGCGATCTACATCGGCAAGCACTTCTTCCCAACGGTCAACCAAACGGCGTCGCTGCTGCTGACGTTCGGGACCTTCGGCGCGTCCTACCTGGTCCGTCCAATCGGCGGCGTCGTGCTCGGCGCCTATGCCGATAAGCACGGCCGCAAGGCGGCGTTGATGCTGTCGGTCGGCTTGATGATGCTCGGCACGGCGATCGTCGCGATGATCCCGAGCTACGCGACGATCGGGCTCGCGGCGCCGATCGGCGTGTTCGCGGCGCGGTTGATTCAGGGCTTCTCCGCAGGCGGCGAATTCGGCGCATCGACGGCGATGCTGATCGAGCATGCGCCGCATCGAAAGGGCTTCATCGCGAGCTGGCAATTCGCGACGCAGGGGCTGTCGACCTTGATGGCGGCAACATGTGGCTTCGCGCTCGCGAGCTTGCTCTCTCATGAGGCGCTGGCATCGTGGGGCTGGCGCGTGCCGTTTTTCTTCGGGCTGCTGATCGGCCCCGTCGGACTTTATCTGCGGCGCTTTCTCGAAGACGCGCCCGATTTCACGCAGGCGGTGAAGACGCAGACGCCGGTTCGCGATGTCTTCGCTTCGCAAAAGCGCATGATGCTCGTGGCGACGGGCGCGCTGGCCGTGTCCACCTCGGTCAACTACCTGCTGCAATACGTGCCCACGTTTGCGATTCGCGAATTGCACTTGCCCGCCTCGACGAGCTTTGCCGCGACGATCCTCGGCGGCGTGATATTGACGGTGATCACGCCCTTCGCGGGGCTGCTGTCGGACCGAATCGGCCGGCTAACGCAGATGACGACGGTGGGCGTGGTTCTCGTTATCACGGTGTACCCCGCGTTCTCGTACACGCTTGGGCACCTGTCGACCGTCACGCTATTCGGGCTCGTGGCGTGGCTTGCGCTGTTGAAGTCGATTTATTTCGGCGCGCTGCCTGCGTTGATGTCCGAAATCTTTCCGACGGCGACGCGCTCCACGGGGATGTCGATCGCTTACAACGTCGGCGTGACGGTGTTCGGCGGGTTCACGCCTGCCGTCGTGACGTGGCTCATTAGCGCCACGGCGAACCGTAGCGCGCCGAGCTTTTACTTGATGGTGACGGCGATGATCAGCTTGGCCGCGTTAGCATCGGTGAGCCGCATGAAAACGGTGCGGGGGCAGACGCGCCTAGGCATACACGCTTCGCGCTAACCGCTCAATTCCTGATGCAACGCGACGAACTCGCGTGTGATTTTGTGCGACGGATCGAGATGGATGACGGGCTTCGCCTGCTGATGCGATTCGCGAATTTTGACGGACGACGACAGCCGCGACGCGAGCACGGGCAAGCCTTCATCGACGAGTTCGTCAACGAGCTTCTTCGGCAACGTCGCACGCGGCTGAAACTGGTTGACGACGATGCCTTCCACCGCGAGATCGGCGTTGTGGTCCTGCGCGATTTCCTTCACGTTATCGAGCAGCGCGTAGAGCGCGCGGCGCGAGAAGTCGTCGCAGTCGAACGGGATTAAGCAACGCTCCACGGCGATCAGCGCCGAGCGCGTGTAGAAGTTCAGCGCGGGCGGCGTATCGATGTAGATGGCATCGTACATGTCGAGCTCGTTGAGCGCGTCGCGCAGCTTGTAGATCTTGTAGCGCGACTCGAGCTTGCCATGCAGCGTATCGAGGTCCGGATGCGCGGGCATGATGTCCAAGTTCTCGAAAGGCGTCGATCGAATGAACGAAGTCACGTCGATGGGCCGGAAGTTGAACGTAAGCGCAGTCTCGAAGAAATCCGCTGCATTCGGTTTGGCGTCGACCGCGCCGGCGCCGAGCAAGTACTGAGTCGAATTCGCTTGGGCGTCGAGATCGATCACTAGCGTACGCCGGCCCTCGCTCGCGCAAATGGCGGCGAGATTGCAAACGATCGTGGATTTGCCGACGCCGCCCTTCTGGTTGAACACGACACGCCGCATGTCATCGTTCTCCTATTTCGCGTAAGGCTGGGGTGGGGGAAGGAGAAGAGGATAGCAGAGCGATGTGGACGCCCGGTGACCGCCCACACGAGAATTCGTTACTCTGGCTGATGGCAACAAACGCCGATCTTATTGCCATCGAGATCGCGGAAATACGCGCCGTAGTAGTCGGGGTGATAGTGAGGCCGAAGACCGGGCGCGCCTTCACATGTGGCGCCGTTGGCTAGGGCTACCGCGTAGACATCATCGACCCGCGCTCGATCATGGGCGAGCAGCGCCACCATTTGACCGTTTCCGTGCTCGGCGGCGTTGCCGTCGTAGGGTGTGGCAATGATGAAGAGAGGCCGTGGCTGATCCTTAGCCATCCAGCCGGCCCAGGGCCGATCGAGTTCGCGGAATTTCAATACGTGCCCGAGCGCGGACATGATCTCGCTGTAGAAAGCGAACGCGCGATCGAAATCGCGTACACCGATGCATACGTGCGAAATCATTGTGCGTTTCCTAGGTGCGTTTTTTGCCGGCTTGCGCGAAGGACATCCAGCAGATCACCGCGCCCGCCACCCAGCCACACGTGACGAACAGATCGAGATCGAGCAGCCCTTGGAAATTCCTTTCGTTTTCGAAGCTGCAGCGTAGATGATTGCCCAACTCCATGCAGCCGGTCACAATTCGGTGAAGGTGGACCGCCACGCGGAAAAGGGCGACCGCCGAGATGATTAGGGCGACCCGTAGACGGATATTTTTTTGCATCGGATGCGGCAAGCCGATTGATTGAAAGGCGATCTTACGGCGACGGCGAAGGGCTGGCAATTCGTATGAGTCATGCCTTCGTGCGGCGCCGATCGCTAATCGGCGATTGGTTGGTGCCTCCCCACGTGTTGCCGATGGAAGGACGTTCATGACAATTGGGGCCAGCGGAACGGAAGGTTATTCGGAGAACGCTGAATCGCTCGTGATGGCTTGGCGGAACCTCTCGTTTGAGGAGGTCCATCGGCCCATCGTGCATTTGCTACCGACGATACCGTCAAACGTTCTCGATATCGGCGCGGGCATCGGGACGGACGCGGCAGCACTGGCGGCGATGGGGCATAACGTGGTCGCTGTGGAACCGGTGGATGAGTTTCGGGCGGCGGGGATGGAGCTGCATCAGTCGCAAAAGATCGAATGGCTCGATGATTCGTTACCCGAGTTGGTGATCGTGCGCTCGACGAAGGTGACGTTCGGTCTCGTGATGCTGACCGCCGTTTGGATGCATCTCGACGAGGATGAACGTCGGCGTGCGATGCCTAACGTGTGTTCGCTGTTGGGCGACGGTGGGCCGTTGATAATGTCTTTGAGGCACGGCCCCATTCCGCCTGGGCGCGCATGTTTGATGTCTCGGCGGAGGAGACGATCGGGCTCGTTCGTGGTCAGGGTCTACTGTCAGTATTGGAGGCGCGAACCGAATCTGCGCAACAAGCGAATCGTGACAACGGTGTCAGCTGGACGTGGATAGCGTTGGTCAAGGAGAGTGGGTTTTGAGACGGTGAGCGCAACGACCGGGATAGCACTTTGTTCGTCTCGGGTTGGCGGGCTTCGACGGCGCATACACCGTCTCAGGCTATTGAAGCGCTTTCAGTTGTCGAGCTTGCGTGTCGATGGAATGACTCAGAAACTCGATGATGTCGATGTCGACGCCTTGAGCTTCCTCCCCGTGAAAAAGACCGGCTCGATCGCGCGTCAGCAGATATTTCGGCGCGGCGCCTTGAATGCCAGTGGTCCCTGTTTCAAGCATTCCGTGCAACATCATGCGCTCTTTGAATGTGTCGCTGGGCTGAGCCACATCGTCGATCGTCAACGCCGGCAGACTCGGCGCGAATGACCGCTGTGTGACGTGCGCGCTCAAGTACTCGACTGCCTCGGCGACACGCAGGCGGCCGATGGGGTCAAAGGCGCCCGCTCGAATCAACGGAAAATCCGCGCTTGCAGCGTCGGGCAGATGCAGCTCGCCTAACAGGAACCGGCGGCCTGGGCCCTGCGGAACGAGGTCGAAGAGGAACGCGGGTATGGCTGCGCTCGTGCGGAGCTCCAGATCGACCGGTTCAGCTAGCGATACCGGCGTGTCCGTATGCTCGACGGCGTATATGGCCTCGTAGTCCCAACGGCATGCGTGTCGGTCGAGGTCGATTCGAGCGCAGTCGACCCAGCGGTCGTGCAGGAATATCTGAATCGTGTAGTTCATCAGGTCATTTATTGTTTGCCTCGTAAATGTAGCGTATTGATGCGGCACCGCGTTTATGCGCTTCTTATAAGAGGCGTTTGAATGTGCGGCCGCGAGAGCGCAGCATGATCGTCGTGCTTTTTTATGAGATGCCCGATATTCCGTCGCAGCACTTCCTGTTACTGGAAGCGAGCTCGTGCGGCGTTCTTGCGCGCCGTGCGACGCCTATGCTATCTACTCTCATCCCTCCGGGCATAGCACGACCGAGGGGGCGATCGCTGCTGTCGCCGACACAACCCGCGTCGTTTAGTGAAGTTTGTCGGTACGCACGCGGAATACGAGAAGGTCAATGCAACGACCGCAGAAATGGAGTGACGAAGTGGACATTCACCCGATTCGAACCCCGGCCGATTACGAGGCTGCCCTCGCGGCGGTGTCCACGCTCGTCGACATGGATCCTGCTCGGCGCACGCCAGAGGGCGAGCAATTGGAGAGTCTGGCGGTTCTCGTCGAAAAATACGAGGCCGAACACTTTCCGATGGCTGCGCCACACGGATCGACGCTATCAAACATGCAACGCCGACCCCGCGTATGAGGCGCTGGTCGGTCGGTGGACATCGAACCGCTCCGGATTCGGCGGAGGCTTACCGAAAAATGTCGACGCCAATATTTGTAGTTCTTTTCATGCTCTTCGTATGTGCCGCCTTGCTGGTTCTCATCAACCTCACGGGCGACACGGGCATCGACTACTGGGACCTCGACGGTGAAAATAGGCCTCCTGCGTCGAAGCTCGACGTTCTCCGAAACGGGCGCGTGTTCTATGGTGCAGGGGCGGTGCTCATCGGGACCTTCATTGCTTACCTGGTGGCACGTCGCTAAAGGAAGGTCATCGAAAGGATGATCCACTAACCTGAACGCAGGTAAAAAATGGAAGACAAGCCGCCCGAATCGTTGCACCCGTGCGATTTGCTGAGGACGATCGATTCGCTCCATGAAGCCGATATCCGAAACGGATATTTCGCGATGGGACAGTGGCACTGGCGAGTTCCGATCGGTTACTGCGTCCGAACAGCTTGCGGACGTAGCATCGTTCGAACTAGACGTGAGCGTACCCCAGACGGTCCGAGTTCACTTCGAAACGGCGAAGAATCTCTACGCCTATGCATGGTTTGTCTATCGTTTTTATCCTGTGGCAGAGCAGCAAGCGCTCACGTCGCTTGAATTCGCGCTCCGCGAGCGGCTAGGTGCGGAGTTGGCGCAATCGTCACGAGAAGGGGCGAGGCGATCACGTGGTCTGAAAAACTTGCTGGAAGAAGCACGGAAACGACAACTGATCTCGAATGAACGGTTTTCCTGGACCAGGGAAAGAGCGCTGCAACGCGCCAGACAACGCGCCGAGTTCCAGCAGATCGAGGAGATGCAGCGCCTTGAACTGACGACGGTCGAGATCGACTATTCGAATGTGGAGCCCCTACCCGAGGATTTCGACCAGGACTGGATTGGCACATTCATCGCCACTCTGCCCAGGATTCGAAACGCTTACGCTCACGGCTCGGGCATCCTGCACAACTCAGTCTTGCACACATTCGAGATCGTTAGTGAGTTGATCAATCAGATATTCGCTCCAGCCAGGTAGTGCGCTTGTCCGGTTCTGGCAATGCAAATTCAACGTTGCGTTTTCGCGGAGTTGCCGCGGGCTTAAAGCGGCGGTGCTCCACTGACGAAAACATGCGGCTTGACGCAGAATTGGTGCCGCTGGCTGCCACCCTCAAGCAATCAAGGCTGACGTTGGACGTCGACGCTGAAAACGCGCGCATCGGTCGGTGGAATGAACGATCATTTTAATGAGATATTCTTACCAGCCCGTATAGAACCTAGAGTCTGCAGTATCAGCGCGGCATCGATTGGAGGCATTAGCTTTTATGGGCTATTCTTGCGATCCGTTTAAACCTGCCTGCCGATATGCCAAATACATACACCTATGGTATACACACGGACCTCTCGCCCGTCGAGCTGTTCTTCTTGATCGCGGTCGATGAAACCATGAATGAGCTAGGGGTTAGCGACGCAGTGGGCGTCGGAATGATCCTCGCCGGCTCGCGGCTCCTTCCCACGCGAGGTAAATTCGCTGGGGCGGTGAAGGGTACTTCGGTTGCATCGAAACTCTCCCGCTCACTGTTGCCTTATGAGATAAAGCACCGCATCTTGCCGACTTTCACCTCGTGGACCAGTGTGGTACTACTGCGAGTAAAGCTTACCAATCATATCGGTGTATTCGTCGGTCGGGCAATCCCCGGAGTCGGGTGGGTGATCACCGCCGCCGACGTAGGAAGGATCGGCTACAAAACGGTGGTGGAATACAACAGGCGTGTGAAGCAAGAGGATCGACTGTGATGAGCGATGCATGGCTACAACTGCGGGAGTTTATACGCGAAGTGCGTGCCCCTGGGCTGCTCGGTATAGACGAAAAATTGACGCGCGATATGGATCTGTATCACGACCTCGATTGGGAGCCGCCCAAGATCGTGAATGTGATGCAAACATGGGGCGAGCGGTTTCACGTTGACCTGAGCGACTTCGATGTCGCCTACTACGTTCCGTCGGCAAATATGCGGAAGCGTGAACTTGTACTTGCAGCGTTGAAGTCACCGTTCAGTGCGAAAGCGCGCGAATCGCTAGGGGGACGGTCGCTCACTCTCGGGATGCTGGAAGAGGCAATGAAGCGAGGGCGGTGGGAGCGGGAATAATCGCATGCGGCCGATCGATTCTTATTGATTCGATCAGCCATCGTAGAACCCGCCCAACTCGGCGCCATCGGTGGAAAGGCTATGCGCTGACTACGCGGCTGTTACGCCTCTCCACCGGCCATGACCGTCGCCGCGACACCGGCCAAGATGATTGGCGCTGCCCAAGAGCATTTGAATATATATTCACTACGCATTATCCGGTTGCGCTAGCAGGATCATAGCGCCCCTGAGCTGTCGACACCATTAACATCATGCACTGAGGAGCACCCGGACTTTCCAATGAAGCAAAGGAGCGACCTCGTCGCGTATAAACACCTATCATCCTTCAATCCATGACCCGCATAACCTTGCTGCTCATCGCCGTTAGCGTACTTGCTGCGTGTTCACAATCACAAACCGCCCCTGCAGCCGATCACGCGCATTCGCCGTACACGTGCGTGCATGAAACTGATCGCCTGCCCGCTATCGAGTCGCAAGCTAACCAGCTCTATCGCTATGGCAAGTATCTCGAGAATCAACTTTCTTCGTCGTCCGGCTACGTAACACTCGATCGCTTCACAAAGATCGCGCGATACTACCGGCTTGCCGCCGCCTATGGCGACTATCGCGCGAATTTGGCGCTCATGGATCTTCTGTATAAAGTTAAGGACGACGGATACGATAACGTCTCAACACCCTGGCGTATGCAGCGTGAGGATGAGGCCGCACGGTTGCTGCGCCAGCTCGTCGCAGAAAACATCCCGGCGGGATTCGATCGCCTGGGCGGCTTCGCTAGTCAGGAGTGGAACCTGCCGGCGGCGCTGTCGTATTACCGCAAGGCGGCGGACCTCGGCAACCCGCATGCTCAATTCCAGGCAGCAGAAATGCTGAACCCGTCCACGATCATCGGCATGACGGCCAAGGCGACCCGCGAAGACGCGAAGGTGGCGGATTCCCTATATCGCTGCGCCGCAGAACAAGGATATGGCGATGCGATCTCAACTATTGGGCGAGCGCTCCTGCAAGACGGCAAACGAGACGAAGCGATTCTAGTCTTCCACAGAGGCATTGCGAAGGGCGACGTGGGTTCCGCTTCCGCGCTCGAAGATCTGTTCGCCCAACTGCAAAAGTCAAGCAAGGGTACGAGTGCGGACGCGGAACGCGTGAGCCGTTATGAAGCAATCCGCGTATTTCTGATCGACCACCGGAACGCAGGCGTTACTCTCCCGGACGTCGAAAAGATCGTGCCGCTGCCGCCCGCACGGTTACCTGCGTGGAACGGAACGTTTCAGTGGGCCCTCGACAATGAGACGGCGAACGCAAACCCGCCGGACAAGCCATCGGAGCAACTGGTGCAGCGGTTAAGTCGGGACAAGCATCTCGATCCGCATACCGGCTTGCCACTGGCGTAGTGACTGTCTCTGCTGCATGCCGGACGCACAACATAACGGTCGAAGGGATCAGGCCTAGCAAACAGACGGCGTTGCGAACTGCAAATCCAGTAGATCAACATTCGCACGTCGGACTGATTTATGGCGATAGCCTGACACTCAAGCGCGCAGTCCTCATCATGCGACGGCCCGCAGCAAAAAAATTCGCGTCATGCAACTTCGTGCTGGGCATCGGCTCCTATACGCACAACATGCTCTCGCGCGATATGTTCGGCTGTGCGATGAAGGCGATTTACGCGGAAGTCGGTGGAGAATCGGTAGCCATCTACAAGGATCCGGCCACTGACGAGGGCACCAAGAAATCGGCCAAGGGGTTGTTGCGCGTCGAGAGGGAGAGCGAGCGCTTTGTTCTTTACGAACAGCAGACGGTCGAACAGGCCGAAGGCTGTGCGCTGGTCCCGGTCTTTCGCAACGGCGAGCTTCTGGTACGCCAATCTCTGACCTAGATCCGCGACCGGCTTATAGCGTCGTGGACCTGCCCGGCCCGCGGCTCGATCGATTGGGTTTAATGTAGGCCGTCGCGCCGACATTGCGCGCATCGGCAGTTACCAGGCAGAAGCAGCCGTGAAAAAGTCACCGATAGCGAGCCCCTGTCATGCAGCAAGCCACCGCTTCAAGTTGGAAAAGCCGTTTGAAGACCGTGATTTTCGCGGTGTTGGCCTTTGGGGCGGTGGGTGCGTTCCTGACGTCAATGTGGGCGGTGCTCGAAGTACTTCGTTGGCTCGGCGGGTTGATGTTTATCCACGTTCCCGCGAGCCGCTACATCCGGCTGGATTCAAATAGCATCATCAACGTCTGGCCGAATAATGTACTGGTGTTCTTTTATATGCTGGTCGTTGCGTCACTGCTTGCCAACTCAGTGGAGCAATACCGCAAGCGTACGAAACGAAAGCGGCGCACGGTGGCCGGGGCGAGGCCGGCTTGGAGTCGGCGTTTGCAGTCTCTTCGTTTAACAGGCTTGACGCTCGCGCTGTTCGTGCTTGGCGTACCGGGCATGAATACTTATACGATCGTCACCCCCGTCGCCATCGTGCAGAAGACGTTTTTCTCAGTGCATGCGGACACCTATCCGATAAGCGCTCTGTCCGGGATCGCCTGCACGGTGGCCGGTCGCGGCACCATTTTCACCGATTTTTCCCTTATCGACGGGCGCCAGCTCAGCCTCAGCGGCTTCAACACGCGCATCGTGACAGCAATTGCGAAGGCGCGGGGCATTCGTATCGACTACGACAATCGCTGCGCTTCGGGCGTCGGCATTCCGTCGCACGACCCGTCGGCTACCGCATTGGCCGCGTTCTTTGGAGACACATCGTGATCGGAATGCGGGCAACTCATCCCTGTGCTGCACTTCGGGCATGAACTAGGCGTAGCCGCGGAGGAATCTGGACGCCCGCTTCCTGTCGCTTTGCGCCCCTTGGCCCAAACGCTGCCAGGCCACTCAATTGCCGCAGCTCCTTGTGGATCAGCATGCTGAGTGCTTCACCAGAGGGCTAGACTCATCTGCGGACTCGCCGCATCGCGACTCGCCAACGAGGCGGCGGTGATTTCGATGTCGTCTAGGCTGACCGTCAGCGTATACAGCCCGACAGCGTGCGGCCGGCCGCACTCGGACCACTGATGCACCCAAGAGGTACTAATACGGTATCCGTCCTTGCGAAGCTCAACAATCCGCGCTCGGGGGTCGACGATATCGAGAAATCGTACCGCCTCCAGCGTCGTCACACCTCCCCGTACTGTCATTGCCTCCAACAGACGTGCGCGCTGATGCGCGACGGTGTTTATCGGGCCATTTGTCGATGATGCGGTTGAAGGACAAAAGGTTGTTCATACGGCGCAAGAGTTGTTAAGGCAAGGCGTATTGTTTGTCTCCCGTCTCAAAATACTGCTACGGAAATGCCCAGCACTTTCGCCGGCAAATCATCCGGCCGAAATGCGTCAATTTTTGACTCCTATTTCGGCCGCCTCATTCTGGCGGAAAATCCGCCTCAATTTGCATTTCGTTGCGAAGCATGTGCAGGTAATTGAGCGCCACGATTGATACGGTCTCGTCGGGAATGCGCTTCGCGAGCGCCAGCATGGATTCAACTATCTCACTGGTCGTCTGTGGCTCTTGGGGCTCAGGGGACGCCTTCCGTGGGATGCTCGCGCGGTTGAGCAGCAAGTGCGTAGCGTTCTCGATTTCTGCAACTTGCCGCCGGTTGTTCTCGGCGTGCCGCTTGATGGTGTCTCGCTCGTCGTCGGTCGGTATTTTCCGTACAGTGCGGTCTTCCGTGTCTTCCCATACCCGAGCAGCGACCGTGGCAATGAACTTGCCGGGAAAATGGCCGCACATCTCATAGAGCGCGCGAGCAAGGTGTAAGACGAAGATTCGTCGCTCGTTGATTGCGGGGCGTCCCGCAGACCGGCGTTCGACCGTCGCTGCCGCATCTCGAAGCCTTTTCATCGGGCCGCGAAAACTGCTCCCCAACTCCAACGGCACCCATGACGAAGTTTCAGCAGCCAACTCGGACTCAAATGCGGCTGCTTTCTTCACCAATCCGCGGACTTCTGCTGCTGTTGGCGGGGGCACGGAAAGCCGCTGTTCGGAGCAGGCCACATACGCGCGGGCAATTTGAGTGACTGCAGCTACCTTCAGCACGGTGCCCTTGTCGAAGACCGACTGCTTGAAAAAGCTCCGCACGCTAGGATAGGTCAGAAAGCTCTTGAACCAGTCGGAGTTCACGCGCTCAGCTTGGTCCAGACTCAAGAAGTGGAGAGCTTCGCCATAGGTCTCTGCCAGCTTCTGTTTCGTTTCGAAAATCGCCATGTGTGGATTAGAAGCTTCCATAACTTGTCGACGTCCTGGCGGCAACCGCATTTCAGACAAATTCGCGCTGCCGCGGTCGCTCCCGCATTGGCATCCCGTGGACGACGCTCATCCGTTCCTGCCTCTTGTGCGGACGAGCTCCGTGCCCCGTGCCTATTAAGACAAAAGACCCATAAGCTTCTCAACTTATGGGTCCGTTTTTCTCACGTTACGAGGCTATCTACAAGTAACCTCAAACATCAATATTCCCCGCCCTTAGCGCATTACTCTCAATAAACGCCCTTCTCGGCTCCACCTCATCGCCCATCAGCGTCGTAAAGATCCCATCCGCCGCGATCGCATCTTCAATCTGCACGCGCAACAACCGCCGCACACTCGGATCCATCGTCGTCTCCCACAGCTGCCCAGGGTTCATCTCGCCGAGCCCCTTATACCGCTGCTTCGAAACGTTCCGCTCCGCATCCGCAATCAGCCACCGCATCGCGCTCTTGAAATCCGACACGGCCATGCTGCGCTCGCCGCGCTTGATCACCGCGCCCGCGCCGATCAAGCCCTTGAACGTATTGGCCGTATTCAACAGTTGCTGATAATCGGCCGTCAGCAAGAAATCCGCATCGATCACCGACACCTTCACATTGCCGTGATGACGCCGCTCCACCCGCAGCGAGTGCAACTCGCGCACAGCGTCGTACGCCGCAAACACGCTCACTTCAGGCTTGAGCGGATCGTTACGCAGCGCGATCTGCAGCGCCTGCGCCGAAGCCTGCGCCGCCGCTTCGCTCGTCAGATCAATCGCCACGCCATCCATTACCGCTTCGAGCGCGCTCGCGTCATACAGCCGGCTCAACCGCTCCACTACGCCCTGCGCCAGCAGATACGAACGAGCCAACTCACCCAGCGCATCGCCAGCGATCGGCGCGGCCCCTTCCGAAGGCATCAGCTCCGATCCCTGCAACGCCAGCCGCAACATATGCGCGTTCAGCTCCGCGCCATCCTTCAAATACCGCTCGTCCTTGCCCGCCTTCACCTTGTAAAGCGGCGGCTGCGCGATATAGATATAACCGCGCTCGATCATCTCCGGCATCTGCCGGTAGAAGAACGTCAGCAGCAGCGTTCGAATGTGCGCGCCGTCCACGTCCGCGTCGGTCATGATGATGATGCGGTGGTAACGCAGCTTGTCGAGGTTGTAATCTTCCTTGCCGATGCCGCAACCAAGCGCCGTGATCAACGTCACGATCTGCTCCGAAGAAAGCAGCTTGTCGTAACGCGCTTTCTCCACGTTCAGCACCTTCCCGCGCAGCGGCAAAATCGCCTGGAACTTGCGATCGCGGCCTTGCTTGGCCGAGCCGCCTGCCGAATCGCCCTCGACGATGTAGATCTCCGACTTCGCCGGATCTTTCTCCTGGCAATCGGCCAGCTTGCCCGGCAAGCCCACGCCGTCGAGCACGCCCTTGCGCCGCGTCATCTCGCGCGCCTTACGCGCCGCATCGCGCGCACGCGCGGCATCGACGATCTTGCCGCAGATGATCTTCGCGTCGTTCGGCGTTTCGAGCAGAAACTCTTCGAGCGCCTTGGCCACCAGCTCTTCCACCGGCGCGCGCACTTCCGAGGAAACGAGCTTGTCCTTCGTCTGCGAACTGAACTTCGGCTCGGGCACCTTAACCGAGAGCACGCACGACAAACCTTCGCGCATGTCGTCGCCCGACGTTTCGACTTTCGCCTTCTTCGCGATTTCGTGGTCGGTGATGTACTTGTTCATCACACGGGTCATCGCTGCACGCAAGCCCGTCAAGTGCGTCCCGCCGTCACGTTGGGGAATGTTGTTCGTGAAGCACAACACGCTCTCGTTGTAGCTGTCGTTCCACTGCATCGCCACTTCCACACCCACGCCGTCCTTCTCGCCCACGGCATGGAAAATCGTCGGATGCAGCACCTGCTTCGTCTTATTGATGAATTCGACGAAACCCTTCACGCCGCCCCCAAACGCGAAATCGTCTTCCTTGCCCGAGCGTTGGTCGGTCAAGCGAATGCGCACGCCGTTGTTCAAGAACGAAAGCTCGCGAATCCGCTTCGCCAGAATGTCGTAGTGGTATTCGATCGAGCCGAAGATCGTCTCGTCGGCCATGAAATGCACTTCGGTGCCGCGATTTTCGGTTTCGCCGACGAATTGCATCGGCGAAATCCGCTCGCCGTCCACTTCCTCGATCACGCGGTTTTGCGGCACGCCACGGTGGAACTCCATGAAATGCTTCTTGCCGTCACGGCGCACCGTCAGGCGCAGCCAGCTCGATAGCGCGTTCACGCACGAAACGCCCACGCCGTGCAGCCCGCCCGACACCTTGTAGCTGTTCTGGTCGAACTTGCCGCCGGCATGCAGTTCCGTCATCACGATTTCAGCGGCGCTGCGCTTCGGATCGTGCTTGTCGTCGCGCTTGACGCCGGTCGGAATGCCGCGGCCGTTGTCCGTCACGGAGACCGAGTTGTCGGCGTGAATGATCACCTGGATGTCGTTGCAGTAGCCCGCCAAGGCTTCGTCGATCGAGTTATCCAGCACTTCGAACACGAGGTGATGCAAACCCGTACCGTCCGACGTGTCGCCGATATACATCCCGGGGCGCTTGCGCACCGCCTCCAGACCCTCGAGGATCTGGATCGACGAGGCGCCGTAGCTGTTGTCGGGTTGGGTATTGTCCTGTGTGCTCATGGATAGGTTCCGGTTCTGCATTCACTGCGGTTGTGCCACGCGATGTTTCGATACGTCGAACGCCCCAAAAACCGGGCCGCGGCTCCGGTTTTTACGTGCCCCAGGGCCGGGGCCGGCGGCGGGCGGCGCTTTTCGCTCGCCCTTTAAGAAACGCCAAAGGGGCGCTGCGCCCCTTGGTTTGGTCCCGGTATCGGTTGCCGTCAGATTCGCATCGGCATGACGACGTACTTGAATTCGTCGTTCTCGGGAATCGTGATCAACGCGCTCGAGCTGGCGTCGCCGACGCTCACCTGCAGCATGTCCACCTTCAAATTCGCGAGCACGTCGAGCAGATACGTGACGTTAAAGCCCATGTCGATCACGTCGCCCTGATAGGCGATTTCGAGTTCTTCCTGCGCCTCTTCCTGATCGGCGTTCGTCGACATGATCTTGAGCTGGCCCGGCTCGATCACGCAGCGCACGCCCTTGAACTTGTCCGACGTCAAAATCGCCGCGCGCTGCAACGAGCGCTGCAATTCGTCGCGGCCGATCACGAACGTATTCTTGTGCGCCTTCGGGATCACGCGCTGGAAATCGGGGAACTTGCCCTCGACGAGCTTGGAGACGAGCTCGACTTGGCCGAACACGAATTTCACCTGCGTCGAGGCGATGTCGATCGTCAGCGTGTCGTCGATGTCTTCGAGCAGACGCTGCAATTCGAGAATCGTCTTGCGCGGAATGATCACTTCCTGGCGCGGGAAATCGCCCTCGATCTTCATCGACGAAAACGCGAGGCGGTGGCCGTCGGTGGCCACGGCCATTAGTTGGCCGCCGTCGACGACGAGCAGCATCCCGTTCAAGTAATAACGGATGTCCTGCTGCGCCATGGCGAAATACACCATGCCGAGCAATTGGCGGAACGTCTTTTGCGGGACGGTCAAGCTCGCGCCGTAATCCTTCGCTTGCGCGACGGTGGGGAACTCGTCGGCCGCCAGCGTTTGCAACGCGAAGCGGCTCTTGCCCGATTGGACCGTCAAGCGCTTATCGGCCAGCGACAGGCTGACCTGGCCGTCGGGCATCGCGCGCAAGATATCGAGCAGCTTGCGCGCCGCCACCGTGGTGGCGACCGATTCGCCGCCGACGCCGAAATCGGCGCGCGTCGTAATCTGCAACTCGAGGTCGGTCGACAGAAACGACACATCCGGGCCGTTCTTGGTGATGAGCAAGTTCGCGAGGATCGGCAACGTATGGCGGCGTTCGACGATGCCGCTCACGGTTTGCAGCGGCCTTAAGAGGTTGTCTCGTTCGGTCTTGACCAGTTGCATAGGGTTCCTTCGTTGATATGACGGC
>Ga0157369_10000635_pt1 | contig 45411 bp, 44 predicted proteins | sample C25metaG_FD_113461 | JGI IMG/M metagenome (GOLD analysis project Ga0157369, IMG submission 113461) | Corn rhizosphere microbial communities from Kellogg Biological Station, Michigan, USA - C2-5 metaG | ecosystem: Host-associated > Plants > Roots > Rhizosphere > Soil | place: USA: Michigan... | reverse complement strand
CCCGCACCGGCCCACGCTAGCCGGATTTATTCAACACGCAAGCTTGGGTTTCGGTTAACATCCCCGCCAGCTCGGCACTTTGTGTCCCAAATATGGATGGCCGGTTCAATCGCGGCAAGGGGGGCCGACGTTCATATTCACTTGAAATGGAAGGCGAACCCCATTTAGCTGCGCGAGCCGGGTCAGGGGGACTCTATGCGCTATTCGCCTGTGTTGCTTGCGGGAGCCGCCTTTATGGGTGGCACCTCTGCTTATGCTGCTGATGCTTTGAAGTTCGGAGCACCACCCTCCTGGGTGGTTCCGCAGCCCGTTCCAACCAACGTCAAGCCAACCGACGCGCCGATCGCCGTCCTCTTGACCGACGAACAGATCGCGCTCGATCCCGGGAAGGTCACGACCTATCGGGACGGTGTCCTGAAGATCCAGACGCCGCAGGGGCTGGCGGCTGGGAATATCTCGCTTGAGTGGGACCCCGCGACGGAGACCCTGACGGTCAACAAACTCAACATCATTCGCGGCGGCAAGGTCATCGACGTGCTTGCGTCCGGCCAGACATTCACCACCCTCAGGCGCGAAACCAATCTCGACGCCGCAACTCTCGACGGCACGCTGACCGCGACGATCCAACCGGAAGGGCTTCAGCAAGGCGACGAGCTCGAAATTGCGACGACGAGAGAACATTCCGACCCGGTGCTGAAAGACCACGTCCAGGCCGACTTTGCTGACTGGAACGACGTTAGGATCGAATCCGGGCACGCAAAGCTCAGCTGGCCGGAAGCCATGAAGGTCTCGCTGAAGGAATGGCCAAGTCTCCCGCCGGCGCGCAAGGAGGTGCGTGGCGGGCGAACGGTCGTTGAGCTGTCAGGCACAGGCATGGATCCGATCGTCGCGCCCGATGGCGCCCCATTGCGCTTCAAGATCGGGCGTGTGGGCGAAGCCAGCGACTTCGCCTCATGGGATCAAGTCGCTCAGCTGATGCTGCCGCTGTACCAAAAGGCGGCGGTGATCCCAGCATCCGGCCCCCTTCATGACGAAGTCGAGAAGATCCGCTCGGCGAGCAGCGATGCGAAAGTGCGAGCCGCGCAAGCTCTCGCCCTTGTCCAGGATCGTGTGCGCTACGTGGCCCTGCTCATGGGCCAGGGCGGCTACATCCCGGCGTCCGCCGAAACCACATGGTCCCGCCGGTTTGGCGATTGCAAGGCCAAGTCCACCTTGTTGCTCGCCGTTCTTCACTCGCTCGGAATTGAAGCCGAACCTGTCCTGGTCCAGGCAGGTTCGGGAGACGTCGTAGCCGACGAACCCCCAATGCTGGACGCGTTCAACCACGTGATGGTTCGGGCACATGTCACCGGGAAGACCTACTGGCTCGATGGCACGCGTGAAGGAGATTCTTCTCTCGACGGCATCCAGGTGCCCAATTTCGGGTGGGTTCTTCCGCTGACCGCGAACGCGTCGCTTGTTCATCTCGTCCCGCCGCCGCTCGATCAACCGTCCCAAGAACGGCATGTGGAGGTCGACGCGAGCGACGGAGTTTATGCTCCGGCCGCAGTCTCGATCAAGGAAATTTACCGGGGCGACCGGGCAGTCTCGATGAATAACGATTATTCGGCTGTAAGCGCGGAACAGCGCGACAATTCGATGCGCGAAGAAGCCAAAGGCTTTTTCGACACCTTCACTGTGAAATCCTCGTCGATTCAGTTCGACAAGCCAAGCCGAACACTGACGATTTCAATCGACGGCACCGCCAAGATCAACTGGAAGGACGGCTGGGCCTATGTCCCGACGTCTACAATCGCCTTCGATGCGGATTTCGAGAGGCCAGCGGGACCCAATCAGACGGCGCCCTTCAGCGTCAGTCATCCCAGTTTCGACAAAGATGTTGCAATCCTGCGTCTGCCTCGCGGCGTCGCTGGGGAACAGAAGATCTCTGCGCCTGTCCATGAAACCCTCGCGGGTATCGAATACGAACGCAGCGAAGCGGTCGACGGCGATACGCTGACGGTGGAGTCCAGCGAGCGAAGCGTCGCGCCGGAAATCGCTTACAAGGATGCGGTCGCTGCCCAACCGACGTTGCGCGCCCTGTACAAGAACGACGTCTACGTTCAGATCCCGGACAGCTACAATGCCACCGAGAAGGACCTGCCTGCGCTCGCGCAACAGACGCCAAGCTCTGCCGACGAATATGTCGACCGCGGCAACGCCTTCCTCGACCACGGCCGGAACGACGAGGCGATCGCCGACTATAGCGCGGCCCTGAAGCTCGATTCCAACGACGAATGGGCGCTCGCCGACCGGGGAGTGGCGTATGTCTGGAAGCGTCAGTTCGACGAAGCAGGGAAAGACTTCGACGCCGCCGACAAGGTTAAGGGCGGAAACGTCGTCACTCTGCGCGGTCGGGCATTGATGGCCGAATTCAAGCACGATTGCGCAGAGGCCGTGGACTTTTACACGCAATCGCTGGCCAAGCAGCGCAATACCTTCGCCCTGACCCACCGGGCCACCTGCGAAGCGGAGCTGTCGAAATTCGACGCGGCTCTCGCTGATTCCGCGGAGGTTTTGAAGGACAATCCCTCCGAGACCGACCTGCGGATTCTCCGAACGAACATATTCCTTCGCCGGGGTGACCACGAAGGCGTGGCGGCCGAAGCGGAAGCGATGATCCGCAACGAACCGAAATCGGACGGCGCCCTGGTCGCCGCAGCCAACAGCTATGCAGCGATCGGACAACGCGACAAGGCAATGCAGCTCTTCGATCGAGCTCTGGCGATCAAGCCCACCGCCCTGATTTACGTCAGTCGCGTCGGCGCGCGCCCGGCAGACGACTCAGCCGGCAGAATGGCGGATGTCGATGCGGCGCTGAAGCTCGAACCCGGCAACCTGGACGCGTCCGCACTCAAGGCCGAACTTCTTTCGAGGCAGGGCAAATATGCGGACGCCCTAGCGGTGCTCGATCAGCTGCCAAAGCTCGAATTGGAAAAGCGATGGGTGAGGATCGAACTGGCTATCCTTCTCCACAAGGCCGGAAAGGACCAGGACGCCGAAAAGGAGTTCGTCTCCCTCGCGTCGCAAGCGAAGACAGCGGCGGATTACAACGACCTCTGCTGGACGGAGGCAACCCACGACACCGCCCTGGAATCGGCGCTTCAGGAATGCCGTACCGCCCTGAAAATGAACCCGGAGAGTGGCCCGATCCTGGATAGCCTGGGGATGGCCTTCCTAAAGCTCGGAAAGCTCGACGAGGCGCTCGACGCCTACAACCGGGCGATAGCGAAGGAGACAGGCGCGGATTCGCTGATGGGCCGAGCATTCGTCTACGCGCGCAAGGGCGACCAGGCGCACGCTGACGCCGATGCCGCCGCCGCTAGGAAGATGGCTCCGGAAATCGACGAGATTTTCGCCGACTACGGCCTGAAATTCGATCAGTCGCCTGCCCGCTCGGCAACTGCCAAAGCCGGAACGAAGGCGGCGCCGGCGGACGCTCCCGTGGCCAAGAAGGTCGCTTCAGCTTCAGGGGCATTTCCGTAAGGTTCCAGCCACGCGGCGCCTAGCGGGCCGATAGGAAATAACAGGAGCTAGAGCAGCTACAATTACTCGCAAATGGAAAGTAAGCAGCCTATTGCGTTGATTGAGCTGCAAACTCTTCCGGTAAATCGCGGCCGAGGCGAGCGAAGGCGGCCGCTATCGCGGGTCGCTTGCGAAAATCCTGCCAGCGATCGTGCCAGGCGTTGACGCCATATCCATCCCAGGATCGTACTTGAAGATCTCGAACGAAGTGTGCTTCGAAATACGCCCGCTCAGCAGAGTCAGTTTGGGCAAGGCCGTTCAATGCCACCTTTTCGGCCTCCTCTAAATCGCCGGCGCAAACGAGTGCATCGACCGTCGCGTCAAATGAATCGGAGGCGTGAGTGAGCAGGTCCGATAGGTATTTCGCCGCGCCTTTCTTACCAGAGACATTGGAGACTGCGCAGTAACGAATCTGCCGAATCAGCTGGTAGGCAAAGGGACTTCCGTTCACCTTGGCGGTTGAGTCCAACAATGGGATGACCTTTTCGTACCTGCCGTCGGAAAGAAGTACCTCCAGCCTATTGATTTTCGTGTTGACCAGCCAATCGGCGTCGGGGCTCGCTCCGTCATTGAGCTGCTCGAAGAGCAAGTCTGCCTCATTCATTCGTCGGGCTTCATCGAGAGCGTCAGCGATTGAATTCACTGCCCAGCTGAGAGATTCGTCGGCCGAAGCAAATCCCTCCTTGCTCGAGGGGAGCTTCGATCTGAGGCCTGTTGCTTCTTTCAATCTGCCAGCCTGCGCCAGTGCGTCAACATAACGCTGCAGCTGTTTGTAATCGTTGGGCGAAGCGAGATATGTTTTCTTGGCCGCCGCGAGATTTGCTTCCTTGATCTTGTTGAAATGAGATCCGGCCCCCGCCTCGATCGCGGACCAAAGCGGAGCAAAGCGTCTTAGAACCAACATCTGCTGGAGGGCGTCGGAATCCTTCAGAGTAGGCAGCAGATCCGTCGCTGAGGTAAAATCACCACGTCTCACCGAAATCTTGATCGCGTCTGCCGCATATCCATCGCCGCACTCGCTGTTACTACAATAGCCTAGGTGCGCGAGCGCGATAATCCGGTTCTCATTGCGCTGAATCTGCGTCTTGTCGACCTGCCGCATAAAAACATTCATCAAGTTGGTGTCGATGTCGCGGACGCTGTCCGGATTTTTTGCGATCAGTCGGTCAAGAGCGTCCGCGGCGACAGAGTGGTGGTTGGTTGCGATGCCCCCCATGAAAAGGTTGTAATCGGCAAATGGGGTCCGCGCTCCAAGCTCAGCTATTTCAGTGAGCAGCTTTTGCGCTTCAGCGTCGCGATTCAACCCAAACAGAGCCGTGGCTCGCATCGAATCCACAATCGCCCGTCCGTCCGTGTTCGACGGATCCATCGGAAGCTGATCGGCGATCTGCAGAGCATCCTTAAACTGGCCCTGCGCGACCGCACTGTAATACTGCTCGAAAAGGTCGTTGATTCCGTCTTGTGGCGAATTCGCTTTGATAGGCGACTCGGAGTCGTCTGGTCTAGCGGCCGATGAGACCGAAGCGAACGAAAGCACAAAACAAGTCAGAACACCCCAAACCGACAGTCGCATCGCGAGCCCCCCAATCCCCGAAACAGATTAGCATCGGGAAATCAGCTGAAAAGGCCGGTCTGGAGCAGTCCTACTGAGGAGTAACGTCCCCCGCCCCGGTCCCCGCATCCTGGCCCGGCTCGGGCCTTCTCTCGAACACCTCGTCGATAATCCCGAAGTCCTTGGCCTCGTCGGATTCCATGAACTTGTCGCGGTCCATCGCGGATTCGATCTCCTCGATCGATTTGCCGGTATATTTGGCATAGAGCGCGTTGAGGCGGCTGCGCATGCGCAGGATCTCGCGCGCCTGGATCTCGATATCGGCGGCCATGCCCTGGGCTCCGCCCGAAGGCTGGTGGACCATGATCCGGCTGTTGGTTAGCGCCACCCGCATCCCGGGCTCGCCCGCCGCAAGCAGGAAGCTTCCCATCGACGCTGCCTGGCCGATGCAGACGGTGCTGATCTTCGGGCGGATGTATTGCATCGTGTCGTGGATCGCGAGGCCGGCGGTCACCACGCCGCCCGGCGAATTGATGTACATGTAAATATCCTTCTTCGGGTTCTCGGACTCGAGGAAGAGCAGCTGGGCGGTGACGAGGCTCGCCATATGGTCCTCGATCGGCCCGGTAATGAAGACGATTCGCTCGCGAAGAAGGCGGGAATAGATGTCGAAGCTGCGCTCGCCGCGGTTCGATTGCTCGATGACGATGGGGACGAGCTGGGACACGATGTCCTGATGATCCATGGGAAGGGACGATCCTTTTCTTTTCTGGTTCGGGTCTACATCGGGGGGATTCGGGCGGAGTTCAACCTTCACCGTTCGTGCCGAGCCCCTCGGCTCCGCCTGCGGCGCCGCTCGGGATAGACTTTTCCGAGGCACGTTTCCGTGGGCGCCCCTCGACGTCGCTCGGGGCGAACGGGGCGGCCAGCGACAAATAAGCGAGGCGGCGGACCTCCCGTCGGCCGCGGGTGACGGTGTCGAGGATGAGCCCGGCAAAGAAGCAGAGCACCGCGACGATGGTCATCCCGGTGACGAGGATCGCGGTCGGGAAGCGCGGCACCAGGCCGGTGGCGAGGTAGGTGATCACCAGCGGGATCGACAGCAGGATCGCGACGAGCAGGAGCGCGAGGCCGATGGCACCGTAGAAGAGCGCCGGGCGCTCGACACGGTAGAGAGTGACGATCGTCTTCAGGATGCGCCAGCCGTCGCTGAAGGTGGAGAGCTTCGATGCGGAGCCCTCCGGGCGGGCGAGATAGCGGGTCTCCACCTCCCCCACCGGCATCCGGAGCTCCAGCGCGTGGACGCTGATCTCGGTCTCGATCTCGAAGCCCGAGGACAGGACGGGAAAGCTTTTCACAAAACGCCTTGAGAACACCCGGTAACCGGAGAAGATGTCGGTGAAACTCCGCCCGAACAGGCCGGAGAGGAGGCCGGTGAACAGCTTGTTCCCGAGGACGTGGCCGCCGCGGTACGCGTCTTTGGCTTCATGACGTCGGGTGCCGACCACCATGTCGAGCTGGTCGTCGAGCAGGAGGCGGACCATCTCGGGAGCCGCCGACGGATCGTAGGTGAGGTCGCCGTCCGCCATCAGGTAGACGTCTGCATCGACATCGGCGAACATTCGGCGGACGACGTGGCCCTTCCCCTGCTGCAGCTCGGTGCGGACGATCGCGCCCGCCTTGGCCGCGACTTCGCGCGTCCGGTCGGTGCTGTTGTTGTCGTAGACGTAGACGATTGCGCCGGGTAGCGCTTCGCGGAAGCCCTTCACGGTCTCGCCGATCGCGGCTTCCTCGTTGAAGCAGGGCAGCAGGACGGCAATCCGCGGGTTGCCCGAATTGCCCATCGTTCCCCCTCCTCGTCATCCCCGCGGAAGCGGGGATCCAGCTTAAGTCATCTACTGGGTTCCCGCTTGCGCGGGAATGACGATCTACGACTTCTTCTTCGCTGGAGTCTTTTTCGCGGCCGGTTTGGTCTCGGCCTTGGTCGCCGCAGGCTTCTCGGCCTTTGCCGCCTTCTCCACCTTCTTCGCGGCCGCTCCCTCGGCTTTGCTCGGGACAGGCTTGTTGGCCGGCTCGCTCTTCAGCTGCTTTGCGGGCTTCGGCTTGTCAGCCTTTTCCGGGGTCGGCTTCGCCTTTTCCGGAGCCTTTTCGACCTTGGCCTTTACCGGCTGCTTCGCCTCAGCGGCTTCGGCCTTCGGTTTCCCGGCAGCTTTCTTGCCCTTGGCAGGTTTGGCCGCATGCTCGTGGGCATGGTCGTGCCCGCAGCCGGGGCCATGGACATGCCCCTCTTCGCTCTCAAGATCGGCCTCGATCTCGGCGCGGGTGGCCTTGCGCTCGTTGATCTCCGCCTTCGAGAAGAGGAAGTCGACGACCTTGTCCTCATAGAGCGGGGCACGGAGCTGCGCAGCGGCCGCCGGCTCCTGCTGCACATATTGGATGAAGCGGTCGCGGTCCTTGCCCTGATATTGCGAAGCGGCCTGAGCGATCAGCCGGTTCATCTCCTGATCGCTGATCTCGACGCCATTCTCCGCACCGATCTCCGACAAGAGGAGCCCGAGCCGAACGCGGCGCTCGGCGATGTGGCGATACTCATCGGCCTCGCTCTCGATCTCCGCAAGCGCCGCCTGCGGATCTTCCTCATGGCTCGCCTCATGGCGAAGCTGCTGCATTATGTTCTGATATTCGGCTTCGACCATCGAAGGCGGAACGTCGAAATCGCAGCGCTCCGCCAGCTGGTCGAGAAGCCGACGCTTCATGTGCGTGCGGGTGAGGCCGTTGAGTTCCTGACCCAGCTGGTCGCGAAGGATGCCGCGCAGCTGCTCGAGGTCGGTGAGGCCCAGCGACTTGGCGAATTCGTCGTCCGCCTTGCCTTCGCCAGCAACCTTCACCTGCTTCACGGTGACGTCAAAGGTCGCCTTCTTGCCCTTGAGGTTCTCGGCCGGGTAATCCTTGGGGAATTCGACATTCACCTCGCGTTGGTCGCCAGCCTTGGCGCCGACCAGTTGCTCCTCGAAGCCAGGGATCAGGCGACCGGAGCCAAGCTCGACCGACATGTCCTCGCCCTTGCCCCCCTCGAAAAGCTTGCCGGCGACCTTGCCTTCGAAATCCATGACGACGAGGTCGCCATTCTCGGCCTTGTGCGCCTTCGGAGCGTCGTTCCAGCTCTTGTTGGATTCGACCAACCGCTGGATTTGCTCGTCAACGGCCTTCTCGTCGGGCTCGACCAAAAGCCGTTCCAACTTCAGGCCTTCGATATTCGGGGCTGCGACTTCCGGAAGCGCCTCCAGCTGAACCCGCACCTCGGCGTCCTTGCCGGGCTCATAGGTTTCGTCGAGTTCCACCTGCGGCTGCATCGCGGGACGCAGCTTTTGCTGCTCCAGCAGCTGCTGCACGCCATCCTGCACCGCTCCGGTGAGCGCATCTCGCTGGAGCGCATCGCCGTGCATCTTGCGGATCAGGTTCGCGGGCACCTTCCCTGGGCGGAAGCCGGGCATGCGCACTTGCGGAGCAAGCCGCTTCACTTCCTTGTCGACCCGCGCCTCGATGTCCTTGGCGGGAATGGTCAGCATGAACGCCCGCTTGAGGCCCTGGTTTTCCGTCTCGACGGTCTTGATGGTCACGTTTGAGAATCCTTGAAAGCTTGTTCTCGGGCTGCCTGCGCGCGCTGACCGTGCTCGCCTGTTCACCGAACAGGCCGCGCGAGCGCCATGCTCAGCAGTCCCCCGGACTGCCTGCGCGTGCCGCTGGTGCGCGCGGAGGGACTCGAACCCCCACGTCTTGCGACAACAGGACCTAAACCTGCCGCGTCTACCAATTCCGCCACGCGCGCGCGGGCTTCCCGAAAGAGCGCGGCCTATAGCAAGGATCAGGCGCGGGGCAAGCGGCGGCGTTTCGGCCCGTCGCCCTGCAACCCCTCGCCAGCGCTGGCGTTTGCTTGAAAGAGGAGACGATCAATCGCCCAGCAGCCGCAACTGCCAACGCAGCCGCCGAGCGAGCCGCCCGGAACTCCGATGCCGCCGCAACCGGGGCAGCCGGAGCCCGCCCCTCCGGAAACGCCGCCAGTACCGCCCGATATCGACATTCCGCAGCCGACTCAGCCGGTCACGCCAGGCCCGACTCCGGCGCAGCCGACGGCTTAGTCGAGCTTCGAGCGCAGCCGCTCGTTGACGATTTTGGGATTGGCCTTGCCGCCCATCGCCTTCATCACCTGCCCGACGAAGAATCCGAACAGCTGCTGCTTCCCGCTTTTGTAGTCGGCGACTTTATCGGCGTTCGCGGCCAGAACTTCGTCCACCCGAGCATCGATCTCGCCAGTGTCGCTGGTCTGCTTTAACCCGCGCTCCTCAACGATCGCGCCGGCGGTTTTTCCGGTCTCCAGCATCAGCTCGAGCACCTGCTTGGCGAGCGTGGTCGAAAGCGTGCCGTCAGCAACCAGCTTCAAAAGCTCGCCGGCTCCTTCCGGACTGACCGGGCTCTGCTCAATCGAAAGGTCGAGCCGGTTCAGCGCTCCGAATAACTCCGACGTTGTCCAGTTGGCCGCGGCTTTCGCATCGACTCCGGTTTTGAGCAGAGAATCGAACCAGCGCGCGATATAGACATCAGCGGTCAGAACACTGGAATTGTAGGGTGTTATGCCGAAAGCTTCGTATCGCTTCCGCTTCGAGTCCGGTAGTTCGGGAAGGCTCGCCTTGCACTCTTCCACGAAGCCCTCGTCCAGTTCCAGCGGCAGCAGGTCCGGATCGGGAAAATATCGGTAATCGTGCGCGTCTTCCTTGGAGCGCAGCGAGCGGGTCTCGCCGCGGTCGGGATCGTACAGCCGGGTTTCCTGGACGACCGTGCCCCCCTCCTCAATCACCTCGATCTGGCGCTTGGCCTCATGCTCGATCACTGCCATCACGAACCGAACCGAGTTGACGTTCTTCGTCTCGGTGCGAGTGCCGAATTCGCCACCCGGCTTGCGAACGCTGACGTTTACGTCGGCGCGCATCGATCCTTCTTCCATATTGCCGTCACACGATCCGACGTAGCGAAGGATCGCCCTCAGCTTCCGCAAATAAGCCCCTGCTTCGGCTGGAGAACGCATGTCCGGCCGCGAGACGATCTCCATTAGCGCGACGCCAGAGCGGTTGAGGTCGACATAGCTCATCGTCGCATGCTGATCGTGCATCAGCTTGCCGGCATCCTGCTCGACATGGATCCGCTCGATCCCGATCCGCTTCGCCGAGTTCGCGTCCTGCTCGTCGACCAGCACCTCGACTTCGCCCTCCCCGACGAGCGGATGGTAGAGCTGGCTGATCTGATAGCCCTGCGGAAGATCAGCGTAGAAGTAGTTCTTGCGGTCGAACCGGCTCCAGCGGTTGATCCTGGCGTCGAGCGCCAGCCCGGTACGCACTGCCTGCCGGATGCATTCCCTGTTCGGCACCGGGAGCATCCCCGGCATCGCCGCGTCGACCAGGCTCACCTGCGTGTTCGGCTCCGCCCCGAACGCGGTGGCGGCTCCGGAAAAGAGCTTCGAGGCCGTCGCGGTTATCTGGGCGTGGACCTCAAGCCCGACCACGACCTCCCATTCGCCGGTTTCCCCGTGGAGACGATAGCTGCTGTTGCTCATGAGCGACGCCGATAGTGATCGAGCGCACGGCTGAAAAGCTTTTCATGGGCAGGGGCCGGTCTATAGCTGTCGTGAGGACAGCAGGGGCGGATCGGGATTGAAAGAGAACGAGCGCGAGCGTTTCGCCGGGCTGGACCTGTTGCGGGGCGTTGCCGCGCTCGCGGTGCTCCTCATCCATAGCTGGTCCCTGCCTTTCTCGGCCTGGCGGCCGCTGTTCCTCAATCCGTTTCCCCGCGCCTATCTCGCGGTCGACCTGTTCTTCGTGCTCAGTGGTTTTGTCCTCGCCCACGCCTATCACCACCGATTGGCGAGCCGTGACCAACTCAAGCAATACTGCCTGGCACGCTTGATCCGCCTCTATCCGCTCTATTGCGTCACCATCCTGCTCGCTGGAGCGGAGATGTTGGGCGCGTTTTGGCTCGGACACCGGGCCGATCCGCGGATTACTCCAATGCACCTCTCCATCTCTTTCGCGACAGAGATATTCTTCCTCCCGACGCCGAGTCGCTGGTCCGTAGAGCCGCAGCTTCTGTTCCCGCTCGCATTCACCGCCTGGTCGCTCTTCTGGGAGTTGCTGGTCAACCTGCTTTATGGAATCACGGCGCGCCGCATCCACGGATATCGGCTCTCGATGCCGCTGATTGTCGGCGCACTGCTTCTCGTGATCGCAGTGGCGGACCACGGCAAGGCGGACCTCGGCGCGTTCTGGCCTGGCGCATGGCACGGCGGAGCGCGAGCGTTGTTCTCCTTCTTCGCGGGGGTTGCCGTCTTCCGGTTGCGGCAGCGGCGCCGAGGGCCCTCAGTGCCGGTTCCGCTGCTTGTGCTGGTGTTCTTGCTGGTCCTCGTTCCCGACAAATTCGGCGGAGGAGTCTACGATCTCGCCTGCATCATGCTGCTCTTCCCGCTGCTGGTCTGGATGGGGGCGGAAGCGGCAATGGGGCCGCGCCTGCGTTCTTTCGCCCTTCTCGCCGGCTATCTCTCCTACCCGGTTTACCTGCTCCAGGGGCCGTTGCTGTGGGCCTTCCCCCCGCTTTCCGTCCGGCTGCAGGGAGTGCTTGCGAACGATCTCTCGCGTGAAATCGCGTTGCAGATCTATCCTTTGGTGATCGTCGGGTGCTCATGGATTGTGGCAAACCTGTTCGATTCGCCGGTTCGGGAGTGGCTGCGCGGACGCTTGCTTTTCCGCTTGCCGCGACCGGCAGCGGAAAGTGCGCCCTGAATCCGGAAATCGCGTCAGGAATGGAGCCTTCCTTTTCGGCCGCGCCAAGTGCGCACGCGGCTCCAAATCCGCATAAACCTCCAAATTGGAAGATTATTTATCCGTTCATTTAACGGAAGAAACCGAAATTCGCCCTCCCGATTGTGAGGAGAGTGAAAATGAAAAAGATCCTGTTGACCGCCGCTATTTCAGGGGTTCTGCTGGCTCAATCGAGCGCGAGCCTTGCAAAGGAGACGCCCACGTTGCCCACCAGCCAAGGGCTTTGCCAGGTAATCTCGAGCTGGAGTCACGACTGGCTGCCCTGCAAAAACGGCTGAAAATCGAGCAGTCAAACTAAGTAGCCGGGCGGAGGCGGCTCTGCCCGGCTATTTTCTTGCCGAATCTATCAGACGTCGCCGTCAAGCTAGCGGTCGCCTGGCCTTTACCACCACTTCTCCGGCCTGGCAGAGAAGCCGGCGCGCTCCTCGATCGCTAGGCCGGCATTCAGCACCGTCTGCTCGTCGAGCTCGTTACCGATCAGGTGAAGGCCGAGCGGAAGCCCCTGCGCGTCCAGCCCACCGGGAACGCTCATCGCGGGCAGGCCGGCGAGGCTCGCCGGCACAGCGAACACGTCGTTCAAGTACATCGCCAGCGGATCGGTCGTCTCGCCGATCCCGAACGCCGCCGACGGCGCCGTGGGCGTGAGGATCACGTCGCACTGCCGGAACGCTTGTGCGAAATCCTGCTTGATCAGCGCCCGCACCTTCTGCGCCTTGGTGAAGTAGGCGTCGTAGAAGCCGGCGGAGAGCACATAGGTGCCAATCATGATCCGCCGCTTCACCTCGGCCCCGAAGCCGGCTGCCCGGGTGGCCTCATACATATCGTTCAGCGTGTGCTCGCCCTCGACCCTGAGGCCGTAGCGGACGCCGTCGTAGCGCGCGAGGTTGGACGACGCCTCCGCCGGCGCGATGATGTAATAGGTCGGAAGCGCGTATTTCGTGTGCGGAAGGCTGATCTCGACCGGCTCGGCACCGGCGTCCCGCAGCCAGTCCAAGCCACGGTCCCACAACGCATTGATCTCGGCGGGCACGCTGTCGATCCGATATTCTTTCGGAATTCCTATGCGCTTTCCGTTGAGATCGCTCGATAATCCTGCCTCGCACTTCGGCACTGGCAGGTCGAGCGACGTCGAATCCTTCGGATCGAAGCCCGCCATTGCCTCCAGCAGGATCGCGCAATCGCGCACCGTCCGCGCCATCGGTCCAGCCTGGTCGAGCGAGCTTGCGAACGACACAATTCCCCACCGCGAGCAGCGGCCGTAGGTCGGCTTGATCCCGGTGATTCCCGTGAAGGCGGCCGGCTGACGGATCGAGCCGCCGGTGTCGGTGCCGGTGACTCCCGGGGCGATGCTGGCCGCGACCGCCGCAGCCGATCCACCCGACGATCCGCCGGGCGTGATCGCCGAATTGCTTCCATCCTTTCGCCGCCATGGCGAGATTACCGGCCCGTAGGCGCTGGTCTCGTTGGACGAGCCCATCGCGAACTCATCCATATTGAGCTTGCCGAGCATCCCCGCCCCCGCCTTGCGCAGGTTGCCGGTCACCGTGCTTTCGTAGGGCGGATGGAAGCCCTTGAGGATCCGGCTTCCGGCTGTCGTATCGACGCCGCGCGTCGCGAACAGGTCCTTGATGCCGAGCGGAATTCCAGCGAGCGGCGCCAACTCCTCACCCGCCGCGCGCGCCTTGTCCGCGACCTTGGCGCAGGCGAGCGCGTCGTCAGGCGTTTCGACCGTATAGGCATTCAGCGCCCGCGCAGCAGCGACAGCGGCATTGTAGCTCTCGGCGACCTCGCGCGCGCTAAACTCGCCCGTGCGGATTCCAGCCTGCAGCTCGGTGATGGTGAGGGAGGTGATCTCGCTCATTCAATCACCTTCGGCACCGCGAAGAAGCCATGCTCAGCGACCGGAGCGTTCGCCAGCACTTCGTCACGGCAATCGCCGTCCGTCACCTTGTCTTCGCGCAGCCTCAGCTTTTGTTCGACTACCGTCGCCAGCGGCTCGACTCCGTCCGTGTTCACCTCGCCCAGCTGCTCGACCCAACCGAGGATATTATTGAGCTCGGGCACAAGGCGCTGGATCTCCTCCTCGCTCATCGCGAGGCGGGCAAGATTGGCGATATGGCGGACCTGTTCGGCGCTTACGGACATTGCGGGTGCGGCGGATAGCGGCGCCTTCCCGGAGCGGCAAGCGGCCGTGTGGATTTGCGAGCCGTAACGCCAGCCCAGTTGCAGGCGACTACTATCTTTATGCAGTTAACTTTGTGCATCTATCGTTCTGTAACTAGGCGATTTCCTTATTCGTCTTTATCGGGCGTTGCTTCATTCCATTAGTGCCGAATCGCTATTGGGGAAACTCTCGTGATAGATAGCCCGGATTACAATTTGCGATTTCACAACGCGGTGGCGCAGGCGTTCGCGTCTTCCGACGCGGCGGTTCGGCGCGCCTATCTCGATCTGGCTGATTTCTATCGCCAAAAGCTTGGCGACCGCGCCAACATGTATGCATCGCCGGACGTGCTGAGGGCGTCGCTCCTGGAGGCGTAAACCTGGGAGGCAATCACTCACTCGCCTTCACAATATTCGAATTCGATCAGATAGACGTTCGTCCCGCTTCCGTGCTTCGCGACCTTCAGCAGGTCCACTATTCCCTCAAACCCTGACCGCCGCGCCAGCTCGCCGGTGATGTCGCCGATCGCGATCCGATGGATCGAGGTGACGAGGACCTTTCCGTCCTCCATCGGGTAACTGCCGCCGACTTTCACCTTCGGCCGCTGCCAGATGCGGATCGTGCAGGTAATCTCCCCGGACCGAATCCGTTCGCGAAGCCGCTTTGTGAATTGCATGGGGTCTAGAGGGCTCCGACCGCGGTCGCGGCAGCCACCACCACTCCGACTGCGGCTAGGCCCGCAGCGCCGGCGACGATCGCGCTTGAACGCGCCACCAACGCAATCGACAGCAGCACGATCGCCACCTGCATCGCCGTCTCGGCAAGCTCGAACCATTCCCCGCTTTTCGAAGCGGTCTCGCCTTCGTCGCGAAGCTGGTCGGCGGTGGCTTGGAGCTGGACGATGCCGTGACCGGCGGAGTCGGGATTCCTCAAGCGGGCAGCGTCCTTCAGCATCGCCACCTTGGTGGCTGCATCGAACGAGGGATTCTGCGCCTCGGTCTTGAGCAGCGATTCCCGGATGATCTTCGCTTCCATGTAATTGTAGGTATCGGAGGCTTTGACCGTCCGAAGCAGGCTGTCGCGGGCGCTGCTCGCCGCCTCGACATGGATCACCGCCAGCAGAACGGCGAATATGCCGACCATAATCGACACCCGGTTGCGGAAACGCTTTTCGAGTTCGCGTTCCTTGTGATCGACCCGCTCAACCTCCTCGATCGCTTCCTCGATCAGCTCTTTGGCGTCTGCGGGTTCGACCATTCAGAGTCTCCTCAATCCACGCCGCCCCAATAGAGCGGGAGCATGCGAAGGTGCATTCGGAATCCGCTGTCCTACATTGTGTCTTTCGTGCTTGCACGGATGAGTGACCGTCCAAGCAGCCGCCCAAGTCAAATTCACAACCAAAACCGCCAATCCTCCGCCACGTGCGTGCGCGCACGCACGTGTACGCTTGCTGCGTTTGTGAACTTTCGCGCATTTCAAGACGCTCATCCGCTGTCGGGGCGTAACCTTGCCCGTCGCGCCTTGCGCCAATAGGGCCGCTGTCGATGTGTGCCCGGCGCTTCCTGCTGGCGATAACGATCCTGACGCTGCTGATCGTGGCGGCGGCCTTGGTGCTATTTCAGTGGGGCGGATCTGCGCTTCGCCGCATGTACACGCCGCAAGGGCATTACACCGCTCCGCCGCCGAACAGCGGGCCGGATTATTCGAAGCTGGACTCGTGGATCGCTCGGCCGGAAATCGTGAACGATCCTGCCAAATGGTTGCCGCAAGGTGTCAGTGTTGCGGCGAGCGGCCCCGCCGCCGTCTTCTACATCCACCCGACAACCTACCTTCAAGGCGATCGCTGGAATGCGCCTCTGCTCGATGAAGGCGACACCGCATTCCGAACCAATCTCTTCGTGCAGAGCGAGGCGAGCGCCTTCAACGGTGCGGGCCAAATCTGGGCACCGCGCTACCGCCAGGCGACCTACGGCTCCTTCCTGCTGAAGAGTGAAGATGCCGAGGAGGCGCTCAACCTCGCTTATTCCGATGTTTCGGCGGCGTTCGACGAGTTCCTCAAGAGCATTCCTGCAAACCAGCCGATCATCCTCGCCGGCCACAGCCAGGGCGCGCTTCACCTTATGCGCCTGCTCCGTGAGCGCCACGGCCAGCTGAAAGGGCGGCTCGTCGTGGCCTATGTCGTGGGCTGGCCGATCGACACAGCATCCGACCTCCCGGCGCTCGGCTTTCCCGGTTGCACCGCGCCCGATCAAACCCGCTGCATCTTGAGCTGGATGAGTTTCGGCGATCCCCCCAACCCGTCGCTGATCCTGCAGGATTGGCAGAAGACGAAGGGGCTCACCGGCGGCCATCGAAATCAAGAGGAGATCCTCTGCGTCAACCCCATCACCGGTACCGCGAACGGAGCGGCGCCGCCCCAAGCCAACCCCGGGACACTCGTCCCCTCCAGCGATTTCACCAGCGGCACGCTAGAGCCCGGAGCGGTCGGGGCACATTGCGACAAGGGGCTGCTGATCCTCGACGGCAACATCCCGCCGCTGGGACCGTTCGTCCTCCCCGGCAATAATTACCACGTCTACGATTACGCCCTGTTCTGGGCTGCGATCCGGCAGGATGCCGAGCGGAGGCTCGCCGCTTGGCATTGATCACCACCAGTCCCGCTGAATTCGCGGCTGCCGTGGCAAGCGGACGCCTCGCGGGCTTTGATGTCGGCACGAAAACCATCGGCCTTGCGACCTGCGACGCCGAGTGGCGCTTCGCCGGCCCAGCGGAGACGATCCGCCGAACCAAGTTCACTCAGGATCTGGAGCAGCTCAGGCAGTTCGTCAGCAAGAACAGCATTGGTGGATTGATTGTCGGACTTCCGCTCAACATGGACGGTAGCGATAGCCCGCGAACCCAATCCGTTCGCGCCTTCGCTCGCAATCTCGCGCCGCTTGGCTTGCCGATCCTTCTCTGGGACGAGCGCTGGTCCACAGTCGCGGTGGAGCGAGCGATGATCGAAGCGGACGTCAGCCGCGCCAAGCGCGCCGAGAAAGTGGACGCCCTTGCCGCCGCCCACATCCTGCAGGGCGCGATCGACGCACTGGCCAACATCTCCTCTCCCCTTGATGGGGAGGATGCGGAAAACGGTTCGTCCGCTAACGAGCCTGATTTTCCGCATGGGGTGGGGTGACAGTGGACGCAGAGCGCGATTCAAGTATCACCCCCACCCAAACCCTCCCCCATCGAGGGGGAGGGCTCTATGGGGCTCAACTCGTGGACCTGCTTTCGATCGATTCGCTGTCGGACGACCAGATCGCGACGATTCTGGATCGGGGACAGCATTGGTTCGAGCGGCTTCGCGAGGGGCAATCGAGCCAGGTCCTTCAGGGCAAGCTGGTCTTCAACGTCTTCTACGAGAACTCCACGCGGACCGCCATGTCGTTCGCGACCGCTGCGCACCGATTGGGCGCGTCCCCGCAATTCCTCTCGGTCGAGCATTCGTCGGTAAAGAAAGGGGAAAGCCTCGAGGACACCGCGCGGACTCTGAACGCCATGCGGCCGGATCTGATGGTGATCCGGCATGAGGAGAATGGCGCTCCGGAGCGCGTCGCGGCGATCATGCGCTGCCCGGTCATCAACGCTGGCGACGGCACCAACGAGCATCCGACTCAGGCGCTTCTCGATGCAGCGACGATCCGCTCGCGCTTTGGCCGGATCGAGGGACTGACCGTCGCCATCTGCGGCGATATCCGGCACAGCCGCGTCGCCCGCTCAAACGCCAAGCTTCTGCCGAGGCTAGGCGCTACCGTTCGGCTGGCAGGGCCGCCCGAACTCATGCCGGAGAACGGGGCAAAGCTTTCGATCGAGGAAGCGGTTCAGAACGCCGACGTCGTGATGATGCTCCGGATCCAGCGCGAGCGGCTCGAACGCGATCTGGAGGACGGTCCCGGCGAGTATCTGCAGCGCTACGGTCTTACGCGCGAACGGCTAGCGCTGGCGAAATCCAATGCGGCCGTGATGCACCCCGGCCCGATGAACCGAGGCGTCGAAATCGAAAGCGGGATTGCCGACGATTCGCAGCGATCGCTGATCGCGCTTCAGGTCGAATATGGCGTCGCGGTGCGCATGGCCTGCCTGGAATTGCTGGCCGGCAGCGCCGGTTGATCAGCGCGAGGCGAATTCAACCGGGGAATCCCCGGCGACACCGCGAACGAAACAGTTCGCGCCCTTTTCACGAAGCGAGGAGCACAGATGCTGTGCCTGGCCGGCGCTGGCGAAGCCCTTCACGGACAGGCGGTACAAAGTGCCTTTCGAGCTCCGGAATTTAGCGCTGACCGGCTCGTAGGTTCCCACGACAGAGTAGCGGTGCGCGATCATGTTCCACGCCGTCTCGACCGCGCTTGGCGAGCTGTACGCGCCGAGCTGGACCACTGCGTTGGAATTGCCTTCCGAGCGCGCCTTTGCCGCAGCTTTGCGAATGTGATCAGTGATGGCGACGTAGCTCGGCAGCGGCGCGTCAAACCTGGTCGGCAGAGGCGGCGCGACGGGAGCAGTGGCGGGCTGAACCAGCGCTTTGGCAGCTTGCGCAACGTCCGTTGCCGCGAGCGGGTCAGCCACGGGCTGGGGCGCCGGCGCGGCTTGTGCGGTTTGCGGTGCGGGTGCGCTCTGCGGAGCCGCATGAGGCGCTATTGCTGCCTGCGGCTGCGGCTGCGGCGCAACGGCTTGCGGATCGGGAAGCAGAACCGAAGTGCTCTGCTCGGCCTGCTGGGCCGCGGACTGGGCAAGCCGCTCCAGCGGGTTCTGGACGCCCTTCAGCGCGAGGCGCTGCGGTTCGCCCGGATCGGCGGCGGGCTGAATTCCCGTCACCGCGGCGATCTGGTCGGAAGCCCGGGTTGGCTTCGCCAGCTGCATCCACTGCTGGATGCGCGGCTCGAGTTGTTGGGGGGCAAGGTCCTGCGCAGCAATCGTTCGAGCCTCGGTCCATTGACCCGCCAGTCCGTAGGCCATCGCAAGATTCTGCCGGACGCGACTGTCCGCACCTGGGGCACGGGCCGCAGCTTCGAGCACCTGAATGGCATCAACCGGGTGGCCGGCAAGAGCGACCCCAAGGCCATAATCTGCCGGATCGATCGAATCGCGGGCGAGGTTCAGATAGCCCAGCGCCTCGCTGTCCTGGCCCTGTGCAATTTGGACGAGCGCCAGCTTCAGGACCACCTGCGGCTGGTTGGGCAGGAGGCTCAACGAATCGCGATAGGCGGTTTCGGCGGAAGCGAAGCGGCCAGCCGCGAAGTAGCAATTGCCGAGCAGCATCCGGAAACCGGCGTCCTCAGGCGTATATTGGACCGCCTGCTCCGCGAGCGACACCGCTGTCGCATATTGCTTCGCTTCGAGAGCGGTCTGGGCCTGGAACGCGAGTCCGATATGACCTGAGGCGCTGCCGAGTGTCTGCCCGTTATGCGGGCCGACGGCGCAGCCTGTGAGGGTCGCGGCGACTGCCAGAGCAGAAACGGTCGTGACGATTCGGAGCGACTTGATCATGGGCTTATCCCTTGCGTTTTGCCTTCTCGGCCATGGCATCGAGCTCAGGCATCGACTCCAGCAATTGGTCGAGCGCTTCGGTCACCAGCATCTGTGCGGAACGGCCGCCGATTGCGCAGGCGAGACGAAGCTTCAAATGGCGGTCGGCGTCGAGGCGAAGCGTGAAAGCGGCCTTGTCCTTGCTTCCCGCAGCGGCCCGCGGTTTGCGAGGACGGCGCGGCGCAGGAGCGCGAACGGTCTCGATTACCGGAGCGCCGAGGGTCTCGACTGCCGGAGCCGGGGCGGCAGCCACCGGTTCGATAATGGTGCGAAGCTCCAATGCTTCCGGCTCCACGCCACCGGCTTCGGGCTGTTCGGCTTCATAAGCGTCGGTTGTATCGACGACTTCTGGAGTCTCGTTGAGTTCAGAATTCTCATAGATCTCAGCCGTCTCGTCGAACTCCTCCTCCTCTTCTTCTTCGCCGGCATCTTCGGGCGAGTAGGAGGAAAGGCGTCCGGAGAGTTCGGCCTGCTGCTTGTGCACCGGGGATTCAACCGGAGTCAGGCCGCCAAGGTTGTGCGGGTGCGCCGGCACCACTTCGCCGAAATCCTCGTCGTCGGAATCGGACAATGGAGTGAGAGTCGGCTTGGGCGGTTCAAATCCCATATCGTTCCAGCCGAGGTCGTCCAGGCCGGCGCCCATTTGGCCGAAGCCTTGCGGGCGCATCGCCGGACGGGCAGCGCCTTTGCGCGCCAGAAGGCCGGAGGAGAGAGAGGCGAAAGGTTTGGGTTCAGCCACCGCGGGTCTCCCTTACTGACCCACGACTCGGCGGCCGAAACCACCGACGGGACGCGGACTGGCCGGGGCGCTTACCCCAGGCGAAGCGGTTGGAGCCGCAAAGACGGTGCGGCGGAAGTTCTTTTCGAGCCGGTCGGAAATATAATCCCACAGCTCGACGACCTCGCGAGCCGAACGGCCCTGCGGATCGACTTCCATCACGGTTCGGCCGTCGATCATCGAAGCTGCGAAATCCGTGCGATGGTGGATGGTGACTGGAGCAACGGTGCCGTGTTGCGAAAGCGCGACCGCGGCTTCGTACGTGATCTTGGCTTTGGGGGTCGCGGCGTTGACGACGAAGATCAGGGGCTTGCCGGCGCGGTCGCAGAGGTCGACCGTGGCGCCGACGGCACGAAGGTCGTGCGGGCTCGGGCGGGTCGGAATGACGATCAGCTCGGCGACTGCAATGACGCTCTGGATCGCCATGGTGATCGCCGGTGGCGTATCGATGACTGCAAGCCGAAAGCCCTGCTGGCGAAGGACCTCGAGATCCGAAGCAAGGCGGGCGACGGTGGTCTGCGCAAAAGCCGGCATTTCCGCCTCGCGTTCGTTCCACCAGTCGGCAAGGCTGCCTTGCGGGTCGATGTCGATAAGGCAAACGGGGCCCGCTCCTGCCAGCTGGGCCTGCACCGCCAAATGCCCGGACAGGGTGGTCTTCCCCGAACCGCCTTTCTGCGATGCCATAGCCAGAACGCGCATGCTTGTCCCCTTGAGTGAATTCGATCGATCGAGGGTGGAGTGGCACTCAAGCCTCTAAAATCTGGTTAATGCCGCGAGGACTCTGTTGCCCCATGGCTCGACTTGGCTAGGCTGGAGTCGAGACGCATCGTTGGGAGGGAATGATTGTGAAAGGTGTCAAAGGCTTGGCAGCCTTCGTAGCGCTGGCCGGAGCTGCAGCCCCCGCCCTGGCGCAGCAAGGCGTGAAGAGCGGAATCGACGCCTGGCAACACGGCGATTATGCGGCCGCCGTCTCGATCTGGCGTCCGCTTGCCGAAAAAGGCGATTCCGATGCCGAGTTCGACCTTGGACAAGCCTACCGGCTTGGCCGCGGCGTATCGGTTGACCTGGCGCAGGCGCAACTCTGGCTCGAAAAGGCAGCGAACGCCGGTCATCTCGATGCGCAAACCACCCTCGGATTGCTTCTGTTCGACAGCGGCAACCGCTCCGGAGCGATTCGGTGGCTGAAGAAAGCGGCCGAGCGCGGCGAGCCGCGAGCAATGCTGGTTTATGGGACGGCGCTGTTCAATGGCGACGGCGTGCCGAAGGACCCGCTTACAGCTTATGCGTACGTCAGCCGGGCGGCAGCGCAGGGTCTGCAGCCGGCGAAGGCGACACTTGCCGACATGGACCAGGTGATTCCGGTCGACCTTCGGCAAAAGGCGTTGGCGATGGCGATGAACCAGGCGAAAGCGACGCCCGCGCCTTCAAGTGTGCCGGCGGCCAAACCGGCCCGACCGAAACCCGCGAAGGCACAACCGGCGCAGCCGAAGGCCGCTCCCGTTGAAACAGCGGTGGCATCCCCCGCTCCGAAACGGGAGCCTGTGAAAAGTAGCCTCCCCCAGCCCAAGCCTGTTGCTGTGGCGGCATCCGGCGGCTGGCGGATTCAGCTCGGCGCATTCTCGCAGCGCGGCTCGGCCGAAGGACTCTACCGAAAGCTCAGTGGGAGTCTTGGCGGCCATCAGGCCTATTACATTCCGGTCGGCAAGATCACTCGACTGCAGGTCGGCCCTTACCCGAGCCGCGAGGCAGCTTCGGCCGCTTGCTCCTCGCTTCATGGCCAGGCGTGCTTCCCGGTAGCGGCAAAATAACTTTTCGGTGTTCGCCAAGCCCCGGCATGGCTGCGCACGTCAAACCCACTCTTTCTTGCGGATGCCTTGGGCCCAGAGCAGCGCGTCGAGGCCATGATGATCCAGCCGGGCGTCGGCGACCTCGGCGAGCGCTGGCTTGGCACGATAGGCGACTCCCAGCCCAGCCTCCTGGACCATCAACTTGTCGTTGGCGCCGTCGCCGATCGCCATCACCTGGTCACGGCCCAGGCCGAGCTGCTCGCGGGCCTCGATCAGCGACGCGCGCTTGGTTTCGGCATCGACGATGGGGTCACCAACCTTGCCGCTCAACTGAGTGCCGTCGAACAGAAGCCGGTTGGCCTTCACCCGGTCGAAGCCGATCATCTTGCCCACCGGCTCGGCGAAGGAGAGGAATCCGCCCGAAATCAGCAATGTCTGAGCCCCACCGACGCGCATCGTGCGAACCAGCGTCGCGGCGCCCGGGTTTGGGACCACTCGCTCGGCGAGGCAGCGGGCAATCGCGTCCTCCTCCAGCCCAGACAGCAGCGCCACGCGTTCGCGGAGTGCGGCCTTGAAATCGAGCTTGCCCTGCATCGCGCGCTCGGTGATTTCCGCCACCTCGCGCTTTAGGCCGACGAAATCGGCCAGCTCGTCGATGCATTCCTGCCCGATCATCGTCGAATCCATGTCGGCGACGAGCAACTTGCGGAACCTGGGCTCCTCCTCCTGAACCACCACGTCGGCATCTTCGAGGCCGCTCAGTGCCCAACGTGCGCTCGCCAGGTCGCCGGAAAATTGGAGGTCGGCCGCGTCGCCCTCGTCGATCCATTGCAGGAACGCCGCTTTTGAATCGACCTCGCGCAGGAGGCCCAATGCGCGATCGATCAGCCTGTCATCGAGCCGTCCCGCTGCTATCAATGTCACAATGGCCATAGGTCGAACCCGCAAACCTCCTGTCGCTCTCATCGCCGGGCCGACCGCAAGCGGCAAGTCGGCGCTCGCGCTGGAATTCGCAAAGCGCAGCGGAGGGGTGATCGTCAATGCCGATAGCGCCCAAATCTATCGCGGCCTGCCGATCCTGAGCGCCGCGCCCTCGACTGCAGAACGGGCGAAGGTTGAGCACCGGCTCTATGGGGTGCGCGATCCTGCCGCCCCCTGCTCCGCCGCGGAATGGGCGAAGATGGCGCGCGAGGAGATTGCGGAGATCCATACAGAGGGGCGGCTGCCGATCCTCGTCGGCGGAACCGGATTGTATATCCGCACCCTGCTCGACGGGATTGCACCGGTACCGCCAATCGATGCGGCAGTTCGCGAACGGGTACGGTCGCAGACGGTCGAGCAAAACCGGGCTGAGCTGGAGACATGTGATCCGGAGGCTGGCGCGAGACTTAGGTCGACTGACAAAGCGCGGATTGCGCGCGCCTTGGAGGTTGCCATCTCGACCGGACGGACGCTTAGCGAGTGGCAGAAGCAGCGCGAGGGCGGGATTGGAAGCGACATCACCCTGAAGCCTGTCATCCTGTTGCCGCCTCGTGATTGGCTCTACGCCCGTTGTGATGAGCGGTTTGGGCGGATGTTCGAGAGCGGCGCAGTTGATGAGGTGAAAACCTTGCTGGCGCGCAGGCTGGACCCGTCGCTCCCCGCAATCCGGGCGATCGGCGTTCGGGAGATCGCCGATTACCTGGCCGGCGAGATGACTCGCGAACAGGCCATCGCAGCGGGCCAGCAGGCGACGCGCAACTACGCCAAGCGCCAATACACCTGGTTCGCTCACCAGCCTCCGCCCGACTGGCCGCGTTTCGCTAAGATGGTTGAGGGGCATGCAATGGACGAGGCCATGGGCCTGCTTTAGTCGGCGGCTGTGGACCTCATCCGGGAAACCGAAATCGATCCTGCGTCGTTGGCTGACAAGCGCGTCGCGATCATGGGCTATGGCAACCAGGGCCGCGCGCAGGCGCTCAATCTCAAGGACAGCGGCATCGATGTTGTCGTGGGTCTGCGCGGCGGATCCGGGAGCAGGATCGAGGCCGAGGCGGCTGGGCTTGAGGTGGACCTGGTCGATAGCGCCGTTGATTCAGCAGACGTCGTCATGCTGCTCGCGCCGGACGAAATCCTTGGCGACCTCTATTTCGAAATCGAGCCTTCGCTAGGGCGGGGAGCGGCGCTTGGTTTCAGCCACGGCCTTGCCGTCCACTTCGGCTACATCAGCCCACGTGAGGACCTCGATGTCTTTTTAGTCGCGCCGAAGGGGCCGGGAACGGCGCTTCGGTCGCTCTATCAGGCGGGCAAAGGCATGGTGGCGCTGTGGGCGGTGGCGCAGGACGCCACTGGAAATGCGCGCGAAATCGCCCTCGCCTACGGCCGCGCGATCGGTTGCGCTCGCGCCGGGCTAATCGAATCGAGCTTCGAAGAGGAAGCTGTCGCCGACCTGTTCAACGAGAATGCGGTGGTGTGGGGCGGCGTGCCGGAGCTGCTGCGCGCCGGGTTCGAGAGTCTGGTGGAGGCCGGCATTTCGCCGGAAGTCGCCTACCTGGAATGCGTCGGCGAGTTGAAGCTGCTGGCCGACCTGATCGAAGCGCGCGGGATCGCCGGGATGCGCGAGGCAATCTCGAACACGGCGGAACTCGGCGCATTACTTGGAGGCCCGCAGATCATCGGCAGCGGCGTTCGCGATCGAATGAAGCAGGTCCTCGAGTCCATCAAATCAGGCGAGTTCGCGGAATCGCTTAGAAGAGAAAGAGCGAGCGCATACCCGCTGCTGACGAAGGCGCGTGCTGATGCGGCCAATCAAGCCATTGAAGAAGCGTACCGGGGGCTGAAGGACCTTCCCAGCTAGCCGATCACCTCCGCAGGCGGGTCGGTCTCGCGATTGCCGACCGATGCGCGCTCCAGGTAAGCCCTTTGAAGCTTCCGGTGCGCCGCGGCGGCCTCGTCGTCCGAGGCATTCTGCGCAAGCTCCAACTCCTCGGCCGCGCGTTGTGCAAAATAGGCCCGGTCTTTGCTGTCGTCCATAACCCAGCTCCTGACTTGGCAAGACGATAGCATAACAGCGTGGGAATGTCGCCCGCCGTGCGGGGAACGGTCGGCTCAGAGGTTCGCCTTGGCCCGTTCTATTGCCTCAAGAACAATGCGCTTCGCCTCGGCAGCATCGCCCCATTCCCCGATCCGCACCCACTTCTCGGACTCCAGGTCTTTGTAATGTTTGAAGAAGTGCTCGATCTGCTGAAAGATGATCGACGGCAGGTCGTGCCGCTCACCGACGTCGGAATAATATGGGAAGGTGGTGTCTACAGGGACGCAGATCAGCTTTTCGTCTCCGCCATGCTCATCCTCCAGCTTCAGCACGCCGATCGGGCGAGCGCGAACGACGCAGCCGGGGATGAAAGGCGAGCGAGCAATGACCATCGCATCGAGCGGATCCCCATCCGGCGACAGGGTGTGGGGAACGAAGCCGTAATTGGCTGGATACCGCATCGGCGTGTGGAGGATCCGGTCCACGAACAGAGCGCCCGATTTCTTGTCGAACTCATATTTTACGGGTTCGCCACCGACGGGCACCTCGATCACGACGTTGATGTTGTCGGGCGGCGAGTCGCCGACCGAGATCAATTCCAGATTCATTGCGGTTCCTAATTCAGGGTAGATGTGGATGTGTGCGGAATAGTCCGAGACCGAAGAACAGGCCGGCCAGTCCTAGCCCCACCGATCCGATTACGTAACCCGCCGCGGCCGCATAAGCGTGGCGCTCCACCAGCAACGCAGTATCGAGCGAAAAAGTCGAAAAGGTCGTGAAACCGCCGAGGATCCCGGTGGTGAGGAACAGGCGAAGATGCTGATTCACCCCCGTCCTGAACGCGAAATAGCCAGCGAACAGGCCCATGATGAAGGAGCCCAGCACGTTGACGATGAATGTGCCTGCCGGAATACCCGCGCCGAACAGCCGCGCGGCCGCAAGGTTGGTCCCATGACGGAGAGCCCCGCCGACACCTGCGCCAAAGAAAACAACAAGATAGCCCATATCCCTCCTACAGCAGCTGAAGTGTGCAAGTAGGAGTCATCAGCCTTTCCGGCGGTTGTACGGGAGACCCCATTCCCGGCTGGACGGACTAGCAGCGGCCGTGACCAGTGCCAAGATCACCTGCGACCGAACAATTTTTCGATATCTCCATGGGCAAGCTTCACCCAGGTCGGGCGGCCGTGATTGCACTGACCCGAGCGCGGCGTAACCTCCATCTCGCGAAGGAGCGCGTTCATTTCGGCGACCGAGAGCACCCGCCCTGCCCTCACCGACCCGTGACAGGCGATGGTCGCTTCGACATGGTCGAGCCGCTCCTGAAGCGAGAGCGCCGAGCCGAGCTCCGCGATTTCCGCGGCGAGATCGGTGAGCAGCTTCTTAAGATCGGGAGTGCCAAGTGCAGCAGGCGCCGAGCGAACGAGGATCGAAGCCGGGCCGAAGCGCTCGATCTCCAGCCCAAGATCGGCCAGGTCTACAGCCGCCCCCTCGAGCCGGTCGCAATCAGGCTCATCGAGTTCGACGACCTCAGGAATCAAGAGAACCTGCCGCTGCACGGCTCCATCAGAGCGCCCGGCGCGCAGCCGCTCGAGCACCAACCGTTCGTGCGCGGCGTGCTGATCGACGATGACCAGGCCATCCTCTGCCTCGGCGACGATGTAGGTGGCGGCGACCTGACCGCGGGCGACGCCAAGCGGGAAGGAAGGGACGGCTTCAACGGCGGGCTCTGCTCGAGCGGCGGGTTCAGCGCGAATACCGTTGAACAGCGGGCGCTGCTCACCCACACTGTTCGTCACTCCCGCGAAAGCGGGAGCCCGGTTTTGTTGCTCGGCTGGGTCCTTGCTTAAACGGGGATGACCACCTTCCTCTTCACTTGTCGTCCACATGACCGGCGCCGCAGCCTGCTCGCGAGCAGCGCTTCGATGCGATTCGGCGTCGAGCGCGGCCCTGATGCCGCCGACGATCAGCCCCCGCACCGCAACCTGGTCACGGAATCGCACTTCGGTTTTCGCTGGATGGACGTTCACGTCGACGTCCTCCAGCGGCACTTCGAGGAACAATGCGGCGATGGGGTGTCGGTCGCGGGCGATCAGGTCGCGATAGGCGCCGCGAAGCGCTCCCACCAGCAGCCTGTCCTTCACCGGCCGCGCGTTGACGAACAGATATTGGTGGTCGGCCATCCCGCGGTTGAAAGTTGGAAGGCTTACGACGCCGGTCAGGCGGAGACCGTCACGAATGCAGTCAATCCCAACCCCGTGCTTCTCAAGCTCCGCGGCAAGCAAGGCGGCGACGCGTTGAGGCGGACTTGACGGCTGCAGCGAGAGAACGCGCCGCCCGTCATGCTCCAGGCTGAAGGCCACATCGCTTCTCGCCATCGCCAGCCGCTTCACGGAGTCGAGGCAGGCAGCATATTCGCCGCGCGGGCTGCGGAGGAACTTGCGCCGCGCCGGCACTTTCCCAAACAGGTCCTCGATCCGCACCCGTGTGCCCGGAGGAAGCGCGGCTGGCCCCTCCCCCGCCGGTTTGCCGTGGTCGATTAGGATCCGCCAGCCGTCGGCAACCTGTGCCGAGCCTGTCGAAGGGCGTTCCCGGCTTTCGAGCGTCAACCGGGAGACACTTGCGATCGAGGGCAACGCCTCGCCACGGAAGCCGAAACTGGTCACCCTATCAACGCTGTCGCTGGGAAGCTTCGAGGTTGCATGCCGCTCCAGCGCCAGCCGCATTTCCTCCGGGCTCATCCCGCAACCGTCGTCGCTCACTTCGATGAGCCCGATCCCGCCGCCGGAAAGCCGAATTGCGACGTTCGCCGCCCCGGCATCGAGTGCGTTTTCGACCAGTTCCTTGAGCGCGCTCGCCGGCCGTTCCACCACCTCTCCGGCGGCGATTCTATCGATGAGTTCGGACGGCAGTCTTCTTATTGACATGTTAATGGGTCTAGCCCAATCCGAGCCTTCCCGCGAAGTGCTGATTTGCCGCGGGAAATTCAGTTTGCATTCAATGGGAAACGTTTAATCTCAATCGTGTGGCGGGGGGAGTTTCCGGATGCCACGGGCAAGGCGGAGAATAAGTTGAGCATGTTCTGGACGCGCTGGTTCAAATGGATGTCGCACGACATGGCGATCGACCTCGGGACCGCCAACACCCTCGTCTACGTTCGCGGCCGGGGCATCGTGCTCAACGAGCCGTCCGTCGTCGCCATCGAAACGATCAACGGCGTCAAGAAAGTGAAGGCCGTCGGGGACGACGCCAAGCTGATGATGGGCAAGACCCCGGACCAGATCGAAGCCATCCGCCCGCTTCGCGACGGCGTCATTGCCGACATCGACGTCGCCGAGCAGATGATCAAGCACTTCATCCACAAGGTGCACGGTGGCAAAATGCGCGCCTGGCGCTTCCCGGAAATCGTCATTTGCGTGCCCTCCGGGTCGACGAGCGTCGAGCGCCGCGCGATCCGCGACGCAGCGTCGAATGCCGGCGCAAGCGCAGTTTACCTGATCGAAGAGCCGATGGCGGCCGCGATCGGCGCCGACATGCCGGTAACAGAACCGATCGGATCGATGGTGGTCGATATCGGCGGCGGCACAACCGAAGTCGCGGTGCTGTCGCTCCGTGGCCTCGCCTACACCACCTCGGTGCGCGTCGGCGGGGACAAGATGGACGAGGCGATCAGCTCCTACGTCCGGCGAAACCACAACCTGCTGATCGGCGAAGCCACTGCCGAGCGGATCAAGAAGGAAGTCGGTATCGCCAAGCCGCCCACGGACGGAATCGGCAAGACCGTGCACATCAAGGGACGCGACCTGGTAAACGGCGTTCCCAAGGAAATCTCCATCAACCAGGGCCAGATCGCCGAAGCTCTGTCTGAACCCGTTGGAACGATTGTCGAGGGCGTCCGAATTGCGCTTGAGAACACGGCGCCCGAGCTTGCCGCCGACATCTGCGACCAGGGAATCGTGCTCACCGGCGGCGGCGCCTTGTTGCAGGGCCTGGACGAAGTGCTTCGCGACGAAACCGGGCTTCCGGTCACCGTAGCCGAGGATCCGCTGACCTGCGTCGCGCTCGGAACCGGCCGGGCGCTCGAGGAAGAGCAGTTCCGCGGCGTCCTTCAGACAGCGTAGCATTTCATGGCGGCGCCGTCGGGACCGCGCCCGGGCTGGTCGCGACGGGCCCAATACGGGCTGTTCTTCAGCTTCATCGCTGCGATCGCAGGTTTGGCGATCGGACTCATTCTGCTCGCCTTTTCGATCGCCGCTCCACAGAAGTTTCATAGTTTGCGTGGCGCAGCATTGGACGCAACTGCGCCGGTCAGCGATGCTCTCCACGAGGTGACGGAGACGGTAAGCGGACTCGCATCGGGCGCTGGCAATTACTGGGATGCCGCTCGGCAGAATGGCCGGCTGAAGCGCGAAAATATGGCGCTGCGGCAGCAAATGACCGAGGCGCGGGCAATCATGCTGGACAATCGAGAGCTCCGGCAAACGCTGCGCCTGCGCGAGGAGACCCCGCAGACAGTGGCTGTCGGCAGGATCGTCAGCTCCTCGTTCGAAAGCCCGCGCCGTTTCGCAATCCTCTCGGCAGGCAGCAACGACGGTGTCCAGGAAGGAATGCCGGTGCGCTCGGCGAACGGGCTTATCGGCCGCGTTCTCGATGTCGGCGCGGTGGCGTCCCGGATCCTGCTCGTATCGGACCGGTCGAGCACCATCCCGGCACGGCTTCTCGTCAGTGGCCAGGCAGTGCTGTGCCAAGGACGCGGTGATGGGACAGTCGAGGTTCGGCCGCTGGAAGTGGGTCGCAATCCCTTTCATGCCGGAGACGTGATCGTCACTTCGGGTGTGGGCGGGCTCTATCCTCCACTCGTACCGCTGGCTCGAGTGATCCGCCTAAGCAATGACGGAGCGATCGCAATTCCGCTTGCCGACCTCGGCGCGACGACGGTCGGGATTGTGGAGCAGCCTTACGAGGCAGAAGCTTCTGCGGCGGCCCCGCTGGCACCTACGCAGGAAGCAACGCAATAGTGGCGCGGGCGGCGCTCCAGTCCAAGAAGCGGATCGGGGAAGGCCCAGTCGCTGGATTCCGGTTGGTGCCGGCGGCGACAGTGATTGCCGCGATCTTTGTTTCAGCCTTACCGATCGTCGTCCAGGACGGTTGGTTCCCTGACCTCGGATTCCTCACCCTCGTCGCGTGGCGGCTACGAAGGGCCGACGTCTGGCCGGCCTGGTGGGCAGCGCCGCTGGGGCTGATCAACGACGCGGTCACCGGATCGCCGCTCGGATTTTCAGTGACGGTCTGGACATTCGCGATGCTGGTGCTGGATTTTGCGGACAGACGCACCATCTGGCGCGATTACTGGATCGAATGGGTGCTTGCCGCGGTTTTGATCGTAATGGATCTCGCGGCGCAATGGCAGGTGGCCGCATGGACAGGCGCCAAGCTCCCGTTCATCACTGCCGTGCCAAACATACTGATTTCAGCGGCATCTTTTCCGCTTTTAGCGTGGTTGGTCGGCTCGATCGACCGCTGGAGATTTAGTCGACGATGAAGCACCAGCGGATCACCCCATTCCATCAGTCGCTGACGTTTTCGCGACGCATGATGATCTTCGGCGGTGCTCAAGCAGCGATCGGAGCTGCACTCGTCGCCCGCCTTGGCTGGCTGTCGGTCGCAGAAAACCAGCATTACGCGCTCCTGGCCGAAGACAATCGGGTGAAGCTGATCCTGGTGCCGCCGCGGCGTGGCTGGCTGGTCGACCGGCACGGCACGCCCATGGCAATCAATCGCAGCGATTTCAGTGTCAACCTGATCCCGCAGCAGCTCGAAAATCCGGAAAGCACGCTGCGCCAGCTCGCCCAGCTGCTGAGCCTCACCAGCGACGACATGGACCGAATCCTCTCCGACCTGAAGCAGAGCCGCGGGTTCCAGCCGGTCGAGGTGGCGGAGAATATCCCCTACGAGCAATATGCGGCCGTCACCGTGCGCTTGCCTGAGCTTCCCGGTGTGCAGCCGATGCGCGGCTTTTCGCGATATTATCCCGATGGTCCCGCGGTCGCTCATCTGGTCGGCTACGTCGGGACCCCCACCTCGCAGGATTACGATCGCGACAAGGACCCGCTCTACCTTACGCCTGGTTTCAAGATCGGGAAGCAAGGTCTTGAAAAAACACTGGAGCCTTACCTTCGCGGGACGCCGGGAGCGCAGCGCATCGAGGTCACGGCTCGCGGCAAGCTGGTCAAGGAACTCGACCCGAAACCCGATGGCAGCGGACAGACGGTTCAGCTGACCATAGACGCTGGATTGCAGCAATATACCGCGCGGCGGATGGGCGATAATTCGGGAGCTCTTGTGGCCATGGACGTCGAGACGGGCGACATCCTCGCGTTCGTCTCAATGCCCGCCTTCGATCCCAACAGCTTCAGCCAAGGCATTGGCCGAACCGAGTGGAAAATGCTGTCTGAGAACGACCATCTCCCGCTGCTGAACAAGGTCGCGCAGGGTCTTTACCCCTCGGGTTCGACAATCAAGCCGAGCATGGCGCTCGCTTTCCTGAAGCAGGGGATCGATCCGAAGCGCACCGTCACCTGCACCGGGTCCTATCGCTGGGGAAATCACATTTTCCACTGCGACAAGGCACATGGCACCTTGGCGATGCACGATGCGATCAAGCATAGCTGCGATATCTACTTCTATGACACCGGGCTTCGCGCCAACCCGGAGCAGACTTCCGATCTTGTGAACTACATGGGTTATGGCGAGAAGTTCGACCTGCCCATCCCCTCGCAACGTTACGGCACCATGCCCAGCCCGAGCTGGATAGAGCAGAAGATCCATCGCCAGTGGCAGGGCTATGACACAATCAACATGTCGATCGGCCAAGGCTATGTGCTGATAAATCCGATTCAATTGGCAGTGATGGCAACGCGTATCGCCTCGGGAAACCTCGTCCAGCCGAGGCTGCTGATGGGCACTCCGCGAAAGCCGATCCCGCCGCTCGCCGTCGACCCGCAGCATCTCGCCTTCGTTCGTGACGCCATGACGGCAGTCGTCAACGACGGAGGTACCGCGGCCGCTTCGAAGCTGCCGTTTCCGAACATTTTGCTGGCGGGCAAGACCGGCACCGCGCAGACCCACAATCTCAGTGCCAGCGAACGCGGCAACTATACGGCCTCAGATTGGCATATGCGCGATCACGCGCTGTTCATCGGCTTCGCGCCGGCGGACAAGCCCAAATACGCGATCGGCTGCATCATTGAGCACGGCGGGTTTGGGGCATCTGCCGCAGCGCCTATCGTTCGTGACACGATGACCTATCTGTTCGACAAGGACAAAGCGATGGCTGCCTTGGCCCCGCTGGAGCAGCAGTGGGGTGGAACGCTGGCCGAGCGGAACGCTCGCGAGCTGGACCAGTTCAAGGCCGCCGCGAGAGCAAATACGGCGTGATTTCCTCGGCAATTATCCCGCAGCCGCTGGCGAAGCTGCCGTGGCGGCTGATCTTCCTTGTCATTGCAATCGGCTCCATCGGGCTGCTGACTCTTTATTCGGCGGCCGGCGCGTCCATTCATCCGTGGGCACTCAAACAGGCGATCGTAATCCTCATCTTCCTGTCGATTGCGTTGTCGATGTCGTGGCTCAGGGAATCGACGATCAAGAGCGCAGCCCTGCCGCTCTACATCGCGGTTTTCATGCTCTTGGTGGCGGTGGAAATGCTCGGCTTCGTCAGCAAGGGAGCACAGCGCTGGTTGGAACTCGGTCCGATCAAGCTTCAGCCGAGCGAGTTCATGAAACCGGCGATCGTTTTGATACTTGCCCGGTTCTACGACCTGCTGCCCCCTAGCGCGATCAAGAGCTGGCGAGCGATCTGGCCCGCGGCGCTGCTGCTTGGAATTCCGGCGGCACTTATCATGATCCAGCCTGACATGGGAACCGCGCTGATGGTGATCCTGATCGGCGCAAGCGTCATGTTCATCGCCGGGATCCCGTGGTGGATCTTCGCCGGAGGTGGTGCGGCGCTCGCGGTGGCGGCTCCGCTCGCCTTCGCGATGATGCATGATTACCAGCGCAAGCGGGTGCTGATCTTCCTCAATCCAGAGAGCGATCCGCTCGGCGCGGGCTACCACGTCACCCAGTCCAAGATCGCGATCGGCTCCGGCGGAATCTTCGGCAAAGGCTATTTGCAGGGTAGCCAGAGTCACCTCGATTACTTGCCCGAAGGCCACACGGACTTCGTCTTCGCGACGATGGTGGAGGAATGGGGGCTGATCGGCGGAGTCGTCCTGATCGTCGCTTTCGCCCTCGTGATCCGCTGGGGAATGAAGGTCAGCATGAATGCGCGGACCAGATTCTCGCAGGTCGCTGCCGCGGGCCTGACCGCGACGATATTCTTCTACGTCTCGATCAACCTCATGATGGTGATGGGGTTGGCGCCAGTCGTCGGCGTGCCGCTGCCGCTGGTCAGCTACGGGGGGTCAGCCGTGATGACGATGATGCTGAGCCTGGGGCTACTTATGTCGCTCGAACGGCAGCAACGGACCCAGTCACGCGTTCTGAGCTGACAGCAGCGGTTTGGAAAAATGGTGGACGCACTAGGGCTCGAACCTAGGACCCGCTGATTAAGAGGCATGGTCGCAGCGCTGAAAACAAACGCGATTTTTTCCAACTGAGGTTTAACGGCACCTTTTAGCGTCAATAGGTTACGTCGCGTTATCCAACTACGGAGAGCTGATCAGGCCTCAAAATTGTGAGAGGAGTGCATACTCGTTTCGAGCCGTAGCACCTTGAAGAATTTAGTAATGGGAAAAGCGTCGATTGATTGATGGAAGAAGCGCTTTCGGCCCGCTTTTAAGATTCGATCTCGTCGGTTTCGTTTCTGCTGATCAACTCGTTGAAGAGCGCTTGCAGGCGGTACTCCCTGCGCATCGATTGGGCATCAAGTTCGATCAGGTCTTCAACTTTGACGCAATCGCTTTCAATCGGGATCGATATCGCCCGCTCGACGCTTCCTTTCATATTGGCAGCCGTAATTGTTAGCCGAACTTCAGCCGAATTCTGCGCCTTGGCATTCAGCTCCGCATAGATGCGTTTCGTAAATGTTCGACCATGCCTGAAATCTTCACAGGCCAGTCGCAGTGACGGTCCCCGGCTAGGCTGTGGATCGAACACGACTTGATGCCTCGGCACCTTCGTCATCAAATCAGCAAGAGTTGGCCCGCTCCACAGTGGTGTGGCCCAAAGCTGCTCGCGGCGAGGAGGCTTGGGGGGCGCTATGTCTTTAACGATCATTTTGTCGTAAAGGGCAGCTCCTGTTGCCCGCAGCTGTACGTCGAGATGACTGGCCCCTACACTCCCTTCGACGGCAAAACCGAATTGAAATGACACTTGGTTGAAGAGGCGTTCAAGCGCTCTCGACAAGTTACGGCCATATCGCCGGACCTTTTTTACAAACTCATCGTATCGGCCGTCGTATCCTGGGTCTCGCAGAGCGATCCAATCTTGTTGCGCACTACGGGGATGCATGGCCAAAATCCGCTCGGCGAGTGCTTCGGCCGCGTCATCTTGTAACGGCTCAACCACCAGAACTTTGACGGGCAGGTCACCATCAATATCTAGGGTCGCAATAATCTCTGGCTGACTCGCCTCCAAGTCCCGGACTCGCTGCCTGAGCCTAAGATTGTCTTTTTCTACTGGGCTGGGTTCTGGTTCATAAATCCACTCCTCCGGTGGTTTAGCTGATGCCAGACCGTGCCTCGTTGCGGCGGACCGTGGTCGCATGTCGTAGCTGAACATCGTCAGCCGGCTCGTGTCACTGACGCGCGCAAAAAGAGCTTCAGCCACAATCCGATCATCTCCGGAGTTGGGATCGAGGTCGCCGAGCTCCTGCCAATTGATGGAGTCAACCGCCACCAGCGCGACATCCACCCTGGGAGGATGGTTTAGAAGTGGCACCGGTTCAGAGGTGCCAATCGCTGGTTCGACGAGGCGGTTGAAACGGCGGGCGCGCTCGCCCAAGCGTCCATCGCGCTTACGCCTGTCAACTTCGGACAACATCGTCGGCGTGCACAAAAGGAGAATGGGGCCGTCAGCGCCAAGCTGTTCCCACGGCAATTCCTCTAGTGGCTTGCCTTCTAATATTACCTGAGTGTCGAGCACCAGGACATCTGAGTAGGGGGCGAGGTCGATCATGTTGGCACCGCTATATCCCCGGAGGTAGACACTCCCGAAGTGCTTTTCTTTCCGAATTGCCCGGTGCGCGATTTAAAACCCGGCTTCCGCATTGAAATGCGCACGCATCAAACGTCGTCGCGCTGATACGCGTATGATGTCGAATGATGAAAGGTCTGCTTTTTATAACAGATCGCTCATTCTCGGTCGCTTGACTTAAGCCCAAAGTTTCCGCACTTTTGCAGTGCCCAGTGGATTCGTCTGCGGGCTTAATGGTCGCCTAGCGACACACAGAGAGGAACTGAAAATGGGACTTACTACCCATCGTATTCGCGTGGCCGAAGTGCGCCGCGTTAAACACCCGGTCTTCCCGGAAATCGAAAAGCACTACATGACCGTCAGGGCACTCGATCTGCCTGATGGCATTCGCAAGGATGCGAATGCTCGTGACGGTGAAGGCCAAGACCTCCGCAAACAGGTCTACAAGGAGGTTCAGAAAAGCCTGCTGGCTGAGAGCAGCTTACCGGGCATTTTCGACCTGAAGAACAAAGGCATCGTCATTCTTGCCGAGACAGTGCGCAAGGTAAGCGACGATCTTTATGAAGTTGCGATCGGTGACGGCCAAGGCATTGTTGACGGTGGTCACACCTACGAGATCATCTGTAAGGCGCAGACAGAGTCGGAAATACCCGAAGACCAGTACGTTGAAGTGCAGGTTCGCACCGGTGTCGACAAAAGTCTGATCACGGACATTTCGGCGGGCCTGAATACCGGCATTGCCGTAAAGCACCACTCCATCGCCAATCTGGACGGCAAGTTCGACTGGATGAAAGATGAAGTGGCTAGCCAGCCGTACGCGGACCTGATCGCATGGCGAGAATCAGATGACGGTGACTATGACGTTCGCGACCTTATCTGCATTCTTGAGGCAATGAACGTCTTCGACTTCCCAAATGACAGCGGCACTCACCCGATCTCTGCATACGAAGCGCGTGAGCGGGTGATGCGGAAGTTCTCGGAAGATTACGACGAGCACGAGGGCAACCTGGAGGAGTCGACCTTCGGAAAGCTGCGTCCAATTCTCCGCGACGCGCTCGTCCTGTATGACCGGATCAGGCACGATTTTCGTAACGTCTATAATGAAGCCGACCTCGGCAATGCTGGAGCTCTCGACATCGTCGAGCACGCGAAGGGGAAGCACAAATTCAGCTTCCCGTTTGGCGGCCTTCCTGCGTCGGAATGGCGTCTGACAAAGGGCGGGCTTTATCCACTTTTCGCCGCGTTTCGTAATAAGGTCGCGATCGACCCAGCGACCGGGATGGCTAGGTGGGATGGAGGGTTCGGTTCCGTCCTCAAACTGTGGGAGGACATGCAGGTCGAACTAGCCACTCAAATGAAGGCGGCGATAAAGGACTACGGCCACAAGCCGGACATCTTGGGGAAGGCTCGCGGACATTGGAACAACCTCCACAAGAGCGTTGAGAACCGTTTGCTTCGTGACTTCAAGCGGTCGGTGTCCGAGGCAGGGCTCCATGCTGCTGCCTGAGGTCTGATAAGCTCATTGACTACGCCCGTCCTCGAATGAGCGGCGGGCGTAGGTGCCGACGCCACCGGAATACGCCGGTCGGATCCCACAAGTTCAGCTCGTTCGAAGAAAGACGTATTCCTTCAATGGATGGAAAACGGACACCGAGCGTCAGCGGCGGCGCCTGAGTTCCCGCTTCCATTCCTGCTCCGCCCCAGCGGGCACGGCCAGCGCGTAAGTCGTCGGGTCTTCCTGCACTAAGACAAGGCCCAGCCGCTTGCTTCCACACTTTCCACACCGGAAGCGCGGCGGCACATCCGTTATCCGATCGCGCCAACGCTTCTCGCGAAAAAGCCACCATACGGCAAAGCGGTTGAGGATTTCGGCGTGGCCGCAGCCGCGACAGGTCAGCTGGAAATTGTACCCCTGCGCAGCTGCGTCGAAGACTTCCCGGATCGGGTTCGCGGAATAGCGGGCAACACGGTCGCGCGTCATATCGGCATCACCTTCTAGGCGACGGCAGCGCTACGCTTATTCCAAGGTTGGTCAGTCCGATTGATCTCAATCAACTCGTCGGGGAAGCACCGATCCCGGAATGCGATCACGTCCGAGAGGTCTCCATGCAACCAGCGGTCATGGTCTTCCTGATGAAGCAGGACGGGCATTCTTGTGTGAATGGGACGGATCGCTTCATTGCAGTCGGTCATGAGGCCCGAATAGACCGCCCCCCACTCGTTGCTGTCGGTCCACATCCCGGCCCATGCAACGATTGGCTGCTCCTTCACGCTCAGCCACGTGCGACACTTGCCGCCTTTCGGGCCTTCTGCCTCACAAAATCCGGTGAGCGGGATCAGGCATCGATGCTCCGGGTTGGGCGCAATGAAGCGCCACATGAAGGAGTCGAGGTTCGCGATATTGTTGACGGGCTTAGGCTTGCTCTCGGGCTTCATGCCTTTGATCCGGATCGGAAAGCCCCAGGTCATCCCTTGAAGAACTCGCTCTCCACCTTCCTCGCGGATGACCATGCCATACCCACCGGGATAGACCTCGCCAGCTGAGACATTCGATTCCCGCATCGTCGCACGGAAGTACGCCGCCACGTCATTGGCGCTCTTGCTGACTGTGTAGAGATTGCACACGGCGCGAAGGTAGGAGCCAGCGAGCTAACTGCCTAGTGCATTGAGTTTCGATGCCTCAACGACGAATGCACAAGGCTACGTTAGAGTCTGCTTTGGGTGGAACGCGGACGTTAGCTTCGGCAGGGAAAGCCGTTCTCGTCTACCCACTCCCTAAGTGCTCTCTGGCCAGCATCAGTGGTCATAACAGTGAAGACCCGCTCCGGCGGATCATTGAATTTCCAGCTGCGGGGATCGCGGATTGTTTCAACGGCAGCATCGACCGGAAGCGCTTCACCCGGCTCACCAAAAGGTCCGCTGAAGACCGCCATATGACCGCGCTCGACAGCGTGGACGAGAAGCTCAAGAAGGTCATGGCGGCGTCCGGCTTCTTCCCAGAGGCCGTAAGCGTCGTCGTCGAAGTCGGAGAGAATTAAAACCTCTTCCGGAGATAGGCTGGTTGCCATCATTCCCGCACATTGCCGAGCACTTGCAATGTCCGCAATGGGTGGAAAGCCAACGCTAGGACTAAGGGCGCCTGTTCGCTTTGGTGGAGCTAACCAAAACTGGGTTCTCCAGCCAAACCAAATCCTCTTGGCCGTGACGTCCGACAATCCGAACTACGCCTCGAAACACGGACCGAGAGCCGGATGACTGACTGAGCCGCGACGCATCGAATGTATCTCTGACGAGGAGGTGACGCGAGCGGCATTCGGCCTTGCTGAGATACGAAGCTTCAATGTCGCCGATGTGGATACCTGTTACTTCCACAGGGCGCCCGTCAAACTTCCGCGGTGTGGATAGGAGGTGACACAGTTCGACTCTCGATGGCGCGGACTGGGTAGCCGCCGCCTCGGCCAAAGCGACAAACGCAAATGCAGACTTCAGCGCCCGGTGCATCACCACAGACTAGCGCTCGTCTTAATATCCGCAATGGGTCGAAAGCGGACACTCGCACATCCCGTTGCTTATTATTTCGGCGCCTTCGGCAATCCCACAGTGAGCGCTGCCACATCGCAATCCATTGCTCGCGCTAGTCTAACAAGCACCGTGAACGTTAAGTTGTGCTTGCCGCGCTCGATCCGGCCGACGTAGCTCCGATCCATACCGGCCGCATGAGCTAGTCCCTCCTGCGACAAGCACAGCTCGCGACGGCGGGTCCGGATGCGCTGGCCGAGGATGTCGAGATAGGGATCGCTCACCTCCGCAGTGAGCGGCCGTGGTGATTACTCGTCCACGGCGTATGAATCCCTCTGTTAACCTTTTCAGGTTAGCGAGAGCTGCTCGGCTACCAAGAGATAAATAGGCGGCGCAGATGTTTTACTTGATTGCGGCCCTCGCGGCCGCGACTTCGGCCTCCCCCGGAATCACCTACCTGCATTGCACTGCGGTACGGTCGGATGGGCCGGTGGCATATGACATCACTCTCAACGAACCAGCATCACTCGTAGTCTGGTCTGGCGGCGGGCCAGCTCGCCGGCAAGATGCAGCTCAATTCACCGCCAATGCGGTCTACTTCCAATACTTCAAGATCGATCGGACGAGCCTCTCGATGATCCGTGAATATCCCAACATGCTCGGTGACGGCATTGAAACGGAAACCGGCCAGTGCCGAAAGGTGGTGCCTGCACCTCGCGCCTTTTGAGGCCAACTGAAGCGACGATCTCTAGGCTCGACCGCCGCTGAAGGCTTTCGCCAAGAAGCGTGCAATCTTTTCCCACTCCTCTCCCTCACGCCCACCTCGCTTCGTCTTCCGCAAAACCTCCGCGAGCAGCGCCTCTTGCTCAGCATAACTTGCGATCATCTCATATTCGCGCTTCATGCCAGACCCAGATTGCAAAGCTCTGCTTCGCAGCTCTTTTGGCGTGAGATCACTCTTCAGTCGGTTCGCGCGATCGCTAATCACGCGAACGTTTCCTGGAACATAGCCCCGCTTCGGAATTACGCGATCCAGTGACGGCGAGCTGCTCGATCGCAGTCTCCCAATACGAATTGGAATACCCAGAGCCGGGCAGACTGCCGGGACGACAATATCACGTGGAGTTATCGTGAACCTCAACCCGTGTTGTCGCGCCCGTCGGCGCGCGCGTTCCCAAAGTGTTTTTCCTGGCGTTTCCAAACGCCGCCGGCGCATGTAGTCCCGCATGTAGGCCGCGTTGCACGCAGCACACGTGCTTCTTTTGGAGGGTTTGCCGTGTGTTGGGCATTCCGAGGGGACTGAACGTTCGTGGACCATCATTGCTATCCTATCTGCGACTCGTTAGCACTATCGTGCAACAAAATAGTGCTAAAGTGCAATAGGGAGAGTCACTGAGATGCTGACCGGTGCGCAGCTTCGAGGTGCTCGCGGGCTCATAAACATTTCCGTTGCAGAGTTGGCGGAGCGAACCGGCCTCGCCATAAATACGATTAGACGGGCTGAAGCTGCCAACGGCCCAGTGCGCATGACGACCGATAGTCTGATGCTGTTGATGAAAGCCCTCGACGATGCCGGTGTTGAATTCATCGAGCCTGGCGAGCGAGGCCCGGGAGTCCGACTGAAAGCTACCGAGCCGCTACCCGTTCACCGTCGACGGCGTGATGGAGCGACTTCAAGAGCACGTTAAACGGCGGCGCAAGCCTCGTGCTGGTCAGGGGCAGGTTCTGCCCGCCTTCCTCACGGCCCTTGCGAACCGTCGCCATCAAGTAAGTTTCCTTGTTTGCCTTGTCCCGAGGGAATCACGCCCAACACCTTTGTGACGTGAAATCGCGCTGGGGCGTCGGGATCGGACCTGGACGTTATCATGTCCATCTCCACCTCAAGGTAGAGAGGGAGATCGTGCGGCACCTGTCCGGCCTGAAAGCGTTCTAACCAATCAATATCGTCAATGCTGGCCATTTCGGCCCGAGCGGCCCACTTCAGTTCCCATTGAGCCCGGCCCTCATTCCGCTGTGTCTTCACGAAAACCGTTGCTCGGATGGGATTGTGCTGATCGTCTTCGGATGCCGTTAGAGCTTCCGGGGGCGAAAGGGCCGGCGATTGGATAAACGAGGTTGCCTCTTCCTTCGTCAGTTCGATTACCGGCCTACCGGTGGCTTTTTCATGGAAGCCGAGAGTTTCATAACCAGCTTGTTCTAGTGGCCTGAGAACGCGCCGGCCGAGTTCGATGAGCGACGGATCGACCGCCAAGTTGTAAACCTCAGTCTTGACCGTGATGCTGTTACCGGCACCGCAATTGATGGTCGTGTTTCCGCCATGCTGTTCGGTATTGAAAATGGTGCCGGAAGCCTCTTCCTTTCCCCGCTTTGCCCACCAGCGCCAAAGCGCAAAGAGGCCCACCGCTCCCCCCTCAGGGAATATCAGGTCTAAATCCTCGGCAATTTCCTTCGCCGTCTTGTATTCTGCGGTCCCGAAAAGGTGCTGCGCGTGCTGTAGCAAGCTCTGAAAAATGTGGATGCTTAACTGAAAACAGCGCTGCTCCACGTCCGCTTTGACGTTCACGCGCATTGTCGCCGCGTCGCCGTTGAATTTGCGGTTTGTGAGCTGAATTATGTCAGCCAAAGCGAGCAGCGCAGGCGCTAACTCCTGAACATCGATTTCGTGATCCGCTAGCGCGGGGCCGTCATACCTAATGACGGTTTCGATATCGTTCGACGCCATGACTCCCACCCCGGCAGATTCGAGCGGTTATTGAGCTAACACATCGACGAATGGAGAGTCACGCGTACGAGGGAATAAGCACTCATAAGTATCGCTGACGAGCAGTCCTGAAGCGTATATCCCTGGTAAATTCGAAACACAAAATGTGTCACGCACGCAACAGATCATCGATTCTCAGTATTCAGCTACAATCTAAGAAAGACCGGAATACAAGATTACGTTTTCTTAGTCTGATTTATTTTGGTACATCTAAGAAAATGGACGCATTGACCGGAGTCCACAAGACACAAATCATAATGCCTCCACTGAAACGGAGGTCAAATTGCGACAATCACCTGACAGAAGTTCGTATCGGGTAGGTGGCCACACGGCCACCGTTGCGTCGGTTACCCTCGACGAAATCGCGAAGATACTCGGCGTTCGAAGGAATGCTCGGAAGCTGCGTCAACTATTTGACGACGTACGAGGAGGCATGGCGGGACCCCACACTTGCGTACATCTCGTTCATTTGCTGCTGAAAGCCGAGTACGACCGCCTCGCGATCAGCTTCGATGCCGATGCAGTTGGTTCGGTCGTGACGGTCTTCTGGCACGCATATGCCAAGATCGAGAACGCGATCGAAGTCATAGGCGATGAGAAGAGGATCGGAAAGCTCTTCAACGTTTCGGGCGGACGCAGACGCCTCGCCGATCGATTGACCGACTATCCAGGTGTTCATCGATACCTGTATCGTACTTCGACTGGCGGCGTACGAACCGCTCTTGATCGAGACGCGCTGTGTCGGACCAGTTTCGACCCTATGGCCGTCATCGATTTGGAAGCCATTGCTCGTCGGGTCCACGGTCAGCTCAGACGGCCACTCCTGATCCTTCGTCTGGCCGATGCGAAGCCAAAAGACCTGCGCCTCCGGTCGGAAACAGAGCACGTGGGTCACGCCGATTCTAGGTTGGCCGCATAGCTGTGGCGCGAGGAGTCTAAGCGTGAGCCGCGGTCCCGCAAACTTCCGGCAATCTGACGTCGTACGAGCGATCAACGCAGCGCGTGCTTGCGGCCTGAGCGTAGTGCGAACCGAAATCGGTTGTGACGGACACATCGTACTGGTGCACACGGACGAAAGCCGTCGGCTACCCATCATGAATGAGTTGGATGCATGGAGGGCGCGGCGCGATGCGAGTGCAGCTTAAGGGCATCAACAAAGTCACCAAGCGATTGGCGAATGGTGCGCTGAAATCATACTACTATGCGTGGAAAGGCGGCCCACGTCTGGAGGGAAAACCGGGTACACCTGAGTTCGTCGCAAGTTACAACGCTGCTGTTTCCAAGAGAGTCAAGCAACGGGATGACCTGTTTCGCTCTCTGATCGATCGGTACATGGAATCCGCCGCATACCGCGACCTCGCCGAATGCACCCGACGCGACTACGGAAGACAAATTCGCTTTATCGACGCCAGGTTTGGGGACTTGCCTCTCAGCGCCCTGAGCGACGGCCGGGTTCGTGGAGACTTTCTCGCTTGGCGCGACGAGCAGGGCAAAACCTCCCCCCGCCAAGCTGATATGGGTTTCTCTGTGCTCGCTCGCATCGTTTCATGGGGGTACGACAAAGGAATCGCGCCGGCCAACCCATGCTTGAATCCAAAGCGGCTATACAAAGGGAGCAGAAGGGAAAATGTGTGGACGGAGGCGGACGAAGCCGCGTTCTACGGGAAAGCGCCCAAACACCTCCATTTGGCGCTAACTCTGGCGCTTTGGACTGGGCAACGGCGAAGTGACCTACTGCTACTTACTTGGTCAGCATACGATGGAAAATTCATTCGCCTAACGCAGCAGAAGACAGGTAGCAGAGTGGTTATTCCTGTGGCTGAAACCCTTCGTTTGGCGCTGGACTCGGCCAAGGCGAAACTCACCAGAGAAGAAATGATCGATCCAGCCCGAACGATCCTTGTCACCGTGCGCGGCAGCCGCGCCTGGACTGGAGAAGGCTTCAGCGCCTCATGGCGAACTGCCTGCGCAGCTGCGGGGTTGATTGGCCTAACCTTCCACGATTTGAGAGGCACCGCGATTACGCGACTGGCGTTGGCTGGATGCACAGTCCCGGAGATTTCCACTATTACGGGACACAGCCTTCAGGACGTTCACGCCATTTTGCACAAGCACTACCTCAATCCGGACCTAGCACTTGCCGAAAGCGCGATTCGGAAGTTGGAAAATCAGTTCAAGCGCCCAACCGGACGTCCAACTGATGCTTCCAAGTCTGACGAGAGCTCTGAAATAAGTGAATAGAAACAATGGTGGACGCACTAGGGCTCGAACCTAGGACCCGCTGATTAAGAGTCAGCTGCTCTACCAACTGAGCTATGCGTCCACGCGATCGTGAAGAGCGCCAATCGGTGTCTAGCACCAGGCGCGGGCGGGCCGGTAGCATGACCCCAAAGGAGGCGCAACAGGTTCGGCTTCGCGTCACTCCTTGAGGTTCAGTGGTGTTCCAGGTGATGACCGGCCGGTTTTATTGGTCAATCAGCCGCCGGCACATAGCTGCGATCATTCGAATCGGCGGCTGAGAACTCGTAGTGACGCGTCGTGCGTAAGGTCGAGATGCAGGGGCGTCACGGCCACATAGCCCTCTTCCACCGCTTCAAGGTCGGTCGAATGGCCGGGCGTTTGCACCATCGGTCCGAGTCCAAACCAATAATAATCATAGCCGCGCGGATCGGTGCGCTCGACGATGCGCAGCCGTCCATAATCGCGGATGCCCTGCCGGCAGACGCGAATTCCCTTCACCTCGTCTGCCGGCAAGGCTGGGAAGTTGACGTTGATCAGCGTCCCCGGGGCAGCATTGAATTCGATCAAGGGCCGAAGCACTTGCTCCGCCCATTCTTCGGCCGCCGCGAACGGAACCGTGTCGCCCATTCCCTCGTGCGAATAGCTCTGGCTCAGGGCGATCGAAGGCACGCCGGCCAGAGCACCCTCCATCGCCGCAGAGACTGTTCCCGAATAGGTGACGTCCTCTGCAAGGTTCGCTCCCCGATTGATCCCGGAAAGGATAAGGTCGGGAGGCGAATCCTTCATGATGTGTGCCAGCGCGAGCATCACCGAATCCGTGGGTGTTCCAGTGACCGAGAAGCGCCTGTTGTCGTGTTTGCGCAGCCGCACGGGCTGAGTCAGCGTCAGCGAGTGCCCTGCCCCGGATTGTTCCTCTGTCGGAGCGACAATCCAGATGTCGTCGGAAAAGCTCTGCGCGACGGTCTCGAGCAGGGCCAGCCCACGAGCATTAATGCCATCGTCGTTGGTGAGAAGGATGCGCATGCGCTTGCCCTATGCGGGACGCGCGGAAGCGCCGCAACCATGGGGCAGTTGTGCCAAATTGCGCCATATTCGCAACAGCTTCCGCTTTTGTGGAAAACTCCGATGTCAACGCTTGTTAAGCGACTCGGGCGTAAGTATAGGCGCGGTCGGGGTAACCGGCTTACCGGACCATTAAGTCCCGGTAAGTCTTGTGTAAATCGCCTCCGGCTGCACCGGTGGCTCGGTCGCAGCAGTTGGCGGAGCGTACCGATCAGGTTTTGGGCACCTGATCGTGCAGATGAGAGGGGTGGGTCATGGCGACTGCATTAGTCGACCTTTACGGTGGAACTCCGGTACCGTTCGATCGAATTATCCTGCCGGAGGGCTATCGCCCCTCTGACAGCGAAGAGT